>Ga0190275_10000694_pt1 | contig 27494 bp, 31 predicted proteins | sample Popmic550T_FD_133745 | JGI IMG/M metagenome (GOLD analysis project Ga0190275, IMG submission 133745) | Populus adjacent soil microbial communities from riparian zone of Yellowstone River, Montana, USA - 550 T | ecosystem: Environmental > Terrestrial > Soil > Riparian zone > Trees stand | place...
AATCCCCGGCGCGAACCAGCGCGGCGTGACCGCCCTGGGAACCCACGGCCGGTTCCAATATACCGGCCAGGCCTGGATCCCCGAGCTCGGCATGTACTATTACAAGGCCCGCATCTACTCGCCGGGGCTGGGGCGGTTCCTCCAGACCGATCCGATCGGATATAACGATCAGGTCAATCTCCATGCGTATGTAGGAAATGATCCTGTAAATAAAACTGACCCTAGTGGGTTGGAAACGTATGATTGTCGAGGTGGCGTTGGGTCCGGTAACTGTGATCGGGGAACGAAATTACAAGCGGGTGATCGCGTGAAAACGCAACACGGCACTTTCAGGGTTGGTGGCCGAGGGGCTCAATTTATTTCGAATCCAATAAGCCGTGGGGGTGCCTCACGTATCACGACTCGAGAAGTGACAAACATCGTGTTTAACGAGACGCGTTCACTTTCGGGTAGACAGATCAGCGAAGCACGTACCAACATTGCTCATGCGATCATCAATGGGGATGAGGCTCGAGGGAATGGACGGCCAAAGACTGCTCCAACTACGGCTACCTTCGCTGCCGCAGAGGGAGCTCGATATGAAGAGAGTCGGACAGCTGTTGCCCTTGCCCGCGCTCAACGATCCATAGGATATGACCCTACTGGGAATGCCATGAATTTCAATTTCAGGAATCCGAACCAGTCAGGCTCCTTTTATGATATTAGCCCCGTTCTGAAGGTTGGCCCATTTGATAACTCTTATCCGTCCGGTCCGTTAGGTCCGAGTGTCTACTCTTGGATATATAGAAACGATTAAATATGAAGCTGCATTGGGTTTTTATAATATCTTTATTTATGGGCGGATCTTGCAATGCAACTCAACCGGAGTGGGGTGATAAGTTATTTGTGTTGAATCGACTTAAGTCTTGGAAATCTCAGGCGACCGTTAGAGTCTGTGTGGCTGATAATAGAGATCATCTATTCTTATTTCAAAATAATAAAGAGTTTATGATGATAACCAAATATCAAGAAAACTTCGATATTGCTTTTATTGATGCAGCCTCTCAGCCTATCGAACTCGAAGCTAATGGAGGCATGGGACGTTATTTAGAGGTCCAAGAACAATACGAAAACCTTCGGCATCTTCCAAGTAAGGCTATCGGACGAAACGATTACGATACAGTCATCGATAGCACGCCTCGAAATCGATGCGGCTTCTGAATGTCCATAGCCTTCACCGTTATGATCTAGCTGAATAAACGGGACAGTTAACATCTACAAGCTTTAGCGAAAGATCAGCGAGACCAGCCCCAACGGCACGGCGGGCCTCGCCGCCTGCCCCGCCGCCGCGCCGACCTCGGCTTTGCCCTGGACGACGAGCACCCGCTTCGACACCGACAACAAGGTGACCGGAACCATCGCTCCGGACCCCGACGGCGCCGGCCCCCTCCGCTTCGCCGCGGTGCGCAACAGATACGATCCGGCGGGCCGGCTGATCCAGGCCGATCAGGGCCAGCTCGCCGACTGGCAGCCCGACGGGGCGCCGCCGTCCAGCTGGCCGGGCTTCCAGCTCGAGCGGCGCACCGACACCGAATATGACGCGCTCGACCGCAAGACCCGCGAGTGGGTGAGCGATGGCGTCACCGCGCTGACGGTGACGGAGTACAGCTACGACCTCGCCGGCCGGCCGAAATGCACGGCGGCTCGGATGAACCCGAACGTCTGGGCGACCCCGCTCGCCGACCAATGCGTCCCGGGCCCGGCCCATCCCGTCCACGGCTCCGACCGAATCTCGAAGACCGTTTACGACACGGCGGGCCGGCCGATCGAGAGCTGGGACGGGGTCGGTACCCCGCTTCAGCGCCGCGAGGCGCATTACACCTACAACGCCAACGGCCAGAAACTGAGCCTCACCGACGCCCGCGGGTTCAGGGCGGAGATGACCTACGACGGCTTCGGCCGGCAACAGCGCTGGATCTTCCCGTCGAAGACGACTCCCGGCATCGCCGACGCCCCGACCGCCTCGAACCTCGGCGATTACGAGCAATATCTCTACGACCCCAACGGCAACCGAACAAGCCTGAGGAAGCGCGACGGCCAGGTCCTCGCGTTCGACTACGACGCCCTCAACCGGGTGACGCTCAAGACCGTGCCGACGTGGGGCCTGAACGTTCGCTACGCCTACGATCTGCGCGGCCTGCAGACCTCAGCCTTGTTCACCGGCACCGGCCAGGGGGTGAGCAACGCCTATGACGGGTTCGGCCGGATGGTCTCGACGACCACCCACATGAGCGCGTTCAGCCGGTCAATTTCCCACAAATACGACCGCGAGGGCCGTCGCATCGAGCTCACCTTCCCGGACGGCCAGAAGTTTTGGACCGCCCGCGACGGGCTCGGCCGGGCGACGGAAGATAACCGGCCGCGATCTCGGCTTCATCTCCAACCCCGCCGTGCGGCCGGAAGCCCGGGGACGTCGCCGGCGCCGCTCGGCCGGCGTCCCGGCGACGTCGTGGAACCGTCCGGGCGACGATTCAGGTTTTGCGCCGGCCCGTCGGGCGTGGCAGGGCGGCTCGGTCCTCGGGGGGCTCGATGAAAGAAAATGGCCGTGTGGGATAAATATGTCTTGTTCATCGACGGCGAGGCGATCGTCATCGACAAGCCGGCGGGGCTCGCCGTCCACCCGGGCTCGCGTACGCCGGAGAGCCTCGAGGACTATCTGAAGCACTTCCGCTTCGGCTTCAAACGCGCTCCGCTCCCGGTCCACCGCCTCGACCGCGACACTTCGGGCTGCCTTCTGCTCGCCCGCAACCCCAAGGCGCACAAGCGCTTCCAGCGCGCCTTCGAGAACAAGCAGGTCACCAAGACCTATCTCGCCGTGCTCGACGGAGTTCCGGAGGAAGCGGAAGGCGCGATCGACATGCCGCTCGCCAAGATTTCGAGCGAGGCCGAAGGCTGGCGGATGGTGGCCGACCCCGGCGGCAGGCCCTCGCTCACCCGCTGGCGAACGCTCGCCGTCCGCGGCGGCCGGGCGATCGTCCTGTTCTCGCCCGAGACCGGCCGGACCCACCAGATCCGGGTCCACGCCGCCGACGGGCTCGGAATCCCGATTTCCGGCGATCCCGTCTACGGCGGCTCGAACGGGCCGATGCTCCTCCACGCGCTCTCGATCCGGGTCGACCGCGACGGCAAGCCGCCGGTGGCGGCGACGGCGCCGCTTCCACCGACCTTCGTGGGCGCGGGCCTGGGCGATGTGCTGGACGGCGAGCCGGCCCTCGCCGCGTCTCCCTTGCCCCCGATTTTCGCCGACACGGGGCCGAGCGCGGATCCGGGCGATGGCCTCGACGGCTGAGCCCTACCACTTGCCCGAGGAGGCGCTCGAGGAGAAGTTCCTCGCCTCCACGGGGCCGGGCGGCCAGAACGTCAACAAGGTCGCCACCGCCTGCCAGCTTCGCTGCGACGTCTTCAAATTGGGCCTCGCCCCCGCCGTCTACGCCCGGCTGAAGAGCCTCGCCGGAAGCCGGATGACCCTGGAAGGCGAGATCATCCTCACCGCCCGGACCCACCGGACCCAGGAAGCCAATCGCGAGGAGGCCCGGGCGAGGCTGACGGAGCTGATCGCCAAGGCCCACATCGCCCCGCGCCGGCGGGTGAAGACCAAGCCGAGCCGGGCGGCGAAGGCACGGCGGGTGGACGAGAAGAAGGGGCGCGGCGCGGTGAAGCAGGGGCGGGGGAAGGTGCGGGTGGAGTAGGACTTCTCTCCAGCCGCCGTGCCGCGGCGACCAGCAGGCAAGGCCCCGCCCGATTCGGCGGATCCGAGCGCAGGCGAGGACGAAGCGTCGCACCGCACCCGGGGCAGGCTCCCCGCTGCCAGGCGGCGGGCGGGCGGATCGAGCCTGGTGCAAAAATCAGTGCGGCCGGTTGTCCACGAAATAGTCGATCAGCACGCCGATCGTGTTCCCGTCGGGGTCGGCAATCCTGAACAGGGGATAATCTTCCCTGTCCCGGCCCGCGTTGACGACGATCAGCGCGCCGGACCCGTCATCGGTAACGGCCCGAGCCGACTTGCGGTCCGAAACCTCCGCTTCGGGCGCTGCCGACCGGATCAAGTCGTACATCGTCTTTATCCAGCCGCCCGGGTAACTGGCGGCGATTCGCTCGAGGACGCCCTCGCCGGCGAACGCCGTCGAGGTCGCGTCGACGGCGAGCTCCGTGCCGTCCTCGGCCGTCATCGGCTCGATCAGGGCCACGTCCTCGCGACCGCGGAGCAGAGCGAAAGCGTGCGAGACATATTCGGCGTAATCGTAGGTTTCCTCCGACCCCTCGTGCGCGATCGTGAGCGTTACTTCATACTCGCCCGGCACCACGAGAGCGGTGACTCCGCGCTCGGGTGAGGACACCTGCGCGATCCGCATCCGACCGTCGGGAATCGGAAGGATACCGGCCGATTCCCGGCGGCTGTTGACGAGGGTCCCTTCCCACGCCTCGCCCAATCGCTCGGTCCAATCGGGGTCCGGACGAACGTGGTAACGGATCTGCGAATTCAGCGGGTCCTGCACGAGCGTCGGCACTCCGCCGCGCTCGACCGCTTCCACCTCTTCGAGGCTCAAGCCGATCCGGGCCGCGACCGCCCTGAAGTGACTCCACATCTCAAGCCTCCGCTGAAATCGATGAGGTGGGTTCCGGATCAAGTCCGGAATGACGGTTCGGCGCGAAGCGAGCGATCATTTGGGACCTGCCATCCGCCCGAGGATCCGAGCCTCCCGCACATAGCCGACACCGCCCTCGCCCGCCCAGTCCCTGCGTAACAGGAGGCGCGGTCGGCCGGTAGCCGCCGCTCCGCTCTTAACCTTTCGCGGCGAACATTTTCCCGGCGGCAGCCATGCGCTTTATCGGACCTTGAAAGGTTCGATCCGGCTTGAGAAACGCCGGCGTCGGTTTCAACGCGTCAAGCGTAACGCCTCGACCACAAGGCCGATGCCGCCGGTGGCTGGCGCCGACGAGCGAAGATAAACTCGATTGGCGTGGGCCTTCCGACGAAGTGCTCCTCACTGCAATTCGAACTAGTCCCTGCGCCTCAAGGAGGTTACAAGCGAAGCTGTGCGCCCCGAGCTCGAGCAAGAAGCGAATGTTACGGGGACGGATGGCAAGTACGCCCGCCTTGGCATTAAAGGAGTCTCGGGCAACGATATGACGGAAGATGCGATCGATTCTCGTCTGCACCGGCGGCTTACACGTTTCTTCGAACAGGCTCGGCTTCCTCTTCGCAGGGACGTCGCGGACGAGACCCCTGACTTATCGATAGATTGTGAGCGCTTCGAGCGCTTCATCGAACGCCTGCGCGCACCGCTCGACAGCGCCGAGGCGCGAGCCTGTACCAATCCCTGGCGAACGGCCGGGCTTGGCTGCGATGAGGTGCGGGTGAGCGCCGCTTTGGCGACTTTGTGGGATCGTCGTCGATATGGAGACGAAGCCCGCCTGTTCCTCGCCCGGTTCCTGGCTCGCGCCGGAAGCGGCTTTCCCGACGAAACGGAACTTGCCGATGGCTATCGGGTGCAGACCGAACATTGCCTCAATGGAACGATCGCCGATCGGGTGGACATAACCGTAGAGACCCGTTCTTCCATCGTCGGGATCGAAGTAAAAATATATGCCGGGGAGGGAGAAAACCAGCTTTCACGGTATGTCGCCGCCATTAGAACCCGCGCGCAGTTGATGCGGCGTACCAGGCACAAGGTCATTTTCCTGTCGCCTTACCCGCCAAAGGGCGAAGCCGACGAGGTTGCCAAGGTCGATTGGCAAACGGTCGGGGAGGTTGCCGCTCAGGCCGATCAAGGCACCCGGGCGGGCTGGCTGATCGCCCAATTTGGCGAATATTGCCGTTCATTGGGGAGTTGAACATGGAAGCGAACGAACTCGACGCGCTGATTGTCGGCAACATCGGCGATCTCGAGGCCGCGCTCGGCCGCATAGAAACGAAGATCGATCCGAAGCTGAACGCTGAAGCGTGGACCGTGCTCAAGCATTCGCTGCACGATGCCGACTATTATTTTGACGACGGGGATAGCCCCGACGACGCGTGGTTCGTGCCCAGATCATGGCTCGACGAGGAAGGCGATAGCGACCCGTGGTTTCAATTGACTGCATGCGATGGTTCAGCGCTCGAAACATGGCTCGCTTGCTACGCCGCGCCAAGATCGGAACGTGAAGCCATCGGAATTCAATGGTATAATAATTCGCTATATGTCCGCGACTACAAAGCGATCCTGGTTGCTCACCAGGAAGAGCTGCACCAGATCGAGCTGGCCGGTTTCCGCCGCGACGGCAACAATATCTACCTCCCCATTTCATTTGATTCCGCCAAGCTCGCAGAAGGGTTCAGGGAGGGTAGCCTCACCGAGGCGCTTGCCCCGATCACGAGCGCTGCGGAAGCGCTGGAGAAAGCACGATCCTCATTTCAGCGCCTTCGCGACGCCATGGTAGCAAAAGCGAAGGGATAGGCAGGAAAACCGGGAGGGACGCAGGCGCCTGAAGGGCAGCGCGCCGGCAGCCTGTTCTGAGTGTGCTAGGGCCGGAGCATGTCCGAGTCGCCATCGCCCCAGTCGCCGCCGTGCCCGAAAGGCCATCGCCGCGGGCGGGCCGGCGGCGAGTGCGCGAGGACATGAACTTTATGAACTTCGTTTCGATTTCGGACAGTGGCTGCAGCCTTCGCCCGCCGATTGAGGGCGCGGAGATGGTTCTCCCGGATTATTGAGGAACACGATGTACGACTTCGAGATCGCCACCGCCGACAAGCCCGAAGCCTGGCGCCAGATCGTCGCCGCCGCAGATTCGCTCACCGACGGCGAGCCGGACGCGGTCGCCAACATGGCGAACGTCGCCGCCTTGCTGTTCGAGGCGCTGCCCGAGCTGAACTGGGCGGGGTTCTACCGCAATGTCGGGGGGGAATTGGTGCTGGGGCCGTTTCAGGGGCGGGCGGCGTGTATCCGGATAATGTTCGGGAAGGGGGTTTGCGGGACCGCGGCGGCCACGCTCGAGGCTCAGCTGGTCGACGACGTCGAGGCGTTTCCCGGGCATATCGCGTGCGACGCCGCTTCGCGGTCGGAGCTGGTCGTGCCGCTCGTTCAGGGGGGCGAGTTGATCGGGGTGATCGATCTCGACAGTCCCGAAATCGGGCGGTTCGACGGCGACGATCTGGCGGGGTGTCTCGAATTGGCACGATTGCTCGCTCCGCGGCTGGGCGCCGGTAGCAATGACCCCGCGCAAGCGTTAAAAAAGTCCTAACGAGCCCCGACTCTTGCGGGGCTTCAATGCAAGCACTCGCGCACAGGGGACGGATATGAGCAAGCTCTGGCTAATCGGCTTGGCGGCGTCGGCCGCCTGGACTCCCGCGGCGATGGCACAGGGCGCTCCGCCGCCTCCGCCGCCGCCCCCCATGGCCCACGGCGCCCACGCGCCCGGGCATGCCGGCCACGGCGCCATGATGCAGCATGGCGGCGGGCACCGGGTCTCTCCTCCCGCGATTCGGGGCGGCCATATGAACGGCATGCGCGGCGGCGGCGGACGCATGGACGGCATGAAGGGCTGGCAGCGCTTCGGCCGCGGCCATGTCGTCCCGCCGCACTTCAGGGGCGGGCAGTTCATCGTCCGGGATTGGCGGTCGTTCGGCTTTCCGGCGCCGGTGACGGGCGGGCAGTGGATCCGTTACTATGACGACGCCCTTCTGGTCGACGGCCACGGCCGGGTGATGGACAGCCGCTACGGCTGGGACTGGGACCGCCGCGGCGGCGATCTCATGGCCTACGACCACGGCGGCTATGACGAGGATTACGCCGAGGACGATCATGGCCGCGACCATCACGGTTCCGGCGGCGGCGACTACGGGCATCACGGCAAGGGCGATCGGGGCGGCCACATGCCGCCTCCCCCACCGCATCCCGGCTACGGCCATGGCTATGGGCAAAGCGGCGGCTACGGCTCGGGCTACGGCTATGGCTATTCTTATGGAGCGGGTTGCGGCTGCGGGCCGGTGGTCGTCACCGAGACGATCACGACCACGGCTCCGGTGGTCGAGATGCGCACCTATTACGAGACGGTGAGGGAGCATCGCGCCGCGCCGCGCCGGCATTACAGCAAGCCGGCGGTGCGCCGTTCGGTGAAGCCCGTATATCGGGCGGCGCCGAGGCCGAGGCCGGGCGAGCGGGGATAAGCGCTTCATCCTTCCCGGGTTTTTCCCGGGGAGGATTTCAGGAGAGCCGTTCCAAATCCTCGTCGCCGAGGCGGCCGGGGACGATGACCAGGGGGCAGGGAAGGCTTCCGGCCACGGCCCCGGAGAAATGGGCGACGAGGGGCCCCGGGCCGCCTTCCGCGGCGGCGCCCAGCACCAGAGCGGCGACGTCGTCGCGCTCGGCGAGCAACTCGGTGATCGCCTTTTCGGGCTCGCCCTGGCGGACGAGGATGGTGGGCTCGATCCCGGCTTCTTCGACGATCGCGCCCGAGGCCTGGAGCACCATCGCCTCGGCGCGCAGCCGGGCTTCCTCCTCCATCGCCGCCTGGACTCCGCCCCATTGGACGAACTCGGCCGGCTCGACGATGGCGAGAAGGATGACCCCGCCGCCGGTGCCCGAGGCCCGGCGCGCGGCGTAGCGAAGGGCGGCGCGCGCCTCGCTCGTCTCGTCGATCACTACCAGATACGAGCGCATTGGGCCTCCGTCCTCGCGGCGATGCTGCGCCAGATCGCCAGCCCGCGCAAGCGGGGCCCCAGGCGGAGGTGCAGGCGTGACCCGTGGCGGGCGGGGGCTCAGGACGGGCTTGACCCGGCCCCTCCGATTGCTGTTTGGAATGACCGGGACCGCCGCCAGGAGCTTTGCGCGCCATGCCGATCGAATTGAAGATGCCCGCGCTCAGCCCGACGATGGAGGAAGGGACCCTGGCCAAGTGGCTGGTCAAGGAGGGCGATGCCGTGGCCGCCGGCGATCTGCTCGCCGAGATCGAGACCGACAAGGCGACGATGGAGTTCGAGGCCGTCGACGAGGGGGTCATCGCGAAGATCCTGGTCGCCGAGGGCACGGACGAAGTGAAGGTCGGAACGGTCATCGCCCTGATCGCCGGCGAAGGCGAGGATGCGGGCGCCGCCGCGTCAGCCCCGACCGCGGCGAAGGAGCCGGTGGCGAAAGACGGGGGCGAGACCGGTGCCGGCCAGCCCGCGCAGGAAGCGGCCGCGCCGCCCGCCGCCGCGCCCGCCGCGGTGGCAGGCAAGGGCGTCGACCCGGTCCAGCACAGCGAGGCCGCGCCTCGGCCCAAGGCGGACGCCGGAGATCGCGTGAAAGCGAGCCCGCTCGCTCGCCGACTCGCCGAGCAGCGCGGGATCGACCTTGCGGGCCTCGCCGGCTCCGGGCCGGGCGGTCGGATCGTCAAGGCCGACGTCGACGGGGCCGCCGGCAGGCCGGCCTCGGCCGCTCCCGCTTCGGCGCCCGCTCCGGCGGCTGAGGCCAAGGCCCCGACCGCGTCGGCGGCCGCGCCGACCTACGGCGTTCCGGAGATCCCGCACGAGATCGCCAAGCTCTCGAACATGCGCAAGACGATCGCCCGGCGACTCACCGAATCGAAGCAGCACGTCCCCCACATCTACCTGACGGTGGACATAAGGCTCGACGCCCTGCTCAAGCTGCGCGGCGAGCTCAACGCCAATCTCGAGCCGCGCGGGGTCAAGCTCTCGGTCAACGACTTCATGATCAAGGCGCTCGCCGCGGCCCTGATCGAAGTGCCCGAATGCAACGTCCAGTTCACCGGAAGCGAGCTCGTCACCTTCAAGCGCGCCGACATCTCGGTGGCGGTGTCGATCCCGGGCGGCCTGATCACGCCGGTCGTCGCCGAGGCCGATACGCGAAGCCTCTCCGCCATCGCCACGAGCATGAAGGACCTCGCCGCCCGAGCCCGCGACGGCAAGCTGAAACCCGAGGAATATCAAGGGGGCACGGCTTCGTTGTCGAACATGGGAATGTATGGGATCAAGCAGTTCGAAGCGGTGATCAATCCGCCCCAGGGGATGATCATGGCGATCGGAGCGGGCGAGAAGCGTCCCTATGTCGTCGACGACAGCCTTCAGATCGCCACGATCATGAGCGCGACGGGAAGCTTCGACCACCGCGCCATCGACGGCGCCGACGGCGCCCGGCTGATGCAGGCGTTCAAGCGGCTGATCGAGGCGCCGCTCGGAATGCTGGCCTGACATGGCGCTGGGCCAGGCCGTCCTGGGCGGACTCGTCGCCTCGATCGCGATCCCCTACGTCTTCCGCAACCAGGCCGGCCAGCTCGCCGAATGGACCCGCCGCGGCCTGATCGACTTCGACGTCGCCGGCCACCAGATCCACTGGTCCCTGCCGCTCTTCGCCGGAGTGACCCTGGTCGCCTGGATCTTCCTGTCGTGGGCGGACCGATGAGGCGGTTTTGCGCGGCGTCCAAAAAGTGCTACCTATGATGCGCACTTTCAGGGATTGTGGATCATGAAGCTCGGCGTAAAGGAATTCCGCCACCGCCTGACCGAAGTGCTGCACGGCAGCGAGACGGTCGACATCACCCATCACGGCCGAGTGATCGGCACGTTCCGGCCGCGCAGGGTCGATCTCGGACGCGCGCGGGCCGCCCTCGAGTCGAACCGTCGCTGGCAGGAGGAAATGCGCGCGAAAGGCGTCGACCTCGAAGGGGTGCTCGCCGACATGGGACTGGATCCTTGGGGCGAGCCGCTAAATGACTCGTCTGATCGTTGATGCCAACGTGATGGTCGGGGCGGCACTCGGCCGCTCGATGCCCCTGTTTCTCGACTTGGCCGAACGCGGCGTGGAGATTCTGGCTCCCTTGCCGATGCTTAGGGAGGCCAAGGCGCGCATCGACCGTGACGCTAATCTGATCGACGATGAAGCAAATCGCCGGCTGGAAGAGCTTCTGGAGGTCGTCACGCCGCTGCCCATCGAAGCGATCGCCGCCCACGAACAGGCCGCACGCGACCGGCTCGAGTTCCACAACCAGTCGGACTGGCCGCTGCTTGCAGCATCGATGGCGCTTGAGGCCGATATTTGGACTCGGAACCGGGACTTATTCGGCACCGGCGTTGCGTTATGGGCGACCCGCAATATCAGATTTGTCGAAGGAGATGCGGGATGAAGAGCTCAGACTGCTATAACCGCCCTCAATCGCCGGTGAGGTCGTCAGCTTGAGCGCGCCATTGGATTTGCAGGGTTGGCTAGCCTGGGCCGGGATCGTTCTTCCATTGTGCGCGCCGGCTTGGTCGGCATGGCATTTTACCGCGGAGCGTCGCGAGCAGCGGAAGCATCGGCGTTTCGAGCGTTTCTTCGCAGTCACTGACAAAATTGGACAGGCCGAGGGCAGCCTCTTGTCGAAGGTAGCTGCGTTATATGAACTCCGAAGATTTCCTGAATATTCCGAGGCGGAGGCAAGGCGAAGTCTTTGCTGGAGCAAGAATTCAAACTCACTCACGAGGCGATGAAAAATAATGGCTGACCAATACGACCTCATCGTCCTCGGCTCGGGCCCCGGCGGCTATGTCGCCGCGATCCGGGCCGCCCAGCTCGGCCTCAAGGTCGCGATCGTCGAGCGGGAGAAATTGGGCGGGATCTGCCTCAATTGGGGGTGCATCCCGACCAAGGCGCTGCTTCGGACGTCCGAAATCTACCATTATATGACCCACGCCTCCGCCTACGGGCTAAGCGCCGAGAAGCCGTCCTTCGACCTGGCGAAGATCGTCGATCGAAGCCGAAAGGTCGCCGGCCAGCTCAACGCCGGGGTCAAGGGGCTGATGAAGAAGAACAAGATCGCTGTGGTCGAGGGCGAGGGGAAGCTCGCCGGCAAGGGCAAGCTCCAGGTCGGCGACAAGATTCTCGAAGCCGGGCATATCCTCATCGCTACCGGCGCCCGGGCCCGCGACCTGCCCTTCGCCAAGGCGGACGGGGACCGGATCTGGACCTACCGGCACGCGATGGTGCCCAAGGTCATGCCGACCAGATTGCTGGTGATCGGATCGGGCGCGATCGGGGTCGAGTTCGCGAGCTTCTATTCGGACATGGGCGCCGAGGTGACGATCGTCGAGATGCTCGACCGAATCCTTCCGGTCGAGGACGAGGACGTCTCCGCCTTCGTCCACAAGGCGCTCGTCAAGCAGGGGATGAAGCTCCACGTCTCGTCGGGCGTCGAGAAGCTCGAGACCGGGCCCAATGGGGTGAAGGCGACTCTGAAGGGCGGCGACGTCCAAGAGTTCAGCCACGCCATCGTCGCCATCGGCATCGTCCCCAACACCGAGGCGATCGGCCTCGAGGCGCTGGGCGTGAAGACCGACCGCGGCCATATCGTCGTCGACGGCTACGGCCGGACCAATATCGAAGGCGTCTACGCGATCGGCGACGTCACCGGCCCGCCCTGGCTTGCCCACAAGGCGAGCCACGAGGGGGTGGTGTGCGTGGAGGCGATCGCCGGCGGCAAGCCGCATCCGTTCGAGACCTGGAACATCCCGGGCTGCACTTACTCAAGGCCGCAGGTGGCGAGCGTGGGGCTCACCGAAGCCAAGGCCAAGGAGGGGGGCCGCAAGGTGCGCGTGGGCAAATTCCCCTTCATCGGCAACGGCAAGGCGATCGCACTGGGCGAGGCGGAGGGCTTCGTAAAGACGGTGTTCGACGCCGAGACCGGGGAGTTGCTGGGCGCCCATATGGTCGGCGCGGAGGTCACCGAGCTGATCCAGGGCTATGCGGTGGCGAGGCAGCTCGAGACCACCGAGGAGGACCTGATGCACACGATCTTCCCGCATCCCACGCTGTCGGAGATGATGCACGAGAGCGTGTTGGATGCTTATGGGCGGGCTGTGCATTATTGAGGCCGGTTCGGTTCTGGATCGCTGATTCACCCAAAGCACCGAAGGACCAAGGATGCTTCGGCAGTGCGAAGGCCGCGCTGGATCTCGTCACCACCTGTCATGCGACGCGGTCGCTCCGTTTCCGCTCGTCGAGCATCGTCGAAGCGGAATGACCGGTTGGAGGGCGCCGGCGTCTTCGGTGCTTTGGTGCTTTGGGTGAAACCGCGCGAACGAACGCTTACTCGGACAGGCTTCCTTATGGCTACGACTGGAAGACCGGGGTGGAGCTGCTGAAGCGGGCTGAGACGATGGCGCCCACCCACACGCGTTACGCCTCAGAGATCCACCGGTGCGAGGGCCGCTGCGGGCATTTCTGGCAAGGGCGCTTCCGGTCGGTGCCGATGGACGAGGCGCATCTCCACATCCGCCTGCGCTACGTCGAGCTCGACCCGGTCCGTGCGGGCCTAGCGGCCCAGCCCGAAGATTGGCGCTGGTCGAGTGCCCGCGGAGCCCGGCATGACGGAAAGCTCGAGGCCGCCGATCCGGGGCGAGGGGTGAGGAACCATAGCCGGTCCCCCGCATTCTCCTCCTACCTTGCGACGCCGAACGCGACATGCGCCCGGCGGAGCATTCGAGGAGATCGAACATGCGTAAGCTTATCACCCTCGCTTTCATTGCCACCGGCCTGACCCTCGGCGCGTGCAATACCGTCAAAGGCGCCGGAGAGGACATCGAATCCGTCGGCGAGGCCGGCGACAAGGCCACCTGAATTCAATCCCAGCTATCCGAAAGGCCGCCTCCGGGCGGCCTTTTTTTCGACCTAGGTTCGAGGCGCCGCCAACAATTCGACGATGGTAAGGCCGGCCCCCGGCGACGGTTCCGGCAGGGTGAGGCGGTAACGGAACTCGCCGATGCGCTCGACCAGCCCGGCCGCGTCGCGCGCAGGGTTCTCGCCATAGGCCAGCGGCGTCCTGGTGCCGGCCGGGACGGCCCCGCCCAGGAAGACGAGCCGCTCGCCGCCCTTCAGCGCCCACAGATAGCCGCCGAAACGCAGTCCGCGCAGCTCGGTGGCCAAGGTGAGCTGCCCCTCCTCGACCCCGACATAGCAAAAGCCCTGCGCCGAGCTTACCCACCGGCGACCGCCCGGCCGGACGTAGCGGCACCGATAGCTTCCCGGAGCCGGCGCGGCCCAGGCGAGCCGGGCCTCCGGGATCAGCAATTCGCCTTCCGCGGCGATCCGGCGCGAAAGCTTCGCTTCGCGGCCCGCGGCGAGCGCCTGTCGCCAGCGGTCGGCGAGGCCGTCGAGCGCGGCCGAATCGCGCTCCCAGGCGACGGTCCTCCACGCCTCCGTCTCCTCGACGACGACGTTCGCAGCGGCCACGGCCGGCCTGTCGGGCGGCGCCGTCTGGCACGCGGTCGTCCCGGCCAGAACGGCAAGACAATGAACAAGACGCAGCCGCGACATCGCGAGAACCCTCCCACCAATATTTCCAACCCCACGCCTACAAAAATGCCACCCGGAAGCGTCAGCCCGTGCGCCGTGCCGAGGCGATCGGCACCACGCCTTCGCCTTCCGCCTCCATCAGCCACGGCGCAAGCTCCCAGCCGTCCATCGCCCGGGCGATGAAATAGCCCTGGGCATGGTCGCAGCCGAGCTCGCCGAGCAAGGCCAGGGTCTCGGCATCCTCCACCCCCTCCGCGGTCGCGGCGAGGCCGAGACCGTGGGCGAGATCGATCACCGCCTTGACGATAAGCCGCGATTCGCGCGAGCGAACGGCGTCGCCGACGAAGCATTGATCGACCTTCAGTTCGTTATAGGGAAGCTGCCTCAGCTGGAGCAGCGAGGAATAACCCGTACCGAAATCGTCGAGCGCGAGGCTCATCCCCTTGAGCCGGAACCGGGTCAGGGTATCGAGCAGTCGAACGAGATGCTGGGTCGCCCCTTCCGTCACCTCGATCGTCAGGCAATTGGCCGGCACCCCTTCGGTCTGGCAGAGCCGGTGGAGGTAATCCGGGAAATAGACGTCGCGAAGGCTAAGCGCCGAGATGTTGAAGGCGATGTTGGTTCGAAGCCCCTGCTCGCTCCAGGTCACCCATTGCTTGAGCCCGCGCCTCAGGACCCAGTCGGTCAGCTCGTCGATCAGTCCGTAGCGCTCGGCGAGCGGGACGAAGGTGGACGGCTCGATCAGCCCGAGCATCCGGTGCGGCCAGCGGGCCAGGGCCTCGTCTCCGGCGAGCCTGTTGTCGGCGACCGAGATCTTGGGCTGATAGAGCAAGGACAATTCGTCTCGCTCCACCGCCAGCTGAAGCTCGGTCAGGAGGTCCGCTTCAGAAACCGATGCAGCCCGCATCCCGCGCCTCCCGTCCCTGCATGGCGTCCATCAGCTGATGGAGCCGCACCGGCTTCTGCAGCGGCCCCGTCATCCGAAGCCCGAGCGCGGTGCCCAGCCGCATCGCCGCCTCGAGCACCCGTTCATCGAAGCCGCTGATCGGAAGGATCAGCGCTCCGCTCTTCTCCTCGGCGAGAAAGCGCAACAGCTCGACCCCGTCGCTTCGCGGCAGGGCGAGGTCGAGCACGACCACATCCGGATCGCAGGCCAGATACTGGCTCCGGAAGCTCTCCGCGGTGACGGTGATGATCGCTTCGTAGCCGCATTCCTCGGCCGCGTGGGCCAGGAACCGGGCGACCGAAAGCTCGTCGTCGATGAGCAGCAACCGGCGCCTCGCGCCGGGCTCGCGGATCAGCGGACGGACCGTCGGCTCCGGGAGAAGCGGCACCTCAGTCATGGCGCGGCCGCGGGGCCATTCGAAGCCCCTCCACGCCGGACCGGTAGAAGCGGCTCTTCCAAAGGCTGAACTCCTCGATGCTGAGGTCGTAGCGCCTCAGGGCCTCGTCGAGCCTGAGCATCCCGCTCTGCACCGCCTCGACCACCTGCGCCTTGCGGCGGGCGACCCAGCGGCGGGTTCCCGCCGGCGGAAGGCTGGTTCCGAGCGAGCTCGGGATGTGCGCGGCCTGGGCCGGGCGGCGGCGGGAGTTGCGGCGACTGGCCATGTCGGCCTCCTTTGCTTCGCCCCCGGTCCGGGCGACTCAGCGCCCACAAAGGTTAAGAAAGTCCTAAGACGCGCGGTTTATAGTCGGTTAACCGCCGAAGCGTTTGGAGAGAGCGACAAGTTTAACGCCGTTCCGGCGACGGCTGGGGCCGGTGGTGCGAAAACCGCAGAGCCTTTCACCCGCCGGGGCCCAAGCCTGGGCCGGGATGACGACGCGCTAAGCCGGAGGCGCGATCGCCGCCGTCTTGGCGCGCTTGCGTTCGGTGAACCAGATCGCGATCAGCGACAGCTCGTAGAGGAGGATGAGCGGGATCGCGAGGAGGAACTGGGAGACGATGTCGGGCGGGGTCGCGATCGCCGCGATGACGAAGGCGACGAGGATGGCATAGCGCCGTCCGCTCTTGAGCTGGGTGCGAGTGACCAGCCCCGCCCGCTCCAGCAGCATCAGGAGGATCGGGAGAAGGAACGCGATCCCGAAGGCCAGGATGAAGTGCATGACGAACGAGAGATATTCGCCCATCGCCGGCAACGCTTCCTGCTGGATGCCCGGAATCTGGCCCTGGTAGCCGAGGAAGAATTTGATCGCGAGCGGCATGACCACGTAATAAGCGAGCGCGCCGCCGCCGATGAACAGGATCGGGGTCGCAATCAGGAACGGCAGGAAGGCGCGCTTCTCCTTGGCGTAGAGCCCGGGCGCGACGAACATCCAAATCTGAGTGGCGATGATCGGAAAAGCGAGGAAGAAGGCGGCGAACAGGGCCACCCGCACCTCGGTGAAGAAAGCCTCGTAGAGCTTCGTGTAGACCAGCCTGCCCTGCCCCGTGCCGAACCCGGCGATCAGCGGCTGGACGAGGAAGGCGAAGATCCTGCCCGCGAAATAGAAGCTGATCCCGAAGGCGACCCCCAGCGCCAGGAACGACCAGATCAGCCGCCGCCTGAGCTCGATCAGATGCTCCATCAGCGGAGCGCGGGTCTCGTCGAGGTCGCTCATGGCAGAGGTCCGGCGGCGGCGGCGGACGGCGGCGCGGCCGACGCATCCGGCCCGGGCTCGGGCGGCCGATCGTCGGGCGGCGCAAGCTCGGCCGGGACGGCCAGGGCTTCGGGATCGGCGTTCGGTTCGGCGAACGGATGCTCGGCGAGAATGCGCGCATTCTCCTCGCGCCATTTCTTCTCCATCTCCTCGAGCTCGGACTCGCGCATCATCGTGTCGATTCCGGAACGGAAATGGCGCGCCATGCCGCGGGCGCGGCCGACCCATTGCCCGACCGTGCGCATCACCCGCGGCAGGTCCTTGGGCCCGATCACCACCAAAGCGACGATGGCGATGACGAGCAGCTCGGTATAGCCGATGTCGAACATCAGGCGCGCCCTTCGCGCGAGATCTTAAGGCTCGCCGCGCTTATCGAGGTCGAGCCCGCGGCTCCCTTCGGCCGGGGGCGCCGCATTCGCCTCGTCGGTAAGCCGGCGCGGCGGCTCGGCGGTCCTGGCGGCCGCGGCCTCCTCGTCCTCGCTCATGCCCTTCTTGAAGCTCTTCAGGCCCTTGGCGACATCGCCCATCATCTCGGAGAAGCGGCCCTTGCCGAACAGCAACAGGATGACCACGCCGACCACCAGCCAGTGCCAAATGCCGAACGTGCCCATAATCCGTCTCCAATGCCGTTGAGGCGTACCTAGTCCCACTGAGGTCCAGTTTCCACCCCAACCCCCGTCAGGCGTCCGTTTCCTCGTCGTCGCCCATTCCCTCGAGCCCGAGCTGCTCCATCGCCGCGTCGATCGGGTCGAGGAGGCCCGCCGCCTTGAGGTCGTCGAGGCCGGGCAGGTCGCGCCGGCTCGCCAGCCCGAAATGGGCGAGGAAGGCGGGGGTGGTGGCGTAGATGAGCGGCCGCCCCGGCGCCTCGCGCCGGCCGGCGGGCCTGACCCAGCCCGCCTCCATCAGCACGTCCAACGTTCCCTTCGAGATCTGGACCCCGCGTATCGCCTCGATCTCGGCTCGGCTGACCGGTTCGTGATAGGCGATGATGGCCAGGGTCTCGACGGCGGCGCGCGACAGCTTGCGGGTCTCGTCGCGCTCCCGCCTGAGGATGAAAGCGAGGTCGGGAGCGGTCTGGAAATGCCAGCGCTTGCCGCGTTCGACCAGCTCGATCCCGCGTCCGTCGTAATGGCGCGCAAGCTCGGCCAGAGCGGCGGCGGCGTCGACCTCCGGGCCGACATGGGCGGCGATGTCGTCGGCGCTCATCGGCTCCTCCGCCGCGAACAGCACCGCCTCCACGGCGCGAAGGCTGTCGTCCATCCCGATCATGAGCCCACGCTCAAAAAATGGTGACAGTTACCAATTTCCGGACCCGTCGTTCCGGCTCGAATCGGCGGCGATGGGAAATTGGTAACTGTCACCATTTTCTCCTCAGGCCGCTCGGATGAAGAGGGGCTCGAACGCCCCTTTCTGGTCGAGCTCGACCCGGCCCTTGCGGGCGAGCTCCAGAGCGGCGACGAAGCTGGAGGCGAGGGCGGACTTCCTGAACTCGCCGTCCCGGGTGTCGGGAAGGAAGGCCTCGATCCGGGTCCATTCGAGCCTTGTCCCGAGCATTCGCTCGACCCGCGCCAGCGCCTCTTCCAAGGTCATGACCGGCCGCCGGGCGACGACGTGGAAGGCCGGCTCGCTTCGGGCCCTGACCGAACCGTAGGCGGCGATCAAATCGTACAGCTCCGCTCGCCACGAAGATCGGCGCACCACCCTCAACCCCTCGGGCGCGCCGCGGCGGAAAACGTCGCGGCCGAGCCGGTCGCGGCCGAGCAGCCTGGCTCCTGCCTCGCGCATCGCCGCCAGGCGCTGAAGCCTCAGCTGAAGCCGCATCGCCAGTTCCTCGGGGCTGGGATCGGCTTCCTGCTGGCGCGGCAGAAGCAGGCAGGATTTGAGATAGGCCAGCCACGCCGCCATGACGAGATAATCGGCGGCGATCTCGAGCTTGAGCTTCTTCGCATCGGCGATGAAGGCGAGATATTGCTCGACCAGAGCGAGGATCGAGATTTTCGCCAGGTCGACTTTCTGCGAACGGGCCAGCGTCAGAAGCAGGTCGAGCGGCCCCTCCCACCCGTCGAGATCCAGGGTCAGCCGGTCCGCCTCCCGGACCGGCGCCGGCGAGTCGAACTCGTCGAAGGATTCCTCTCCGCCCATGCGCCGAGCTTAGGAGCGCACGCAGCCGAAACGAAGGGATTTGCGGCATTTATGCACAGCATTTTTTGATGCCTTGCAACGCCCGAATTGGATGATACAAAATATCTAGAACCAAGGGAGATGCCATGCGTACGCCCCTGCTCGCGATCGGTCTCGTTACCGTCTTCCTCGCCGGGGCCGATGCCTTCGCCGCCCAGTCCCGCGGCCGCGCCGCGGCGAGCAAGCCGAGCGGAAGCCTTTCGGCGTTCCGTTCCGATGTCGAGCTTCGGACCTATCTGCGCCGTCTCAAGCGCCAGGAGGAGGCCGAAATTCCGCCGCCGGCGCCGGTGCCCGAGCCCATGTACGCGCCGCCCTCCGCCCCTCCGCCCGCGAGCGCTCCGGCGCCGAGCGCGACGGCCACCGTCGGATACAGCATCAACGCGCTTCCGCAATCGCGACAGACGAATACCGCCAAGGCCGCCGACGGAATCACCAACAACCAGGAAGCCAATGTCGACGAGGGCGGGATCGTCAAGATGCGCGGCGACACCCTCGTCATCCTCCGCCGCGGCCGGCTGTTCACCGTCTCGCTCGCCGGCGGGACCATGCGCCCGATCCATTCGATCGACGCCTTCCCGCCGGGCGTGAGCGGCGAGGATAGCTGGTATGACGAGATGCTTATCTCCGGCGACCGGGTCATCGTCGTCGGCTATTCCTACGGTCGTGGCGGCACCGAGATCAACCGCTTCCGCCTCGACGCCGCCGGCCGCCTCCGATTCGAGGACGCCTGGCACCTCAAGTCGAACGATTATTATTCGTCGCGCAACTACGCCTCGCGGCTGATCGGCAACCGCCTGATCTTCTACACGCCGCTCGACCTCTATTGGGAGGACGATCCGTTCGAAGTCCTGCCCGGGGTCCGCCGCTGGCAAGGCGGCCGGGGCGCCGAGGATCGCAAGTTCAGGCGAATCGCCCGGGCCGACCGGGTGTTCATCGCGCCGGCGATGCGCAATTCGCGCGACGCGGTCGTGGACACGCTTCACAGCGTCACCAGCTGCGACCTCACGGCGGCCGATCTCGGCTGCTCCGCCACCGCCGTGCTCGGCCCGTCGTCGCGCACCTTCTACGTCTCGGCCCAGGGCGTCTATCTGTGGGTGACCGACGCCTGGCAGTCGGATCGCCCGGAATCCTATCTCTACCGCCTCCCCTTCGGACGCGAGCGCCCGTCGGCGACCGCGGCGCGCGGAGTGCCGGTCGATCAATTCTCGTTTCGGGAGGATCCGGCGGACGGGATCGTCAACGTCCTCGTCCGAAGCGACGGCGGCGGCGACGCGATGTTCGCACCCGAGGCCGGCGACGGCCGGGCCGGGGTCGCCTTGCTCCGGGTCCGCTTCTCCGATTTCGGCGACGCTTCACGGCAGGTGCCGAGGGCCCGCTACCGCTTCCTTCCGTCGGTGCCGGGCTGGTCGTTCCACAATCGCTTCACCGGCGACTACGTCCTTTACGGCGCCGGCACCGACGGCGAGACTGCCAGACGGGCGAATCTGATCGCCGCCGGAGTGCGAAGCGGCAGCGTCACACCGCTCTCCCTCCCCCATTCGGTCGACCGGATCGAGCTTCTCGGACGCGACGCCATCGTCATCGGAGGAACGCCGCGCGGCCTCGGCTTCTCGACCGTCGAGCTGGACGGCCGAAGGCCGGATCTGGGCGATCGCTACGTCCATCCGGATTCGGCGGAGGGCGAGAGCCGAAGCCACGCTTTCTTCTTCAGCCCGGATCCGGACACGCCCGACGGCGCCTCGGGAACGGTCGGCCTGCCTATCGCCAAGCGTTCCGACCCGGCGCTGGCCCGCTTCTTCGGGAGCGCCGCGGCGATGGTCTTCCTTCGGCGCGACGACCGCCGGCTCGCTCCGGCCGGCGAGCTCGACTCCCGGACGAAGGGGATCGTCGACGACGATTGCAAGGCGAGCTGCGCCGACTGGTACGGCAACGCCCGGCCGATCTTCTGGAACGGCCGGACCTTCGCCCTGCTCGGCTACGAGCTGGTCGAGGGCGCGATCGACCGAGGCCGGATCCGCGAAGTCGGCCGCACCAACTTCGCTCCTGGGGCTTCGGGCCGGCAATAAGCGAACGTGGCCGCATCCGTCGTCCCGGCGCATGCCGGGGCCTCATGACGAAAAGGCTCAACGGGTCTCCCGAGGCCCCGGCTTGCGCCGGGATGACGGGGAGGTTGCGTCCCGGCTAATACCGCTCCTACACGTTCCCCATGCTCGGACCCACGCTCGAAACCGCTCGCCTGCTCCTTCGACCGCCGGAGGAGCGCGATCTCGACGGCTTCGCGGCGATGATGGCCGACGAGGAGGCCGCCCGCTACGTCGGCGGCCGGCAGCGGCGCTCGGGCGCCTGGCGGGGCATGGCGGCGATGGCGGGGAGCTGGGCCCTGAGGGGCTACGGAATGTTCTCGGTCATCGAGAAGGAGAGCGGTCGGTGGGTCGGCCGGGTCGGCCCGTGGCAGCCGGAAGGCTGGCCGGGCGCCGAGGTCGGCTGGGGCCTGGAGCGCGGCGCGTGGGGCAAAGGCTATGCGACCGAAAGCGCCGAGGCGGCCATCGCCTGGGCGTTCGATCGGCTCGGCTGGGACGACGTCATCCACTGCATCGACCCCGACAACGCGCCGTCCGCCCGAGTGGCCGAGCGGCTCGGCTCGGCCGTCCGAGGAAGCGCCTATCTGCCGGAGCCGTTCGATAACTCGCCGGTCGACATCTGGGGCCAGAGCCGGGCGCAGTGGCGGGCGAAGCGGGCCTAGGGCAGGTCGGGATCAGGTTGCTTCGTTCGTCATGCCGGACTTGATCCGGCATCCACCTTTCCTGCTCGTTCCCAGGCGCCTGAAGAAGATGGATCCCGGATCAAGTCCGGGTGACGAAGGTCAGGCGAGCGCCAGCAGCCGGTCTCTCTTGTCGGCAAGCTCGGCATAGGAGGCGCTGTCCGCCCGGCCGGCGACGCCCGCCATCGCCCGCTCGAGCCGCTCGCTCCCCGCCCGGCCGAGTGCCCCCACCGCCGAAGCCACGGCGATCATCTCCTCCATCTTCCCGGAGCAATGGAGGACGGCATCCGTCCCGGCCTCGATCACTCCGCGGGCGCGCTCGTCGAAGCCGCCGCCCAGGGCATTCATTCCGATATCGTCGGACATGAGGAAGCCGTCGAAGCCGATCCGGCCGCGGATTACGTCGCCGATCACGATCGGCGACTGGCTTCCCGGCCGCTCCGGATCCCAGGCGGTGTAGACGCAGTGACAGGTCATCCCCATCGGTGACTCGCGCAGCGTCCGGAACGGCTCGACGTCCACCTCGAGCTCTTCGAGCGAGGCGGTGACGATCGGAAGAATCTCATGGCTGTCGGCAAGGGCGCGGCCATGGCCCGGCATATGCTTGATCACTCCGACCACTCCGGCCGAGGCGAGCCCGTCGAGCGAGGCTCGGCCCAGCGCCGCCACCTGCATCGGCTCGGAGCCGAAGGCCCGGTCGCCGACGATGTCGGTGGCGCCGGGCTGACGGACGTCGAGCACCGGAAGACAGTCGACGTTGACCCCAACCTCGGCGAGCAGAGTGCCGATCGCCGCCGCATTCGCCCGAGCCGCCTCGATCGCGCTCATCGGCGCCTTCTCGTAAAGCCGTGCAAACGCCTCGGCGGCCGGGAAGGCCGGCCATTCCGGAGGCCGCATCCGGGCCACCCGGCCGCCCTCCTGATCGATCAGGATGGGAAGATCGCCGCGGCCCTGGAGATTGCGCAGATCGTCGGTCAGCGCGCGCAGCTGGTCCCGATCGGCGACGTTGCGCCTGAAGACGATGTAGCCGACGGGGTCGGAGTCGCGGAAGAAAGCCCGTTCGTCGGGCGTCAGCTCGAGGCCCGAAGGCGCATAGATGGCGGCTTGCATCGCCTCATCCTAGCGTGTCGCGAAGCCGCCGTCAGCCGCCGACATTGCCCGTCATGCCAGCGAAGGCCGGCATCCCGGGGGGTGAAGGGCTCAGGCGCTCTTCACCCGCCGGGGCCCCAGCCTTCGCTGGGGCGACGGGGGTACCTCAGCCTCACACCTTCAGGCACTGCTCCCCGGCGACCTTCAGACGGCCGCAGATCCCGGCCGCGCCGGGGCCGCTGGCGCGCAGCCGGTAATAGGTCTTGCCGTTGACATTGGCCTGCACGACGCTGTGCGAAAGCGGCGCCAGATAGCCAAAGCGGCCGGCCATGGCCTTCCAGGCCTTTTCAGCGGCAGCGCCGCTCGGAAAGGCGCCGAGCTGGATGGTGGCGCCGCCCGCCGCGGCGGGGGCCGGCGCGTCCGGCTGTGCGGCCGGGGCGTTGGTCGGGGCCGGCGCCTTGAGCAACGGCGGCTCCTTCGCCGCAGGCGCCGGAGCCTGGCCCTTGGGCTGCGCCGTCACCGGAGTCTCGGCGACGGCCGTGGTGTCGATGCTGGCGTTGGGAGTGCCGCCCTGGGCGGCGTCGAACGCGGTCTCGCCCTGGCCTTCGACCGTCATCCCCCCCGGGCTGTCGGGCTTGACCTTGTAGGGGCCCTCGGCGGCGGCGATCACTTCGGGGGCGCCGGTCTCGGCGCCGTCGCGATTGCCGAGCCAGAAGATGCCTCCGACGATACCGCCGATGGCGGCAAGGCCGATCAGCACCGCGACGATCAGCTTCAAGGCCGAAGGGCCGCCCTCGCCGCCCTCTTCCTCGACCGCCTCCAGCCACGGGAGGCGGTCGTCATTGTCGAGGGCAGGATCGTCGGCGCGAATGTCGGTCATCACTGCATCTCCTCGGCGGCCGCCACGCCCATGATATTGAGGCCGTTCCTGATAACCTGCCCGAGCGCGCCCGCCAACATTAAGCGAGCTTTGGTTAATTCCGGATTATCTTCGAGAAGGAAGCGGCGGGAGGGGTCGTCGTTGCCGCGGTTCCAAGCGGCATGGAAGGCGGCGGCGAGGTCGCCGAGATAGAAAGCGATCCGATGCGGCTCATGGGCCTGCGCCGCCGCTTCGACGATTCGCGGGAACTGGGCGGCGAGCCTGACCAGGCCCAGCTCCTCGTCGTCGAGCAAGGCCGGATCGGCGGACGCGTCGAGGTCGAGGTCGAGGCCCGCTTCGGCCGCTCGGCGATGGAGCGACCGGATCCGGGCATGGGCATATTGGACGTAGAAGACCGGATTGTCCTTCGAGGCCTCGACCACCTTGGCGAAGTCGAAGTCCATCTGGGCGTCGTTCTTGCGGGTAAGCATGGTGAAGCGGACGACGTCCTTGCCGACTTCCTCGACCACTTCGGCGAGGGTGACGAAGCTGCCCGAGCGCTTCGACATCTTGACCAGCTCGCCGTTGCGCAGAAGCCTGACCATCTGGACGATCTTGACGTCGAGCGCCGGGCGGCCCGCCAGCGCCTGAACCGCCGCCTGAGTCCTTTTTACCGTCCCGGTATGGTCGGCGCCCCAGACGTTGATGAGCTCGTCCGACGCCTCGAGCTTCTGCATGTGATAGGCGGTGTCGGCGGCGAAATAGGTCCAGCTTCCGTCCGACTTCCGGATCGGGCGGTCCTGGTCGTCGCCATATTCGGTCGAGCGGAAGAGGGTGAGTTCCGTCGGCTCCCAATCGTCCACCGTCTTGCTCTTGGGGGGAGGAAGCGTGCCGGTATAGACCAAGCCCTTCTCGCCGAGCAGTGCGAAGGCGCGGTCGACGGCGCCGGATTCCTGGACCTCCCGCTCCGAGGCGAAGAGATCGTGATGGACTCCCAGCAAGGCGAGATCCGCCCTGATCAGGTCGAGCATCGCCGCGACCGAGCGGCGGCGGAAAATCTCAAGCCACGCCGCCTCGGGCGAGTCGGCATGGCTGTCGCCGAATTCGGCGGCTAGAGCCTCGCCCACGGGCTTCAGATAGTCGCCCGGATAAAGGCCTTCGGGGATCGCGCCGATCGGCCGGCCGAGCGCTTCGAGATAGCGCAGGTGCGTCGAACGGGCGAGAACGTCGACCTGGGCGCCGGCGTCGTTGACATAATATTCGCGGGTGACCGAATAGCCGGTCGCTTCGAGCAGGCTCGCCAAGGCGTCGCCGACGACGGCGCCCCGGCAATGGCCCATGTGCATCGGACCCGTCGGGTTGGCGGAGACATATTCGACGTTCACCCGCCGCCCGGCGCCCGCCGGCGAGCGGCCGTAGCCGGCGCCGTCGGACAGGATGGCGGCCAGCTCGTCATGCCAGATCGAGGGCGTCAGTCGGACGTTGATGAAGCCCGGTCCCGCCACCTCGGCGTTCACCACCTCGTCCAGCGCCTCGAGCCTGGGCACGATCCGCTCGGCCAGGGCGCGCGGATTGGTCCGGGCGCCCTTGGCGAGCACCATCGCGGCGTTGGTGGCGAGGTCGCCATGGGCGGGGTCGCGCGGCGGCTCGACGGCCACGGACTTGCGCTCGAGCCCGGACGGCAGGACGCCCTCGGCTTCGAGGGAGTCGAGGATGGAATCGAGGTTCGCGGCGAAGCGGGCGTAGAGGGTGGTCAAGGGAATTTCCAATCAGTCACGATGGCGCTCTAGCGAAAGCGGCAACGCAGGCCAAGGGAAGGAAGCAATCGCTTACTTTACCGAATGCATGTTATAGCTTACATGTGCGTATGTACGCTATTGCTTACTTCTCATGAAGCATGCTATGGCTTACATCTCGAAAGAAAGCGATAGCTGACAATGGCTAGAACCACACTCCGCACCGTTGCCGACGTCGGCAAGCTGATCCGAGCCAAACGCAGAGCCCTCGAGCTGGACCAAGCGGAGCTGGCCGAACGTGCCCATGTCAGCCGCTTATGGGTGAATGAGGTGGAGCGGGGCAAGCCCGGCGCCGGCATTGCGCGCATCCTGAGAACCTTCGCCGTGCTCGACCTGCGTCTCGTCGCCGAAGACGGCCAGGCGGATTCCGCTACCGGAACCTCCCGCCACACCAGCTCCGCCGCCGCCATTACCCGGATAGTCTCCGGAGCGAGGCGAAGGAGCAGGTGAGCGAGCTGATCGCCCTAATCGAGGACGACGTCGTCGGGACGCTTTTCCATTCAAACGGAAAGACCAGCCTTCATTACCACCAGGAATGGCTGGACAATCCCGATGCCTATCCTCTTTCCCTATCGATGCCGATCAGCGCCGCCGATCATCCTAACAGCGCCGTCGATCCCTTCCTGTGGGGCCTCCTCCCCGACAATGAGTTGGTCCTCGACAGGTGGGCCCGCAAGTTCCAGGTTTCCGCCCGCAATGCCTTCAGGTTGATCGCCCATGTCGGGGAGGATTGCCCTGGTGCAGTCCAGTTCCTTCCCCCGGAGCGCCTCGCCGGCCTCAATGACAGCGAAAAACCGGAGATTAGCTGGCTCACACCCGCTGGCCTCGCCGAACGCATGCGGATACTCCGCGACGACGCCGCCGCGGGCCGAATCGCCCGGGATACGGGCCAGTTCAGCCTCGCCGGCGCCCAACCCAAGACGGCTCTGCTGCGCAAGGGGCGGCGATGGGGAATTCCATCCGGCCGTACTCCCACCAGCCATATTCTCAAGCCAGCGACACGCGAATTCGACGGACATGCCGAAAACGAACATCTCTGTTTGGCGGCTGCAAATGACCTTGGTCTCATCGCGGCCAAGTCGGAAGTCCGGCAATTCGGGGAAGTCAGTGTCATCGTGGTCGAGAGGTATGATCGCTTCGGCGAGGGAACGGAACTCTTGCGCATTCATCAGGAAGACATGTGTCAAGCGCTGCGCATTCACCCGGCTCGAAAATATCAAAATGACGGCGGACCGGGAGCCAGAGAGATTGTCGCTCTGCTTCGCGCCAGCGTCCACCAGCCCCGGGAGGAAGATCCGGATTCCGATGACGCCCCTACCGAGGATCCGGCGGAAATCGACGTTTGGCGCTTTCTCCACGCGCTGGTCTTCAACTGGCTGATCGGCGGAACAGACGCCCATGCGAAAAACTATTCGGTGCTGATCGGCAGCCGTGGCTTGGTCCGCCTCGCGCCCCTGTACGATCTTGCCAGCATATTCGCCTACCCCGACGTGGACCCCCGACGTGCGAAGCTGGCTATGCGGATCAGCGATAAGTACCGAATCGGGGAAATTCATTTGCGGCACTGGGATCGAATGGCGGCTGAGCTCCGCGTGGAACCCCAAGAGCTCGTTGCAAGCGTCCGCTCCTTTGCTGAAGACCTCCCTGACACCCTCTCGGACCGGGCAGCAGCGATGCGAAAGCAAGGGATAGACCATCCCGCCATGCGCCACCTCGTTGACGGCGTCGCGCGCCACGCCGCGGCAATCCTTCGCATGTAACGAGGCCTAGAGCGTGATCGCTTGAGAATGAATCGCGGACTTTTCCCCGACATCGGCGTCACCCTGAACTTGTTTCAGGGTCCAGCTGGTCGCTCGCCCGGGAAGCGGAAAGCTGGATGCTGAAACAAG
>Ga0190275_10000695_pt1 | contig 27455 bp, 21 predicted proteins | sample Popmic550T_FD_133745 | JGI IMG/M metagenome (GOLD analysis project Ga0190275, IMG submission 133745) | Populus adjacent soil microbial communities from riparian zone of Yellowstone River, Montana, USA - 550 T | ecosystem: Environmental > Terrestrial > Soil > Riparian zone > Trees stand | place...
CCGGGCCCGGATCGCCGACCATGTCGCTTTGGGCCTGCCGGAGGCGGCGGCGGCCGCGGCGGCGGAGCGGGCCGAGGCCCGGACCCGGGCCCGGCTCGAATGGATGCGGGGGCGGTTCGAGCGGATGACCGAGCTGTGGACCTGGCTCGGCCGCTATTGGGCCGATTTCGCCGACGCGCATCCCGAGATCGACATGGAGGATCCGGACGATCGCGACCTGCCTTTGCTGATCGACCCGCCCGAGCAGGCCGAGCTGGAGGCGGTCGAGGCGGAGATCGCGGCGGCGCGGGACCGCGACGTCTGGCCTAGGCATCTGTATTTCGACGAGGTCTGAGGCCGCGGGTGAGCGGCGCGGGGCGGCCCGCGCCGTCGGACGGGTCGGCTTCGCCGCCCGCCGGCCGGGCGCTGCGCCGAGTCCACGCGCTGCTCGCGAGCGCTACGCGCTCGCAGCGCTGCTCGTGGCCGGCTTGGCTTCGAAGGCCTCCAGGATCGGGCACGGCCCCTTCGTCCCGGCGGCACAGGCGTCGCTCAGGCGGGTGAGGGCGGCTCGGGCGGCGTCGAGCTCGGCGATCTTCGCCTCGAGGGCGGCGAGGCGTTCGGCGGCGAGGGCTCGGACCCGGGCTCGGTCGTGGCTCGAATCGAGGGCGAGGAGCTCGCCGATCTCGTCGAGGGTGAAGCCGGCGGCCTGGGCGCGGCGGATGAAGCGAAGCCGGCGGACGTCGGCGGCGCCGTAGCGGCGGACCGACCCGGCTCTGGCGGGCTCGGGAAGAAGGCCGCGGCGCTGATAATAACGGATCGTCTCGACCCCCACGGCGCCGGCCGCGGCGAGCCTGGCGATGGTCATTTCGGACATATCGGCGCCTCTTCCGGGAAATCCCGCGGCCGCCGTACCACATCGCCGGGCCGGGCGGCGGATTTGAGGACGGCGGAGCGCTGCGCTATCCGGGAGCGGGAAGGAGGCGCCGCCGCCATGTCCAACACGCTCCAGATCACGCCCTTCATGCACGTCCGCGATCTCGCCGGCGCCGTCGCTTTCCTGGAGGAGGTCCTCGGCTTCGAGACGCTCATCAGGATGAGCGACTACGCCTATCTCGAGCGCGAGGGGGCGGGGTTGCGGGTGCTCGAAGCCGGCGACTCGACCGTCTTCCCGCCGGATTGCGGGAGATTCGCTTATTATATCGACGTGGCCGACGTGGATTTGGTCCACCGGACGCTGAAGGCGAGGCTCGACGCCTTGCCGGAGGGGCAGGTCCACGGACCGGCGGACAAGGGCTATGGCCAGCGCGAGCTGATCGTCAGGGCTCCGGACAACCAGCTCCTCGTGTTCGGGGCGGCGATCTCGAAATGAGACCGGGGTGCGACGTCAGGCGTTGGGCGTGACGGCGCCGCAGCTGTTGAGGGTGAGGCTCTTGGTGTTGGTGATGTTGTGCTCGGTCCGCTCGCGCACGTTGAAGGCGCTTTCGTAGCGGATCCTTCGCGGGGAGATGATCCCGCGCAGCAGAGGCTGGTAAGTGTAGCTGATCTCGACGAACATCACCGCCGTTCCGGGCAGCGATTTGATGCGCCGTCCGGTCGCGCCCATGCCGTCTTTCAGGCTGGCGTCCGCCTTGCCTTTGTCCTGAGCCGCATATTTCGAGTTGACGGCGGTGAGAGCGCCCGTGCAGCGCTGCCAATTGACCCATTGGCCATGCAGGGGATCGTTGGTCGCCTTGGTATTGGGCTGGAGCGAAGAGAGCACGATTCGCCCGTTCGCCGCGAAATCGATCGAGTTGCCGATCTGGCGGGCGCCGTCGAACACCTCGTTGATGTCCGCTTCGTCGATCCGGGTGATCACCCGGCCGGCATTGTCGGCCACCATCATCCCCATCTGGCTGACCTTGAGGTGGGCCGCGGCGAGGTTGGCGATCTCGAGCCCGCCGAAGCCCAGCGCCAGGATGAGCGGAAGCGCGTAGGCGAATTCGATCAGGGCGACGCCGCGTTGGTCGCTCCGGAGGCGATCGAGCGGGCGGAGGCGGAGCGGGCGGAGGCGGGCGGTCATGGCTTGCAGGCCTCCGCAGGCTTGGGCTGATCCGCGAACGGCTGGTTGCGGACGATCGTCTTGACGCTGATCGAATATTTCGCCGGCATTCCGACCAGGCCGGCCATCGGGGTGAACCGGTCCCGCTTGACGTTGACGGTGTAGAGCACGGCGTCGTCGGCGCCGCCGACGCCGGTCTTGCCCCCCGAAAGATCGAACGTGCCGTTCTTGATCACGTCTTCCCAGCAGTCGTTCTTGTCGACCTTGCCGTTGCTGTTGGCGTCCTTGGTCATCTTCTCCGCCTTGCCGATGCCGGAGAGCTGGTAATAGCTGGTCTTGGTGATGGTGTAGGTGCCGCCCTTCACCAGCTTGTTCATCCGGCCCTTGATGGCGGCGTCGATCTTGGCGCTGACGTCGGAGCCTTGGCTGGTGAAGACCGGTTTCTCGACGGTCGCCGCGCGCGCGACGTCGTTCAGGGCGCCCTGCATCGTCGACTTGACGTACATCATGTAGCCCACGTCGAGCATGCCCAGCAGGAGGACGCTCATCGGCACCAGCAGGATCCCGAACTCCAGGATCGTGGCGCCGCGCTCGTCGTCACGGAGGCGGCGGCCAAGGGTGCGGATGCGGCTCACTTGGTGATCCTCAGCTTGCCGATGCCCTTGCCGATCACGGTGAAAATCTCTGCCAGATTGGTTCCGTCGGTCTGAAAGAAATGATCGTTCCCCGAGGCGCAGGCCTTGAGGCTCGGCGTGTCGTCCCCGTTGGCATTGTCGAGCGCGATGACCCAGACCGTCGCGCCTCCCGTGGTCCGGGCGCGGGTGCAGGCGTTGGCGAAGCGATCCTTGTGTTTCTGCTCGAGGCCGGCGGTGCCGGTGAGCCGGTCTTCCTTGTTCGGAATGCCATATGAGCTGTAATTCTTGGTGTCCGCCGTCATGTCGCCGTCGGTCAGGAAGATGATGTGCTTGTCGACCCTGATCTGCTTCCCGTTGACCGCCCAGGTCGCCGGGTTCTCGGCGGCGAACAATCCGGTCGTCGACAAATAGCGCATGCCCCAGATGATGCCGAGCTCGTGGTTGGTGTAGCCACCGACCGAGGCGAGGGCATTGTTGACCTGCGTATTGAAGGCAGCCTTGCTGGCATAGGTCGCGAGCTTGACCGCAGCCGCCGGACAGAAAGAGACCAGGTTGGAATAGGTGCTGCCGAAGCTCGAATTGCCCTCGCCGGTCGTCGTGTTCACGTCGTACTGAGGCCACTTTTGGGCATTCGTCGACGGCACGGTGTCGATATCCGCCTGGGTGACGGCGCTGGAAATCTTGATTGGCCAGTCGAGGCCTCCGATGTCGGACCGCTCCTCGATGCATCCCGTAGCGCCCGTGCCGGTTGGCGCGGTGAGGGCGGAGTCGGTGTTCCAGGTCTTGCAACCGTTGCTGTCCGTGGTCGTGCACCTGTGATATTTGTGGGTCGAACGGAGCCAGCTCGCGTTGAGTGTCGACCTTACGTTCACCGTCATCGAATAGGGCATGAAGCCGTAGCGGATGCGGACTCCCTGCGCTCCGGCGAGCGCGTCGTAGAGACTGCCGGCGGCATTCCTCAAAGCCGTAAGCCTGGAGGGCTCCACCGGGTTGGGCTGATAGGTGCAGTTGATCCCCGTGCCCTGCTTGCAGTACATCGATCCGGTGACGTCGAGGACGAGCATGATGTCGTTGTTGACGTAATCCTGGTCGGCGTTGCACGCGGTGGAGATCGGGAGGGTTTTTCGGCCGAACAGCTTCATGACCGAGGTCGGGACCGACGTCGAAGCGGTGACTTGAACTTCCGACAGGTTGCTCGGGTTGGCCGCGATGACGAGCGTCACCGGCTTGGCCTGCATCGTGCCGGCCGGGAAGTTGAAGTCGAAGAACTTCTTCCCCTCGTCCTTGGCGGCCTGATTGATGAAGCCGCTCGACATATGCCGGCGCGTCGCGAGCGCGGCCGAGTCGCAGGCGGTCTGCAGCTTCGCCTTGGCCATGTAGGCCCGGCTCATGTCGAGCCCGGATCCCATCATCCCGGCGATCGGCAGGAAGGCCGTCGCCATGATCGCGAGCGTGTTGCCACGCTCGTCGCGGCGAAGCCCCTTGAGCCAGCCCATTGCCCTCATCATTCCTGTCCCCATCGGTGCAAAGTGCAGCTAGATGGAACGGCCTTAGAACGACGCGGTTAGGGACTCATTGAACGGAGTGGTTACCACACCGTTCAGGCTGTTTGGCGAACCGGCTGATCGTTCATCACGCGCTTCAAACCTGCCCGGAAGGTTTCCCCGCCAAAGTTCATGAGCAGGCCTAAAGGCAGGTCGAGGAGCCGCAGATAGGTGAGCAGCTGGCGCGAATGAACGGGGGCAAGCCGTTCCGCCGATTTCACTTCCAGGATGAGGCGCCGGTCGACCAGCAGGTCCGCGCGGAAGCCTTCGGCTATGCGAATCCCGTCATATTCGAAGCTGATCGGCTTCTGCCGCTCCACGAAAGTACCCAAATCGGCCAGCTTCGCCGCGAGCAACGTCTCATAGACGGACTCCAGCAGGCCCGGGCCAAGGTCGCGATGGATCCTGAAGCCGCATTCGATCGCCAATGCCGCCAGTTTTTCAACGTCCGACATCGCCGAACCTCCCGATCTTTCTTCCGGCGCAGCGCCTTCCTGTTTCAAGAGAAGGCACGAAGGCACAACGGCACGACGTAGACATGCCTGTCTCCGCGCGAAGCGCCTTCATCCGAGCCGTATGAGGCAGTCTCAAGAGAATTCAAAAATCGCGTAGAAGACGAGGCAGCCTTCTACGTCGTGCCTTCGTGCCGTCGTGCCTTCTCTCAAAAAAAGAGATTGGCCTGCGGCCGGAAGGTGAAGTGCGAGATGCGTCGGCCTGGCCCAACGCATCGGCCTTATTCCGAGATCGCCCTACCCGCCCCACACCTTTGCCAGGCGGGCGTCGCGGCCGCAGCGCCAGCGGTAGTATTTATATTTGGTGGCGTTCTTCTTGTAATAATCCTGGTGGTAGCCTTCGGCCGCGTAGAAGGGGGCGGCGGGGAGGATCTGGGTGGCGACCGGCTTCTTGAGCAGGGCGGCCGCTCGGGCCTTGGTCGCTTCGGCGGTTCGGCGCTCGGCGGGATTGGCGACGAAGATGGCGGAGCGATACTGGCTGCCGCGGTCGCAGAACTGGCCTCCGCCGTCGAGCGGATCGACGGTCCGGAAGAAGCGGGCGACGAGCCGCGGATAGCTGACCTTCGAGGGATCGTAGACGACCTTCACCACCTCGATATGGCCGGTGTTGCCCGCCGACACCTGCTCGTAGGTCGGATTGGCCTGCCTTCCGCCGGCATAGCCGGAGGTGGTCGAGACGACGCCCGGAATCTTGTCGAAATCGGATTCGGTGCACCAGAAGCAGCCGCCGGCGAACACCGCCGAGGCGAGCTTGGGACCGGGCGCCGCGACGCTCGGATTCGGGGCGTACAATGCGATCGCGAACCCCACGAACAGGAGCAGAGCGCCGAGCAGGGCTTGCCGGACCCGGGTCATGCCGGGCGGAACTTCATGGCGAGGCCGTTCATGCAGAAACGCTTTCCGGTCGGCTTCGGGCCGTCGTCGAAGACGTGGCCGAGGTGGCCGCCGCAGCGCCGGCAATGGACTTCGGTCCGGACCCCGAACAGCCCCCGATCGGGGCGGGTTCGAACCGCGTTGGGGAGCGGCGCAGTGAAGCTCGGCCAGCCGGTGCCGCTGTCGAACTTGGCCGCCGAGCTGTAGACCGGAAGATCGCAGCCGGCGCACAGGAAGGCGCCCCGGCGCTTCTCCCGGTCGAGCGGGCTGGAGCCGGCGCGCTCGGTGGCGGCTTCGCGGAGCACGGCGTAACGCTGAGCGCCGAGCAGCCGGCGCCATTCGGCGGGGGTCTTCGTCACCTCGAAGCGCTCGGCCGCCTCGGCGGCGCCGTTGCCGCGGCCGAAGATGGCGAAGCCGGCGCCGGCGGCCACGGCGAGGGCCGCGGCTGAGCCGATCAGGCCGCGGCGGGAAACTTTGTCGTCGTTCATGAGGACGCCTTCCTGGGGGAGGCGCTTTATGTAGGAAGGCCGAGCGGATTCGCCACCCTGGGCGAAAGGATGGGGATTATCCTCCCCGCCGCGAAGCGGTGGGGAGGGGGACCGCCCGAAGGGGGGTGGAGGGGTAATTGGCGCAGATGCCGGCGGTCTCGAGCGAACCTACCGAGTCCGAGCCGGCTACCCCTCCACCAGGCTTCGCATGGTCCCCCTCCCCGTCTTCGACGGGGAGGACAAATCAGAACTCGATTCCGACCCGTCCGTAGAGGAAGCGGCCGTTGAAGCCGAAGGGCGAGAAGATCGAATAAGGGATATATTCCTGGTTGGCGGGATAGACCCCGCCGATCGCCGCCGGCCGGGCGCCGAAGGGCGAGCGGGTCGGGTAGACGTCGAACAGATTGTTGGCGCCGACGGCGAGCTCGAGGCCCTTCACCGCCTTGTACCGGAATTCGAGGTCCGTGATCCACTTGGCCTTGAGGAAGATATCGTCCGGAGCGAAGGCGGTGAGGCTGAGCGGATCGGCGATCGGCGCCGCCGCGCCCGGAGCGACGACCTTGCCGTAGCGGGTGGTCCGGGCGGTGATCCCGAAATTGCCGAGCTCGCCGTCGGCGCTGAACACGATCTTGTCGCGCGGCTGGCCCTCGGTGAAGCGAAGCCCCTCGACCCGGCCGAACAGGACGAGGCCGGGGATGGTCGCGAGCGGCCCCTGGGTCGCGAGGCGCTGGTCGATCCGGGTCTTGTTGTAATTGTAGGCGGCGCTCAGCGACCAATTGCCGAGGCTCTCCAGATTCCGGCGATAGACGGCGACGACGTCGACGCCCCGGGTCCGAGTGTCGAGGCCGTTGATGAAGAAGCGGGCGGCGGCGACCTGGGGGAAGCCGCTGGCGGCGAGGAGAGCGGTGACGGCGGCCTGGACGGGCGCGGTATTGCCGGTGCCTCCGGTGCCGAGTGTCTCGGTGAGGACGATGCGGTCGTCGATGTCGATCTGGTAGAGGTCGGCGGTGATCGTGAGGCCGCGAAGCGGATTGGCGGTGGCGCCGAAGCTCATGTTGAGCGACTTCTCGGGCTCCAGGTCCTGGGCGCCGAGCGCGCGGGCCGCCGGAGCGCTGACCGGCAGGGTCGCGATGTCCACCGGCACTCCGTTGATGAAGTTGGTCGAGGTGGTTGAAAAGAATTGCTGGTGGAGCGACGGGGCGCGGAAGCCGTTGGAGATCGAGCCGCGAATCGCGAAGCCTTCCACCGGCTCCCAGCGGGCAGCGAACTTGCCGTTCCAGGTCGATCCGAAATCGGAGAAATGCTCGTAGCGGCCGGCGATGGTGGTGGTGACTCCCTCGATCGGATCGGCGTCGAGCTCGATATAAGCGGCCCAGCTGTGGCGACCGACGTCGGTGGCGCTTGAGGCCGGGATTCCGGGGAAGCCCTGGGCGCCCGCCGGGGCGGCCCGACCGGGGAAGTCGCACAGGTTCGTCGCCGGGGTGAACCTGCCCTGCTGGGTGGTGCAGTTCGCAAGGGTGGTGTTGGGGATTGCCGGACGGAACAAAGGCCCGGTGGCGTAGGACTGAAGATCGCCCGGCCGGATCTCGAAATGCTCCTTGCGATATTCGCCGCCCAACGCGACCGAGAGCGGCTTGGCGAAGCCGCCGATCGCGAACTGCCTCGAGAAATCGAGATTGGCGATGTCTTGCGCGTAGAACAGCCCGCCGGCGTCGAAGACGCGCTGGCTCTGCGGGCCGAACGACGTGTTGAGCGAGTTGCGAACCACATAGTCGAAGCGGTTCTGGCCGTGGCCGAAGGAAAGGTCGGCCTTCCAGCCGCCGAAGCGGGTGCGAAGGCCGATGGTGCCGGCCATGTCGTCGAGGTCGGTATCGATCAGCGGCAGGAAGCCGTCCGCGGTCAGTGCCGCAAAATTGGTGGCGAGCGGTGCCTGGCCGGGCGCGAGCACGCTGAAATCGCGGTTGGCGGCGGCATTGGCCTGCCGGTAGTTGGCGGCGCTCACCGTGTCGCGATGGCCGTAGGAACCGAAGCCGTAGAGCTCCCAGTCGCCGCCGAGTTCCATCCCGGCATTGACGAAGAGGTTATAGTCGACGCTGTCGGGATCGCCGAAGCGGAACTGGAGCCGGTCGAAGCTGATCTCGCGCGGGTCGAAGGCGGGCGGCGCGGGACGGTTGTAATTGGGCCTCAAGTCGAAGCCGGCGCGGTTGGTGCGGTTGCGGTCGCGGAACTCGCCGGTGACGTTGAGAAAGCCGTTCGGCCCCATCGGGATTCCGATATTGGCGCCGACGGTGAGCTGGCGGCCGTCGTCGGCGTCGCGATCGCCGTTGCTGTTGGCGAGGAAATAGCGGTTGTCGGACGGGTCGAGCTGCGGCTGGCCGGCGCCGTTCAGCGTAAGCCCGGTGACGTTGGCGACGTCGTTCACGGTCGTATAATATTTGCCCCAGGTGGCCGAGACCCGGCCGCCATTGTCCGAATTCTTCAGCTGGATATTGATCACTCCGGCGATGGCGTCGGAGCCATATTGGGCGGCGGCGCCGTCGCGAAGCACCTCGACCCGGCCGATGGCGAGGCCGGGGATGAGGTTCATGTCGACGGCGGCGCTGCCGCGGCCGACCGTTCCGTTGATGTTGAGGAGCGAGGAGACGTGGCGGCGCTTGCCGTTGATCAGGACCAGGGTCTGGTCCGGGCTGAGGCCGCGCAGAGTGGCCGGGCGAAGCGCGTCCGAGCCGTCGGCGATCGAGGGCTGCGGGAAGTTGAAGCTCGGCACCAATTGGTTGAGGATCTTGTTGGTTTCGGTCTGGCCCGAATTGACGATCGCCTCGGAGCCGATGACGTCGACCGGGACCGGGCTGTCGGCGACGGTTCGGTCGGTCCGGCGGGTGCCGGTGATGACGATCTCCTCGCCGGCGACGGGCTCGGCCCGGGTGGCGGTGATGTCGGTGCTTCCGTCCTGCTCCTCCGCGGTCTGGGCGAAACCGGGCGCGGCGGTGAGCGCCAGCGCCGAAAGACCCGTCAGAAGCGCCACGCGCGAAGTGCGAACCATTTGAATTCCCCCTGAAAACGGCGGCCCCCGCCGCGATCGCCCTCAGCTTATGTATATCCTCGCCGCAGGAAAGGGTTTTCTGCTGCAACGCACCGAAAGGCGCCGGCACTGTGCCCGTCGCACCACAGCGCAAAAAGCCTTGGTCCCGGCCGCCTCGCGCCGCTAAGGGCGCCTTCATGAGCACGCCATTGACCGTCGACCTTCCCCACAAGCTCGGCGCCCAGGAGGCGCGGCGCCGGATCGAGCGCAACGTCGGAAAGCTGACCGACCATATACCGGGCGGGGCCCAGGTCAGCTCGCGCTGGACCGGCGACCGGCTCGACCTCGACGTCGGAGCGATGGGCCAGCAGGTCGCCACCCAGATCGAGATCCAGGAGACGTTGGTGCGGCTGACGGTGAACCTGCCGCCGTCTTTGGCCTTCTTCCGCGGAATGATCGAGCCGCTGATCCGAAGCCAGGGCGCGGTGTTGCTCGAGGACAAGAGCAAGAAGGCGTAGGCGGAAGACCGCTCGACCCCGGGGTTCTACGTCACCCTGAACTTGTTTCAGGGTCCAGGCTTCCGCCCGCCCCGCGGTCTCCGGACTGGATGCTGAAACAAGTTCAGCATGACGGGACGGCAGCTAGGCCGCCCTTTTCTTCTTCACCTTGCGCGGCGGACCCTCACTATGTGTCAGCGACACGATCGGGCAGCGCTGCCCGTCGACCAGGATCGCCCCGAAGCTGTCGAGGCTGATACCGCCGCGCGTGTCATAGCCAATCGAATGGGCCCATTTGAGGCCGAAGCAATGGCCGACGTCGGCCCGGTACCAGCGGCGCTGCCGATCCTGGAGATAGACGATCTCGTCGCTCGGCGCCTCGAAATTTCGGATCGCGTGGCGCTGGTTGGCGAACGGGATGCTGGCTTGCGAGCGCTCGGCGGCAGGCGCGGCCGGGGCCGCCAGCATGGCGGCGAGGAAGATCATGGCGTTCATGACGATCTTCATGCGCCCGCCATCGTGAACCGGCAATGACGAAGGCGGCTTGCCTCTCCCGGTCGCAGCGCTAGCATCGCGGCCGGACGGCGGGAGGGCTCGGGGTAAGATGCGGCATGTGGCGATCATCGGCTCCGGCCCGGCGGGCTATTACACCGCCGAGGCGCTTCAGAAGCTCTACGGCGACGAGGTCCAGATCGACATGATCGACCGGCTGCCCGTCCCTTACGGGCTGATCCGCTCGGGAGTTGCCCCCGACCACCAGTCGATCAAGGCGGTCTACCGGCGCTACGAGAAGGTGGCGCTGTCGGCCAACGTCCGCTTCGTCGGCAATGTCCAGGTCGGCCCGGACGTGACCGTCGCCGAGCTGGCCGGGCTCTACGACGCCGTCGTCCTCGCCACCGGAGCGCCGAACGATCGGCCGCTCGAGCTGCCGGGGAGCGGCCTTCCGGGCGTGGTCGGGTCGGCGGCCTTCGTCGGCTGGTATAACGGCCACCCGGATTTCGCCGATCTCGACCCGCCGCTGGACGTCACCGCCGCCGCCGTGATCGGCAACGGCAACGTCGCCCTCGACGTCGCCCGGATCCTCGCCAAGACGAGGCCCGAGTTCACCGGCTCCGACATCGTCGGCCGAGCCCTCGACGCCCTCGAGGGAAGCGCGATCCGGACGATCCACGTCCTGGGCCGCCGCGGGCCGCACCAGATCGCCATGACTCCCAAGGAGCTGGGCGAGCTCGGCCACCTCGAAGCGGCAGCGCCCAGGATCGACCTCGCCGACTTCCCTCCGCAAGGCGACGACGCCCTGCTCGAACCGGGGATGCGCAAGTCCGTTACCCATTTGCGCAATTTCGCGAACCTGCCGAAGGACGATCTTTCCCGGGATGGGGCCAAGACGATCGACTTCGATTTCTTCGCCATGCCGGTGGCGATCGAAGGCGAGGGCCGGGTCGAGCGGCTGATCGTCGAGCGCACCGAGCTCGCCGCCGACCTGCGCTCGGTCGGAACCGGCGAGCGCTACGCGATTCCCTGCGGCCTGGTGATCAGCTGCATCGGCTACCAGACGCCGCCGATCGAAGGCGTCCCCTACGAGCATGGCCGCGGCCGCTTCGCCAACCGGGACGGGGTCATCGAAGCCGGGCCGAACGGCGGCCTCTATTGCGTCGGCTGGGCCCGGCGCGGCCCGACCGGAACGATCGGCACCAACCGCCCCGACGGCTTCGAGGTCGCCGTGAGGATCCACAGCGCCTTCCCGCCCGGCGACGGCGGCAGGACGGGCGGCCCCGGCCTCGACACCCTGCTCCACGCCCGCGGAGTGGAGCCGGTCGCCTTCCGCGACTGGCAGCGGATCGAGGCCGCCGAAACCGGCCGCGCCCGCGAGGGCAGCCCGCGCGAGAAATTCACCAGCATCGCGGAGATGATCGCGGCGCTGGGCCGTTGAATTCCTCCCCGGCATTTGCCTCCCCCGCAAAAGCGGGGGAGGATCTCAGCACGCTTGCGCTCCCCGAAAGCCTCCCTTATTGAGCGCGGCCTGTCTCCCGGGCGGCCTTCGAGCCGAATCCGGTCGGGGAGTAGCTCAGCCTGGTAGAGCACTGTCTTCGGGAGGCAGGGGCCGGAGGTTCGAATCCTCTCTCCCCGACCAATTTTTCCGTTTGGCCGTTCGCTCGGCCGGCCGGTTCCGATCGGATGTCGGCGGCGGCGCTCGACGCGGCGATTTTCAGGGGACGGCGACGGTCGCCTCGGTGATCCCGCTCCCGAGCCGGATCGACTTTTCGAACGGAACCATCGTGCCGCCGGCCGCGGAGGGCGTGAACTCCACGCGCACATGATGCTCGCCCTGCCTGAGCTGCGTGATCGAGAAGCTGCGCTGGTCCAGCCCCCTTGCGACTTCCTTGCCGTCGATCTTTATCACGGCGGTGCCGCCCGTCTTGGCGGTTCCGAGCGACAGATCCAGGGTCGCCGGCGCGTTCGCGTCGGCGGCGGCCTTGGCGGCTTCTTCAGCTTTCCTGGCCGCCTCCGCGGCGGAGCTCGCAGCGCTGTCCGCGGACAGCTTTATTTCGGCCAGGGCCGCCTTCAGTCCTTCCTCCGAGGTGTCGCTTCGCAGCTTGGCGGCGGTGTGATAGGCGGCCTGCCATTCGGTCAGCTCCGCGGCGACGATCTTGTCCAGCGCCTTGCAGAAAGCCTCGGCCGGAACGCGCCATCGCTCCAGTTCCTCGGCCCCTTGCTTGGCGGGAGCGAGCGACCGGGCGACGTCTTCGAACTGGTAGGCGCTCCACAAGTCGCGGATCGCAACGACCGCCTCCGCCGCCCTGAAATAACCGCCCGATCCCTCGATGAGCCGTTCGTACAGGAGCCCTGCCGACATCAGGGTATAAGCGACCACCGCAGCGCCGGCCAGCAACAGGTCGCCGTTGGTCCAGTCGATTACCGTGGCGGCGTTCAATGTCCGGACGACGACGGCGCCGGTGGTGGACAGGATTCCGACGACTCCGAGCAACGCCGAGGCGCCGGGAAGACCGTTTACGAGCCGCGAGCGCCTGCGCATCTGATCCAGATACCAATCGAAGCGATCGTCCTTGTAGCGCTCGACCGCCTTGCGCAACGTCGCGACCGACCTTTCCGAATCCTTCGGATCGAGCGGAGGAACGAGCTCAAGATCGCTGAACGTGCTGCCCCGCGGCGAGGCTTTGCGAAAGATTCCCATTGGCTTACCTCAGGTCGACGATCACTTCGTGGAACAGCTCGCCCTTGGCCAGGTCCTGGGTATTGACGAGGTTGGAATTGGCCTTGAGTTCTTCGACCAGCGGGCGTCGCGGCACTTCGGTCGGGCTTCCGTGCTTGCCCCCGTGCTTGCCTTCCATCGTCGACATCACGGACGTCAGCCGGCCGGCCTTTCCCGCCGCGCCGCGTTTGGAAAACCGGTCCCACATCGATTTGGGAGTCGCGTTGAGGCTTCCGTGGTGGCCGACCTTGTAGAGGTCGACGTCGTCGAGCAGATCCGCCATCTCCGACTGCAGCGCATAGGTCCAGTTTTCGAGCTGGGCGTCGCCGGGGAAAAGCAGCTTCTTGCTTCCGGCCTCGAACAGCAGGATCAGGCTCGTATTGTTCATCGCCTTGTCGAGCTTCGTCACGATACCCAGCAACTGCTCCGCCTCGGCCGTGTCGATACGCTCGGCGGCCCAGCGCATCGCCGCGGGCATCTTCGACCTGCGAAACATGTCCTCGCGCTCGAGATTTGGAAACAGCATGCTCCGGCGCGCCGACGCAACGCCGGCGTCGGCGTCGAGCGCGAGCATCGCCGGCGCGCGCAGCCAGAATTCATCCGCGCTTTTCGACGCCTGCTTCTTGATCGTCTGGGTCTGGCCGAGCGTCGGCGGACCCAGCACATGGACTTTCACGCCGGGCAGGATCGCGCTCAGATCGAGATTGCAGCCATGGAAGACGTATAGATAATTGGCTTTGTCTTCGGGCTCTTCACCGGCCATCGACTTCAGGTTTTTCACCGCCGAGAGGTTCTTGATATTGTCCTCGCCGATGAACCGCAGCCGCGGTGCGAGTGGCCAATGCGAATCGAACCCTTCGCGGTCGAGCCGCTCGACGACGGCCCTGGCGACGGCGTGCATTCCGTCGAGCGACTGGACCCGAGCGGCGAAGGCGGTGGCCGGGTCGGTGCCCTCCGGCCCGGTCCAGTCCTCGGGCGCGTCGGGCGCTTCGGTCCACGGCTGGATCACGCGCCTGGGCTTCAGCCCGGCGATGATGTCGCCGGAACCGGTCTTGTCCGCTTTCGTCTCGAAGCCGCTGATATGGTCGGCATGGCGGTGGGTCGCGACGACGATGTCCAGGGCGCCTCCGCAGCGTTCCGCGATATCCCGGGCCACGCGCTTCATGGTGATGGTCGCATCGTCCTTCGGCATGCCCGTCGTTCCGAAATCGATAAGGATGTGCCTCCTGCTTCCATCGCTGTAATCGAAGCGCAGAAGGAAGCAGTCGCCGAAGCCGACCTGGTAGGCGAAGACCGTCGCCGTCTGGGGAATCGGGGCCACCGCTTCAATCCTCCATTCGAGCCAAATGCAGGTTTGCGAACCGGCTGCGCGAATCGTCGCGCCGCCCGCGCAGCTGTCCGGTGTCCCGCAGATATTCGAGCCGCCGGCGCTGGCGCGGAGCGTCGTCCAGGCAATTGGCGATATGATATTTGACTCGGCCATATTGGTCCAGGATGACCACGCCGCCGCCGAACACGTCCGCCGAGCTCTGGGTCGTCAGGCCCTCGGGCAACGGATCGATCTTGAGCACCCCTTGAAGCTCGGCTCCGAAGAAATGCGCTATCTGGACATATTGGCAGATAGTCTCGCGAAACGGGATTCCATCCGGATCGACCCGCAACGACGGATCCACGGACACGACTTCGGTGTAGCCATATTCGCTGATCCTCAACGCCTTGCGATTCTCCCAGAGGAAGCGGAAGCATTCATCGACGTCGCGGGTCAGCACTTCGGCATTGCTGCGCGAATAGGTGAGTTGGTCCGCCTCCGCGAAGGGGGGCCAGCAGCCCTCGGCGTCGCATTGCCCGGCGGGCGGGAAGATGCCGAAGGCGGCGAACGACGCCTTCACCGCGGCGCGATAGCCGAAGCGGCTGTCGTCGGGCACCAGCTCGCGGTCCGCGGTCAGCATCGCGGCGAGATACTGGCCGAAATCGATATCGGTCGGCGGGCAATAATCGAGCGCACGGATCGACATCTGCAGCAGCTGCCGCGCCGCCTTGGCGCCTTCGTCGACCACCGAGGCGAGATTGTAGGTGCCGCCCTCGAACGTTCCGAGCTGGGCGATGCGCGCCGTCCACAATTGGACGAAGGCGTGCATCGTCGCGGCCACGAGCGCTTCGCCGCGATTGTGGGGCTCCATCATGTGGGCCCGGTTCAGTATCTCGGGATCGGGCTCGATCCGGACCGATTGGCGCAAAGCGCCGCGCCCCGCCCCGTCCGAAAGGCCGATTTCGGCGCCGATGCCGAGAAGGATGGACTCGCGTATCGCCTTCGCGGTGACCTTGTCCGCGGCGATCACCTCCATCGGCTCGCCCGGGCCGGGAAGCTTGGGCTCGTGACCCAGCCCCGCCGCCACGACCTCGCTCAGCGAGAAGATCGAGAGGATGGCGACGATATCCGCCAGGCCCTCGTGGAAGGCCGCCTGGTCGGGCCCCGACGGCTCGGTGTAGCGCGAGCGCAGGCCGTCGAGCACGGCGTGGGTGGTTTCGTGAGCGACGACATCGTGGCTCAGCGCGGTGAAGATCGGCTTGCCGTCGGAATCGAAGAAATAGCCGAACATCAACGCCCGGTCCGGCTCGGAATAAAAGGCGTTGGCCAACGCGAAAGCGTGCGGAGCGATGTGCAGCTGGTGGCCGCCCGAGGACCAGGAGACCCGGCGGCCGAGCGCCCGTTCGAACAAGCCGAGCGTCCGCATCGCGATCGCATAGCAATTTTGCGCGTGGAAATTGGGATCGCCGACGACCCGCGCCTGGTAGCTCGGATCGTCGAGCGACTCTCCGGAGTCCGGAGCGAACGGGTCGAGCAGCTCGTGCTCGCGCTGGTAGCTCTGCCGGTCGGCATAGGCGCGCCGTTCGGTCGAATTGTAATCGACCACCTTGATCCGATAGCCGGTGGGGCCCGGTGCAAGGATCTCCGCGGGCACGTCGATCTGGGCGAACACCATCGCCCCCGCCATACCGACTCGAAGGCCGGGGTCCTTGGCGACGATGGTAAGCTTACGTACCGGCGGCAGGATCTTCATGGGTCAAGCTCCCGGACCCGGATTCGAAACAGAACAGGTTGGAAAGCAGGAAAGCACAGCCCCGACTCGCAATATCATTCCCGATCCGAACATCGCAAATTATTAAAGGGTCTTTCAAGCCCGAATTGGGGCCATGTATCGATGGCCGGCAAAATATGGTGACCAAGCTTACCTGGCTGGCTAGCTGGAATGGCGGCACAGTTTTCCAAGCTTGGACATGCAGTGGGCCGTCGAATTGCCGTCGGAAAATATCGGAGCGGCACCAAAGCGGTCCGGATTGGCTACTAGGTCGGTAGGGACTCGATTTTGCCCGACCTTCATATTATCGTTTTCCCAGTCGTTTCTTGGACGTCACGTGCTGTGTCAATCGGTTGCCGGGGTGGGGGATGAACAGGTTCTTCGATCGAAAGGAGTGGCGGCGCGGCTTTCCTCGGCGAGGTTATGCCCGCCTGGACGATCTCGAACCGATCGTTCCTGGCCCCGACGATGATCTGACTTTCGTTTTCGATGTCGTAGATGCCGACTGGGAGGGGTTCGGGCCCGACGGCGTGTTCGATCTGGAGGCGCCGGACCTGGAGCCACGAATGGCCGCTTATTGGTCCGACAGGTTCGAAGGCGGTCGCTTCGACGGGCCGGACGGCTACGACAAGGTGCCCATTTATCGGGTCGAGGTCTCCCTGCGGTGCGGCGATCCTCTCATCGACGCACTGCCGCGGAGTGAGGAGCCCTGGGTGTCGCTCGAGCTGAGCGAACAGCCTATCGGACCTGAGGTCCAGGTCTATGGTGGGTTGTTTGCCGCGCCTACCCTGGCCTTTTTGCACGTCCCGCCCGCACCGGCGCCGTCCGCCTCGCTGAACGCGATCTTCGACATGACGAGCTGGCCCGATGCCAACCGGTCGGACCTGCTGGGCGCATTACAGCCGCAATGCGATCTCGAAGCGCTCGTCTGCTTCGACATCGGCCAGGGTTCGGCATCGGCGCTCGTCTGCCGGTGCGGCCTGCCCATTTACTATTTCGATACCGGCTGCGGCTCGGGACGCAACGCGCCGACGGCGCCCGCGTCGATCGACTTCTGCACCCACGCGTCGCCGACCGTGATCCTGTCGCACTGGGATACCGACCATTGGGCCGGGGCCGCGAACCATGCCGGGCTTCAGAGCCTGACCTGGGTGGTCCCCCGCCAGTCCATTTCAACCACGCATACGGCGTTCGCGAACGGCATCCTCAAATCCGGAGGCCATATCCTCGTCGTCGCCAATGGCACGGCCCCGCTCCAGTGGGCGAACGGAATGCAGGATTATGATCTGCAGCGAGGGACGGGATCGGGGCGAAACGGCACCGGACTGGCGCTGATCGTGACTGACCAGCCGAGCGGGCGATCATGGGTTTTGACCGGCGACGCCGGCTATGACGACCTACCGCACGCTCCGCCCGCGGACGTCGCGGCCATGGTCGTGCCGCACCATGGCGCCGATATGGGACCTTCGAGCATCCCCTTCGCTCGCTCGGCGTCGGGCTATGCGCGACTTTTCTATTCCTTCGGACCGAGCAACGGCCATGGCCCGAAGAAGCCGCCGGTGCGACATCCCGTCGCAGCGGCCGTGAGCGCCCATATCGGCGCGGGCTGGGGGCATGGAAGCTGGGCCGCCCCGCCGGCAGGCTGCCTCGCGGGCGCCGATATCCTGGCGACCGCCACCCACTTGGCCAGCCACTTGGAGGGCGCCGCCGCGGGCTGGACCGGTCCGCCGCGCCTGGGCCATCTCGGGTCTTGCCCGAACGCCATGCCGGTTCCGCAGACCTGAGCCGCATCTCGCCGACGCCGAGCGGTCCTGTCTTCGCCGGCACCCGCGCCAAAGGCCCTCCGCACAAAAAAACGAACACCGCCTGTTATTTCAATCGGATCGTGACTGCCCGATTATGTTACGATGACGCGAGCGCCTCCGGCTTCCGCTCCCGCTTCCCGCCTGCTAGGGGCGCCTCATGCTCAACCTCAACGCGATCACGGTCCGCCTCGGCGGCCGGACCATCCTTGACGGCGCGACCGCCTCGCTTCCGCCCGGCGGCCGGGTCGGGCTGATCGGACGCAACGGCGCCGGCAAGTCGACCCTGATGCGCGTCGTCGCCGGGCTGCTCGAGCCGGACGGCGGCGCCGCGGAGATGCCGCGGGCGGCGCGCATCGGCTATATCGCGCAGGAAACCCCGGCGGGCGCGGCGACTCCGTTCGAGACGGTGCTCGCCGCCGACGTCGAGCGGGCCCAGCTGCTCCACGAGGCGGAGGAGACCGAGGACGCCCACCGCCTCGGCGACATCCACGACCGGCTGAACGCGATCGGCGCCCATGCCGCGCCCGCCAAGGCGGCCCGGATCCTCGTCGGGCTCGGGTTCGACGAGGACATGCAGCAAAGGCCGCTCGACAGCTTCTCGGGCGGATGGCGGATGCGGGTCGCGCTCGCCGCCTTGCTCTTCTCGGGCCCGGATTTGCTGCTCCTCGACGAGCCTTCGAACCATCTCGACCTCGAGGCGACTCTGTGGCTCGAGAATTTCCTCAAGGGCTATCGCGCGACGATGCTGATCGTCAGCCATGAGCGCGATCTTCTCAACAACGTCGCCGACCACATCCTTCATCTCGAGGCCGGCAAGCTCAATCTCTATCCGGGCGGCTACGACGCGTTCGAGACCCAGCGCTCGGAGCGCCTCGCACAGCTCGAATCGGCGCGCGCCAACCAGGCGGCGCAGCGCGCCCGGCTCCAGGATTACATCGCCCGAAACTCGGCCCGGGCGAGCACCGCCAAGCAGGCCCAGTCGCGGGTGAAGGCGCTGGCGCGGATGGCCCCGATCGCCGCGGCCGCCGAGGATCCGAGCCTGAGCTTCGATTTCCCGAGCCCGGCCGAGCTCAAGCCGCCTTTGGTCCAGCTCGACATGGCCGCGGTCGGCTATGCGCCCGGCAAGCCGGTGCTCCAGCGCCTCGACCTTCGCCTCGATCCGGACGACCGGCTGGCGCTGCTCGGCCGCAACGGCAACGGCAAGACGACGCTCGCCCGGCTGCTCGCCGCCCAGCTTCCGCCGATGGAAGGAGAGATGCGGGCCTCGGGCAAGCTCAAGGTCGGCTATTTCACCCAATATCAGGTCGAGGAGCTGAACGGCGACGAGACCCCGGTCCAGCACATGGCCCGGCTCATGCCCAAGGCGACTCCGGCGGCGGTCCGGGCCCAGCTCGGCCGCTTCGGCTTTTCGGGCCTGAAGGCGGTGATGCGCGTCGGCGACATGTCGGGCGGCGAGCGGGCGCGCCTGGCGCTCGCGCTCATCACCCGCGAGGCGCCGCACCTCCTCATCCTCGACGAGCCGACCAACCACCTCGACGTCGACGCCCGCGAGGCCCTCGTCCAGGCGCTCAACGATTATCGCGGCGCCGTCGTCCTCGTCAGCCACGACCGCCACATGCTCGAGCTCACCACCGACCGGCTGGTGCTCGTCGACGGCGGCACCGCCCGCGAATATGCCGGCAGCCTCGACGATTATACCGACCTCATCCTCGGCCGGAACCAGGAGTCCGGCGGCGGCGACCGGCCGGCGTCGAAACGCAACCGCAAGGACGAGCGCCGGGCCGAGGCCGAGGCGCGCGCGAAGGGCCAGTCGCTTCGCAAGACGGCGCAGGCGGCGGAGGCTGAGATCGCCAGGCTGGAGGCGCGCAAGCAGCAGATCGAGCGCGCGATGTTCGATCCCGCTTCGGCGAGCGCAGAGGACGCCCGCCGAACGATGAGCGAGCTGATGAAGCTGCTGGCGGAGACGGGGGCCAAGCTCGCGGAGGCCGAGCGGCGCTGGCTCGAGACCTCGGAAGCGATGGAGAAATCGCGAGCGGCGTGACGGCCGCTCCGCCATTCCCGCTCGAGCCTGGCGTAAAGCTTCGAGCGGACGTGGAGATGTCGAGCCCGGCTTGGCCTTCGCCGGGGAACAGGGCTTCCAGCCCGATCCAACAGACATTAGCCTGCCCTCCATGACCAAGCCCCGACTGTTCGACTATTTTCGCTCCTCGGCGAGCTACCGGGTGCGGATCGCGCTCAATCTCAAGGGCGTCGACTATGAAAGCCTTCCGCTCAACCTCGTCGAAGGCGGGCAGAAGGGGCCGGACTATCGGGCGATCAACCCGCAGGGCCTGATCCCCGCGCTCGAGATAGACGGCCACGTCCTGACGCAAAGCCTCGCCATCATCGACTATCTGGAGGCGACCCGTCCCGAGCCGCCGCTCCTGCCGGGCGATCCGGCGGACGCGGCCCACGTCCGGGCGCTGGCGCTGATCGTCGCCTGCGACATCCACCCGCTCAACAACCTGCGGGTCCTCAAATATCTGTCCGGGCCGCTCGATCGGCCCCAGGAGGCGCGGGACGGCTGGTACCGTCACTGGGTGAGCGAGGGGTTCGACGCGCTGGAGGCGATGGCGGCGCCCCGTTCCGGCCGCTTCCTGTTCGGCGATTCGCCGACGCTCGCCGACCTCTGCCTCGTCCCGCAAATGTTCAACGCGCGCCGATTCGAGGTGCCGCTGGAGGATTATCCGACCCTGGTCCGGGCGGATTCGGAGGCGAACCGGCTCGAAGCCTTCGCCGCCGCGCATCCGGAGAGGGTTGGAGCGTAGCATGTATCTTCTCTCCCGCGAAAAGCGGGAGAGGGTTCCAGCGGCTTGGGCGCCCGGCCTGCCCGTCTTCGCATTCAAACCGAGATCGGGTCGAGCAGATCGATCTTCGGCCAGCGCCCGGCTTCCGGAGGGGCGTTTACCGTGAACTCATAACCTTCCTCCGCCTTCGCCTCGAACAGGGCGCCGAGCCCGTGGCGGGCCTCGTCCCATTCGTCGCGGAGCGGAGCGGTCGGCTTCTTCGCGCGCTTCTTGAGCTCGCCTTCGCGCTCGGTCTGCCATTCCTTGCGGCGCTGGGCGTCGATCGCCGTCACTTCGTAGGTGAGGTGGATCACATAACGCGCCTCCTTCGGGCGCGAGCCGATCAGCATCTCCAGGGTCGGCCGGTCCGGATTGACGAAGGTACCGTCGGCCGAAGCGACATAATGGTCGGCGGTCACGTCGCGGAAGAAATCCCTGTCGATGTTCCGGTCCGAGCCGTGGTGGGGCAGCTTGAAGATGTCGACGTGGAGCTTGCCGGCCGAGTCCAGCAGGCCCTCCTGCCTGAGCCCCTCGCGCAGGAAATCGCCGCGCGCGTCGCCGGTGAGCAGGATGGTCTTGCCCTTGAAGCTGGCGAGCGCGGCGATGCTGGAGAGGTTCGGGACCGAGCCGTCCGTATAGGCGGCGAGCGCGGCCTCGGGCTTGAGCTCCTTGGCGAACTCCTTCTGCAGGTCGTCGAGCTGCTTCGAAAGCGGCGCGGCGACGTGCAGGGTCAGCTCCGGACCGAGCTTGTAGGGCACGCTGGGCCCCTTGCCCGGGCGGACCAGCTTGCCGTCGAAACCGGTATTGGTCGGAACGGCAAGGGCCTCCAGATCGTCGCGCAGCGCCTTTCCCTTGGCGACGCTCTGGAGGACCTTCAAAGCGTCGCGCCGCTCCTCGCTGTCCTCGATCCCGGCGGCCTCGAGGTCGACCTCGTCGATCGAATCGGCGCCGGCCGAGGCGGTGACCGAGGCGGTGACCGCGTTGACGTCCTTGGCGTTCGAAACCCGCTCGAAGCTGTTGTGCCACACTTCGCGCACCGGAAAGGGCCAGGGCCTGCCGGCCTGCTTCTCGGCTTTCCAGGCGCCGGTGAAGGCGACCAGGCCGACGACATGGTCGTCGTCGATGTGGCTCACCATCATCAGGTTGATCCTGAAACCCGCGCCGCGCGCCTCCGCCAGTTCCTTGAGACGCGGCTGGAGCGATTTCTCCCAGACCTTCCCCGGCCCGCCGTCGATCAGGATCAGGCCGGGCTTCTCGTCGCTTCCGTAATGGAGAAGAAGGCAGTCGCCGTAACGGGCCGGAAGCGCCTCGAGCGTGAAATGGTCCATGTTTCCTCCCCCGAAGTCAGAACGATTGCAGAGCCCGCAGGATGTCGAGCAGCCCGTGGCCCTGGAAGGCGCGCTCGCGCCCCAGGTCGGTGGCGCTCTCGCACAAGATCCGCTTGATCCGCCGCGGATCGCGGTTGATCTCGGGATAGCGCGCCATCAGCATGGCCGCCGCGGCACTGACGTGCGGAGCCGCCTGGCTGGTGCCGTCGAGCGGGCCTTTCTCGTCGTTGGGCAGAGTGCTCTCGATCCTTTCGCCCGGAGCGACGAGGTCCGGCTTCATTCGCCCGTCGGCGGTCGGCCCGCGGCTCGAGAAATAGGAGATGCCGTAGGCGTGCGGCTCATATTTGTGGGTCGAGCCGACGGTGATGACTCCGTCGGCATTGCCGGGATCGGTGATGCTCACCTGCGCATAGCCGCGGAAGGCCGGGCCGGCGGTCTGATATTCGTGATAGCCCTCGTTGCCGGCCGCGGCGACGACGGTGATTCCGGCTCCGATGAGCCGCTCGGCCTCCATGCAGACCGGAGTCCGGCCGCAGGCGAAGCTGCCGACCTTGTGCGGGATGGCCAGGCTCAGATTGACGCCATGGACGACGATATACTGGTTGTGGCTGTTGAGATAGCGGACCAGCTGAAGCGCCCCGAGCACCGCAAATTCGGTCTCGTCGAGACCCTGGCCGATGATCCGGAAATCCATCAGCTGGATGTCCGGGCACAAACCCCGGACATAAGGCTTGCCGTCCTCGCCGTCCCAGTCGGCGCCGATGATCCCGGCGACATGGGTACCATGGCCGTCGGCGGGGATTTCGGGCTCCGCCAGCCGGAGCAGCGGCTCGATCGAGGACCAGTCGAGGATTTCCGTCTGATAGGATTGATAGGCCCTGGCGAGATAGGCCTCGGCCTCCGCCTGTTTCAGCTTCGAGCCCTTGATGCAGTCCGCGAGGACCGGATTGGCGGCGGGGTCGTCCTCGTAGGCGGCGTTCAGCAACGGACGAAGGATGCCGAGCTCGTAGGATCGGATGATTCGGCTTGCCGTCTGTCCGGGCTGCGGATTGCGGCGCCTGAAGGCCGGGTGGTCGCGGTGGATTCCGGAATCGAGGATTCCCCAGGTGATCGTCTGGCAGCGTATGTCGAACAGCCGGAAGGCGGCGTCGGCCTTGACCGTCTCGCGCGAGACGAGGCTCGCCTGCATCACGCCCCGGTTGCTGGTGACCCGGCCGATCAGCGGCTCCGGGCGGCTCTGCCCGGCGAGGCGCTTGAGCAGGCCGACGATGGTTGCGACGATCCGCCCGCGCAGGGGCGAGAGTTGCTCGACCTGCGTGATCGCGTCCAGCTCGGGATCCTGGCTGACCTCGATGGCCGCGATCAGGGTCAGGATCCGAGCGATCTCGAACAGCTGGCCCCGAAGCGGGTTCTCTCCATAGGGCCTGCTTCCGGTCGCCGCATCGTAGACCTGCCCGAAGGCGGCGTCGGGGTCGAAAGGCAGGTCGCCCTCCTCCTTCTCGAAACGCTCGCGCGAGCTCACCGTCCATTCGGTCCGCGGCAGGACGATCGTGAGCAGCTCATCGAAGGTGAGGCAGGCCGCGACATAGGTTTGGAGCGGCGCGAGATGGGCCTTTGCGAGCTCGGCTCGAACGTCCGCCTCACCCTTCAGCTTCTTGTCGATCTGCGGCTTCAGCGCCTTTTCGATCCGAGCTTTCAGCTGCGCTTTGATCTCACGCATCACCGCGACGGCGGAGCAGGCGGTGAGCGGCGAGATGAGGAGGTCGTGGCGCTCGGTCGGCGATTTGGCGAAGAGCTCCCAGACGTCGGGGAGGATCGGCGTTTCCTGGATGAAACGCTGGCGGTCGCCGCGCCCGAACAGGATGAGCGCGACGACGTCCTTGCTGATCCCGCGAACCTCGGTCACGTCCGGTCCCCCCGCCCCTGCATCCGCCTTTAGCACGAAAAAATGGGCGTGGAGCCGGTCGGCCGCGAAAAATTATCTCCAATTCCGTGCGAAGCCCATCCGCGGTTGGAGGACGGCCTGTCCCATTGTAGAGGAGAGGCTGCCTTGCTGGAGATACGCCGATGGGACGCATAGACGCGATTGGCCGGGACATGGACGCCGTCCCCCTCGCCTCGCTCGACATCCCGCCGATGAAGGACCTCGTGTCGGCCGAGGAATGGAAGATCCGGGTCGATCTCGCCGCCGCCTACCGGCTGGTCGCGCATTACGGCTGGGACGACCTCATCTTCACCCACCTTTCGGCCCGGGTGCCCGGGGCGGAGCATCATTTCCTGCTCAACCCCTATCAATTGATGTTCGAGGAGGTGACCGCTTCCAGCCTGGTCAAGGTCGGGATGGACGGCAATCCGGTCGGCGACACGCCGTTCATGACCAACGCGGCCGGCTTCACCATCCATTCGGCGATCCACATGGCCCGAGAGGACGCCCAGGCGGTCATCCATCTCCACACCCCGCACGGCCAGGCCGTCTCGGCCCATGGGGAGGGGCTCCTTCCGCTCACCCAGACGGCGATGCTGGTCCGGGACGAAATCGCCTATCACGATTATGAGGGCGTCGCCGTCGATCTCGACGAGCGCGAGCGGATCGTCGCGGACCTCGGCGCCAAGGGTGCAATGCTTCTTCGCAACCACGGGACCCTGACGGTCGGCGAGACGATCGGCGAGGCGTTCGTGAAGATGTACTTCCTCGAGCGGGCCTGCGAGGCGCAGATCCTGGCGCTGTCGGCGGGCGAGGGCAATCTCAACAACCCGCCCCAGGGCTCCCCGGAAGTCACCGCCCAGCAGGGCAAGGTCGGGCTCAAGCTCGCCGCCGGCGCGCTCGCCTGGCCGGCGCTCCTGCGCAAGGCCTACCGGCTGGATCCCGGGTTCGCGACCTGAAGATCCTCCCCATGCGAAGCATGGGGAGGGGGACCGGGCGAAACCGGGTGGAGGGGTAGCTGGCGCAGTCCCTGTCGGGGCTCTCACGCGAACCGCTTGCGTCCGCGCCCTTTACCCCTCCACCACCCTTCGGGTGGTCCCCCTCCCCGCGAAATCGCGGGGAGGATTTAGGACATCAGAAGCGGAACCGCCCCGTCAGGCCGAAGGTGCGCGGCTCGGCGAGGAAGGCGGAGAAGATCTGCCGGCCGCCCGGGAATTGCGGATCGGCGAAGGCCGCGGTGCGGGCGCCTTCCTGGAAGGGCGAGTTGAACGCGACCTGGGTGTAGCCGGTGTTGAAGATGTTCATCGACCAGGCTTCGATCGCCCAGCGCTCGCCGGCGCCGCGAATGCCGATCCTGGCGTTGAACACGGCGTAGCTGTCCTGCTCCTTTTGCGGGAACAGGTCCGAGCCGGTGTTGAAATCGTCGGTCAGCCGGCCGTCGATGTAGAAGAGCCCGCTCAGCCCGGAGCCGCCGATCTTCGGAGTCCAGGCCAGCGAGCCGGTGACGACGACCGAAGGCGCGTTGGAGAGGTTGTCGCCCGGCAGCTTGCGAAGGGCCGGATCGAGCGGAGCGCCGCTGTCGTTGCCGACCAGCTGCCCCCGATAGCGGGTGTTGGCGTAGGTGAGGCCCAGGGTCGCGTTGAGGCTTCGGCGGATCCGAAGCGCGCTCTCGAGCTCGACGCCCTCGGAGCGGACTCCGTAGCCGACTTCGCCGGCCGGGCAGGCGCCGGTCGCCGCCGCCGGGTTGGCGGTCGGGTTGGCCGGCGGCGGGGCGACGTAATTGGGAGCGCCGGGCAGGATGCTCTGGTCGCGGTCGCCTCCGGCCAGGTTCACTCCGCAGCCGTTGACCGTCTGAACGAGGAAGACGGTGCCGTTGAACGTGTTCAGCTGGAAGTTCTTGAAGCTCTGGCGGAACAGGACGGCGTTGAGGGTGAGCGGCCCGCGCGAGAATTTGGCGCCGAGCTCGATGGCGGTGTTGATCTCCGGATCGAACTGGAGGTTGCCGACCAGGCCCTGGGCGCCGCCCGGAGTCGCCGAGAAGGGGAGCACCGGCGCCTTGAGGGCGGAGCGGTCGAGGTTGAAGCCGCCCGCTTTGTAGCCGCGCGAGTAGCTGCCGTAGACCATGAGGTCGCGGCTCCACTTGTACGACAGGATGCTGGTGCCGGTGAATTCGTCCTCGTCGCGATCGTCGGTGATGTTCACTCCGTTGAGCTCGGAGGTCGAATTCCCCTGGCAGGTCAGGCCGATAAGTCCCGCGGCAAGCGGGGCCAGGCCCGGATTGGCGAGAAGGCCCAGAAGGGCGCCCTGCTGAGCGACGCAGGCCGTGTTGTCGTTGCCGAACGTCGCGTTCAGCTCCTTCTTCTCGTTGGTGTAGCGAAGGCCGACGGTCAGAGCGAGCTTGTCGGTGATGTGGATGATGTTGTGCGTGAACAACGCGAAATTGCGGCTGTCCTGCCGATAGGTGTCGAGCGTGCTGCCACGGTCGTTGACCCCTTCGAGCCGGTCGAAGGCGGCGAGGACGAGCGGACCGGCCGGTCCGAACGGAGAGGGGACCCCCGGAGCGAGCGCACCGCTGATCACCGCTCGGCCGGTCGGGCTGATGCAGCCCGGAGTGGTCGGGCTGTAGAAGCCGGCAAGCGCCGTGCCCGAGAGCAGTCGGCAGGTGGCGAAGCGGCCATATTGGGCGCCGAACCGGAGATTGTCGGTCACGGTCAGCTTCTCGTCGGCGAAATAGCCGCCGACCAGCCAGTCGAGCTTGTCGCTGAACGCCGTACCCTGGAGCCTGAGCTCCTGGGTAAAGGTCTTGAACTGCCGCTCGAGCCCGCCGTTGACCGGCGAGCGATAGAGGATGTCGACCGGGCTGTAGTCGATGTCGCCGGGCTGGCCGGAGACATAGTCGCGATAGGCGGTGATCGACGTCAGGCTCACGTTCGGCCCGAGATCCCAATTGACCTCGCCCGACAGGCCCCAGTCGCGCGTGTCGCCCTCGTAGGAGCGGCCGGGCGTGACGTAGATGTCGCGGCTGAACGGGTCGTTGAAGGCGACGAGCGGCGTTCCGAGATCGCGAAGGACGTTGATGATGTTGTTGCCGGCCGGATTGACCGCTCCGCCGACCAGGATGGGATTGGCGGGCTCGTTGAGATTGCCGATCGCGGGATTGAAGTCGCGGTCGAGATAGACGGCGCCGCAGCAGGATTCCTCGCGGCGCGTATAATCGCCGATGAGCCGGACCGACAGGTCGGCATTGGGCTGGAACAACAGCTGGCCGCGAACGAAGAAGCGGTTGCGGTCGTTGACGTCCTCGTTGTTGTTGAGGTCGTCGTAGAAGCCGTCGCGACGCGCATAGACTCCGTCGAGGCGGAACCCGAGCGTGTCGCCGATCGGCCCGGTGATCCCGGCGTCGGCGCGGATGTAATCGTAATTGCCGTAGGTCAGCGAGCCGAAGCCTTCGAACTCGTTCATGTTCGGCTTCTTGCTGATGACGTGGATCAGGCCGGCCGAGGCGTTGCGGCCGAACAGGGTGCCCTGCGGTCCGCGAAGAACCTCGATCCGCTCGATCTCGCCCAATTCGTTGAGGCCGACGCCGCTGCGCGAGCGGTAGACGCCGTCGACGAACACCGCGACCGAGCTTTCGAGGCCGGGATTGTCGCCGACCGTGCCGATGCCGCGGATACGGGCCGAGCCGTTGGCC
>Ga0190275_10000696_pt1 | contig 27444 bp, 25 predicted proteins | sample Popmic550T_FD_133745 | JGI IMG/M metagenome (GOLD analysis project Ga0190275, IMG submission 133745) | Populus adjacent soil microbial communities from riparian zone of Yellowstone River, Montana, USA - 550 T | ecosystem: Environmental > Terrestrial > Soil > Riparian zone > Trees stand | place...
CTGCCACACCGCCCGAGCTGAGTCCCGGCGGGGCACCCATCCTCGGGGCGCGCTGGCTGCTTCGGGCAGAGGCGCCGCGCCTCACCTTGGTGACGCTGGGCCCGCTGGGGCTGGCCGCGCTGGCGGCGGCGAAGGCGGAGACGGGGTGGAGCGTGCTGGATGCACGGTGCGTGAGCCCGTTGGATGCCCCCTCGCTGCTGGAGGCCGCGGCCTGCGGGAGCGTGGTGGTGGCGGAGGAGGGGACGACGCGGGGAGGGCTGGGGAGCGCGGTGCTGGAGCTCTACGCCGCGCACGGGCGCTCGCCACGCGTGCGGCTGATGGGGATGCCGGACACCTTCGTTCCGCATGGAGACGCGCGCGTGCAGCGCGCGGAGCTGGGGCTGGATGCCGAGGGCCTGCGGCGCGCGGGCCGGGAGCTGCTGGGAGCGGGCGGGTGAAGTCGCGCAAGGAGCGCCTCGACGTGCTGGTGGTGGAGCGGGGGCTGGCCGAGTCCCGTGCCAAGGCCCAGGCGCTCATCCTGGCGGGCCAGGTGGTGGTGGGAGAGCAGCGGGTGGACAAGCCCGGCGCACAGGTGCCCGTGGAGGCGGAGCTCCGCCTCAAGGGCGAGGTGCTGCCCTACGTCTCGCGCGGGGGCCTGAAGCTCAAGGGGGCCATGGAGCGCTTCGGACTGGACGTGCGTGGCAAGGTGGGCGCGGACATCGGCGCCAGCACGGGGGGCTTTACCGACTGTCTCCTGCAGGAGGGGGCCGTCCGCGTGCATGCCATCGACGTGGGCTATGGCCAGCTCCACGAGAAGCTGCGGAAGGACCCGCGCGTGAGCTCGCGCGAGCGGGTCAACGCGCGCTACCTCACCGCCGAGGATCTGCCGGAGAAGGTGGGCGTCGTCGTCATCGACGTGAGCTTCATCTCGCTCACCCAGGTGCTTCCGGCGGTGCTTCCGTTCCTGGAGCCTGGCGGCCTGCTGGTAGCCCTGGTGAAGCCCCAGTTCGAGGTGGGGCGGGAGCGAATCGGCAAGGGCGGCGTGGTGCGGGATGCCGCCGCCCGCCAGGAGGCCATCGACGCGGTGGTGGCCTTTGCCCGCGAGCAGGGGCTCACGGTGCGAGGGGTGATGGACTCGCCGGTGCCCGGGCCTGCCGGCAACGTGGAGGCGCTCCTCGTCGCCGACAAGCCGTGAGGCACAGGTGTCGATGAATATGGGCGAAGGCGCTCAAGGCGAGACGGGCCGCACCTGCCGGTACTCGCCCAGCGTGAGCGGGCGCACGAGGCTGCCACCCGCCCGCATCCAGAGCGTGCCGGACTCGTCCATCGCGACGGAGAGGCTGCCCGCGTTGATCTGGTAGCGGTAGAGCTCGCCCTTGGCAGGGTCATCCGTGGCGACGATCTCCAGGGGCTGCGGCGCCGGCAGTCCTTCCTGCGCAGGCGGGCCGTTCAGCAGGTAGAAGCCCTGCGCGAACGGCGGAGCACCGGACTGCACCTGAAGCACCACAAGCCCACCCTCCGGGCTGAGCGGCGCCTCCACCCCTCCCTTGTTCGTCACCGCGCCAGTGCTCGTGTCCAGGAACCACACCTTCTGGACCCCGATGGCCGCCAGGCGTGAGCCCCCAGCGTAGGGCACCATCGCACCGATCGGGGCCGTCAGCCGAGGAGGATTCGCCCACCGCTGGGAGGGCCCCGTGCACCCGTCCGCGTTGGTGACGCACGCGAAGATCTGGGTGATGCCCCCCGGGCCCGTGAATGACATGAACAGCAGGTTTCCGTCCGCGCTGAAGGCGGTCGGCGGCGCTTCCGTAGGGAAGGGGTTGTCGCTCGCCACCGACTGCATGAGGGAGACGCCCAGCTCGGTTCCTCCCGTGGCGGGGGTCTGCAAGCCGTAGTCCACCCTTGACACGAGGATGTTGGCTCGGCCGGACGGAGCGCCGTTGGCCGTGATCGTGGCGATCACGACGTCCTCGCCGCGCGCCAGGGGCGCGGTGATGACGAAGCCGCGCGGAGTGTAGGTCCACTTGACGAGGTCTCTTCCCTGGTGGTTCATCCGCGCCACCCCGACGATCGACCCGCCCGAGCCCGCGTCATAGGCGATCGCATCTCCATCCGGCCCGACGACCAGGAGGTCGATCGGCGAGGTGATCTGGCCGGTGATGTTCAGGTCCGAGTCGATCGCGATGGCCCCTGCGTTGGGCGTCCAGACCCAGCGCTTGCCCGTGGTGGGGTGCTTGGGGGTGATGACGGTGGACGCAGTGCAGAGGAAGGGCATGTCGACGGACTTCTGCAGCCCGCCGTTCTTCTCGACCTTGTAGAGCTTGGGGATGCCGCCCGCCTCGTTGCCGCACCCGAGGAAGTAGATCAGCGGGAGCCTGCCCTCGGTGACGAAGCTGTCCGTCACCACCTGGCCGCCACCGCTCGGCGGATCGATGACCTCCGCCGCCGGGAAGAAGGTGGCCGGCTGCGGCTGCGAGTCGTTCTGGCGTCCGTCCGTGCACACCACGCGCGTCTTCAGCGACATCTGCACGGCGAGGCCGCGGGTGTACTTCACCTCGTTGGCCGCCAGATCCACCGGGACGGTACCCGGTCCGCTGTACGCGACGCTCTTGAGGAGATCATCCCGGTCGTAGATCGACAGGCTCTGGATCTGATCACAGCCCGAGGCGCCGACCATGACCGTGATCTTCGGCCCGGCGACGTTGGGCTTGGGCACCGTCATGGTGGCCTGCGGTGGGTCCTTCTGGGGGGGCTTGGTCGTCCCCCCCCCACAGGAGAGGGCAAGCACCGAGAGCGGGAGCAGTGCGGCACGCGAGAGCGTCAGGCGGAGGAGTTCCTTCATGGTCAGGGACTCTACCGCGTGCCGGCCCCCGCGATCACCGCTCCAGGATGACGAAGTCCACCCGCCGGTTGAGCTCCCGCCCGCGAGGCGTGAGGTTGGGTGCGATGGGTCGGGCGTCCCCGTACCCCTCGACGTCCAGCCGCGCCGGATCGATGCCGGCCTTGATGAGGTGGGCGGCCACCGCCTGGGCCCGATCCTTGGAGAGCTGCAGGTTGAACTCTGGGGGGCCCTTGTTGTCCGTGTGGCCCTCGATGCGCACGCGCTTGATGTCGTTGCGCACAATGGCGTCCACCACCTGCGCCAGGAGCGGGTGGCTGTCTGCCAGGATGACGGCCTTGCCGACGCCGAAGTGCACCTGCTGGAGGATCTCGATCTTGTTGTCCTTCACCTCCACCAGCTTCTTCTTGGGCTCGGGCTCCAGTTCGAAGGAGAGGTCCAGGGTGGCGCCCTCGGAGACCTGGACGTCCCGCGTCTGCGCCAGGTAGCCCTGGGCGGTGACGTTCACCGTGTAGCGGCCGGCGGGGGCCTCCAGCTTCGCGGGCGCGGTGGCGGACTCGGAGGTGGTGAACTCCTGGTTCTTCGGGCCCTGGAAGCGCAGGGTGGCCGCCACCGGCTTCTTCTTCGAGGTGGTGGAGAGGGTGAACAGGGCCGGGCGGGCCATGGCCTCCATCGTCAGCTCCACGGTGGCGGTCTCCCCCGCCTCGAGCTTCACGTCATGCTCCACCAGGCGGTAGCCCTCCTTCTGTGCGGCGATCCGCACGGGGCCGGCCGGCAGCGGGTGGGTGAGGAAGCGCCCCTTCTCTGGCTCCGTGGCCACAGGGGGAAGCCCGGCCCCCGGTACCGTCACCAGGACGCCGGGGATGGGCTTGCGTGTCTGGGAGTCGAGCACGACGCCCGACACCTGGGCCGTCTGGGGGGCTGCCGGGCCATCCACCTTGCGCTCGCGGATCGTCTCGACGACCCGCGTCGTGCCGCGGTTGAGCAGGTCCACGGTGTAGGCGGCGCCGAAGAAGAGGTTGAAGGGAGGTGTCGCCGGGACTCCCAGTCCCACCGCGCGAGTGAGGCCGAGCTCGGCGCCCACGGTGAAGGTGACATCCCTCACGGCGGTGATCTTGGCGCCCAGGTTGAGCGTCTTGTAGGCCGCGGTGGCCGCCGACACGGTCTGGCCGTCTGGCGCCACGAGGCCCTCGCTCCCCACGCCCAGCGGGTAGGCCAGGTTGAACTCGAGGAACGGCGTCACCGCCGGCAGCGGCGCCTCCACCCCGAGCCCCAGGCCAAGGCGGTTGAAGCGGTTGACGTTGAGCGCGTACTCCTCGGCGGCGTTCAGGCGGGTGGTCTGCACCAGGTCGCCCGTGCCATCCAGGACGATGCCCAGGTTGCCGTGGAGCCGCAGCGGGAGCTTCTCGTGGAGCCGCTGCAGATCATAGGTGGCGAGCACGCGCGGCGCGAAGCCGAAGGCATACCGCCCCACATCCTGGTTGCCCACGCCGGAGAAGGACATGGCGCGCAGATCGACGCCGGCCCAGAGGCCGCGGACCCACTGGCGCGAGCCCCGTACGCCCAGCGTCACATCTCCCAGCGCCTGGATCAGGTTGGGGGACGAGCGCGAGTTGGTGTTCGCTGAGACGGTGTAGGCGCCGAAGACCTCGAGGAACTCGAGCGGCACGTAGGAGAGCGCGAAGGTGCCGGTCGTGCGCGTGTTCTCCGCGCCCTGCACGGGGAAGTTGGCATTCGTGAAGTACTCGCCCGTGGCGGAGAAGCGCAGCAGGCCCCGCGCTCCCAGGTCCGCGCCCGCCACGCGCAGCAGGCCGACGCCGCCCACCGCGCTGGAGGTGTGGCGCAGGTTCCGAGGATCCGTCCATGTGTTGTGGAGGGTGGAGGGGCTGTGGGGCTCGCTTCCAGGAAGGAAGCGCTCCTGGGTAGAGACGACGGTGGGCTCCGGCTCCTGGGGCTGGGCGGGAGCGGTCTTGGAGGAAGAGCTGGCCTGCGTGGGCTGCGGCTTGGAAGGCGAGGGGGAGGGCGGTTTCGTCTGCGCTGGAGAGGCAGCGGGAGCGGGCGAGGTGCCTGGTTTGACAGCTGAGGGAGCAGGCGAGGCCTCGGTTTTGGGAGCGGCCGGCGCAGGCGAGGCCTCGGTTTTGGGAGCGGCTGGCGCGGGCGCGGCTTCCGGCTGGGTTGTCGCGGGCGCTGGCTTGGCCGTTGCGGGCGCTGGAGGAGTGCTGGACGACGCGGCCGGCGCAGGGGACGTGGCGGGCGGCTGCGTGGCCGGCTGCTTGTCACTGGCAGCAGGAGCGGATTTTATTGGTGACGGTGCGGGTGTCGGGGCGGCGGGTGTGGATTTCGGCGGAAAGGTATTCCACTCGTCGGGAACCTGAGCGTGGGCAGAGCCCACGGCGAAGGTCGCCGTCAGGAGAGAGGCACACACGAGGCCGAGCGGCGGGAAGATTCGCGAGGGATGCACGGCGGCGGAGTATACGCTGCGCGTCAACCCTCTCAATTCCTGGGCCGGAGAGCACCAAGAGGTCCGCTAGTCCGCGAGTGGGTTCAACGGCATGATTCGGAACGCCAAAACGACGGCTCACGCACTGAACGGCATGAGTCCATTTACTTCCGGGGCCCTGGTTCCCCCGGTTCTTCGAGGATCGCCTTGAGAGTCCCCGTATCGCCGGAGCAGCGCGGCCGTGTCCTGGTGATCGGTGCTCGGACGGCCAGCGAGTCACTGGCCTCGCGCCTCTCGGAGAGTGGCTTCCAGTGCGCCGTCGCTGAGGACGTCGAGGGCATTCCCCAGGTGGCAGGCAGCCTGCAACCCGAGGTCATCCTGCTGGCCACCGCCGCCAAGCGCGTGGCGGAGACGCTGGAGGGCCTGCGCGGCATCGCGCAGCTGCGCAACGTGCCGGTGGTGGCGGACGCTACACGCGTGCGCTCGGCCGAGGCCCTGAAGAAGCTGGCCGTGGACGGCATCATCCGCGGTGCCGAGGAGATGGTGCCGCGGCTGGAGGCGGCGCTGCGCGCGGGCCGCCTGCGCGAGACCGAGGAGCGCACCCGGCTGCGGATGGGGATGCTCCTGGAGATCACCGAGGCGGCCACCAGCTCGCTGGAGCTGGAGGCCATCCTGCGCATCGCCGTGGACAAGGTGGGCCGCGTCACTGGCTCGAATCGCTGCTCGGTGGTGCTGGTGGAGGGTGCGCACGCCCGTACCGGCACGGTGGTGGCCACGCAGGAGGATCCGTCGCTGGTCCGGCTGGAGATCGACATCGCCCGCTACCCCGAGCTGCGCCGTGCGCTGGAGACGCGGCAGCCGGTGCTCATCGAGCGGGCGGAGAACGATCCGATCATGGCCGAGGTCCGCCCCAACATCGTCGCGGTGGGCGTGCACTCGGTGCTGGTGCAGCCGCTGGTGTGCCAGGACGAGCTGCTGGGCGCGCTCTTCCTGCGGCACTCGCGAGAGGGAACCACTTTCGGCCGGGACGAGCAGGCCTTCGCTCAGGCGGTGGCCGGCGTGCTGGCCAACTCCATCCGCAACGCGCGCCTGCACACCGCCGTCAAGCGCAAGCGCGAGGATCTCGAGCTGGCGTACGTGGAGCGGTACCGCGAGCTGTCGGACGCGAACCGCCGGCTCAAGGAGCTCAACCGGCTCAAGGACGAGATCATCGCGGTGTGCAGCCATGACCTGCGCGCCCCGCTCCAGGTGCTGCTGGGCCACGGGCGGCTGCTGCTGGAGAGCGCGCTGGTGGCGGAGCAGAAGCAGTCCGTCGAGGCGATGATCCGCCAGGGCAAGAAGATCCTGGGCCTGGTCGAGTCGCTGCTGGAGAAGGGCAAGGGCGAGGCGGCGCGGCTGTCCATCGAGCCGCGCAAGCTGGATGTCTCCATTCTCTGCAAGGAGAGCACCACCGAGCTGAACATCCTCGCCGCGCAGCGGGGGATCACCCTGCGCGCGGAGACCTCCGAGAGCCTGATGCTCATCGGCGACGAGGTGAAGCTGCACGAGGTGCTGCAGAACCTGATCACCAACGCCATCCACCACGCGAAGGATGCGGGGCAGGTGGTGGTGCGTGCCGTGAGGCTGACGCGGCCGGACGGGGATGCGGTGAAGATCACCGTGCAGGACGACGGGCCGGGCATTCCCCCGGACGAGCTTCACCTGGTGTTCGACCGCTACCGCCACGGGCCGAAGGGCACGGGGCTGGGGCTGGCCATCTGCAAGGAGTTCGTGGAGCTGCACGGCGGCGAGATCTGGGCGGAGAACCCCCCGGAGGGCGGGGGCGTCTTCGTGTTCACGCTGCCCATGGCGCAGGAGGCGCTGCGCAAGAGCCAGGCCCCCGTGGTGGCGGAGCCGCAGCAGCCGCGCGTGCTGGTGGTGGAGGACGAGGCGGAGATCGCCGCGGTGCTGGCGGAGGTGCTGCGCTCGCGCTACCGCGTGGAGGTGGCGCGGGACGGGCAGGAGGGCGTGGCCAAGGCGCGCAACCTCCGGCCGGATCTCATCGTGATGGACGTGTTCCTGCCCAAGCTGGACGGCCTGGAGGCCACGGTGGCCCTCAAGTCCTCCACGGACACGGCCCACATCCCCGTCATCCTCCTGTCCGCGCACCAGGGTGTGGCCGAGAAGGTCCGCGCGCTCAACCTGGGCGCCGTGGACTACATGAGCAAGCCCTTCAACGCCATGGAGCTGCTCAACCGCACCGAGCGTGCCCTCAAGTCCCCGTCCTCACCCTCGGGCGACGCGGACCGGCCCGCGCCAGTGGCGCTGCGCCCCGTGGTGGACTCGGGCTCCAACCTGTACGACAAGCGCGGCCTGCTGGTGAAACTCGAGGTGGAGGTGTCCAAGAGCCGCCGCTACCACCGGCCCCTGTGCATGGCGGTGCTGCGGCCGGAGCGCCCTCAGCCTGACATGCCGAAGGGCTCGACGGAGGTGCTGCGCAAGCTGCTGCGGACGCCGGATGCCGTGGCCCACATGGGCGCCGGGGTGTTCGCCATGATGCTGCCCGAGTGCGATGTGGCCGGGGCGCGCGCCGTCTTCCAGCGCCTGCTGCCGGAGATGCAGGCCGCCACGGGCATCGCCTACCAGCAGGCGGTGGCGGATGTGAGCCAGGACAGTGATCCGGTGGACCGCATCCTGGACAAGCTGGGCGCCCCTATTGGAAGCCTGACCTGACGCGGCGTGCGCCTCCTTCGTGCCATTCGCGCCGTCCTGCTGCTCCCCCTCGTGGCCCTGACCGCGGCCGCCGCGCCACCCAAGCGCCCCAAGGTGGACCGCGAGGCGATGCGAGAGGCCATCAACGCGGGGGGGGATCGGGAGGACTTCTCCTCGCCGGCCAGCTACGCGCACTTCCTGCTGGCCCGGCGCTATCACCACGCCGGAGATCATCGCGCCGCGGTGGACGAGCTGCGGCTGGCGCTCGCCACAGATGAAGGCAACCCCTACCTCCTCAGCCAGCTCGGCGAGGAGTACGCGCGCCTGGGAGAGCTGGCCAAGGCCGAGACCGAGCTGCGCCGGGCCGTGGAGGTGTCGCCCCAGTACTACCCGGCACACGTGATGCTCGGGCGCGTGCTGCTGGAGGCGAAGAAGTACCCCCGCGCCAAGCTGCACCTGCGCCGCGCGGTGCGGCTCAAGCCCCGCGAGTCCGAGGCGTACCTCATCCTGGCTCAGGTCCACCTGGAGCAGCGGCAGCTGGATGAGGCGGTGAAGGTCGTCGAGGAGCTGGCCGTGGCGCTGCCGGGCGAGGCCTCCGGCTACCGCCGCCTGGGCCTGGCCCTGGCCGAGCGCGGCGACAAGTCCCGGGCGCAGAAGCTGCTCGAGCGCGCCGTGGAGCGGGATCCCGGAGACGTGGAGGTGTCGGTGGCGCTGGCGCGGCTGTACGAGGCCAGCGGGCGCTCCGCCGACGCAGAGGAGGCTCTCGCCCGTGCGCTCGAACATGATCCCGACAGCCGCGAGGTGCTGCTGTCCGCGGGGCGGATCGCCCTCAAGCTGGGCTCCACCACCCGGGCGCGGGCGTACTTTGACCGGCTGCTGTCGCTGACGGACGATCCCGAGCTGACGGTGCGGGTGGCCTTCGCCTTCCTCGCCTCGCGAGAGACGGCCGCCGCGGCCGAGGTGCTGGACATGGCACGCAAGGGGCGGCCGACCGAGCCCCGCATCTCCTATTACGCCGGGCTGGTGCATGAGCGGCGGCGCCACTACGCCGAGGCCGCCGCTGCCTACGCCGAGGTGCCCGAGTCCTCCGAGCTCTTCGACGAGGTGCGCCCCCGCCGCGCCGGGTGCCTCTCCCGGGCGGGGCAGCACGCCCAGGCGCTCGCGCTCTACGAGGCCTCCGTGGCCGACGCCGACGCCCACGCCAGCAAAGGGGACGACGTGGGCCTGCGGGTGCAGTACGCCCGGGCCCTGGAGCGCAGCGGCGCGCGGGACAAGGCCTTGACCGTGCTCAAGGAGGCGCTGGCGCGCAATCCCATGCCCGAGCTCTACGAGGCGCTCGCCTCCAGCCTTCACCGGCAGGGCCGTGGGGCGGAGGGCCTGGCCTTGCTGCGCGAGGCCGTCTCCCGCAAGCCCCGGGACGAGTCGCTCCTCTACACGCTGGGTGCCGCCTACGAGCAGCAGGGGCAGACGGACAAGGCGCTCGCGCAGATGCGGGCGGTGCTCGCCCTCAACGCGGACAACGCCGCGGCCATGAACTTCATCGGCTACCTGCTGGCCGAGAAGCGCAAGGACCTCGCCGAGGCGGAGCGCCTGGTGCAGCGCGCGCTGGAGCTGCGGCCGGACACCGGCTCCTTCCTGGACTCGCTCGGGTGGGTGTACTTCCAGCGTGGGGAGTACCAGCGCGCCGTGGAGGCACTGGAGCGCGCCTCGATGCTCGAACCCGACGAGCCCGTCATCCTGGAACACCTGGGAGATGCCTACCGGGAGGTGTCCCGGAGCGCAGAGGCGGTGTCCGTGTGGCGCCGGGCGCTCGAGGTGCTGGTGCTGGACCCGGAGGCCTCGGATCCCCCCCAACAGCGGGTGCAGTTGGAGCGGAAGCTGAAGAAACTGTCCACGGAGGCTGGGGGCCGCTAAGTTGACGGCCCGATATGGCGCGCCACGACGAGGGCTTCTTCACCGCGAAGGATCACCTCCGGCTGTTCTGGACGTTGGATCTACCGGATGCCCCGCCTCGGGCCCATGTGGCGCTGGCGCACGGCTATGCCGATCACATCGGCCGCTACCGCCCCATCACCGAGGCGCTGCTGGCAGAGGGCTTCGCCGTCCACGGCTTCGACTACCGAGGCCACGGCCGGGCCGATGGGCGCCGGGCCTTCTGTGACAAGTGGCCGGACTACCTGGACGACATGGCCGTCTTCTGGGAGCGGGTGCGCAAGGCTGCCGGTGGGCAGAAGGCCTTCATGCTCGGCCACAGCCACGGTGGGCTCATGGCCGCCCGCCTGGCGGAGAATGGCGGCCTGGAGGGCGTGGCCGGGCTGGTGCTGTCTGCCCCCTACTTCAAGCTGGCCATCGTCCCTCCCAGAGCGAAGCTCCTGGCCGCGCGCCTGGTGGGCAAGGTGATTCCGTGGCTGCCCATCCCCAACGAGCTCAAGCCCGAGCAGCTCACGCGGGATGCGGCCATCGTCCGCGCCACGCAGGAGGATCCGCTCTACATTCGCACCGTCACCCCGCGCTGGTTCGTCGAGTCCACCGTGGCCCAGGCCGAGGCCCTGGCCCAGGCAGTTCGGGTGACAGCACCCATTTTCATCTTGTGCGGATCGAACGATGGGGTGGCCGCTCCAGCGGCGGCCAGGTCCTTCTTCGAGACGGTGGGCTCTACCGACAAGAAGTTCAAGGAGTATCCCGGCATGTTGCACGAGCCTCTCAACGAGGTGGGCCGCGAGGAGGTATTCCGGGACATCTCCGGCTGGATCTCGGCCCATCTCTGACATAATCAGGACGCGGTCTTCTACGCGAATGGCGCTTTCCGAGGGTCACCGCATGGCGCAGGGCGAAACGGGCATCATCGGCAAGGGCATCGTCATCAAGGGCAGCCTCACCGGCGGCGGGGATCTCGTCATCGAGGGGAGGGTGGAGGGGCAGATCGCCCTGAAGAACCACCTGACTATCGAGAGCACGGGCAAGGTCCAGGCGGACATCCGCGCCGAGGAGCTGACCATCAATGGCGAGGCCAGCGGCAACATCGACGCGTCGGCGCGGGTGTCGATCAACACCTCGGCGAAGGTGGCGGGCGACATCAAGGCTCCGCGGGTCATCATCGAGGATGGGGCGGTGTTCAATGGCTCCATCGAGATGGAAGTGAAGTTGCCGGACGACATCTAGTCCCAGCCGTCGAGGGACGACGCAGCACAACCCTTCGGGAGGGGTGCAACACTCATGGCGAATACGGTCATTGGTTCGAGCATCGTCATCGACGGGGAGATCTCCGGTGACGAGGATCTGGTCATCCAGGGCACGGTGAAGGGGAAGATCTCCCTCAAGGAGAGTCTCTTCGTGGAGGGCAGCGGCGTCGTCGAGGCGGACATCGAGACGCAGAACGTGGAGATCGCCGGCCGGGTGACGGGCAACATCGTCGCCAGCGACAAGGTCGAGCTGAAGCAGGACTGCCGCGTGGTGGGCGACATCAAGGCCCCTCGCATCCTCATTGCCGACGGAGCCTCCTTCAAGGGCAACGTGGACATGGATCAGAAGGAGCGGTGACGCGTGGCCATTGCGAAAGAGGTGGCCGGCGCAGCCGGCAACAACACGGTGGTGGGGCCCTCCATCCTCATCAGCGGCAAGCTGACGGGTGATGAGGATCTCACGGTCCGTGGCCGCGTGGAGGGAGAGCTGACGCTCAGCAAGACCCTCATCGTGGAGACCACCGGGGTGGTGAAGGCGAACGTGGCGGTGAGGAACGCCATCGTCAGCGGGGTGGTGGTGGGCAACATCAACGCCACCGAGAGCGTGGAGCTCACCTGCGAGGGCCGCATGGTGGGCGACATCCACGCCCCGCGCGTCATCATCGTGGACGGCGCCAGCTTCCGCGGCCGCGTGGACATGGGCGAGGTGGAGCCGGGCCGTGTGCCGGCTTCGCGCCCGGTGGTGACGCGTCCCATGGTGCGCCCGGGCGCTGTCACGGTGCCTTCGCGCCCGGCGATTCCGGTGGCGCGAGGCCGTCCCACGCCGCCGCCGCCTCCTCCTCCGGCTGCCAGGCCGGCAGCCAAGCCGGTTCCGCCTCCGCCTCCGCCCGCCACCGCCACCAGCGGGGCTGCTGGGGCAGCGGGCAGGGGAGAGCCAGCCGCGCCGGTCCCACCCGTCGTGGGCGCTGGCGCGAAGAAGAAGGTCGTGGTGAAGAAGAAGGCCCGCTAGAACGGGCTTTCGCTGTGCCGCGGTCACGTGCGCGGCACGGTGCCTGACCGAGCCAGGGGTGCCGATGGACGCCGAGAACAGGGTCGACGGAGAGGACGGGAAGCCGGACACACAGGAGGAGTCATCCTCGGTGCCGGTGCAGGGCGAAGGCGCGCCTTCGAGCCCGGAGCTGCGCACCAGCGAGTCCGCGCGGAAGGCCATTCTGCTGGGCGCCGGAGAGTCGGTGCCGGCGCCGCCGTCCTCGGAGGCAGGCTCGCCAGAGCCTGGCTCCGAGGCGGAGGCCACGTCCGAGGCGGAGGCCACGTCCGAGGCGGAGGCCACGTCCGAGGCGGAGGCCACCTCCGAGGACGAGCCCTCCTCCGAGGACGAGCCCTCCTCTGAGGCAGAGCCCCCGCACGAGGTGACGCCGCGGCTGATGGGAGAGGTACGGATGGCCACTCTCTCTGTGGACCAGGTGGAGGATGACGCCACCTTCCGGATCCGCCCGGAGGGGGAGATCTCGAAGCTGGCCACGGACGTGGCGCGGCTGGGGCAGCTCTTCCCGGTGGATGTGCGGGCCGTGGGACAGGACCGCTACCAGATCATCTGCGGGTTCCGACGGGTGGCGGCGCTGCGCTTCCTCAAGCGAGACCAGGTGCAGGCGCGCATCCACACGGGGCTCTCGGACGAGGACGCGCTGTTGCTGGCGCTGGCGGCGGCCATCCATGCCAGCCCGGTGGACCGTGAGGAGCTGGAGTCCATGCGTGACCGGCTCGAGGCGGATGGGCGCCTGAGCGCCGCGACGCGGGACATGCTGGAGAAGGCCCTGGCGACGGAGGACACGCTGGCGCCCGAGTCCATGGAGGAAGAGGTGGACGCGGACGAGCTGGCTTCGGACGCCGCGCAGCGGCTGGGCGCGCTCAACCAGGATCTGTCGCTGCTGGCGGACGTGTTCAAATCGCTGGACGAGTCGCGCCGGGCGGAGCTGCTGATGCAGCTGCGGTACTCGGCGGAGCTGGTGGCATACCTGGAGGGCCTGTAGATGAACACCGCGCTGGCCCGCGACCGAGCGCGGCTGTTGGAGCTGCTCACGGAGCGCTCCTTCGAGCATCGCAAGGTCGTGCTCTCGTCCGGCAAGGAGTCGGACTTCTACATCGACTGCAAGCGCACGGCGTTGCTGGCGGAGGGGCACTTCCTCATTGGCCGGCTGCTGTTGGATGCGATCGTGCGGGAGGCGCCGCTGGCCGTGGGAGTGGGCGGACTGACGCTGGGGGCGGATCCCATCGCCTCGGCGGTGAGCCTCACCAGCTACCTGGCGGGCACGCCGCTGGAGGCCTTCATCGTTCGCAAGGAGCCCAAGGGACATGGGACGGGCCAGTGGATCGAGGGACTGGCGGTGTTGGGGCAGAACGCCCCGGTGGCGATCGTCGAGGACGTCGTGACGACGGGGGCTTCCACGCTCAAGGCCATCGAGCGGGCGCAGGCCGAGGGCTTGAAGGTGCTCGGAGCGTTCGCATTGGTGGACAGACTCGAGGGCGGGCGCGAGGCGGTAGAGGCCGATGGCCACCGGCTCTACACCCTCTTCAACCGCAAGGACTTCCTGCCGTGAAGAAGGCGCTCTGCGTCGCGACGTTGCTCGGGTGGCTCTCTGGCTGTACGACGAGTCCACCCACCATTGGCGATCCAGCGCCCCAGCTGGTGGACCGCCGGGCCGAGCAGGAGTACCAGAAGATCTTCGAGCACTACTCGGATCGGGCGGAGATCTACGACGGCTTCGACACGCGGATGTTCGCGGGGGCGACGCTCCAGACGATGGCGTTCCGGGAGGCGCGGGTGAAGCGGCTGGCGGAGTTCAAGTTCCTGCCGAAGCCGCGGGTGGAGGAGCTGCTGGCTCAGGAGCGCGCGGAGGAGGCGCAGTTCCACGAGTTCCACCTCGGCGTCCACGTCAACGACTACCGCTTCGAGGACTTCGCCAACCGCAAGAGCTCCATCTGGCGCATCGTCCTGCTGACGCCCTTGGGAGAGGCGGAGCCTGTGAGCGTGGAGCGCATTGGCCGGGCGAACCTGGACATGCGAGCCATGTACCCCTACCTGGGCGTGTTCTGGGTGGCCTACCGGGTGCGCTTCCCGAAGGTGATGTCCGATGGCACGCCCATCGTTCCGGACAGCACCACGCATGTGGCGCTGAGGCTGGCCTCCACGCTGGGACACGCCGAGCTGCGGGTCCACTCGCGCTGAGCCTCACGTCTCCTCGGTCCGGCGGATCCACTTCTCCGTCGCCTGCATCGTCGGGCCGGCCTGGAGCCGCTCCAGCAGCTCCCCCACGGAGGCGCTCACGGCGAAGGGCTGCGCGTGCGCCTCGGGGATGAAGCCGTCCTCCACTCCCCGGCGGACCATGGCCACCAGCGGCTGGAAGTAGCCCCCCACGTCCAGCAGCCCGATGGGCTTGGTGTGCAGGCCGAGCTGGCCCCAGGTGATGATCTCGAACAGCTCGTCGAAGGTGCCGAAGCCCCCCGGCATGGCGATGAAGGCGTCCGCGCGCTTGGCCATGAGCGCCTTGCGCTCATGCATGGAGTTCACCAGGTGCAGCTCGTGCAGGCCCGGGTGGCCCAGCTCTCGCTGCTGCAGGCTGACGGGGAGCACGCCCACCGCCCGGCCCCCTTCGGCGAGGGCGGCATCCGCCAGGGCGCCCATGAGGCCCACGCTGGCACCCCCATAGATGAGCGTGAGCCTGCGGCGCGCCAGCTCCGCGCCGAGCGCCGTGGCTGCCGCCAGGAACTCGGGGCGGGAGCCAGGGCGGGAGCCGCAGAAGACACAGACCGTTTTCATCTCCATGGGTGTCAGGACCTCGGCCGCCACTCCGGGTGAGCGGCGAATGCCGCCACCACGGCGGTAATGAAGAGGATGAGGGGGAGCGCCCGGTTGTACACGGGGCCCCCCAGCTTCAGGGCCACGCCGCAGGGCAGGCCGAAGAGGAAGCCCCCGAGGTGCCCCGCCCAGCTCACACCGGGCAGCAGGCTGATGACCACCACCTGCACCAGCCACATGCCCAGCTCCTTCCTTCCTTGCTCCGTGGCGATGGGGAGCATGACCCCCGCCCAGCCGAGGATCATCCCCGAGGCGCCGACCATGGGCGTGTCGAAGTTGAAGAAGAGGGCAAAGGCGGACGAGCCCACGGCCGTGACGAGGCACAGGCCCAGGAAGCGCCAGCTGCCGATGTGGCGCTCCAGCATGAAGCCGAGCGTGTAGACCACCGACATGTTGAAGACGATGTGGAGCACGCTGCCGTGCTCGAAGGCGCAGCTCAACAGCCGCCAGTACTCGCCTTGCTGGACGAGCGGCCCATAGAGCGCAAGCGGAATGCCCTCCTGCGCCAGCAGCAGGCCATCCGGGGCCGAAGAGAGCGGGGGCACGAGGTGGGTGCGGCCCAGGAGGAACATGAGCGCCGAGCCCACCAGGATGGCGCCGCACACCACGGGCCAGGGCTGCCTCTCCTGTGGGGGAGGCGGCTGTTCCTCTGGGGGAGGTCCTCCCGGCGTGGGATTCTCGAGGATGCGAGGGGCGCGGGCCATCGGGATCAGAGCTCTCGGGAGACGACCGTGTCACGCTTCCAGTGGTGATCGTCCGTGTTGGGGTAGTCGAGCGTGAAGTGCAGGCCGCGGCTCTCCTTGCGGCGGCTGGCGCAGTCGACGATGAGGTGGGCCACGTCCGCGATGTTGCGCAGCTCGATGACGTCCCGAGTCACCTTGAAGCGCCAGTAGTAGTCGCGGATCTCCTCGCGCAGCAGATCCAGCCGGCGCCGAGCGCGCATGAGCCGCTTGTCCGTGCGGACGATGCCCACGTAGTTCCACATGAGGCGGCGGAGCTCGTCCCAGTTGTGGGTGACGACGACGCTCTCGTCCGAGTCCACCGCGCTGCCGGGATCCCAGTCCGGCGGCTCCTGCGGGGACGAGGTAAGGCTCCGCACCTCCTCGGCGGTGACCTGCGCGGCGCGGTGGCCGAAGACGAGCCCCTCCAGCAGCGAGTTGGAGGCCAGCCGGTTGGCGCCGTGCAGGCCCGTGGAGGCCACCTCGCCAATGGCGTACAGCCCCGCCACCGAGGTGCGGCCGGACAGATCCGTCACCACGCCGCCGCACATGTAGTGGGCCGCCGGCACCACGGGGATGGGCTGCACGGCCATGTCGATGTTGAAGGCCTTGCAGGTGGCGTAGATGTTGGGGAAGCGATCGGTGAGGAAGGCGCGGCCCAGGTGCGTCATGTCCAGGTAGACGCAGTCGTCACCGGTGCGCTTGAGCTCCGCGTCAATGGCGCGGGCCACCACGTCGCGCGGCGCCAGCGCCCCGAGCTCGTGGTAGCGCTCCATGAAGGTCTGCCCGTTGCGCAGCCGCAGCTTGCCGCCCTCGCCGCGCAGCGCCTCGCTGATCAAAAAGCTCTTGGCCTCCGGGTGGTACAGGCAGGTGGGGTGGAACTGGTAGAACTCCATGTTGGCCACCTGCGCGCCCGCCCGGTACGCCATGGCCACCCCGTCCCCCGTCGCCACGTCCGGGTTCGAGGTGTAGAGGTACACCTTGCCGGCCCCGCCGGTGGCCAGCACCGTCACCTTGCCCAGGAACGTCTCGATGTGGCCGTTGTCCAGCAGCGCGTAGGTGCCCAGGCACCGGCTGGCCCGGCCCGGGCTGGGGCGCCGATCCAGGATCAGATCGATGGCGGCCGTGTTCTGGAAGAAGGTGATGTTTCTCTGCTCGTCACAGGAGGCCAGCATGGCCCGCTGCACCTCGCGGCCGGTGATGTCTCCCGCGTGGATGATGCGCCGGGCGGAGTGGCCTCCCTCGCGCGTCAGGTCGAACTCGCCCGTGGAGCGCCGGTTGAACTCCGCGCCGAGCGCGACGAGCTCCCGGATACGCTCGGGGCCCTCTCGCACCGTCACCTCCACCGCGTCCGGGTGGTTGAGGCCGGCGCCCGCCACCAGGGTGTCCTGGACATGGGCCTCGAAGCTGTCAGTGGGGGCCAGCACGCTGGCGATGCCCCCCTGGGCGTACTGGGTGTTGCTCTCATAACGCTCGCGCTTGGTGAGCACGGCGACGGTGCCATGCCGGGCTGCCTGGAGGGCAAACGAGAGGCCGGCGACACCGCCACCCAGGACGAGGAAGTCGAAGCGCTGGGGCATGGCAGGAAGCCTTAATGGCTGTAAGTGCCGGAAACAAGGCGTTTTCTTGAGGACTTTTAGCCACCCGTCTAAGGTTTGGGGGCCGATGCGTTCTGCCCTCGCCGTCCTGACAGCCCTGCTGTTGCTGCCCTTGGTGGCCTCTGCCTCCGAGGGCATCTACCGGTACGTCGAGAAGGACGGGACGATCATCTACACCAACGTGCCTCCGCCCGGGAGCAAGCGGGCCAAGAAGCTCAAGGGCACCTTCACCCAGGCGCAGGCGCCCGCGGCGCCGGTGCGAGGCCGCGCGCGGGCACCGGCGGACCTGGAGCCGCACATTGCCTCGGCGTCCCTGCGCTACAAGATCCCCGCTCCCCTGGTGCGCGCCATCATGCAGGCGGAGAGCAACTTCGACGCGAACGCGGTGTCCCCCAAGGGCGCCTGTGGGCTGATGCAGCTGATGCCCCAGACGGCGACCGAGATGTACGTGAAGGACATCTTCGACGAGAAGGAGAACATCGAAGGCGGGGTGCGCTACCTGCGGGTGCTCGCCAACCAGTTCGAAGGGGACATGGTGAAGATGATCGCCGCGTACAACGCGGGCCCGGACGCAGTGCGCCGGTACAAGGGGAACATCCCGCCGTACGAGGAGACGCAGGGGTACGTGCGCAAGGTCCTCCAGCTCTACTACCACTACAAAGAGCGCGAGAGGCTCGCCCAGAACGAGCCCCGCGAAGCGAGCAGCGATGGCGACGACGCGAGCGACGGGGCCGGAGCCGACCCCCGTTGACGACGAGTTCCTGGACCTCCTGTACCGGGGAGGGGAACTGCTGGCTGCGGGCAAGGTGATCGAGGCCAAGGACTTCCTCGAGCGTGCCTACAAGCTGCAGCCGAAGCACGAGAAGGCCCAGAACCTGCTCGGGCTGACGTACTTCAAGCTGGGGCTGTTCGACCGAGCGGCGGAGCTCTACGAGCAGCTGGTGCGCGACAACCCGGTGGACGCCACGCTGCGGGTGAACCTGGGGCTGGTGTACCTGAAGACGAACGCGCTGCAGCGAGCGGTGCGCGAGTTCGAGGTGGCGGTGGATCTGTCGCCGGAGCACCAGAAGGCCCACAACTACCTGGGGCTGGCGCTGGCGCAGCAGGGGGAGTACGGCCGGGCGCGCGAGCACTTCCTGCTGGCGGGCAGCGACGCCATGGCCGAGAAGATGGGCCGCGCCATCGCGGGCGAGGGCTTCAGCCGGCCAGCGCCGGTGCAGCCAGCCAAGGAGCGCGGCTTCTCGGAGCTCGAGGGGGCCGAGGTGGTGCGTGAGCAGGGTGGCGTGCCGGTGCAGGAGTCGCCGCCGCCGCCGCCTCCCGAGAGCTCGGATGAGGAGATCGAGGTGGTGGAGGAGGTGCTCACGCAGGCGACGGCGACGGAGCAGCCACCGCCACCGCCTCCGCCAGAGTTCGAGGCTCCCTGCGCCGGAGTCCGAGGCTGTGCCTGAGCTAGCGGCTGTGCCGCCGCCTCTCCCGCAGCGGGCGCTTCCGACCGCCGAGGAGGACTGGGGCGCGCAGTTCGGGCTGGATGACGCCGGACACCCCGTGGCGGAAGTCCAGATGACTTCCGAGCCACCAGCCTCGAGCGTGGCCGAGGAGGCTTCGACCGCCTCCAGCGTGGCTTCGGAGCCCACCGCCGAGCTGGACTACGCCGGTGTGGAGGCCCCGGGGGGAGTCCCTTCCGTGGAAGAGGCGGACCTCCCGGTGCTTCCCATCGAGGAGATCTCCGAGGATGGGATGCCGGTGCTGACGGCGGAGCCCGAGAACGCGGAGGATCTGGCCGCCATCGCCCAGCACGAGCAGGCGCTCACGGGGAAGCCTCAGGTGTTCGCGGAGTCGGCTGCTCCGGGAGAGGTCTCGCCGGAGCCGCCTGCAGAGGAGCCCTCGGCTGCGGCGCTGTCCGCTGATGCTCCCATGGAGCTCCCGGCGGTGGAGCCACGGGCGGTAGAGTCCCTGGCAGTGGAGCCCCCGGCGGTGGAGCCCCCGGCGGTGGAGCCCCCGGCGGTGGAGTCCCCAGCGGTGGAGTCCCCGGTGGCCAGCCCGGCCCTCAGCCAGGCTCCCTTGGGGCAGGCTGCCGGACCGGGGCCAGCGGGAGGGGATTACTGGCGGGAAGGGGAGGTGCCGATCCTGGGGGAGCTTGCTCCCGCGGTGATGCTGGGAGGCGTGTCCCCTGACAGCCCGTTCATGGTGTGGGCGGGCGGCCTGTCCGTGCGGGTGGAGGGGGAGCTGATCACCCGGCTGGAGGGGCTGGTGGCTTTCACGGGGCAGCTTGCCTTCAAGCCGGAGATGAAGCGGTTCCGGGGGCGCACGACGGACAAGCCGTTCGGTGACGGATTGGGGCGGGTGGTGCGGGCCACGGGCCGGGGCATGCTCTTCATCGAGCCGAGCGAGAAGCGCACCTTCCAGGCGGTGGAACTGGGCGACGAGTCCGCCTACTTCCGCGACGAGTCGGTGTTTGCCTTCGAGGAGCCGGTGATGTTCGAGAACGGCCGGGTGCCCTCGGACGTGGCGCCGGACCTGGATCTGGTGCACCTGCGAGGCAACGGGAAGGTGCTGTTGAGCCTGGCGGGCCCGTTGCGCTCGGTGCTGGTGACGATGGAGGCGGCGGCGACGGTGCCCTTGACGCACCTGGTGGGCTGGCAGGGCAACCTCACGCCGCGGGTGGTCCCGCTGCTGCAGGGGCCTGGAGGTGAGATCTTGAAGACAGCCGTGGAGCTGAGCGGCGAAGGATTTGCCCTCCTGAGCCTCCCAGTCCGATAGAACGGGTGAGCATGGACCGAGCCACCAGGAAGCAGCGGAAGCGGGAGGAGAAGGCGAGGCGCCGGGCAGCGCGCCCGCCGAGCGTGCTCGTCCAGGAGTTCTGGAACCTGCCCAACATGCTGACGCTGGGGCGGATCCTGCTGATCCCGGTCTTCGTGTGGTTCACGTACGACGCGGATCCGTTCTACTCGTTGATGGCGGGGGTGGTGTTCGCGGTGGCGTCGATCACGGACGTGGTGGACGGGTACCTGGCGCGCAAGTGGAACCTGATCACGGTGGTGGGGAAGTTCATGGACCCGCTGGCCGACAAGCTGATCGTCATGGCGGCGCTGGTGATGATGGTGCGGCTGGGGCGGATCGCGGCGTGGGTGGTGATCGTGCTGCTGGCGCGAGAGCTGATCGTCAGCGGCCTGAGGACCATCGCGGCGAGCGAGGGGATGGTGATCGCGGCGGGGCAGGAGGGCAAGTGGAAGACCAGCCTGCAGCTGGTGGGGGTGATTTCACTCTGCGTCCACTACGTGCATCCGTTGGACTTGGGGTCGCAGGTGGTGATGGTGGACTACAACAAGGTGGGGAAGGTGTTGGTGTACCTGTCGGGGGCGTTCTCGGTGTGGAGCGCGGTGGTGTACTTCCGGGCGTTCCTCTCCATGCTGGCCAGGCGGGGAGGGGGAACGGACGCACAGAAGGCTTGACGAGGTTTGGGCGGGTGGGTATATCCGCCCTCGCTTCGACGGCGCGGTAGCACAGCGACGGCGGAGCGGCAGACGCGGGAATAGCTCAGCGGTAGAGCATCGCCTTGCCAAGGCGAGGGTCGAGGGTTCAAATCCCTTTTCCCGCTCCAGAATGAAGTCCGGCGGCCGGAACTCTCCAAAGGGTTCCGGCCGCTGGCGTTTGGAGGCCTTGGGAGTCCCATGAGTATCCACGAACTTCTCCTCGACGCTCAGGGATTCCTCGGGCAGAGCCTGAAGGATCTTCAGTCGCCCGAGGAGCATGAACTCTTCAGGGTGGTCAGGGCGGCGCTCAGCTTTATCTCCGAGACGGGGGCGGTCTACCCCTTCGAGGATTACCTCCGATCTCGTAAAGATGCACCGCCTTATGCTGTGGCCTCCTTCAAGACACGCGAAGATGCGGAGGCATGGCTACAGCAGCATTCGGAACCGCCCCATGGAGCGTTTGTATTGATTGCGGATGAATACAACATCGTCATGTATGTCCGTGAGCTCAACGACCGGCGGCTATTCCCCCATCCGATATTGGAGAGCTATCTCGATCAACTCCGGCGAGCGGCCCCAAGTGGCACGCTGCTGTCTTTCGATAGACGTGAAGAAGCGATTGCCTGGTTGAGGTCCCAGCCAGAGCCTCCTCAGCGCACCTACCAGCTCATCGCAGGCCAGCGCCACGTCGCGCTGTACCACCGCAATCTCCAGCACTACGCGGTATACCCGCTCCCGGTCACGATGTAGCAGTCCTAACTTGAGTCATTTCCCTCCAGGACTCACGGAGCAGCCAAGTGCACCCCACATTCCGAGCGTCTTTGTCTGCGGTGCTCTCGCTGTGGGCCCTGTTGCTCTGCGGCGGTTGCACGGAGCGAGGGGATGTGCCCAAGGAGGTGTCTCCAGATGGCGGCCGGAACGGGTCGCCCACGGCTGAGGCGGAACCACTGGGTCTGGCCGACAACAAATGGCCGCTCGCGGGCGAGATCGATACGGGCAACCGCTTCCTGTCAGTGGTCGACATCCTCACCCAAGCCCCGCAGGGATGGAGAAAGGGCACTCATTGCAGTGGGGTACTGCTCGCTCCGAGCCTGGTTCTCACCGCCGGGCACTGTGTCTGCAAGCGGCAAGAGCGTCATGGGCCTGGACGCGAGAGCAGGAACATCATTGACGCCTCATCTTGCGTGACACGCGCCTCCGTGAGCACCGCTATCTACGAGCCTCCCCCGCCGGGGAAGTACAGTGTCGTTATCGAGAGGTACAAAGGGCAGGTCCGGCCCCATCCTGAGCTGAAGATCGTGCTCGACTCGTTGGGGCGTGTCATGTCATCCAAGGCAGATCTCGCCTTCATCGTCCTGGACACTCCCGTCAGCATGGCATTTGCCCCTGTCTCACTGGCGGAGACGGGGGTGGAGGCCCATGAGTCCATCATCATGGTCAGCTTTGGCTTCGACGAGGATCTGGGAACACTTCTCGGAGATCGTCGCATCAACAGGTACAAGGTGACGCGGACTCAAGAGCCAGGAGACGAGAGGATCCTGTTTCATCAACCCCAGCGCCACGAATACAAGGGTGACAGCGGTGGCGCCTGCCTCCGTCAGACCGAGCATGGCTTCACCCTCATGGGTATTTCAAGCAGGGGGCTCGGCCAGGATCCCGCTTTCATCGACATCCAGACCTACCGTGCCTGGATCATCAACGAGCTTGATCGAGCGACTCAAGCGGCCCCCGCCTCCCCTCAATGACTCGGAGCAGGACCCATCAGTCTGCCTCAGCGTCGGCTCACCCTGGGAGAATCCCATGCGCCATTCCTGGAGATCATTCGGCTCTCACCTGCTGTTGGTCATGGTGCCGCTCGTCTATGGGGGGTGCTTGGGGAACGCCCCCGTCAGAGCGTCGTCAGGCGAGGCGCATCCTGAGTCCAACGGCATTCTCCTCGATCGGATCCCCGCGGTGTCAGGGCCCAAAGACCTTGAGAACCGCTATCTGCCGACAATCCGCGTGACCGCGAAGGAGAAGAAGGACGTCGAGACGAAGAGAGCGTCGTCGCTGGGGCGCGTGTCGCCGTCCGCGGAGTGTAGTGGTGTGGCCTTTGCTCAGCGCCTCGTCCTGACGGCGGGACACTGCGTCTGCATGATGCGTCCGTTCACTGCGCCACCCGCTGAAGAGCGCCGGGACCCTCTTCGGCAACGCACGGGCTCCATCATGAGGAGCAGCGTCTTCACGAATGGCACTGTCACCGCCATCATCGACAGTTCTGAATGCGTGAAGACCGTCGCTGTCAAGACTATCGTCTATGATAAGTCTGGTTCAGGAAAGGAGAGGTTGCTCCAGACGACGTATCAAGGGACCGTTCAACCTCACCCTCGCCTCGAGCTCCTCTTCAATAAAGACGGCCATCAAGTGTGGTCCAGCGCGGATCTCGCGGTCATCAGGGTGGATGAGCCCCTGGAGGGTCTTCCAACCTTCGAGCTGGCAATCTCGGAGGTCCAGCCCGGCGATCCCATCATCATGGTCGGCTATGGGCCAGTAAGTACCAATGAGGAGATCGATGGAGATCGCCACTTCGGGCCAAACACGGTCGGCTGGATCCGGCGGCTGGAGACGGGAAGTGTGGAGTTTGTCGTCGCGGGCCAGCGCCAACCCGATGGTACTCCCGCTGCGCACCTCTTTGGAGGCGACAGCGGTGGAGCGTGCTTGAGCAAAACCAACGCCCTGGTCGGCATTGCCGCGTCCTCAGCCAGGAACCGGAAGGGCGAGACGCTCTCCGTCTTCACCAGCGTCTATGCGCACCGGGACTGGCTGGAGCAACAGATGAGAGATCTCTAGCGTCTCACCGCCAAGGACGCTCTCAACCGGCCCGTCATAGACGTAGCTTGCTACTGCGGGAACACGACCTTGCTCACCCGAACAGTCCGGCCATCGTCGCCGACCATCACGAGGGCGAAAGGGCGTTTGATCTCGCTGCTCGTGAGATGCCACTCCAGGATTACCGGATAGCGGGCATTGCCTGGAGGAATTGGGCCCGTCCCAAGCCAGGTGACCGGCTTGAATACGCCACCGTGGTCATCGGCCAGGAAAACTTCCTTGATGCTCCACTCCTGGGACCCCGACTGAGAGACAGTGAGTTTAAGCGCCGCTCGATTACCAGCAGTGGCATATAGACTGAGACACCTCGCGACATAAAGCGCGTTACCGTGTGTGCCATGCAGATTGTCCAGGAGTGCTGTCTTAATGCCGTCGTGGTCAACGAAGTTGTTGGCGAGGAGGTCAGCCAGTCCGCCTCTTGTGAGCGCCTGATCTTCGAGTTGCTTCACACGACTTCGTAGCTGCGCGTTTTCCGCCCGGACCTCCTGAACTTCTTGCTGATATGCCTTCACCGGACGAGCGTGACGAAAAACGTCGATTTGGCGTGTCGCAAGAGCCGGGTGAGCGATCATAAGAAACGTCGCACTCTCCGGGGCTGCGCCGTCGAGGAACGAAACCGATAACAGAAACCGTTCCCCTGGCGTGAGGTCGCTCTTGGGCTTGAGAACTATCATGCGGTCCGCAACCACGAAGCTCTCGAATCGCTCACGCCCCTGGATCGCCACCAGGTCGCGGTCGACATCCGCATTGAAGCTGAGAACCGTCGCAATGCCAGCGCTAATGCATGCCTTGGGGGGCGCCATGGCCGCCTCGAGCGGCAAGTCGACCCTGGACGAAGCTGATTCGCATTCAACAAAGCTCGGCAGGTCCGCTTGAGCTGGGCTTGCGTGAAGAGCAAGTATAAGCCCGACTGACAAGAGGAGAGACATAGGGTAGCCTCAAAGGTGAAAGAATACGGCGAGATTTCTCACACACCGTCCGGCCGATTCACTTCCTCGCGGCTACGTCCGGACGGAGTTAGATGTAGATTTTGAAGTTGAGCTGGCCGAAGATCACAGCAGACTCCACAGTCGGGGCCTCCTTCATTTGTGCGCCGCGTTCACCGCGGGGGCCAACGAGGTGAGCGCAGATAGGGAACTCCTCACCTTCAGGCGTCGTGGCCTTCGTGAAGTTGCCGTAGACCCTATCCGACCCGAAGAAGAGCTTGCCTTCAAACTCGGCCTCGCGGAACGTGGGGCGATTATTTTCACTCAGCACTTTGACCCTGACCACCTCCTCACGAACAGTGACATTCGTTCCGAGGACCGTTCCAGGCCACTGGCCGTAGAAACTTTCGCCTCCTGTCATCCCCCACTTCTCCATCTGCTGGACCGTCTTCTCGGGGCATGGCCCAAGCGGAGGGGGCTCCGAACGAACGACCGTCGTGTTGCTCACACACCCGGCAGCCGCAATGCAGCACACTCCGACACACTTCCTGACCTTCTTCAGCGCGTTCTTCACGTCTGACTCGTCCTTGGGAAGCGTCGCCTCAACGACGGACGCGGGGGTTGAGGTCGCGTCGGCGCCAGATTCGGGCGATCGCAGCGGAATCGCCAGTTTTTGAACCGGAATGCCTACCTGCCAGGCTGCGAAGGGGACGACTTCCCCAGTGGGTTGGAACTCGCTTGGCCCCAGTGCAGGCGTATCGAAGGAGCTCGAGCCTGACACCGTGAGGCGAGACGGCCCCTCCACCGAAAGGGGCACTATGACGAGCCCCACCGCCAGCATCATCGTCCAGGAGCCAGCCCGACGTACGGATAGCTGGCCGGCCGCCGAGGCCCTCTGCCTCCATCCAGCCGGCTCGCGTGGAGCCGCCACTGGCACCGGAACTGGTACGGCCACGGCCACCGCGGCGGCTGCTGGGGCTGGTTCCGCGTCCTCGGCCTTCGGAAGTGGCCGGGGCTCCGGTGAAGGCACGGGGGGCGGCGCTGGCGCCATGTACTCGGGCAGCTTGATCACTCGCCCACGCCGGGGGACCTTGATCGTCGAGAAGACCCACTCGAGCCCATCCTGAGCGAGCCGCGTCGCATCGATCTCGGTCGTCCGGCACTCGGGCGCGTTGGGGTCGCCCAGCGGCACCTCCCAGTTCTCCGCCCCCGCGGACGCCTCCAGCGCCCGGCGCAGCTCCCCGCACATCGCTCGCAGGTCCGGATAGCGCTCCTCTGGGCTCTTCTCCAGCAGCCGCATGCAGATGGCCCCCAGCTCAGGCGGGACACGGGGGTTGACGACGTGGGGCATCTTGGGGAACTCCCGCAGCACCCGCCGCGTCATGAGGGGATCCTCGCGCAGGCCAAAGGGGAGCATGTCCGTCAACATCCAATAGAACGTCACCCCCAGCGCCCACTGCTCGTCCTTCGGCGTGGGCCTGTAGCGCGCGTCTTCATCCCTGGCATGCTTCCACGCTTCTGGGCTGACGTACTCCAGCGTGCCGGTGACCTGCCCGAACCCCTCGCTTGACCTGGCCCCCCTCAGCGCCGCCAGCCCAAAGTCCAGCACCACCGGCTCCTCGCTGGGCAGCCGGACCATGATGTTCTCCCGCTTCACGTCCCGGTGGAGCACGCCGGCCTCCTGCACCGCGATCAGCGTGCGCCCGAGGGAGAGCACCAGTCCGCCGACCTTGCGTGCTGACGGGTTGTGGATCATCACGTAGTCGTAGAGCGTCAGCCCCTCCACGTACTCCATGACGACGTAGAAGAGCCCACGCTCACGGTCTGGCCACCTGCCGCACGCGATGAAGCGCACCACGCCTGGGAGCTGAAACTCTGTGAGCGTCATGAGGGCCTGCACCTCACGCGCGCCGAACCGATCGAGCCCCGGGTCCAGGAACTTCGCCGCGTAGAACCGTCCGGACGCCTCGGCGCGGTACACATGGCCGTGCCCGCCTTCTCCGAGCAGGCCGACGATGCGGTAGTCACCGACCATGGCCCCTATGGAGGGGAGTCGATAGTGCTGCTGATCCATGGGTTCCCCCAGCCTCCTGACTCACATGGTAGCACGCACGGGGGCCAACCTCCTGCATCCTGCGTCCAGGCCCCGCTCTCTATGAGCGCTTCCGTCTCCGGCCCTCCAGCATGACCTTGGCCACGCCCTGAAGGGCGATGACTTCCTCCTCGCGCAGCTCACGAGCAAGGAGAGTGAGGCGGCGGACGTGGGGAGGATCCTCGGGTCTCTGCGGCGGGCCTGACACGCTTCCGGGCTCCGTGAGGCCGAGGAGCACTCGCGGATCCGCTTCGAGGACGTGACACATCCCCAGGAACGTCTGGATGCTCGGCAGCAGCACCCCGCGCTCGATCCTGCCGTACACCTCCATGGCGATCCCGATCCGATCCGCCACTTCGGCCTGAGTCAGGCCCATCCGGAGCCGGGCCTCGCGTGCGGCTGCGCCCAGTTCGTTGGCGAAGCGCTGCATCGTTTGAGAGCGACTCATAGGGAGTTCCAAGGCTGATCCACCGGAGCGGGGAGGATGCCGGACTCAGTCACGCTGTACGCGACATGCTCGTCGAGCTTCCTTGCGGCACTGATGAGCGTCGCCATTTCCGCCGCCAGATTCCTCTCGTGATACTTGGGCCAGGAGTCGCTCATGTACCCGCGCAGCTCGTCCGCCAGGGTGAGGGCGCTCTGGTGCCGCTCCGCAGGATCGACTTGGAGGGCTCCCGCGATGATCCTACGCAGCCGTTCGGCGAGCCTCCTTGTGGCCCGCTCCACGTCCTTTGAACCGAAGTGCAGGAGGCGGGCTGTCAGGATCTCAAGCGGGATCGTC
>Ga0190275_10000697_pt1 | contig 27401 bp, 30 predicted proteins | sample Popmic550T_FD_133745 | JGI IMG/M metagenome (GOLD analysis project Ga0190275, IMG submission 133745) | Populus adjacent soil microbial communities from riparian zone of Yellowstone River, Montana, USA - 550 T | ecosystem: Environmental > Terrestrial > Soil > Riparian zone > Trees stand | place...
AGGAAGTGGGCAGAGAGGACTAGCCGCTAGCCGGCCCTCGGCAGCTTCAGGCGAACGCGAACGTTAGTCCGACCACCAGGTAGACCGCCAGCAGCTGCAGTCCCTCGAACCAGTTTGACTCGCCGTCCGCCGTGACGCGGTCCGCGATCAGCACCGCAAGTATCACCGCGGCCAGCTCGAAGCCGTTGAACACCAGCGGCATCGGCGCCGGCCCGACCACGAATGACGCCAGCACCAGCACAGGCGCCACGAACAGGGCGATCTGGACGCTCGACCCGATGGCGATGTTGACGGCCAGGTCCATCTTGTCCTTGGCGGCCACCAGCACCGCGACCCAGTGCTCGGCCGCGTTTCCGACGATCGCCACCACGATCGCGCCGATGAAGAACTCGCTCAACCCGATCGACTCGGCAGCCTCGGAGATGGAACCCACGAGGACCTCACTCATCAGTCCCACCAGGACGCCGGCGATGGCGAGCGCGATCACGCTGCGGCGTATGCTCCACCCGGCCGCATCCTCCTCGTACGGGGGGTTGAAGAGGGAACGGTGAGTCTTCAAGGAGAAGACCAGACCCCCGATGTAGGAGATGATCAGCACGATCGCGACCGCTAGGCTCAGGTGCTCGACGGTCGAGTCGTATTCCACGAGGTCCTCGTTCACCGACGGCAGGCGCCCTCCCACAACGAGCTCGTAGACCGCCGGCATGACCAGCGTGACGAGGGCCAGCAGCAGCATCGCGGACTGTGCGCTCGCGGCTGTGCGGTTGAACGTCTGACGATCCCGGCCCAGGCCGCCGATGAACATCGACGCTCCCAGGACCAGCAATATGTTCCCCATGATCGACCCGATGATCGACGCCTTCACCACCTCCTGGAGGCCCTCGATCAACGCGAAGAACGCGATCACGAGCTCGGGGAAGTTGCCGAAGGTCACGTTCAGCAACCCCCCGATACCGGGTCCCGAGCGGGCAGCCAGCTCCTCGGTCGCCTTCCCCATCAGGGCTGCCGTCGGGACGATTCCGAGCGCCGCGGCGATGAAGATCGCGGTCGCGCTTGCATGCCCGAGCTCGAGCACGATTGCCGCGGGGATCAGCGGAGCAAGCAGGTACGGCCAGCCCTCGGCGCTCAGCAGCCATTGCCGAATGGACCGGCGCGGGCGTGATGGGGTCGACATGAGCGGGGAAGTGTGCCGAATCGGGCGGCGCGGCGGCGAGCTGTGAGCTTAGAAGACCTCTACTCGCTGTTGGCGCTCGGCGCGGCGCTCCTTCTCTTCCTGTGGATGGACCTGAAGCTCTTCGCGCGGGGGCGCGAGCCGAGCTTCCGCGAAGGCCTGCTGTGGTCGATCGGGTGGCTGGTCATCAGCCTCGCCGCCGCGCTTGTGATCACGCCGCTGCGCGGCGGGGACGATGCCGTCGTCTACACGACGGTCTATCTCATCGAACGCTCGCTGTCGCTGGACAACCTGTTCGTCTTCCTGCTCCTGTTCCGATACTTCGCCGTGCCGGTGCCCGAGCGGGCGCGGCTCGTGTTCTGGGGGATCGTGGCGGCGCTCGCGCTGCGCGGCCTCGCGATCCTCGGAGGCGTCGCGCTGATCGAGACCTTTCACTTCGTGATCTACGTCCTGGGCATCGCGCTGCTTGCGCTCGCCTACCGCATCTTCCAGGGAGTCGACGAGAGCGTCGATCCTTCGCAGAACCTGTTCGTGCGCCTCGTGCGCCGGTTCTATCTGGTCACGGACAGCTACCACGGCAAGCACTGGTTCGTCCGGCAGCAAGGCCAGCGCTACGCGACTCCGCTGTTCCTGTGCCTGGCCGCGATCGTGTTCGCGGACATCGCCTTCGCGATCGACTCGATTCCGGCCGCGTTCGGGATCACACGGGACCCGTTCCTGATCTGGATGGGCAATGTCTTCGCCCTGCTCGGGCTGCGTGCCCTGTTCGTGCTGGTCGAGGGGCTGATCAGGCGATTCCGCTACCTCGACGAGACGATCGCGATCATTCTCGCCGTCGTGGCCGTGAAGCTGATGCTGGAGGACGTCTACAAGCTCCCTGCCGAGGGGAGTCTGGGGCTCGTGCTGGCCCTGTTTACGGGCGGGATCCTCGCCTCGATCATCGCTGAGCGGCGCGAGGCGCGGTCGGCCGCAAGCTAGACTGACGCCCGATGAGGACCCGCAGCTTCGGCACGACCGACCTGCGCTGCTCGGAGATCGGCTTCGGCACCTGGGCGCTGGGCTCCAACTGGTGGGGCACCGTCACGAGCGGCGAGGGCGTCAACCTGATCCGGCGCGCAATCGACCTCGGGATCACGTTCTTCGACACCGGAGACGTGTACGGGAAGGGCGCCAACGAGGAGATCGTGGCCGCCGCCCTGGAGGGGGTGCCGCGCGAGTCGGTGCAGCTCTCGACCAAGTTCGGTTATGCGCTCGAGGAGCGCCGCCAGGAGCATTCGCAGGGCGAGCGGCCCCAGGACTGGTCCCCCACCCACGTCCGCAAAGCGCTTGAGGGCAGCCTGCGGCGACTCCGCACCGACCACGTCGACCTCTATCAGCTGCACAACCCGCGTATGGACGCGATCGAGCGCGACGACCTGTTCGAGGAGCTGGACCGGCTGCGCGAAGCGGGCAAGCTGCGCCACTACGGGGTCGCGGTGGGCCCGGCGATCGGCTGGCGGGACGAGGGCCTGCGCGCGCTCGAGGAGCGCGACGTGGCCTCACTCCAGACCGTCTACAACGTGCTGGAGCAGCAGCCCGGGAAGGACTTCCTCGATGCGGCCGAGCGCGCCGGCGCCGGCGTCATGGCCCGGGTGCCCACCTCGAGCGGGCTGCTGGAGGACAAGTACACGCTGGAGACGACCTTCCCCCCCCACGACCACCGCAGCCACCGCCCGCGCGAGTGGCTGGTCGAGGGACTGCAAAAGGTGGAGCGCCTCCGCTTCCTGTCCGAGGAGCACGGGTTCACGATGGCTCAGGGAGCGCTGAAGTTCATCCTCGCCCAGGATGCGATCGCGTGCGTCCTGCCCACGGTCGCCAACGTCGAGGACCTCGAGGAGTGGGCTGCCGCCTCGGACGCGCCCGACCTCACCGACCAGGACCTCGAGCGCATCGCCGCGCTCAACGAGCGCAACTTCGACGTCGAGCCGGTCGCTCAGAGCGCCTAGCGAGACACCTCGGGGAGACCGAGGTCGTTGTCCTCCGTGCCCCGCAGGACCGCCACCAGGTGGTCGATGTCCTCGAAGGCCACGTCGCGCAGCGCGACGCGAACTCGTTCGTCGGCATCGACGTCCTCGGAGGTCCAGAACTTCGCGTGCCGGCTCCCGGCACCGTGGTGATACAGGAGGTTCCCGTATAGACCCCCGATCAGGAAATGGAAGTTGCGCCGGTTGCTCCGGAGGAGGCGGTTCAGCTCCTTTCCCATCCCGGCCAGGGCATCGGTGATGTTCTGTCCTGTGTCCTGACCCGGCTCGCGATGAAAGCTGACGTCCAGCCCGAGCAGGGTGTCGCGGCGGATGCACAACCCGGCCACGTGTATGAACGGCCGTATCTGAGGCGCCATCTCGTCGCGGTAGATGCCGGCGAGAGCGGCTCCGTCACGCAGACTCCCCGTGAGCTGATCCAGCCAGCCGCCAGAGACCGGAAAGGCATCCGTGTCCAGGGTGACTATGAACTCCGCCCCCTCGGCCCGATCCACGAGGAGGTCGAGGGCTCGGGCGTGAGGAACATGCCGACCTTCCGGATCGGTGAATACCTCGACGTCATGCTCGCGCAGGATCTCGCCGTGCTCCGGCAACTGGGACTGGTCGTAGACCAGCACCCGGTAGTCGCCCGCATCGGTGTGCTTCTCGATCTGCTGCAGACACAGCGAGATCCAGGGAAAGCGAAGCGCATCGGCGGGGTCGTGCGGCCCCCAGCGGGATTGCCGGTCGAATCCGTTCACGATCAGGATTGCGGTCGAAGGCGGCGCGGCCATCCGGCCGCAAGGGTAGCCGGTGCGTGTTCGTCCGAGCGACTACGGGAGGAGTGGCTGGCACTTCTCCAGCGCAGCCGTATTCGTGGCCCGCTCCACGCAGGTCACGTAGGCCTTCGGGCTGCGCTTCACCTGCTCGCGTTCGCCCGCACGGCCTGAACCTTGGTCGCGGTTCGAGCCGCCGCGACCTGAGTCGCGCCCGGGGTCGCCGCCGCGGCGAACCTCGCCGCCCGGGTCGATCCGGCTGGGGTCTGCGGCGCCGCCATTGCCAGGTCCCACCCCCCGCATGACGAGGACCAGGCCGACCACCGCGAGCACGCCCACGGCGATGTACGGAAGAAATCGCTGGAGGTCCGAAGGAAGGTTCATGTTCCTCGAATGCGGTCGGCATCGAGGCCAGGACCTTTAACGGCGTGGGCGGCGCCGCCAGCGTGGATGCAGGGTTACTTTTCCAGAATCGCGGAGCACTTCTCGATGTCGGCGGGCCGCTTTGCGTCGCTCAGACACTTGAGATAGCGCTCGGATCGCTCGGAGTTGACGCTCGGGTCCCCACCGGTGCCGAGATCGGTACCGCCGCCGGACGACCCGGAGGAGCCCCCGCCGGAGGAGCTTCCACCCGACGAGCCGCCCCCGGATGAGCCTCCACCGGACGAGCTGCCGCCGAGTCCCTCACCCAGGCCGAGCGCACTCACCCCGAGCTGGCTCTGAAGCTCCGAGAGCGGACGCGACTTCGTCGGCACCTTGATCTCCTGGTCCTCGTTCAGCTCGGCGATCTCGACCTTGATGTCGACGGTCCCGCCGCTCACCCCCTGGGCCTGAGTCCGCAACTCTTCGGGGAGGTCGAAGCTGAACTCGATCTCGAGCCGGCGCATGATCTTGTCGTCCTTGCCCGTCCACAGGTCGAACTGGGCGGTCTTGACCGACTCTTCGATCTGGCGCTGCGTGCGCTCGGGGATGCGCTGCGGCACCTGGTCGCTCTCGAGCCCGAGCCGTCCGGCTCGCTGGATCAGGTCGTTCACGTCCTTGAGCAGCGCTCCGATCCGCACGTCCGCGGACACGTGCACGGTCTTCGCCCCGCCGACGTCCTCCTCCCCTTCCTTCTTGGGGTTTCGAAGCCAGTCGCGCGGGTTCACGCCCAGGCTCGCGAGGTCGAACTGGTTCTGCTGGTCCTTGTTCTGCCGCGACTCCCGCTCGACCTGCCGCCTGTAACGCTCGAACTGGTCCTGCGGGATCCGGTACTCGGTGCCCTGGTAGGCGATGAAGGCCTGGTCGTTCGTCGTCACGGCCCCGGCCGTGAACTTCTGGCCTCCGGCGCTGATCGTCATGTCGAAGTCGACTTCCGGCAGCTTGTCCTCGCCCTGGCTCTGGAAAGGACCGGTGAGCTTCAGCGAGATCGGGCCCTCGAGCTGGGATGCAGCGGCGCCGGTGGCCTCCAGCTTGGCCCCCAGATCCAGGTTGACCTTGCCGCTGTCGACCTTCTTCTCCCCGCTGAAGGTCTGGTTGATGAGCTGCTGGGCGCTCTCGTCGGTGCCGGCGTCCTCGCTTCCACACGCTGCCAGCACCAGGGCGGGCACGATCAGGACGAGCGCGAGCAGCAGCGGCAGACGGCTTCGGCAAGGAGCTGACAAGGCGGACCTTCCTTTCGACGGTCGGCCCGTGACGCCTGCGTGCTTGCAGGAGGCGTGCGACCGGCGCTTGCGGGGAAAACGACGGTCAACATACAAGACCCAATTCACCCATGCGCTGGTCTGGACACATCACGAACGGCCCCTTCCGGGGCGCCATCGCCGCGGCCGCGGCGACCCTCGCGGCCGGCGTGGCGATGCCGGCGGCCCCGGCTTCGGGGGCGCGCAAGGCAGACCCGGTCCGCACCACGATCGACCGCGCACTGACTGCCGGGCGAATCGACGCGAAGCAGCATGCGGGCTACATCGCGTCCTACTCCGGCGCGCGCCGCACCCTCAGAGGACTGTCGGGACAGCGGCGGTCCGAGCTTGGCTACGTCCTCGATACGTTGCGATCGCTCGCGCGACAGAAGCGCCTCACCGCCCGCCTGCGGCCCGTCTTCCTGATCCTGGACCGGAATCGGGAATGGTGGGCGAAGGCGGGACCGCCCGGCTCAGGAGCACGGCTGACGTTCGGCGCGAGCCGTGTGATCTTCCAGTACTTCCCCGGGCAGGGGCTCCAGATCCATCCGCTGGCCAACTTCGGCCGCCTGAACGGCTATTGGCAGGGTCGAAAGAACTCCGACCTGCGGTCGATGGCGGCGGACCTGGTGAGCCTCGGCGTGAAGCGCAACGGGTACCTGGCCTGGGAGTACTACTTCGAGTTCGGCGGGGGGCGCCCACCATGGGTGTCGGGAATGGCGCAGGGCACGGCCATGCAGGCGCTCGCCCGGGCCGGCGAACGGCTCGCCGACCCGGCCCTCACGCAGGCTGGGCGGCGCGGCTTGGGGGCGTTCGCGCAGCGCACGCCGCGAGGCGTCCGCGTGCCTCAGTCGAACGGTGACTGGTACGCGCTGTACAGCTTCGCGCCCAAGCTCCATGTCCTGAACGGGCACCTTCAGGCCGTGAACGGCCTGCGCACCCACGCGGAGCTGTCGGGCGACGCGGCGGTGCTCGAGCGTTTCCAGGCCGGGGATGCGGCCGCCCGGAAGCGAATCGCGAGCTTCGACACGGGGGCGTGGTCCCTCTACAGCCGCCCCTCCTGGGTCACCGGGCCGGAGGCGAACCTCAACTACCACACCCTGAACCGCGACTTCGCGCGCAACTTGTGCAAGGGCACCGGCGATCCTGCCTACTGCGGTGCCGCCGATGCGTTCACCCGTTACCTGAAGGAGGATCCGACGCTCGACCCGGAGCGGGCGGTCCCCTCTCCCGCCGTGGGCGGCAGAGGCGTGCGGTTCAAGTTCCGGGTATCGAAGATCGGCCGGGTGGGCGTCGTGGTGCGGGCCGGCGGCCGTACGTACCTGTCCACGAGCGCGTCGTTTGCGCGCGGGGATCGCTACATCCGCTGGGTCCCGCCCCGGCTGCGGACGGAGCGCACGTACGAGTACACACTCTACGCACGCGATCTTGCAGGCAATTCGTCCTCGACGACGGGGGAACTGCGCGTCAAGGCGGCCGCCCGCCGGTAGCAAGCGCCCGAGGCGTAGAATCTCGCCACCGAATGACCCCCCGCACGATCCTCTACACCGGCAAGGGAGGGGTCGGCAAGACGAGCGTCGCCGCTGCGACTGCGCTCGCGATCGCGCGCAGCGGGCTGCGCACGGTTGTCATGTCGACCGATCCCGCGCACAGCCTGTCGGACTCGCTCGAGACCGGCCTGGGCCCGCAACCCATGCCGGTCGCCGACAACCTGTGGGCGCAGGAGGTGCAGGCGGAGGCCGAGATGGAGCGCCACTGGCAGGCCGTCCAGCGGTGGCTCGGCGGCCTCCTGTCCGACCGTGGTGTGGACCGGATCCTGGCCGAGGAGCTCACGGTGCCACCCGGGATGGACGAGATCTTCTCGCTGCTCCAGCTGAAGCGCCATCACGAGTCCGGCGAGTTCGACGTGATCATCGTGGACTGCGCGCCCACGGGGGAGACACTGCGCCTGCTGTCGTTCCCGGAGGTGGCGAGATGGTGGCTCGAGAAGGTCTTTCCGTGGGAGAAGCGCCTCCTGACCGCGGCGCGGCCGTTCGCGAAGACCGTGCTCGACCTGCCGCTGCCCGGCAACGACGTGCTGGCCGAGGTCCAGGACCTGGTGCGGAACCTGATCGACATGAGCGAGATCCTGCGTGACCGCTCGCGCTCCTCGATCCGGCTCGTGATGAATCCGGAGCGGATGGTGATCAAGGAGGCACAGCGCACCTTCACCTATCTGAACCTGTACGGGTACCTGACGGACGCCGTGGTGGTGAACCGCGTGTTCCCGGCCGATGTCGAGGGCGGCTACTTCTCGGCCTGGCGGGCGGTCCAGCGCGAGCACGTGGAGCTGGTCGAGCAGGCCTTCGCCCCGGTCCCGGTGCTGCGAGCCCCGTTCTTCGAGCAGGAGGTCGTCGGCGCCGAGATGCTGGACCGCCTCGGCGAGGCGGTGTTCGGCTCCGACGCGCCGGAGCGCGTGCTCTACCACGAGCAGAGCCTGGCCCTGAAGATGGATGGCGACAGCGCGGAGCTGCGCCTGCGCGTGCCGTTCGCCGAGAAGGGCGACGTGAAGCTGAAGAAGATCGGCCTCGAGCTGGTGATCCGGGTGGGTGAGCGCAAGCGCAACATCGTGCTGCCCTCGGCGCTCGCCTCGTTCAGGCCGCGTGACGCGCGGCTGGAGGCAGGGGAGCTGCGCGTGAGGTTTGAGCGCCACGACCCCACGACGACAGGGCGGGAGAATGGACGAGCGGCCCAGGCGTCCGCACGAACGGCTGTCTGAGGTCCCGCCCATGGGTGAGGACCCGCCGCGCCGGGGCGAGTCGGCGACCCCGCGCGAGGGCGCGCCGCTCGAGCACCAGTGCCTGGAGTTCTGCCCCATCTGCCGCACGGCGGACGTGGTCCGCGCCGCCATGCCACCGGAGACCCGCGAGCACTGGCAGGCACTCCAGCGCGACGGCCTGCTGGCGGCCCGCGCAATGCTGGACCACTACCTCCGCCACCTCGACTCGCAGCCGCGCCCCAGCGACGCGCCGGTCGAGGACATCCCGATTGAGTGAGCGACGCGGCTTCCGAGCCACCGTGGCACACACTGCCCGTGTGCTGCATCCCGACCAGCGCATCGGTGCGGTGGGGGCCCTCGGCCTGTTGGGCAGCATGTTCCTGCCGTGGTGGCGCGACCCGTTTCCCCCCGAGCTGTCGTACTGGGCCGTGAACCGCTTCACGTTCATCGAGCTTGCGATCGTGCTCGTCGCCGGCTCCGTGCTGGCGATGTTCTGGGGGCGTGCGGAGGGTCGTGGCTTTCACCTTCCGCTCTCGGACGGCACGCTGGCGGCGGGCGCAGGCATCTGGGCCTGCGTGCTGGTGCTGGTGCGAATCGCGGACCCTCCGAGCCGCGGCGGAACCGATTACGGGCTGCGCTGGGGGTTCCTCGTCGCTCTGCTGTCCGGAGCGCTGCTCGCCTACGGGGGCGTGCGGGCGCGCCGGCGCCACCGCCGCGGGCAGGCCGAGGCGGCGGCGGCGGACCAGGACGCCACCGAGGCAACGCTGCGGATGGGCTGAGCCGTCCGAGGCCTGGTCACCGGAGCGACCGGCAAGGTCGGGCACGCGATCGCCTCCGCCCTCGCCGAACGCGGCGACGACGTGCGCGTCCTCGTTCGTGACGCGGCCAAGGCCGCCGGAGTGCTGCCCGCGGACGTCGACCCCGTGGTCGGCGACGTCACCGACCGTGCGTCGCTCGAGCGGGCCGTCGCGGGATGCGAGGTCGTGTTCAACGCGATGGGCCTGCCCGAGCAGTGGGTGCGCGACGAGAGCATCTTCGACCGCGTGAACGCCGAGGGCACGCGCTCGCTGGCGAATGCTGCGCGCCGCGCCGGCGTGCGGCGACTGGTCCACACGAGCACCCATGACGTGTTCCACGCCGAGCGCGGCGCGCGATTCGACGAGTCCAGGGTCGCCGACTATCCCAAGGGGACGGCGTACGAGCGTTCGAAGCAGCGCGCCGAGGAGCTTGCGCTCGCCGCGCGCGACGGCCTCGAGGTCGTGATCGTGAACCCGTCCGGCGTGTACGGGCCGGGCCCGAGCGCGAGCGTGTCGTTCGACAAGGAGATGTTCGAGCCGCTCGTGCGACGCCGGTTGCCGGCGCTGCCGCCCGGCGGGCTCGGCCTCGTGTTCACCGAGGGCGTAGCGGCCGGCCACCTGCACGCAGGAGACAAGGGGCGCGACGGCGAGCGCTACATCCTGTGCGACACCTACATGTCGCTGCGAGACCTGGCAGAGACGGTCGTCCGCGTGGCAGGGCGCGGCTGGGTGCCGCCCACGCTGCCGGTGCCGGCCGCCCGCGCGCTGGCCGCGGGCAGCGAGGCGATATCGAGGCTGATCGGGCGCCCGCCGCTGCTCTCACGCGGCCAGCTCCACTTCTTCACCTGGAACGCGGCGCCCGACTCGACGAAGGCTCAGACCGAGCTCGGCTGGCGCACGACCTCGATCGAGGAGGGGATCCGGCGCACGCTCGACGACCTGGGTTTGTGAAACCAGGCCTCAGTTAGACAGGTTGATCGCCAGCGGCAGGATCAGCGTCGCCAAGAACACGACGAAGATCCCGAAGCCGACCAGGATCTTCGATCCGTAGAGGTGTCCCAGCACCCCGATCCCGAATCCGGCGCCGAACAAGATGATGAATGGCCACGGCGACGTGGAGAAGCCCCTCTCCTGGGCGATCACGAGCACGGCGCCGAGCAGGTCGGTGAAAACCACCCAAGTATCATCCCAATCATGCCCGAGGCCCAGCAGCACCTCGCTCCGGCCTCGCTCGAAGAGGTGCGCGACGGCCTCGCGAGCGCGGGTTACCTTGCGTCAGAGGCCGCCGCACTGGTTTCCTTCCTCGCCTACAAGCTCGATAAGCCGGTGCTGGTCGAGGGCCCGGCCGGGGTCGGGAAAACCGAGCTCGCGAAGGCGCTGTCGCGCTACGCGCAACGCCCACTCGTGCGCCTCCAGTGCTACGAGGGCCTCGACGAGGCGAAGGCCCTGTACGAGTGGAACTACCGCAAGCAGCTGCTGCGGATCCAGACGGAGGCGGCGGGCACGGCCTGGCAGGACGTCCAGGAGGACATCTTCTCGGAGGACTTCCTGATGGCGAGGCCCCTGCTGACCGCGATCTCCGTGAAGGAGCCTGTTGTGCTCCTGATCGACGAGATCGACAAGACAGACCAGGAGTTCGAGGCGATGCTCTTGGAGATCCTGTCCGACTTCCAGGTCTCGATTCCGGAGCTGGGGGTGGTGGAGGCGACGACCCAGCCCCTGGTGCTGCTGACCTCGAACAACACCCGCGAGCTGACCGAGGCGCTGAAGCGCCGCTGCCTGTACCTGTGGCTCGACTACCCGGACGCCGAGCGCGAGCTCGAGATCGTGCGGCTGCACGTGCCCGAGCTGCCGGAGACGATCACGCGCCGGCTGATCGAGATCATCCACATGATCCGCAACCTGGACCTGAAGAAGCCGCCCTCGATCGCGGAGTCGATCGACTGGGCGCGCGCGATGCTGCTGCTCGGCGCGACCGACATCGATCGCTCGCTATTCGACCGCACCATGAGCATCATCGTGAAGCACCGCACGGACCTCGACGTGGTGGCGGAGCGCGTAGGCGTGAAACTCGACGATGGCGTCCTCGGACAGGTCAGGCCCGGGTAACCGCGGCGCCCTGTACGGCGGGCTCCCGGAGGGAGTCCCCGCCGGCCTCGCGCCCCAGCTCGTTCGTTTCTGCGAGGAGCTGCGCGAGGAGGGGGTGAAGGTCGGCACAGCCGAGCTGCTCGACGCCTTCGGCGCGCTGAGCCAGGTCAGCTGGACCGAGCGCGAGGACTTCCGCGAGGCACTGGCCGCGACGCTCGCCAAGTCACAGGAGGACCGGCGCGTGTTCGAGCTGATGTTCGACCGCTTCTTCTTCCGCGCCGTCGAGGCGCAGGCGGTGGAGCGCGGCCTGAAGGAGACGCGCTTCCAGGGGGGCGAGCGCATCGACCTCGACGACCTCAGGCGCCAGATCGAGGCTGCGATCCGGCAGGGCCACGATGGCGAGATGAGCGACCTCGCGCGGCTCGCGGTGGCGGCCTTCGGGGGCCAGGGGGAGAGCTCTGGCGTGATCGGCGTTGACGTCCAGCGGATCCGGCGCACGCTGGACCTCCGTGTACAGGGCCGGAACGGCGACCAGGCCGGCGAGGGGCTGGACCGCGACGCCGTGCGGCGCTTCGAGGCCCTCCTGCGCCGTGAGCTCGAGCGGGGCCTGATCCACCGGACCGAGAGCCTGCCCCCGTCCAAGCCGCTGGCCGAGTTCGACCGCGCCCTCCCCGGTGGGCCGCTGCAGGACCTGGCGCAGGTCCACCGCGTGGTGGCACAGCTGAAGCGCCGCCTGGCGACCGGCGGCCACGAGGCGCGCGGCCGGCGCCGCAGCCAGGTCGTGGACGTGCGGCGCACGATGCGGGCGTCACTTGAGACCGGCGGGGTGCCGTTGCGGCTGCGCTACCGTCCCAGGCGGCCGCGGCGGCCGGAGATCTACGTGCTGTGTGACGTCTCCACGTCGGTCACGAGCGCAAGCGTGTTCTTCCTGTCGGTCCTGCATGCGCTCCACGACTCGTTCCGCAAGCTGCGCAGCTTCGCCTTCGTGGAGCGAATCGACGAGGTGACCGACATCTTCGAGCGCGAGCGCACGTTCAAGGCAGTGTCCCAACGGATCGCGCGCGAGGCGGGCGTTGCCGACGTCTCGGGCTATACCGACTACGGTCGCGTGTGGCGGGAGTTCCTGGAGCGCGCCGGGGACGACCTCGATCCGCGCTCGACCGTGATCGTGCTGGGCGATGCACGCACCAACGGCCGGGAGCCGCATGCAGGCATTTTCGGGCACGTGGCGGATCGGGCCGGGCGGACGTTCTGGCTGAACCCCGAGCCGCGTCTGTACTGGAACTACGGTGATTCGGTGATGCAGGCCTACGAGCCCTACTGCGACGGCGTGTTCGAGTGCTGGACCACGAAGCAGCTCGAGCAATTCGTGAACGTGGTCGCCGGCCGCCCCGAGATCAACACGTAGGACGCCGTGAGCGACCGCGAGGCGCTGAGCGCAGCCTTCGATCAGTTCGTGCAGGGCGACTTCCGGTCGGCGACACGCCTGTACGCGCCCGAGGTGGAGTGGATCGAGCACCGCGGCGTCCCGGGCGGCGGCGCGTTCGGCGGATTCGACCAGGTGAGGCAGGGCTTCCGCGGCTGGCTGTCGAGCTGGGAGCGATACCGCCTGGAGCTGATCGAGCTCCTCCAACGCGGTGACAGCTACTTCGCGGCCGTCCGCGGAAGCGGCCGCGGCGTCATGAGCGGCGCCTATGCGGAGGACCTGTTCTTCCAGGTGTGGACGTTTCGCGACGGCCTCATCGTGCGAATCGAGAACTTCGCCGACCGCGACGAGGCGCTTCAACGCCTTCGATAGACTCGGATCAAGTCCATCCAGGGGGGCTCGCGGGCACAGCGGGCTGAGATAGCGGCTAGGGGCGGCAGCCCTCCCGCCGCTGACCCTTCGAACCTGTGGGGTAATCCCCGCGAAGGGAGCGAGCAGCACATGTCCGTGAGGGCTCCCGAGAGGGAGTCGCTGATGGCAAGCGCCGCGCCGGCCCAGCCGGCCGTGACGATCGCCGGGTTGACGAAGGAGTTCTCGACGCGTCGCGGGACAGTGGCGGCCCTGGGAGGCGTTTCGCTCCAGGTCGCCACGGGCGAGGTGCTGGGGCTTGTCGGCCCCTCGGGCTGCGGGAAGTCCACCCTGCTCGAGATCGTTGCGGGCCTGCAGGAGCCATCTGCCGGACAGGTCGCCGTCGAGGGTCGTCCGGCGTCCGCCGACCGCCTTGCCGCCTGCGTCTTGATGCCTCAGCGCGATCTCCTGCTGCCGTGGCGCTCGGCGCTCGACAACGCGGGGCTTGCACTCGAGCTGGGCGGCGTGGGGCGGCGCGGTGCCCGGCGCCGGGCGGCCGCGCTGTTCGAGCGCTTCGGGCTTGGCGAGTTCGCCGCCGCCCGCCCGGACGAGCTCTCGGGCGGGATGCGCCAGCGCGTCGCGTTCGCGCGCACGCTGCTCGCCGCGCGTCCCGTTCTGCTGCTCGACGAGCCGTTCGCGTCGCTGGACGCGATCACGCGTGCGGAGCTCCAGGAGTGGACCGGCGAAGCGCTCGCTGCGGAGCCGCGCGCGGTGCTGCTGGTGACGCACGACATCGAGGAGGCGCTCTATCTGGGCGACCGCGTGCTCGTGCTTTCGCCGCGGCCGGGGCGGGTGAGGATGGAGCTCCCGGGCGCCCGGGGAGCCGCCGGCCCGCGCAGCGAGACCGTCACCTCGGCGGAGTTCTCGCGCCTGCGCGCCCGGGCCCTGGAGGCACTCGCATGAGCCGCGCCGCCCGGCTCGCACGGGAGTGGGCGCCCCCGGCCCTCCTGCTGGGGACGCTTGTGGCCGCCTGGGAGGTCGCGGCGCGCGCGGGCTGGGTCCAGGACTACCTCCTGCCTGCGCCCAGCGAGGTGGCCCGCGCGCTGGTCGACGACCGGAAGCTGCTGCTCGAGGACGCATGGGTCACGGGCCAGGAGGTGCTGCTCGGTTTCGGGCTTGCGCTCGCGGTCGGCGTCGCGATCGCAGTTGCGCTGCACGCCTCCGGGCTCCTGCGGCGAGCCGTGTATCCCCTGGTTGTCGCCTCCCAGGCCGTGCCGGTCGTGGTGATCGCTCCGATCCTCGTGATTTGGTTCGGGTTCGACATGACACCGAAGCTGATCGTGATCGCTCTCATCTGCTTCTTCCCGATCGTCGTCAACACCTTTGATGGCCTGCGCGCGGTCGACCCGGCGCAGGCGAAGATGCTGCGTACGCTCGGGGCGGACCGCTGGGCGCTGCTGCGCCGGCTCGAGCTCCCCGCAGCGCTCCCGTACTTCTTCTCGGGCGCGAAGGTGGCGGTCGCGGTCGCCGTGATCGGAGCCGTGTTCGGCGAGCTGGCCGGCTCCGACGCCGGCCTCGGCCACGCTATCCAGGTGGGCATGGCACAGCTTCTTACGGCGCGGGTCTTCGCCGCGGTGGTCATCCTCTCGGCGATGGCGATCGGGCTCTTCGCTCTCGTATCGGCCGCAGAGCGGCTCGCCGTTCCTTGGGCCGGGCGGCGGAAGGCGGCGGCGTGAGGGCCTGGCGCCGAGCCGCCCTGGCCGCGATCGTGCTCGCAATCGCGATGCTTGGCACCGCGTGCGGCGAGAAGTCCGAGGATGTCAGCGGCTCCCCCGACCGGCGCCAGCTCGACCTGACGCTCGACTGGTTCCCGAACCCCGATCACGTCGCGATCTACGAGGCGCAGAACCAGGGCTACTTCCGCGACGTGGGGCTCGACGTGCGCCCACACGTCCCCTCGGACCCCTCCGCGCCGATCAAGCAGGTCGCCGCCGGCCGCACCGACCTCGCGATCTCGTACCAGCCGGAGGTGCTCCTGGCCCGCAAGCAGGGACTGCCCGTGGTGGCGGTGGCCGTGCTCGTGCAGCGCCCGCTGACCTCGGTGATGGCGACGAGGAAGTCCGGCGTCCGGTCGGTGCGCGACCTGCGCGGCAAGCGCGTCGGGACCGCCGGCATCCCCTACCAGTCGGCCTACCTGAAGACCATCCTCGCCCGTGCAAACGTCCCCGTTTCCAGCGTGAAGGAGACGAATGTCGGCGCCAGCCTGCTGGCCGCGATGCTCTCCGGGAAGGTCGACGCGACGCTCGGGGCATTCTGGAACGTCGAGGGCGTCGAGCTGCGCCAGCGCCGCCAGCGGCCGTGGATCGCTCCGGTCGACCGGCTCGGGGTGCCGGACTACGACGAGTTGGTGCTGGTCGCCCACGAGGACGACGTGAAGGAGAAGCGCGATGACCTGCGCCTGTTCATCTCGGCGGTCGCCCGGGGGGCGCGCGCGGCCCGCGAGGACCCGGCCACCGCGGCCCGGAACCTGATCGACAACAACGACGACCTGCGCCCCCGCACGACCCGTGCAAGCGTGCGGCTCACGATTCCGACGCTGTTTCCCGAGCAGCGCGACCAGCCGTTCGGTTACCTCGACGCCGTGAAGTGGCGGAACTACGCCGGGTGGATGGTGGACAACGGGCTACTCGAAAGAACGCCCGACGTGAACGATGCGCTCACGAACGAGCTGCTGCCAGGCGAAGGGCTGTAGTTGTAGCCCGCAGCTACCTGCCGAGCAGGTGCACGTCCACGAGGAACGAGCGCGTCCCCACGACCGTGCGGCGCAGCTCACGCCTGCGGCGGCGGCCTACCCGCGCCCGTCGCCGCCCCCGGATGGCGCGCACGAGGGCAACCACCACGGCGCCGGCCGTAACCCCACCGGCCACGGCGACCGGACCGCGGGGCAGCGGCAACGCGAGCAGCAGCCTGCGGCGCGGCTCGAGCGCCGTCACCGGCCGCGCGACCGGGACAGGGGCGTTTTTCAACTCGCCGTTGGGACTGGCGGCGGACATCGAAGGCGCAGTCTAGAGGCAGTGACGGCAGTTCCGGCAGGTCGCGGCGATCACTCCGCCAGACCCTCGACCGTCTCCCACGCCTTGGCCTCATCGGCGCCCGTGCCGGCAAGCTCCTTGTCGAAGATCCGGTAGCGGCGCACGATCTTTCCTCCCATCCCCTCCATCGCGCGGTTCATCGCCTCGTTGGTCTCCAGGATCCAGCCCATCTCGCCCCACCAGATCTTCTTCCGCTCGGGATCCGCGTGGTCGAGGTGCTCGATGTACAGGGCGGCAGCGATGCCGAGGTCCTGGTATTCGGGCTTCACCCCCAAAGCGAGCACCCGGCAGCCGTGGATCTTGCGCCGGTACCAGAGGAACTTGGCCCAGCCGAAGGGCAACAGCCGCCCGTTCATGTGCGCCAGGGCGACGTTGACGTCCGGCAGGGTGAGCGCCGCGCCGAGGACCTCGCCGTCGCGCTCGGCGATCCATGTCCACGTCTCGTCCAAGACCGGGCGCAGGCTCTTCGTGTACCAGCGCGCCTCGGTCTCGTCGAGCGGCACGAACGCCCAGTTGTCCTTCCAGGCGGCGTTGTATACCTCGAGGAAGTGGCCGATCTCGGCCTCCAGGTCATCCCGGCGCATGTTCCGCACCGTGACGCCGTGCTCGTCCGTGACTTTCTTGGCGGTGGCGTGGATCAGGGGGTGAAAGCCTCCCTTGTCCTCCACCTTGTCGAGGCGCAGCTCCCACATGTAGAGATCCATCGCCTTGCTCAGGCCCCAGCGCTCCAGCAGCTCCGAGTAGTAGGGGTGGTGCCAGCCCTCGAGGATCAACGGGGGCCGCTCGTGGCCCTCCACCAGCAGGCCGCATTCGTCGTTGGTGGTGAAGTCCATCGGGCCGACCATGCGGTCGCGACCCCGCTCCCGGAGCCACCCCTCGGCCGTGTCGAGCAGCGCGCCCGCCACCTCGTGGTCGTGCTCGCACTCGAAGAAGCCGAACAGCCCCCAGTCGTTCTGCTGGAAGTCGTTCAGATGGCGATCGACATGCGCGCTGATCCGGCCCACCGGCTGCCCGTCGCGCCAGGCCAGGAACAGCTCCACGTCCGCGTGGCCGAAGAACGGGTTCTTCCGGCGGTCCAGGAAGGCCCGCCGCTCGGCCACGAGCGGAGGGATCCAGTTCGGCTCGTTACGATAGAGCCGCATCGGGAGCTTGATGAAGCGCGTGAGGTCACGCCTCGAGGAGACCGGCTTGACCTCGACCGACACCCGCGGCAACCTAGCGCAAATGGCCGACTCTGCCACCACGCCCGACGTTTTCGAGAAAGCTCGGGACCACGAGCGGCGCGAGCTGATCGACTATGCGCGCCGCGAGGACCTGATTCCGTACTTCCGGGAGGTGGAGTCCGAGGCCGGCCCCGTCGTGACGATGGAGGGGCGCGAGCGGCTGATGCTCGGCTCCAACAACTACCTCGGCCTGACCGGCGACCCGCGGGTGAAGGCAGCCGCACGTGACGCGCTCGAGCACTACGGAACCGGCCTCACCGGCTCGCGGCTGTTGAACGGCACGACCCCGCTGCATCGCGAGCTCGAGGAGGAGATCGCGGGCTGGATGCGCACCGAGGACGCATTGGTCTTCACGACCGGCTACCAGGCGAATCTCGGTTGCCTGTCGGCGATCCTGAGCGCCTCCGACACGGTGATCGCCGACTCCGGCGATCACGCGTCGATCCTGGACGGGTGCAAGCTCTCCGGCGCCCGCCTGCGCCCCTTCCGCCACCAACGCATGGACAAGCTCGAGCGGATGCTCGAGCGGGCAGCCGAAGACGGCGGCGGGGTGCTGGTCGTGGTGGACGGCGTCTACTCGATGGAGGGCGACGTGTGCGACGTGACCTCCGTTGCGCAGCTCTGCCGGCAGTACGGCGCCCGTCTGATGGTGGACGAGGCCCACGGCGTGGGCGTGCTCGGCGCGCGCGGCGCCGGCGCGTGCGAGCTGCACGGCGTGGAGGACAGCGTCGACCTGAGGATGGGCACGTTCTCCAAGTCGCTCGCGAGCTGTGGCGGGTTCATCGCGGGACCGGCGGACGTGATCGACTACCTGCGCATCGCCTCCCGCCCCTTCCTGTTCACCGCCGCAGCCGTCCCCGCAGCAGCCGCGGCGGCCCTCGAGGCGGTGCGGATCTGCCGCTCGGCGGAAGGCGCCGAGCTCTTTGCCCGGGTGCTCGACAACGCTGCCTACCTCCACCGCGGCCTGAGGGAGCTCGGCTTCCGGGTCGTCGAGCCCAGCAAGCTGCCGGACGGCACCGAGGTGATCACCTCGATCGTCCCGGTCGTGATCGGCGACGACCTCCCCACCGCGACGCTGTGGAAGGCCCTCTGGGATGCCGGCGTCTACACGAACGTGGCCCTCTACCCCGCCGTCCCGCCCGGCGGCTCCCTGATCCGCACGAGCGTGATGGCGACGCACGAGCGCGAGCACCTCGACCGCGCGCTCGAGGTCTTCGAGCACACAAAGGCCGCTGATCTGCAAGCAGATCAGCGGGTTTCTGGCGATCCGGGCGGGGTCTAGCCCCGTGCGAGCCGTCGCGATCGCTGAGGACCGCACCCTCTACCCCACAGACGTCGAGGAGCGTGCCCCAGGCGCGAACGAGGTTCGCGTCGACGTCGCCTTCTGCGGGATCTGCGGCTCCGACATCCACCTGCGCCACTCGCCGGCCGTGGCGCCCGGATCGGTGATGGGGCACGAGTTCTCGGGCACGGTTGGGGAGGTAGGCGGATCCGTGAAGGGCTTCGAGGCAGGGGACCGCGTCGCCGTCTACCCGTTCGCCCCCTGTGGCGAGTGCCCGAATTGCGCCCGGGGCGACCACCACGTCTGCATGCAGGCTGCGGCCTCGGGGCTTGGCCTGGGAATGAACCCGGGCGGCTACGCCGAGTCGGTGGTGGTCGAGGAGTCGATGCTGGTCCGGCTGCCGGAAGGACTCTCGCTCGAGCACGGCGCCCTGATCGAGCCGCTTGCCGTTGCAGTGCACGCGATCGCGATCGGCGAGGCTGGCGCCGGCGACGCATGCGCCGTGATCGGCGCCGGGCCGATCGGTGTGATGACGGCGCTGGCGCTGAGGGCAAGCGGGGTCGAGCGCGTGGTGGTCGTGGAGCGCAACGAACAGCGGCAGGAGCGGATGCGCTCGTTCGGGATCGAGGCCGTCGGCCTCGACGACGTCCACATGCGCGTGATGGACGCCCTCGGGGGCGAGCCTCCCGACGTCGTGTTCGAGTGCGCAGGCAACCCCGCCGCGCCCGCACTCGCAACGGAGCTGGTGCGCTCGCGTGGGATCGTGGTGCTGCTCGGCGTGCTCGAGGAACCGGTCGAGATCTCGCAGCTGGTGCTGATCATCAAGGAGGCGCAGATGCGGGCCTCGTTTGCATATACGCGCCGCGACTTCGAGGATGCAGCCCGGCTGCTCGTGCAGGGACGGCTTCCCGCTGACGATTTGATCACCGGCACGGCGCCGCTCGAACAGGCGCAGGAGATGTTCGAGCGGCTCGAGAGTCCCGTCACCCGGGACGTCAAGATCCTTTTGACACCATCTCCTGCCACCGCCTGACTTCTTTCAGGCCGGACCCAAAAAACTTCCTTTTGCAGCGGTTTCATCGGACAGGTGAGATTGTCCAGAATTGGACAAGGGAATCCGGCCAGAAAAAGCCCGCTCCTAGCGACCGCGGTTGTTGCCCATTTGTTGACGGCGGCGCGTCATCAGTTACCTTTGCAGCCGACCGGAACGCGATATCCCATAACCCGCCGTCGGCATCCAAATCCCACAAGGAAAGGGCACTGAGACGGGCGTCCGGGGAGGACGACTGCGTCGGCGATTGGACCGAACGACGGTAAGCGGGTATCGCGGGACGGACGCCGGAAACCGATCCCTGACCGCCGTTGCCACACCTGGGAGGTGCGATGGAAGCTGCCGTAACGTCTGGTCCGCAACACATGCTCGCGCTCGAGCGGGCGAACCGGGTAAGGCTCGCCCGGGCGTCCCTGAAGCGGAAGGTTGCAGCCGGACGCACTGACGCCGCCGAGGTGGTGCTCTCGTGCCCTTGGGAGGTCGAGAGCATGTCGGTGAGCGAGCTGTTGATGAGCCAGAAGCGCTGGGGGCGTACCCGGTGCCGCAAGTTCCTCCAGTCGATCGGACTGCTTGAGAGCAAGACCGTCGGGTCGCTGACCCAGCGTCAGCGTCTGACGCTGGCAGCGCTGCTCTCCGCCAAGGCGCAAACCTCGCGCGCACAGTCGCAGCGGGCGGCCACCTAGGAGTGCTGGGCCGCGGGACTCCCGCGGCCCACTCTCTCATCCTGCTCGGCTCAGTAGCTCACGTTGATGGGCATCGGGCTCGAGCCGCTGAACCCGAAGAACCACACGAGGAAGCCGCTCACCGCGATCACGGCGCTCGAGACCAGGACGAGCTCGAGCGCCGTCATCTCGCTCTCGGGCACGCCGCGCCGCTCCTGGACCTCGGTGTGCCGGCGGCTGAGCCAGCCGAGCGCCGCGAGCAGCAGCGTGACCGACAGGAGCATTCCGATCATCATCACCCCGGTCGCCGTGGCGAGCGAGGTGCCGTTCTGGAGCCTGGAGCCGATCCACAGCCAGGCGACGGGCACTCCCACCCACAGGACCAGGCTCCCCAGGAACATCATTGCCACCAGCAGCACCGCCGCCTGCGACGCTCGCAGGGCGCGGCGCAGGGGGTGGGCGGCGTGGGGAGAGCTCACCGGAAGCCGAGTCCCCCGGAGCGGCGCTTGAACACCTCGCGGAGCGCATAGAAGCAGACGCCGAAGACCACGGCCCCGATCAAGAGGTTGACCACCAGAAGGCTCGTGGGCAGCAGGAAGAAGCCGGCCGCAAGCGCCACCACGGTCGCCACCCCGGCGAGGACGGTCGAGTGCGACCGATAGCCCGCGACGTGCTCGCGGATCGACAGCTCGAGGCCCGCCAGTGATGCGAGCGCAACCCCGGCGCCGATCATCGTCAGTCCCCGGGTGCCCTGCACGAAGAATCCTGCGACGAGCAGGACGAGACCCAGGAGGATCACCAGCTCGATCAGGGGGAAACGGCCCCACGGGGCCGGCGGGCGCTCCCGTGGCGGGCGGCGGGGCCGGTGGCGGGCCGCGCCCTCGTCGGCGCCGGGCCGCACCGATTCCTGTGATCGCGCCTCTGCCGGCTTGCCCGGACGGCGGTAGTCGGGGCGTCGCGGCCTGCGCCTAGCGGCCACCGTGGTGCACCGGAACGGGGTCGCGAAGTGGTCTCCGCGCCCCTGTAGTCATGGACAACCGGAGGAGATCTTTACGCGCCACCAGCCCATCAGCATCCCGATCAGGCCGAAGCGGGGGCGTGAATGCCAGTGCTTGCAGGCAGGCTCGCCGATGTCCGCGTTCGAGATGCGCACCCACTTGAAGCGCTCGGGCTCGGCGACCATCTGCTCGATCCGCGCGACGTTGCCTCGCTCCACCCGGGTGCAATCGCTCAGGGCCAGCCGCGTGTCCTCCAGGCGCGCGGCGAGATCGTCGCGCAGGGCCTCGAGCTCACCGATTCCCAGCAGCCGCGGGCCACCGGGCGAGCCCACTCGCCAGTCGAGTCCCTGCCTCGGATGGGCGGACGTGAACATGGCGGCCAGCTCGCGCTCGAGGCGCGCGATCTGCCCGCGCAGCGAGCGCCGTGCGGCTGCCTCGTCGACGTCCGTGCGCAGCGGCAGATGCGAAAACGCCTGCGTACCGGCCGTGTCGCCGGGCGAAAGCGTCGTCAGTGTCCCGGAGCCTTCCAAGGTGCCCAAAGCTCGAATCTGCCTTTCCTCCCAGGAATCAGCTTCTCCTGCTGCCTTCCTCACTGGCCCGCCCAGTCTACCAACGGGGTGAGCGCCCGGCCAATCCCTCAGCGCGGCTGCAGTATGTCGGCGCAGGTCCACAGCGCCTCCTCGACGCTGATGTCGGGCACGCCCTCGACCCGCACCGCGCAGAGGCCGATCCGCGCCGTGTCGCCCGAGACACCGCGGCCGGCGGCGGTGTCACCGAACACCAGACCGACCGAATCTCGCTCGTCCGCGATCACGATCGTGCCCTCGGGCAGCTCGAATCCGTTCGGAGCCCCGCCGAGCCGCTCGCCCGCCTGCGAGATGCGCAACCCGAGGCCGCCCTGGATACGGTCGGCGTCGAACGCGCGCACCGCGACCCCCGTCTCGACCAACGCCACCGTGAGCGCATCGTCGACGATGTTGCGGCTCCGGAACCAGCCGGCGCGCAGGCGCTCCAGCATCGCCGCCTCACCCGGGGGGCGGTGCTGGTCCGGGTCGATCCCGATCTGGCGGAAGAAGACCCGATAGGCAGAGGCGATCGGCTCGCGGCGCATGCTGAGCACGTGCTGGCCGTGCACGCGATCCGACAGGTAGCGGAGCCGCTGTCGCAGCTCCCGGGGGCTGCGGCGCCCCGGCGCGGCGGCTTCCGCGTGGAGCAGGGCAAGACCCGGGAACTCCGCGCGCAGCGCGTGCTCCACCCAGCCTCGTCCGATCGCGAGCTCCGGTTTGACGTCAGCCAATCGAGGCCCCGTTCTCGCGCTTCCTGGAGGCCGACAGGAGCCGTCGCGCCCGCCGCTCCAGCTCCTGGTCGTCCAGCTCACCGAGCTGCACATTCATCGTGATGCCGTCAGGGTAGGCGAAGACGATCGTGGGGCCGCCCCCGATGCCGTAGATCTGGCTCACCGCCCCGTCACGGTCGTAGGCCATCGGAAATCGCCAGCCGTGCTCCAGCACTTCCTTGCGGGCGTTTTCCTTGGAGTCCACGACGTCCACCCCGATGAAGTGGACGCCCGGCACCCGCCTCCGCACCCGCTCGACCGCGTCGAGCTGCGACCGGCAGGTCCCGCATCCGCGCTTGAACCAGAAGACGATCACGAGCGGCCGGTCGAAGTAGTCGCAGACCCTCAACACGTCATCGCGTGACCCCTTCACCTGGCAGGCCGAGCCGCGGCGCTTGCCGCGCACGACCTCGCCCTGGTCGATGTTCGCGTCGCCGTCGAGCCGCCCGGTCGAGGTGGGCGCGGCGAACAGCGGGATCCGCCGCCCCTTCTCCGGGCCCAGCACGGCCTCGCCGCTGTTTTGCACGGCGTTGATCCCGGCAAACAGGATCACGCCGAGGAACACGATCCCGACCGCGATCGAGTAAGGCCGCGCCGCCCGCCGCGCCTCCGCCGCCTCTCGCTCGCGGTCCTCGTCGCCGAACGGATCTGGACGCTCGCTCACCGCCGCCTCATTTGCGCCACGCCACCAGGGCCCGCGCCTTGCGGCCCGCCTCCGGGACACCACGACGGATCGCAGCCGCGGCCTGGCGGACCGCGCCGGCCGTGGTGCGGAAGGCGGCTCCGACGGAGCGTGCAAACGAGCGCCCGGCCCCCCGGAGCTCCGCCCGCGTGCGCGGGACTCGCAGGCCACCCCGCCGATCCGCCCACACGAGCGTCGCCGGGAGCGAGACCGCCATCCCGAGCCCGCACAGCGGCAGGCCCACCGCCCCCGTCACGCCGAGATCCCGCAGCGCCGGGATGTCGGTGACCGTGAGTGCGAGGAAGCCCCCCACAGTGACGGCACCGAATGCGACGGCCCGCGCCCGGCGCTCCCGCAGCTGATCGACCGCGACCTCCGCCGCCACGCCGGCGGCACGGGCGTTGCGGTAGCCACGGGCGGCCGGCACCGCGTGGCCGGCGCAGATTGCGACCACGATCGCCCCCAGCGCGGCGGTCAGGAAGTCGACGCCGACCGGTAGCAGGAAAAGGACCAGGAAAGCCCACCCCACGGCGAGCGTCAGGGGAATCGCCACCACCAGTGCCGCCTCGATCGAGCGGCTCAGCACCGCCGCCAGCAGCGCCACCGCCACCAGCGCGAGCAGCGTCACGAGCCACATGCTGGTTGCGAGGTCGTCCTCGCCGGCGGCCGCCGTGACCACGGGGCCCGCCAGATTGGCTTCGACGCCGGCGGGCGGGTCCAGCTCGGCCCTCAGGCTCTCGACCACCTCCCGGCGCTCCTGCGGCGGCATCGCACCGATGCGGAAGGCGATGTTCGCAGTCCGGCGATCAGGGGTGATCACGTTCTGGGAGAAGTACGGTGGCAGCGCCGCGACGGCCTCCCGGATCTGGCGGGCACTCTGCCTGCCTGACCCGAACAGGTTCGTCAGCGACAGCGCCGGGCACAGGTCAGCCTCTCGGCAGGGCCGGCCAGCCTGGAACCCGTTCTGCCGCAGGACTCGCCGCTGATAGGAGGACATCCAGCGCACGACCGCCGGATCGAGCAGGCGCTCCGAGCGCACGATCACGTTCACGTCGCCCGGGGTACCGGTCTCGCGCTCGATCGAGGCCAGGTCGCGGGCCTCGACGCGGTTCGTCGGCAGCAGGCGGCCCGGGTCCGACGTGACGTCGATCTGGGTTGCCCCCAGCCACCCGAGGACCGATAGGACGAACGCGACCCTCAGCACGCGCCCGGGCCGGTCGTGGGCATCAGCCCACGCCCCCCTTGCGATCCGCACCGCAAGCGCGGGCAGGCCGGCAACGGCGCCGACGGTGGCGCGCACGATCCCAGCCACGGCGCGCGGGATCGCGGAAACGCGCGTGCGAAGGCGACCACCGCGTCGCCCGGGAGCGCGCTCGGTTCGCTGAGCGCGCGCTCGCCGGCGCCGGGGCCGCAGGCGCGCGCCGATCCGTTGGGCGGCCCGCGCGACGCGCCGCCCGATCTGTGCGATGCGAGCCCCGATCGGCACCGCGCGGCGCCTGATCGGCGCGATCTGCCGCGCCAGCGTGGCTCGCGCGCCGACCACGGCCGCACCGGCGGTGAGGGCGAGCACGAACGACACGATCAGGCCGATCGCGACCAGCGCGCCGAACGAACGGGCCATCGAGACCGGCGAGATCAGGAGCATCGCGAATGCGAGCGCCGAGGCGAGCGCCCCGGCCGCGAGCTCCGGCACCGCATCGAACCGCCCCTGCAGCTGAAGCGCCCACCCTGCTCCCAGCGCGCACAGCAGCGGCATGGCGGCCGCGACCCCCACAGAGAACGACGCGCCCAGCAGCGACAGGCCGCCGAGCGTGATCGCCGTCGCGCCGGCTCCCAGTGCGAGTGGCAGCATCACGGGCCAGGCCCGGAACGTCAGGACGAGCGCGAGCGCCACCAGCAGGATCGCGGCTGCCACGAGCCCCGGCGCGGAGTCCGAGAGCCCCGCTGCCACGCCCTCCGCGACGACCGGGGACCCCGACACGACGTAGCTGCCGAACTTCAGGTCGAAGGGCTTTGCCGCCACGGCCCGGCGGACCATCTCCACTGCGTCTCGGCGCTCGTCGGGGCTCAGCCCGGGGCGCAGCCGCGCCTGGATCACCGCCGCGTCGGCGTGCGGGAACAGGTAGGCGAATCGGGGCTTGGGGACCTCAGCCCCGAGGCTCGGCTCGAACACGAGCTGCAGGACGAACTCCGGATTGTTGAGCGCCGGCACGCTGCTGAGGCCGAACCGCACCGCCAGCTCCAGCGCGCGTTGCGCGTAGGTGGCCGTGACGATGCGCCGCGCCTCCTGGGCGAACTGCTCCTGCTGGGCCTCGGACAGCCCACGCCCACGGGCTGCGCGGCGCGCCTCGCGCGCGGCACGGTCGGCCTCGGCGGCTTCGCCGGCACGGTCGAAGTTGATCCGGTCGAGGATTTGCCCTGCTGCCTCGTTGATGAAGGTGCCGGGCCCGTAGACCACCTGGACGGGCTTGCTTCTTGCAAGGTCTGAGCACACCGGCGCGGCGGGCTTGGCGTCGCGCGGGATGTTTCCGGAGATGCAACCCTCCAGGCTCAGCATCCGCGCGACGTCCTCCGTCAGCAGCATGCCGGTCAGCCGGCCGCGGACAAGCACCACGATCGGATCGCCGCCGAACCGACCACGCAGCTCCTCCGTGGCGGCTGCCGCCTCGCCGTCACCGTCACCCGCGGCCGATGCGTCCGTGCCCGGGTCGAGCATCAGCGCCAGCACGGCACCCGCGATCGACAGCAGCGTGGCGACGGCCACGACCACAGTCGCCCGGCGCGCCGAGAACGACGTGACCCGGGCGAAGACCGCGCCCAGATCCAGATTCCTGTTGGCCCTCATTCCGCCTGATGAGGGTACGGGAGAGCGGTTCGCGCTACTCCAATATCGAGTGGGCTTCGCCCACCGCATGTGCATGACACCGCCCTGCGGGCGGTGTCACTCCATACCGAGCGGCCCGGCCGACTCGCCGGAGAGGAACTGGCGCACGAACTGGTTCTCGGATTCGAAGAGCTCCGCCCGCAGGCCGGCCTCCACGATCTTGCCGCGCCACAGGATCGCCATGTAGTCGGGCGTCCGGCGCGCGGAGGAGATGTCGTGCGTGATTATGACGTATGTCCCGCCGTTCTCCTCGTGGATCTCGCGGATGAGGTCGTTGAGAAGGGCGGTCCGGACCGGGTCGAGGCCCGAGTCGGGCTCGTCGAAGAGCACGATCTCGGGATCGAGGACCAGCGCGCGCGCGAAGCCTGCGCGCTTGCGCATGCCGCCGGAGAGCTCGTTCGGCATCTTCTCCTCCGTGCCGCCAAGCCCGACCTCGCGCAGGCGGCGAGTGACGATCGAGCGGACCTCGTCCTCGGACTTCTCGGTGTGCTGGCGAAGCGGGAAGGCGACGTTGTCGTAGAGGTTCATCGAACCGAACAGCGCGCCGTCCTGGAACAGGACGCCGAACTTCTTCCGCATGCTGAACAGCTCGTCGTCCGTCATGTCGGGCACCGAGCGGCCGTGCACGAGCACGTCGCCCTCGTCCGGGTACAGCAGGCCGACCATGTGCTTGATGCACACCGACTTGCCGGTGCCCGAGGGGCCGAGGATCATCGTGATGAGGCCGTCCGGGATGCCGAGGTTGAGGCCGTCGAGCACGGTGTTGCGCCCGAACGCCTTCACGACGTCGATGAACTCGACCGTGTCCTCCCGGCCGTGGTCGCGGATCGTGCCGTGAAAGGCGAACTTCTCGTCGGAGGAAGCGCCCTCGCGGATCCCCTCCCTCACGTTGATCTCTTCTCCGGGCTGCCCGCCCACTCGCCTCTCGGCGCTCTCGCTCTCGCTCACTTCTTCACCCTGTCTCTTTCGTGTACCGAGTCGTTTCTGAGTCGTCGTGTCTCTGAGCTCCCGGATTTCGCCCTGGCGAAATCCGGTTTTCTTCTTCCCCTATCCCCCGATCGGCGCCCTCGGGTTGGCCCCCCAGAAGATCTGGGAGCCCATCATGCCGATCAGGTGCACGAGCACCATGTTCAAGATCATCGACTTGGCGGTCGCCTGGCCCACCC
>Ga0190275_10000698_pt1 | contig 27397 bp, 24 predicted proteins | sample Popmic550T_FD_133745 | JGI IMG/M metagenome (GOLD analysis project Ga0190275, IMG submission 133745) | Populus adjacent soil microbial communities from riparian zone of Yellowstone River, Montana, USA - 550 T | ecosystem: Environmental > Terrestrial > Soil > Riparian zone > Trees stand | place...
ACCGCTTCCACGGCCGCCGCGCCGCCAACCTGCTGATCGTGATCCCGATGGCGACGCCGGAGGTGGTGATCGGGGCGGCGCTGCTCTCGATGTTCATCTACTCCTCGGTCGCGCTCGGCTTCAGCACCCTGCTGATCGCCCACGTGATGTTCTCGATCAGCTTCGTCGTCGTCGTCGTGCGCTCGCGGCTGATCGGCTTCGACCGCCACCTCGAGGAGGCCGCCGCCGACCTCGGCGCGACCCCGCTGACGACCTTCCGCACGGTGACGCTGCCGCTGCTGGCGCCGGGGGTCGTGGCGGCGGCGCTGCTCGCCTTCGCGCTCTCGATCGACGATTTCGTGATCTCCAACTTCAACTCCGGCACGACCGTGACCTTCCCGCTCTACGTATACGGGGCGAGCTTGCGCGGGGTGCCCGTCCAGGTCAACGCCCTGGCGACGATGCTGTTCGTCGCCTCGGTGCTCGGCGTAATCGCGGTGCTGTGGCAACAGCGGCGAGCGGAACGCATGGCCACGCGCCTGGATCCAGTCCCCGCCGTCTGAACAACCCGCCGACGGGCCGCAAGCGTCCACATAGGGGACGAATTCGGCCCATCGGCCCGCCGTGGCTCAGCGGCCGATGTGGAAGCCGATCAGCTCGGGGATGCGGGCTAGGGCGGCGCTGATGGGGTGAGGTGCGCGGCCTTCGCCCTCGGCCCTCTCCTTGCTCATGATCCCGGCGCGGATGACGCTGCCGCCGAGCCAGTGGAAGGGCTCGGGCGGGACGCGCTGCGGGGAGGGGTCGACGATCGGCAGGCGCGAGTACTCGTCGCGGCGGTCGAGGGCGAGCGCGGCGAGCGTGCGGCCGACCAGCTGCGAGGGGCCGACGCCGTTGCCGGTGTAGCCGGCGGCGGCGAAGGCGCGGCCGCCGGGCAGCGGCACGACGACCGGGAGGTGGGTCGGCGAGACGTCGATCGGCCCGCCCCAGGCGTGGGTGATGCGCCGCCCCTCGAAGCCCGGGAAGTAGGCGCGCAGGCGCTCGGCCGCGAGCGCGACCACGGCGGGGTCGACCTCGACCCGACCGCGCAGCCGCGCCCCCATCGAGATCTGGCCGCCGCCGAGGCCGAAGGCGATGCGCCCGTCGGCGGTGGTGCGGAAGTAGTGGAGCATCGTGCGGCAGTCGGTGATGCACTCGCCCCCGGTCCAGCCGATCTCCGCCAGCAGGTCCGGCACCGGCTCGGTGAGGACGATGTGCGAGGAGGTGATCGTGAGGCGATTGCGCAGCGGCCCGCGCCGCGCCCGGGCGGCGCCGCCGATCGCGACCACCGCGGCGCCGGCGCGCACGCGGCCGCCGGGCGTGCGCGCCTCGACCCCGTCCGGGGCGTCGCGCAGCGCCCGCACCGGCGTCGACTCGAACAGCTCGACGCCGCGCTCCAGCAGCCGCTCGCGCAGGCCCAGCGCCAGCCGCGCCGGCTGCACCGTGGCCGCGGTCGGGTAGTAGGCGCCGGCGCGGAAGGCTGGCGAGGCGCAGCGGGCGGCGACCTCGGCCGGGCTCAGCTGCTGGACCGCGTCGGCGGCGGCGAGCTCGCGCGTGGCCGCCAGCGCCTCGGCCCAGACCTGGTCCTGGGCGGGGGCGGTCGAGACCTGGAGGTAGCCGCCGGCGTGGAACCCGGCCTCGACGCCCTGCTCCGCGCAGAACTCGCCGATCGCATCGACCGCGCGCTCGGCGGCGCGGGCGACGGCGAGGGCCGGCCCATCCCCCCAGCGGCGCCGCATGTTCGGCAGCGAGAACCACATCACGTTGCAGAAGCCGCCATTGCGACCGCTGGGCCCGCGGCCGCAGCCGTCGGCCTCGAGCAGGACGACGCGGGCGTCGGGCTGCAGCCGCTTGAGGTGCCAGGCGGCCCAGAGGCCGGTGAAGCCGCCGCCGATCACGACAACGTCGGCGTCGCGATCGCCGGTCAGCGGCGGCGCGGGCGCGACCGCTCCCACCTGCTCCAGCCAGTAGCCGTGTGGCGTGTGCAGCATCGCTCCCCAAGTGTCGCGGACGGGCTTCACGGGCGGCGTAGACTCGGTTCGATGCCCGATCGCGGTCAGGAATCGACTCCCTACGTCGATGCCCTGCTCTCCTACGCGGAGCTCGCCCCCGGCCGCTTTCAGGTCCCGGGACACAAGGGCGGCGCCGGCGCCGATCCGGGCCTGCGCGAGCTGGTCGGCGAGGTCGGCCTGCGCAACGACATCCCCTCGGTCACCGAGGGAGTCGACATCGGCCCCGAACCGACGCCGTTCCAGCAGGCGCAGCTGCTCGCCGCCGGCGCCTGGGGCGCGCGGCGGACCTGGTTCCTGGTCAACGGCGCCTCCCAGGGCAACCACGCCTCCTGCCTCGCCCTCGCCCACGCCGGCGACCGCGTCGTCGTCCAGCGCAACGTCCACTCCTCGGTGATCGACGGCCTGGTCCTGAGCGGGATGCGGCCGACCTTCGTCGCCCCGGAGCTGGACCCCGAGCTGGGGATCGCCCATGGGCTGACGCCGGAGTCGCTGGCGGCGGGCCTCGACGCGACGCCGGGCGCGGTCGCGGCGATGGTCGTCTCCCCCACCTACTTCGGCGCCTGCGCCGACGTCGCAGGCCTCGCGGCGGTCGCGCACGAGCGCGACCTGCCGCTGGTCGTCGACGAGGCCTGGGGCGCGCACCTGCACTTCCACCCGGCGCTGCCCGACGACGCGCTCGCCGCCGGCGCCGACCTCGTCACCTCCTCGACCCACAAGATCGTCGGCAGCCTCACCCAGGCGGCGATGCTCCACCTCGGCGGGGGCGACCGCATCGACCCGGCGGTGGTCGACCGCTGCGTCAGCCTGGTCGAAACGACCAGCCCCAGCGGCCTGCTGACCGGCTCGCTCGACGGCGCCCGGCGCCAGGCCGCGGTCCACGGGGGCGAGCTGCTCGGCGAGACCCTGGCGGCGGTCGCCGCGACCCGTGCCGCGATCGCCCGCATTCCCGGCCTCGCCGTGCTCGACGAGAGCCTGGTCGGCCGGCCCGGGATCGCGGGCTGGGACCCGCTGCGGCTCGCGGTCGACGTCCGCGGCACCGGCTCCACCGGCTACCGCCTCGCCAAAGCCGCCTTCTACACCAGCGGCATCGACCTCGAGCTCTACTCCGAGAACGTCGTCGTCGCGATCTTCGGCCTCGGCGAGCCCGCTGCTCCCGCCGGCGAGCGCCTGGTCGCGGCCCTGGCCGAGGCGGTCGCCGAGCTCGAATCGGAGCTCGGCGCACCGGAGGAGAAGCTGGCGCCCCCGCCCCCCTGGGGCGAGCTGGCGATGACCCCGCGCGAAGCCTTCCTCGGCCCCCAGGAGGTGATCCCCTTCGACCAGGCCGCCGGCCGCATCGCCGCCGAGGGCCTGGCCGCCTACCCCCCGGGCATCCCCAACGTGCTTCCCGGCGAGCGATTGACGGCGGAGACGCTCGACTACATAAGGGAGAGCGTCGCCCACGGCGGCTACGTGCGCGGCGGCAGCGACCGCGAACTGAAAACGCTGCGGGTCGCTCGCTAGCCCGAAGTTGCCGCTTGTAGCCCAGAGGGCGACAAAAGGCAACCGCTAGGGTGCCCCGATGGCCAGCTTCGACGCGATCGCCGACCTGCCGCTCGAGATCGAGGCCTGCGAGTTCGAGGGGCTGGGGATCGCGCTCGGGGACTTCGAACGGCTGACGACGATCGTCAAGTTGCGCGGCGGCGGCGACGAGGGGATCGGCGAGGACGTCGTCTACGACGCCGTCGACCACATCGCCCAGCAGGACCATGGAGCGCCAGAGGGCCTCGCATACTCCGGGACCTTCGCCGGCTTCTCCGAGCGGCTCGACGGCATCGATCTCTTCCCCGCGGCCGCGCCAGAGCGGGGCGACGTCTCGCGCGAGTACCGCCGCTGGGCCTTCGAGTCGGCGGCGCTGGACCTGGCGCTGCGCCAGGCTGGGACCAACCTCGCCGCGGCGCTCGGCCGCGAGCCCAAGCCGGTGAACTTCGTCAACTCGATGCGGCTCTCCGGCTTCGGCGAGGACGAAGCCTCCTCAATCGAGCCGCTGCGCGCGCGCCTCGCCGTCTACCCCACCCTGCGCTTCAAGCTCGATCCCTTCAACGACTGGGACGACGAGTTGATCGCGGCGCTGGCGGAGACCGGTGCCGTCGACTCGCTCGACCTCAAGGGCTTCTACAAAGGCACCCCGGTCGACGTGATCACCGACCCCGATCTCTACGCGAAGCTGATCGCGGCCTTCCCCGAGGCCTGGCTCGAGGATCCCGACGTCACCGCCGAGACCCGGCCGCTGCTCGATCCCGTCGCCGAGCGGGTCACCTGGGACGCGCCGATCCACTCCATCGCCGACATCGAGGCGATGCCGTGGTCGCCGCCGCAGACGGTCAACGTCAAGCCCTCGCGCTTCGGCCCGATCCGCAACCTCTTCGCCGCTTACGACTACTGCGAGGAACGCGGCATCGGCGCCTATGGTGGCGGCCAGACCGAGCTCGGCCAGGGCCGCGGACAGATCCAGTACCTGGCCTCGATCTTCCATCCCGACACCCCCAACGACGTCGCCCCCGGCGGCTACAACGACCCCGAGCAGGCAACCAAGCCGGGTCTCCCCTCCAGCCCCCTGCAACCGGCGATCGAGCCGACCGGCTTCCGCTGGCGCATCTGAGCGAGGTTGCTTTTTGTCGCCCTATGGGCGACAAACGCCAACCGCTCCGGTGAGGTTGCCCTAAGCGTCACTTCGGCCGACCGAATTCGCGCTTTCGGTTACGTTGGGACGCACCAGCCCGCCTCGCCGAGAAGGAGCTCGAGATGCCTGACAAGTCTTTCGCCGACGCCCTCAACGAGCAGATCGCCAACGAGTTCGCCGCGTCGCAGCAGTACGTGGGTGCGGCCGTCTACTACGACGCCGCCACCCTGCCCCGTCTCGCCCACTTCTTCTACCGGCAGGCGTTGGAGGAGCGCGAGCACGCGATGATGATGATCCAGTACCTGCTCGACGTCGGCGAGGAGATCCACATCCCCGACATCAAGTCGCAGGAGACGACCTACGCCGAGGGCAGCGCCCCCGTGCGGATGGCGCTGGAGCAAGAGAAACGGGTCAGCGACGAGATCTTCGCCCTATTCGAGCTGGCGCGGGAGATCAAGGACTACCGGGCCGAGCAGTTCCTGCAGTGGTTCGTCAAGGAGCAGGTCGAGGAGGTGGCGCTGATGGGCGACCTCTTGAACGTGGTCGAGCGCTCGAAGGAGAACCTGCTGCTGGCCGAGGACTACATCGCGCGGGAGAACCTGGGCGAGGAGAGCGGCGACCCGACCGCGCCTCCGGTCGCTGGCGAGTAGGGACGGGAGACCCCTCTCCCGTCCCTTGCTAGCCCAACCAGCCCGCCCGTTTACGCATCGTCTTAATGCGTCTGAACTCGGCGATGTCCTCCCTCAACGCTGCCGGAGCTGGCGCGGGAAGGAAGCGTGCGGGGAGTGGGGACTCCGCGGCCGCGCCCTCGCGGGAGCAGACGCGGTAGGCGCGGGCGCCGCGGCGGGCGGTGACGGCGGCCGGGGTCCCCTCCCCCTCCCAGAGCAGACCGGCGTAGTCGTCGAGGCCGTAGCCGCCCGGCATCCCCGCGGCGACCGCGTCGAGGTAGGCGGCGCGGCGCTCGGGTTCGTTGTTGTAGTGGACGCAGAGGCTGCCGTGGAGGAGGCCGAGGCCGGCGGCGGCCAGCGGCTTGCCGGAGGACTTGGTGATGCCGGCCTCGAACCAGCACATCGCTCCGGCGCTCTGGCCGGCGAGGACGATCCCCTGGCGCCAGGCCAGGGAGAGGATCGAGGCGATGTCGTGGGCCTCCCAGACCGCCAGCAGGTTGACCAGGCTGCCGCCACCGACGTAGATCAGGTCCTGGGAGAGCAGGTGGTCGCGCAGCGCCATCGGCCGCCGCCCGAGCCGGAACAGGGAGACGTCGGAGGGCTCGCAGGGGCGCTCGCCGAAGGCGGCGTAGAAGCGGCCGATCTGGTCGGAGGTGTCGCCGCTGGCGGTCGGCAGGATGCACATCTTCGGCCGCTCGCCGCCGCGCTCGGAGGCCAGTCGCAGCAGCAGCTCGCAGACCGCCCGGTCGGGCGGACGCGAGGAGAAGTCATGGCCGCCGAGGGCGAGGATGCGGCGGACCGCGGTTGCCTGGCCGGGCGCGCCAACGTCGCCGTTGGCGCTCGGCAACCCCATCAGGCGGCGACCGCGGTGGAGAGCGCCTCCGGTACCGGTGCGGTCGGGGCGACGCCGCGATCGCCGAGGAAGGCGGTGGCGATCCGCATCTCGACCACTCGCTGGCCGGCGACGTCGAGGCGGTAGCCGCGGGCCTCGGGCCGGGAGGCGACCACCCGGCTCAGCTCGGTGCCGGTGAAGTGCAGGGCGGCGCCGTCTTCGGCGGCGTAGCCCGCGCACATCCCCTCGCGCAGGAAGCGGTGGTAGTAGTCGTTGCGCTTGGAGCCGCGCTCGTAGTGAACGCAGTTGCTGAACGGCAGCAGGCCGATCCCATCGAGCCGTTTCGGCGCCCCGTGGAAGCCGGTCACCGCCTCGGCGAACCAGCAGAGCGAGCCTGCCGAGAGGCCGCAGAGGATGACCCCCGCCTCCCAGGCTTCGCGCAGGATCACGTCGATCCCGTGCGCGCGCCAGACCCCGAGCAGACTGACGACGCTGCCGCCGCCGACGTAGATCAGGTCCTGGGAGAGCAGATGGCGGCGCAGATCCTCCGGCCCCTGCTCGCGGCGGAAGAGGGAGATGTGGCTGGCCTCGCAGCGATGGGCGGAGAAGGCCCGGTAGAAGCGGACGATGTAGTGGTCGGCGTCGCCGCTGGCCGAGGGCAGGAAGCAGACCCGCGGGCGCTCGGCCCCGGTCAGGCCGAGCACGTAGTCGTCGAGCAGCGGATTCCCGGACTCCATCGAGAAGCCGCCGCCACCAAATGCCACGATCTGGCGGGGCAGGGTCTGCATGGGTAAATGGTCGACTGCAATCGAGTCGGCCCGGTTGTACAGCGGTCCGAAGTTTTGGGTAGCGGGCTCGCCCGCGTGTACAGGCGCCAGCCGCGTTACTGCAGCACGTAGGCGCGGCGCAGCTTGTCGCGGGCGCGGTGCAGGCGCACCTTCACGGTCCCTTCCGGGATCCCCAGCCGCCGCGCGATCGCCTGCTGGGTCAGGTCCTCGCCGTAGCGCAGCTCAAGCAGGGCGCGGTCCTTCTCATTCAGCCGTTCCAGCGCCGCGTGCAGGTCGGCGCGTTCGACCGTCGCCACCACCTGGGCGTCCTCGGCCCCCTCCTGTGTCTCGATCCTCGAGGTCGGGTCGGGACGGACGCGGGCGTGCTGGCGGAAGGCCTCGTTGCGGACGATCGTCGCCAGCCACTGGTTGCGCCGGTCAGCCTCCCGCAGCGTCGAGCGGCGACGCCAGGCGCGAAGCAAGGCATCCTGGGCTATGTCCTCCGCCTCACTCGGATTGCTCGCGTAGCGGTACGCCAAGCGAAGACAGACCCTGTGCGCCTCACCCCACTCCCAGCCATCGTCCGTGCGTCGCCGATGCCCGTTTGGAGTGCTGATCAAACGAACTTACATAACCGAAGACCACACGAGTGAACTTAAGCGTTGAAACTGTTTTGACCAGGGTCGCGGTCTCTTCCTCGTGGGGGTCAGAACGGCAGGGGAGGGGCAGTCGCGCGGGGCGGAGATCGCCTACGAGGCGATCGCTCCTGTCTACGACGACTTCACCGCTCACCACGACTACGAGCTGTGGCTGGGCAACCTGATGCCGGAGCTGAAGCGCCACGGCCTCCAGGGCAAGCACCTGCTCGACGTCGGCTGCGGGACCGGCAAGAGCTTCATCCCGATGCTGGAGCGCGGCTGGGAGGTGACCGCCTGCGACATCTCGGCCGGGATGGTGGATCTGGCCCGGGCCAAGGTCGGGGACGCCGTCGACCTATCTGTCGCCGACATGCGCGCGCTGCCGACCTTCGGCGAGTTCGAGATGGTCTGGTGCCTCGACGACGCGGTCAACTACCTGCTCAGCGGCGAGGAGCTTGAGCGGGCCCTGACCGGGATGCGGCGCAACCTCGCGCCCGGCGGGCTGCTGATGTTCGACGTCAACACGCTCCACACCTACCGCGGCTTCTTCGCCGAAGAAGTGGTGGTGGAGCGGGACGGCCGGCGGCTGGTCTGGAGGGGCCGCTCCAGCGCCGCGGCGCAGCCGAGTGGGATCGCCGAAGCCAGCTTCGAAGTGCTGCCGGCCGCGGGCGAGGGGGACGAGCCGTTGATCCCGCCGCAGATGCACCGCCAGCGCCACTTCCCGGAAGCGGAGGTGCTGGCCGGGATGGAGAGCGCCGGACTCGAGTGCCTCGAGGTCTTCGGCCACGGCGAGGACGCGGTTCTGCGCCAGCCCCTGCAAGACGAGGTCCACGGCAAGGCCGTCTACATCGCCCGGGCGGCGCGGCCGACCGGCTAGATTCGCGGGGCGTCATCGACCGCCCACCAAGAGTCAGGAGCGACCATGGCCTCTGCCGTCAACGTCACCGGCGTCGACTTCGCCACCGTCTTCGTCAAGGACTACCCCGCCGCGCTGAAGTTCTACGGCGACCTGCTCGGCCTCGAGCACACGGTCGACTACGGGAGAATCCCCGCCGGCGAGTTCGAGACCGGCAGCCTCACCCTGCAGATCATGGACGCCGCCTCGATCGGCCGCGAGTTCGAACCGAGCTCCCACCCGATCGCCCTCCACGTCGATGACGTCGCCGCCGCCCGCGCCGAGCTCGAGGCGAAGGGCATCGAGTTCTTCGGCGAGATGATCGACAGCGGCGTCTGCCACATGGCCCACTTCCCGGACCCCGACGGCAACGCCCTGATGTTCCACAACCGCTACGCGCCGAAGCGCTCGTAGGCGGCTCCGGCGCTGCAGTCGAGGCCGGGAGTCACGAGTGGCCGCACAGGGCGGCCGTAACGTCAGATAGTCCAGATCCTCGGCGCGTATTTGGCAAGCCACTTTTGGCGCTCGTCGATTGCGCGCTCGCCCCATTTCTTGCCGTTGATGAGTGCCTTGGTGATCTTGATATCGGATTTTTTATAGGCGGGGACCTTCTTTGGGAAGCGCGCGTTCTTGATGCTGGTGTTCAGCGCGCTTGCGAGAAGCGTCTGGTTGCCGAGCCGGTTGACCAGCACGTCGTGCTTGGCCCAGCGGTCCGCCTTCGTTGGGCTTTGCGGGTAGATGTGCTCAACGTGCGTCATGCGCTCGTCCTCGACCCGCAGCTCCCCAGTGCGACGAATCTTGTGCTCGATCGCCGTCAACAAGTACCTCGCTGATTTCGAGCGGGGCACCTCGGCGACCCCGAAGCTCGCCCGGAACTCACTATCGCTGGGAGCAAATTCCCTTAGACGAACAATCGCACCACCAACGTCTTTGTCCTTCCGAAGCTGTTTCGCGATCTCGAAAGCGAGACTCTCGATCGTGGTTCCTGCCAGACCTCCAATCAGCGTATGCCGGACATACGCCGATACCAGTGCAGGGGCGAGCTTGGCCTCACCCTTTTCATTGCTCACCTCCCGGCAGCTCAACAGCGGTGGAAGAAGAACGCCGGCATTGAGTACCTGAACGCCCTCCAATGCCGTCTCGAGGTCCTTGTTTTTCGCCTGGCAGTTGACGAGGGATGCATACTCCGCAGCGGAATCGGCCAGCTTTTCAGAGAAGCTGACGGAGTTCAGTTTCCCTTTTTTGATCCGTCCTTTGATCACCCGGTAGAGAGCCCGGGACTTCACGTCCCCGTAGTGGGACACCCAGTAGTGGCGGATGAACTCCTCCACGCTCACTCCGTCCCCGTTGAGACCGAGGATCCCCTCCCACAGCGCGATGATCTGAGTGCGGTCGCTATTGCTCTTCGCCCGCATCAGCAGATAGTTCCGGAGCAGGTCCGGAGTCGAGAGGCCGATACCACGATCATTCAGGGTCTCGAAGACCGCTGCGGCATTGTCCGGGTCCTTGGACTTCACCGCCACCACCGATATGTAGTCCGTCAGCACTGTGTAGAGACGGATGATCTCGTCGCAACCATCGGAACCGGCACCGGCCTCATCAAAACGGTCCTGTACTTCCTTACGGAGATACTTGTACGCCTTCGCGATTTTTTTGTGAGAGGCAAGCCTTGCCTCCGGCAGCCTGGTTTTTCGCCTTTGAATCGTGTCGCGGAAGAACTCTTTGTCGTAGTTGTTCAACTGCAGCGCATACCGCGTGTTCTGCGATTTGATGTCGTACTGGCTGATGAATCCCGTGTCGATGTGCTCCGCAGCTTCTGGTCTCTCGTCACGAACCACATCCCGCAAGGCGGCGAGCAGGATGGACGCCGTCGCAAGACGCTGCTGCCCGTCCAAGACCTCGAAATAAGTCTGTTTTTCGACCAGGACAACCGATCCCAAGAAGTACTCGGACCGCTCCAGGTGCTTACCTGGATGCAGCTCGGAAAAATTGACGATGTCCTCCCAGAATGCTGAAACCTCTTTCGTGTCCCAGCTATAACTCCGCTGCCAGGGCGGCACGCGCAAGGCTGGGGAAGTTTGTCCCAAGAGCGACCCCACCGTCTGCTCATCCGCCACGTAAAGTTTGGCCATTACTCGACCCTACTTAGTCCATCCGGACAGACGGGCCCAGGTGAGCGCGTGAGCCAAACAGCAGGCGAAGCCGCTGCTCACCGAAACCTTCGTTGCCGGCCGGAGTTGTAGACGCTTGCCCATTCTGCCCCAGGAGGTCATTCGCTTGGTTGAGATGAAGTCGCTGTCGTTCGACGAGCAGCTGGCGGCGCTGCGCGCGCGCGGATTTGGCGAAGGGGACCCGGCCTTTACGGCAGCGCTGGAATCGGCACGGCCGGCCGAGCCCGCCGAGCGCTCACTGCTCGCCTGGTCGCGGGGGGTGCTGCCGATCGCCGACGCAGCGGCGCAGATCGAGCGCGAGGGCAAGCCGGTGGTCCTGGGCCATCTGGAGCCAGAGGAGCTGGCGTCCTTCGAGCCGATCGAGGCGGTCGAGCTCCCAGATGCCCCCGCCTACCTGGCGCTCGACGTCGACCTCGGTGAGGCATTCCGCAACGTCCGCCCCGAGGACGCCCTCAAAGAGATCCTCGCCGCCGGCCGCTCCCCGCTGACGGTCGACGAGGGCATCGCCCTGATGCTTCAGCAGCCCTCCGTGATCGCCCGCAACTGGGGCTTCTCGATGGCCGGCTCCCGCCGCGGCGACCAGCGCGTCCCGGCAATGTGGATCAGCGAGAGGCGACCGAAACTGGGTTGGTGCTGGGATCGGAATCCGCACACGTGGCTCGGCACCGCTTCCTGCGCTGGGCGGGTCTGACGGCGCCTAGACGAGTCCCCGCTCCGTGACCCCAGCGATGGAGTCAGGCGGCCCTCGTTGCGGAGAGGATCGCTTCAGAGCCAAGTTGAATCTCGGCGGAGCGGGTGCCACCGAAGAAGCGAATCATCGCCCTGGTGTTCGGCAGCTCCCCTGGATTGCGCCTGACGTCGGACCAGTTGGGCCAATAGCCATTGCGTCGCTTGAACGAGGCGCAGGTCTCGGCTGCCTCGACGGGTGTCCACCGTCGTCGCCTCTGACCGAGGCTCTCGGGGACCATGCCAGCCGCCAGAACGGCCTGCCCGAAGGTGGGAAAGTGACGGTAGACGACGGATAGGCTGGGCAGGCCGTGAATCGGCCGGCACTCCCGTGCTTTCGGCGGTCGTCCGTGATAGTCCCGGAAACGCTGCAATGCGCCCAGGATCTGCGGCTCACGCCATTGCTCGCCCGGTCCCGGCGGCGACTCGTACCTCGTCTCCGCGACGTCGAGCGAAGGTGGAACGCAGGGACGGGCATCGACGAAGGGGCCATCCCCGGCCTTCTCCGCCAGTCCCTGGATCGATGCCGGTCGGCGCCGTTCCTTGAGTTCCATCAGCCGGTAGCGCGCCAGGCAGTAGAGAAGACCCATCCAGGTATCGGGATCGACGCAGAACAGCTCGGGCCGCTTGACCCACAACCATGTGAGGGTGTCCTGCACGGCGTCCTCGCCATCTGCGAGGTCGCAGTAATGCCGCCTCGACAGCTGGCGGGCGATCCTTCGCACCCTGGTGATGTCGAAATCCCCGAACGCGGCTTCGACGTCCGCGGGAGTGGGTGCGTGCTTTCGCGGCTTCGTCAGGAGACCACGGATCGCGTCGAGCTCAGGGCCGTCAACCGCGGCAAGTGCCTCCGCAAATGAGCGAGCCATCAGGCACCACCCACAGAGACATAGACACTCTTTCCCTCGTGTCTGTCCATACGAATCTCTTCCTCCGTGATCAGCACGGCGCATTCGCGCCGAATCAACTCGGGTGCGACACGAAGCGCCTGAGCCAATTCCTCGCAAGACGCTCGTCCACGGTCCCGAACGATCGCCAGTACCTTGCCTTGGATCGTTCCCTCCTCCGCAACGCTAGGACTGGATGGCCTAGGCGTCGAAGCACGTCGTTTTGCCTCATAGCGCGTCGCCGAGCCAACACCCATACGGCGCACCCGCCCTTCTTCCATCAGCCGCTCCAACGCACTCGTCGCGCCGAAGTCTGAGATTCGAAGAGCGCTGCGGATCTCGCCCTTGGCCCGCGGCTCCTCCTGCTCGTCCAAGAACCGAAACACGGCCTCGCAGCGTTCATGTAATGCCTGGGCGGAGCCGGGACGTTTCCTCTTCGACCGACGCTTCGCCCTCGACCTCGGCCGTGGGGGCTCCTCCGGACCAGCTTTGGCACCAGCCCTCCGACTGACACCGCCCAGAGCGGCGGCGGCCCGCTCGAGACGACGCAACTCCTCGCCGCACTCATCTTCGAGGCTCTTGATCCCCGCGAGCATCCACTGCCTGACCTCCAGCTGTTGTCCTTCGAGCACCTCCAGGACCGCCGCGGCGCCCCCTGGCGCCTCCCCCGCCATCAGCTCTTCCTCCGGGAGCGCTCCGTGCCTCGCGCTACGGAAAGCTGATCAAGCAATCTCCGCTCGGCTATCCGATCCACGTTAATCACGTCCTCTCTTTCGAGGCTGCGGAACTCGATCGCCGAGACACCATCGGCCGTGGCCCTGTTAACCCTGCTCGGCGGCCCGATTGATATCGGTCGCGAAAATAGCCCGAAACTTCCCGGGTGAGCCGACTACCCGATGGTCGGACGCGCAATATCCGGATTCATCTTCTAAGTAATTGTGTGTGTTCCATCCCCCGCGGCTCCCAGCTGTTCGCGGAGACCCCAGTGGGTCCAGATCGGGATCGCGAGCTCGCGCAGGCGTGCCCCGACCATCGGCCGGTCCAGCACCAGGGCCGCGCCAACCTTCCAGTCACCGACGTCCTCAACCTCGATCTCGCGGGCCAGCTCGGTTAGGTGATCCCTCACCCAGAGCAGGCGCTCTTCGTGGTGGGCGACGTGCTCCTCGAAGACGCCGCCCTCCCGCAGCATCGGCCCGGGCTGGACCCCGGGGAACAATCGCTTCGCGTCGAGGAGCCACACCTCCCGGCGCCCCTCGTCCCAGGCGAGCACGTCGAGATCTCCGATCGTCTGCCCCGGAGCGCGCTCCAACTGCTTGCCGCCCAAGCTCGTGACCCGCACCCTGCCCCGCCAGCCAAGGCGAACCACCTCGGTGAGGACGTCGTCCTCGAACTCTTCGTCGAGCTGCTGGGAGATCCAGATAGCGGACCTGCGGAGACGCCTGTCACCGTGCAGCCGCCCAGTTCGGATCAGGTCTTCGAGATAGCGGCCGGCTTGCAGGCAGTGCAAGCTCGACCAAGCCAGCTCGCCACCGGGAAGGAGGACCAGCGGTCGGCGCAGGTAAGAGCGCTCGCGGTTCGCCCGGCCCGGCTGGTGAGCCTCGTCGAAGGTGTCGAACTCCGCGCAAGGCCCGAGGGTGAGGCGGTCGATCGCGGCAGCCGCGACCTCGGTGGGCACCGCTACTCGCATCGACAGATCCCGCCCCAGGTCCGAAGCCGTCGCGGACCCCACGTAATCCGGTCCTTCGCCGGCGATGTCGGATAGCGCGCGCAGGAGCCGGACCACCTGCTCGAACCCGACCCCCCACTCCTCGTCCATCGCCGAGTCCAGCTCCTTCCAACGTCCCTCGAGTTCGATCGGAACGTCGAGCACTGGACCCGGATCGACGCCGGGCTCACCAGCCCACCACTCATGGTGCCGAGCGGCCATCCGGTCCGGGGCAGCGGCGAGTACCTCCTCGAACATCGTCGTGCTCGCCTCCGGCAGCTCGCCGCCAAGGTTGATCCGGACGCCCAGCATCTGCGCAACGACCACCTGGCCGCCGGCTTCCTCGTACCGGACCGCGTCGAGGGAGCTGCGCAGCTGTAGCTGCAGCTCGGTCGCGGCCCGCAGCCAGTTGAGGATGCGCAGGCCGAGCGGCGACTCGCCGGCTGGGTGAGAGGCGGCAGCACGCTCGATCAGGATTCGGAAGACCAGCTCGCGCTGGGCATCGCCTTCCTCGGCGAGGGGCGCTCCCTCGGCGGCCCGCCAGACACCGAGGGCAGGAAGGAGGACTGCTTCGCTCTCGCCTTGGAAGGAAGCGCGCTCGTGCATGGCGACCAGCTCCCGCAGGCAACCTGGGTGCAGCGAGTCGAGTTTTTCCTGGATGCCCGCTTCGAGCGTCCGCGAAAGGTCCTCGAGAACAGGCCCGAGCAGCTCATCGGAAGCGACCAGCACTTCCGCGGGCTCGACTCGCCTGGCCGCCAGGCCGAGCTCAACCTCCTGCCGGGCGCGCGGTTCGACCGGCGGCGGAAACTCGAGCAGCGGTGGATTGGCATCGACCTCCGGGTCCGGCCAGATCGCGAGGGTCCCGCGACCCGCTGGCAACACCTCGTCGAGCAGCCCCTCCGGAGGAGGATCTCCCACCTCCTCGGCCCAAGCGATAACCGCGCCGGCGAGCGTCCGGTCCGCCGCGTTATCGCCACGGCAGAAGGAGTCGACGAACCCGGGGCCGAGGATCATCCGCATCCCCGCCTCCGCCGAACAGAAGGCGAGCTGGGGACCGGGCCGCCGGTCGAGCTCGAGGCGAAAGTGGACGACCACGTTCCCCTGTTGAGAGGACCCCAGCAGGAGCCCGGCTTTGCAGAGGCGGTCGACCCAGAAGGTGAGCGCGGTGGCGATGCAGGGCAGGAGGTCGAAGCGCCGCTCGAACACGCTCGCGCAGCTGACCCAGACGAAGCGACCGCTCGTGCGGGCGAGCAGGGCGAACTCCTCCGACTCGCAGGACCGGAAGAGAGGGGTCAATCCGACCCCCTCCCAGCGACTGACTTCCACCCAGCCGGAGAGGTCGTGCAGGATCGCCGGGTGCCGCATCGCCTTGATGCGCGCCCGCTGCAGCATGTGCTCGGCGCCATCGGAGGACGGCTCCTCGGCGAGCCCCTGCTCCTCGATCTGCGCGGCCACACCGAGGGCATCGAGGAGGGTGCAGTTCTCGGGCCAGGGCGGCCGCGGGATCGACCGTAGGGCCGCCGGCAGGGCCAGGGGGTCCTGGCGATGCGCCTCGCCGATCACCTGCAGTTCGCCGATGCCGACGAGCCAGGAATCCGGTTCGAGATCGGGCCGCAGGCACGGGTGATCGGCGTCGATCGTGATCGCACGCCCGTCGCCGACAAGGGCGAGGAGCGAGTGGCTTGCGCCGATCGAGCGGGCGTGGTCGGCGAGCTCCTGCCAGCGCGCTTCGGCGTCACCGCTGTCGCTCACCGCTTCCGCGCCGAACTGCTCCGGATCGATGTCGACCGCATCCACGCCGATCACCACCAGGCAATCGCGGTCAGCGCGGGCGACGAGGTGCTCCTCTTCGACGCGGCAGACCGTCCAGCCCATTTCCCTCGCAGCGCCGGTCGCCACCGTCAGCATCGCCCGCCTGAGCCGCTCGAGAACCTCCGGGAAGCGCGCGGAGCTGGCCGCCCGGGCGACTGCATGGACCAGGGCCGCGAGGCTGAACTGCCAAGGATCGGCGATCAGCAGCGAAGAGTCGGAGGTGGCGAGCAGTGGCTGCCAGGCTCCACCGCTGCGCCGCAGCGGGTCGAGGAGGCGGATCGCGTCGGCGTCGGCGGTGACGTGCAGGGCATTTCTTAGACGTGCGTACTCCTCCTCCGGCGGCGCCACGACCGGTGCGCCGGGGCCATCGTGGTGGGGCCACTTGGAGGCACCCAGACCCGCCTTATCGACGACCAGGTCGCAGATCGAGCTGGCGGCCAGAAGGAACAGCAGTGCCGCTTCCAGATCAGGATCCGCGATCCCGTGCAGCGACTCCATCCAGAGCTGGTAGTGGATGGCAGGGTGCCCCAACCGCGCGCCCAACAGGGTCCGTCTCTGACCGAGGAGGGTGGCCTGAACCGCCAGCGGCGCGTCGTGAATGCCGTCCGGGTGGATCCCCTGCAGGGCATTCGCCTCAGTCCCCGCCAGCCACTCCGCCCAATCGCTTGCCTCGATGTCCCGCCCGGCCACCCCGTCCGGTGCCGTCGCGAGCGCCGCGACCAGTTCCTGCAGCGCCGCGTGCCGGTCGGCGTTTCCGGGCCAGAGCATCAGTGCCGCGGCTCCCTGCTGGAGGGAGAGGCGGTTGAAGCCGTCCAGACCGTGGGTGAGCCCCTGCACACCGTTCTTCTATCCGCTCACGCCGGGCAGCGGGTGCACCGAAGCGGGAGCGACGGGACTCGAACCCGCGACCTCCGGCGTGACAGGCCGGCGCTCTAACCAACTGAGCTACGCCCCCGAGGGACTCTCGGTCGGGCCAGGTGGTGGCGGCCCGGGGGCAAATCTAGCGGGTACTAGGCGCTGGCGAGCTCTGGGCGGGTCAGCTCGGGGACGGCGTTGGGGGACTCGGTGATGGCGATCTCCTCGAGCAGCGCGCGGAGCTGGGCGAAGCGCTCGGGGCCGTAGCGCTCGGCCCAGCGTTGCTCGACCTTGGTGAAGAGGGCGAGGCCGGTCTTCTGGGCCTCTTCGCCGCGCTCGGTGAGGCAGATCAGCTTGGCGCGACGGTCCTGGGGGTCGGGGACGCGCTTGGCGTAGCCAAGCTCGACGAGGTTGTCGATCACCTCGCCGATCGACTGCTTGGTCATGCCGGCGAGGGTCGCCAGCTCGGTGAGGCGCAGGGGCTCCTCCTGGATGAAGCGGAAGACGCAGCCGTGGGTCGGGCGGATGTCGCCGTAGCCGGTCTGCTCCAGCTCCCGGCGGAAGTCGGCGAAGAGCGCTTCCTCGACGACTTCCATCAGGCCCGGGAGGGGGACTCGGCTGGCGGATTTGTCGTTGGCGGGTGACATTTCGTCAGGATACCTGATAAGTTCGCCTGGTCAGGTGGCCTGACAAGGCTTCCTTACGATTGTACTCGATACCCAGGAGGCTCTTGGAATGCAGCCGCAGACGAATCGCAGGTGGTGGACGCTCGGCGCGGTCAGCGTCGCCACCTTCATGCTCTTACTCGACATCACGGTGGTCAACACCGCCCTGCCCGCGATCCAGAAGGACCTCGGCGGCAGCTTCACCGACCTGCAGTGGGTGATCGACGCCTACGCGCTCTCGCTGGCCGCGCTCGTCCTCACCGCCGGCTCCCTGGCCGACCGCCTCGGCCGCCGCCGCGTCTTCGCGATCGGCCTCGGGATCTTCTCCGTCGCCTCGCTGCTCTGCGGGCTCGCCCCCGACCCGACCTCGCTCAACGTCGCCCGCGGCCTGCAGGGCGTCGGCGGCGCGGTGATGTTCGCCGTCTCCCTCGCCCTCGTCGCCCAGGAGTTCCCCAGCGGGCCCGAACGGGGGATGGCGATGGGCATCTACGGGGCGACGATCGGGATCGCCGTCGCGATCGGCCCCCTGGTCGGCGGCCTGCTGACCGACGGCTTCGGCTGGGAGTCGGTCTTCCTCATCAACGTGCCGATCGGGGTAGCGGCGATCGCCGTCACCTACTGGAAGCTGGCCGAGTCGCGCGACCCCAACGCGACCCGGATCGACTGGGGCGGCCTGCTCACCTTCTCCTCGGCCCTGTTCGTGCTGGTGCTGGCACTGGTCCGCGGCAACGAGGAGGGCTGGGGCAGCACCGTGATCGTCGCCCTGCTCGCCGCCGCCGCGGTGCTGATGGCGGCCTTCGTCGCGATCGAGCGCCGGGTCGCCCAGCCGATGCTGCCGCTGGGGCTGTTCCGCCGCCGCGCCTTCACCGGCGTGCAGTTGGCGGCCTTCGCGGTCTCCGGTTCGATGTTCGCGCTGTTCCTCTACCTCACGCTCTATCTGCAGAGCTTCCTCGGCTACTCGCCGATCGAGGCGGGCCTGCGCTACCTGCCGATCACGATCGCTTCGTTCATCGTCGCGCCGCTGGCGGGGATGGCGCTGGCGAAGGTGCAGGCCCGCTACCTGATGAGCGCCGGCCTGGCGCTGACCGGGATCGGCCTGTTCATGATGGGCGGGCTCAACATGCACTCGGAGTGGACCGCCCTGCTGGTCGGGTTCCTGGTCAGCGGCATCGGCGTCGGGCTGCTGAACCCGGTGATCGCCGATGTCGCCCTCAGCGTCGTCCCGAAGGAGCAGAGCGGCATGGCGGCGGGAATCAACGACACCTTCCGCCAGGTGGGGATCGCGGTCGGGATCGCCGCCTGGGGGGCGATCTTCCTCGGCACCGGCGCCGCCAAGGTGGAGGAGGTCGCCGGCAGCTCGGTCGACGGGGAGGAGGCCCGCGGCCTGGTCGAAGCGACCTCCTCGGGATCGCTGCCGCAGGCGCTCTCGGCCGTCCCCGACGGCGCCCGCGAGCTGACTCGCAACGCCGCCGAGCAGGGCTTCCTCCACGGCCTCGACACGATCCTGCTGCTCGGCGCCATCCTCTCCTTCGCCGGCGCCGCGTTCGCGCTGTGGCTTGTGCGGGAGAGCGACATCGAACGCGAGACCCTGATCGGGACTGACTTCGAGGTCGAGCCCGAGGCCGAGCCCGCCCCGGAGCCGGCCCGGGCCTGAGCACCCTCCGGTTGCCTTTTGTCGCCCTGTGGGCGACAAAAGGCAACCGGAGGGAGTTCCGTCGCCGGCGAGCTAGGCTGCCGCCATGAAGCTGGTCAGCTACGACGCGGGCGACGGGGGGCGGGCGGGGGTGCTCGAGGACGAGCGCATCGTCGACGCCTGGGCGCTGCTCGGCGAGCCCCACCGGGGCGGGCTGCGGGAGCTGCTCGCGGCCGGGCGGGTCGACGACCTGCGGGCACGGCTCGGGGACAACGGGGCGCCGTCGCACCCGCGCGCCGCGGTCTCCCTCCTCCCTCCCATCCCCGACCCGGACAAGATCGTCTGCATCGGGCTCAACTACGGCAAGCACGCGGCGGAGGGCGGGATGGAGGTCCCCGCCAGCCCGACCATCTTCGGCAAGTACCGCAACGCGCTCGCCGCGCCCGGGGCGAGCGTCCCGCTCCCCGCCAACAGCCGCAAGGTCGACTACGAGGCCGAGGTGGCCTTCGTCGTCGGCCGCCGGGCCAAGGAAGTCGCCGAGGCCGATGCGCTCGAGTACGTCGCCGGCTACACGCTGCTCAACGACCTCTCCGCCCGCGACCTGCAGTTCTCCACCCCGCAGTGGATGTCCGGCAAGGTCTTCGACGGCTCCGCCCCCTGCGGGCCAGCGCTGGTCACGCCCGAGGAGGCGGGGGCGCACGACGGGATCGAGATCCGGCTGACGCTGAACGGGGAGCAGATGCAGGGCGCCTCGACCGCGGAGCTGATCTTCAGCGTGCCCGCCCTGCTCTCCCACCTCTCGCACCTGATGACGCTGGAGCCGGGCGACATCGTCTCCACCGGTACCCCCGACGGGGTCGGCAGCGTCCGCGACCCGCGGGTTTGGCTCGCCGCCGGCGACGAGATCGCGATCGAGTCCCCCACCCTGGGACGACTCGAGACGCGCATCGCCAACTGACCCGCCGGTTGCCGAGCCAAGCCCGCCCGCTCAAGGGGCGGGGCCGGGTGATATCTCGTAAGCCCTGGCGGCCAGCGACGCGGACAGCGGCCGGCTCGGCGGCTGCGCGCGGCCGCTCGCGGCACCATCCCGGGCGCGGCTCCCGGACCAGCGCATCGGGTACGGCGCGTAAAGCAGCAGCGACTGCCAGGTGTCAGTCCCGATCTTGCCGTCGACCGGATGTCCTTTGACGCCCTGGAAGGCGCGCACGGCGGCGCGGGTGAGGCGGCCGAAGTAGCCGCTGACGGGAACGTCGTGGCCGGCCCCGATCAGCCGCTGCTGCGCCCAGACGACGAGGTCGCCCTTGCTCCCCAGCTTCAGCAGCGGGTGAGAGACGCCGGCGCTGTAGCGGGGCAGCGGGCGGCGGGCGTGGTCGGCGCCGAGCGCGCCCCACTCCACCCCGTTCGTCTCCTGCCAGCTCCACCAGCTCGGGGCGAGGCCGCCGAAGCTGGCGGCGAAGCGGCGGAACAGCTTCAGGCCACCGCGGCCGGGCGCTTCGTAGGTCTGGCCGATCGGGTAGATCGGCCGCCCCCAGAGGCGGTTGTAGAGGTAGGTGTGCTCGAAGACGGCGCGGATCGAGGTGCCGATCGTCTTCCAGTACATCTGGGGCTGGTTGTAGGTGGCGCCGCCCGGCCCAAGGAAGACCGAGTAGGGGAAGGACGGGTGGTAGTCCACATAAGGGAAGGCGGCGAGGGAGATCGGGTAGGAGTTGCCGACGGCGGCGCGCAGGGTGCGGACGTAGAGGTCGGCGGCGGCGTACTTGCCCTCGTAGGCGCCCTCGGCGTCGATCACGAAGCAGTCCGCGCCCTTGGCGACGGCGCCGGCGGCGACCCGGGCCTCGGCGACGGGGCGGTTGCCGTAGACGAACTGCCAGGCGCAGACGTCGAGGCCGCCGCGGCGCAGCACCCGCACCAGGCCGCGGCTGAACTGGCGCCAGGGGTCGCCGCCGTCGCCCGCCTTGACGTAGACGGTGCCGATGTCGTTGCGCCTGGCCCGGGCGAGGATCGCCGGGATGCTGCCGCCGTCTGAGCGGTCGACGTACCAGACCCACATCCCCTGGCGGTCGAACGGCGTGTTGCCGACCGGTGGCGCTGCTTCCGCCTGCCCCGCCCCGCCGGTCTCGGCAGCCGCGGAGGGCAGTTGAGCCAGCGTCACGATCAAGGTGATAGCCGCCAGGAGCACCGAGAGCAGTCGTCGCCTCGAAGTGCCTCTGGACCACCTCTCCGGGATCACAACTGAGATGTTGGCCGATCGGGTACCGGTAGGGCATCCCGATGCAACCGATCGACGCTTTGCCCCGTACTCATTGCCGATGAGAATCGCGATCGTCGGCACGGGGGTCTCCGGTTTGGTTGCCGCCCACAAGTTGCACCGCGAGCACGAGATCGTCGTCTACGAGGCGGCGGCGCGGCTCGGCGGGCACTCGAACACGGTGAGGGTCGAGGACGGCGCGGGCACCCTCGCGATCGACACCGGCTTCATCGTCTTCAACGACCGCAACTACCCCCACTTCGAAGCGCTGCTGGCCGAGCTCGGCGTCGCCAGCCAGCGCTCGCACATGGGCTTCTCGGTCGCCGACGGGCGCGGGCGCTTCGAGTACTCCGGCACCCCCTGGGGCCTCTTCGCCCGCCCCGCCCACCTCGTCAGCCCCTCCTTCCTCGGGATGCTGCGCGACTGGCGCCGCTTCAACCGCGAGGCGCGGGAATTGATCGGGATGAACGGCACCGCGCCCTCGCTCGGCCACTGGCTGGAGCAGAAGGGCTTCTCCCGGCACTTCATCGAGCGCCTGATCGTGCCCCAGGCCGCCGCCGTCTGGTCGGCGGACCCGGAGCAGATGTGGAGCTTCCCGGCCAGCTTCATGGCCGAGTTCTTCGACAACCACGGCATGTACAGCCTGCGCGACCGGCCCCAGTGGCGGACGGTCAGCGGCGGCTCCGCCAGCTACGTCGAGGCGATCGCGGCGCCCTGGCGGGACCGGGTGCGGCTGGCGGCGCCGGTGCGGCGGATCGAGCGGCTGCCGGACGGGGTGCGAATCGAGGCCGAGGGCTGCGAGAGCGAGCGCTTCGACCAGGTCGTGATCGCCACCCACTCCGACCAGGCGCTGGCGCTGCTCGCCGACCCCAGCGCGGCGGAGCGGGAGATCCTCGGCGCGATCCCCTACCAGCGCAACGAGGCCGTGCTCCACACCGACACCGCGATGATGCCGCGCCGGCGCGCCGCCTGGGCGAGCTGGAACTTCCACCTCGCCGAGCGGCCCGCGGCCGGCAGCACGGTCACCTACTGGATGAACAACCTGCAGCGCCTGCGGGCCGAGCGCCAGTACCTGCTGACGCTGAACCGCGGCGCCGCGATCAACCCGGCCAAGGTGCTGCGGCGCTTCGAGTACGACCATCCCGTCTACACCGCCGCCGGCGTCGCCGCCCAGGCCCGCCATGCCGAGATCAGCGGCGCCCGCCGCACCCACTACTGCGGCGCCTACTGGGGCTGGGGCTTCCACGAGGACGGGGTCGTCAGCGCCCTGCGGGCCTGCGCGGGGATCGTCCTCAGGACTCCCCTCACCCGGGGCGTGTCTGAGGTTAGGGGTCATATGGACCCCCCAAGCTCAGACACCCCCGAGGAGGCGCTGGCCGCGTGAGCGCGTCCGCTGTCTACGAGGGGACGGTTCGCCACCGGCGCTTCGAGCCGGTCGAGCACGAGTTCAGCTACCGGCTCTTCCTCATGTACCTGGACCTCGGCGAGCTGCCCGCGGTGCTCGATCCCTATCCGCTGTGGTCGGCGCGGCGGCCGGCGCCGGCGCGCTTCCGGCGCCAGGACTTCATGGGCGACCCGGCGCGGCCGCTGGCCGAGTGCGCCCGCGACGCGGTCGAGGCCGAGACCGGCGCGCGCCCGGCCGGGCCGGTGCGACTGCTCGCCGGCCTGCGCTACCTCGGCCACTCCTTCAACCCGGTCAGCTTCTACTACTGCTTTGACAGGGCCGGGGAGCGGGTGCAAGCTGTCGTTGCCGATGTCGAGAACATTCCCTGGGGAGAGAGCCACGCCTACGTGCTCGCCCGCGGCGCCAGCGAGGGACCGGTGCTGAGCGACGAGCTCGACAAGGCGCTGCACGTGTCGCCGCTGATGGGGATGGACCAGACCTACGCCTTCCGCGCCGGCGAGCCCGGCGAGCGGCTGGCGGTCCACATCGAGTCGCGGCCCGCCGCCGGCCGCGGCGGCAAGTCCTTCGACGCCACCCTGTCCCTGCGCCGCCGCGAGCTGAGCCGGCCGCTGCTGGCGCGGATGCTGGCCCGCTACCCGGCGATGTCGCTGCAGGTGGTGGCGAAGATCTACGCGCAGTCGCTGCGGCTGAAGCTGAAGGGCGCGCGCTACTTCCCGCACCCACATGGCAGGAAGCCGAAGGGGTTCCTCGCGCCGTGAGGGACGCACTGTCCCGGACCGCCGTCTCAGCGGTGATGAACCGCGGCGTCCGCCACGGCCGCATCGACGTCGTCGAGGGCGGGCGGCGGCGGCGCTTCGGGCCCGCCGACGCCGACCTGCGCGCGAGCGTCGTCGTCAAGGACCCCGCCGCCTGGCGCGGCCCCCTGCGCGGCAGCGTCGGCCTCGGCGAGGGCTACGTCGACGGGCTCTGGGAGACCGACGACCTGGTCGCGCTGATCCGCATCGCCGCCCGCGAGCTGCGCGACTTCGACGGCCTGCGCAGCGCCATCGCCCGCCCGCGCGGCCTCCTGCACCGGGCGAGGCAGCTGGTGCCGGAGAACACGCGGACGGGCGCCCGGCAGAACATCTCCGCCCACTACGACCTCGGCAACGACCTCTTTGCCGCTTTTCTGGACGAACGGATGATGTACTCCTGCGCCTACTTCCCGCGGCCGGGGGCGACGCTGGAGGAAGCTCAGGTCGCCAAGCTCAACCGCATCTGCCACCAGTTGCGGCTCGGCCCCGAGAGCCACCTGCTGGAGATCGGCAGCGGCTGGGGCGGGCTCGCCGTCCACGCCGCCCGGGAGCACGGCTGCCGGGTGACGACGACGACGATCTCCCGCCGCCAGCACGAGCTGGCCAGCCGCCGCGTCCACGAGGCCGGTCTGGGCGAGCGGGTGACGGTGCTGCTGGAGGACTACCGCGACCTCCGCGGCCGCTACGACCGCCTGGTCTCGGTCGAGATGATCGAGGCGGTCGGCTGGCAGTACTTCGACGACTTCTTCCGCCGCTGCGACGAGCTGCTCACCCCCGGCGGGCTGATGCTGCTGCAGGCGATCACGATCGACGACGAGATCTACGAGGCGGAGAAGGGCACCCGCAGCTTCGCCAACACCCACGTCTTCCCCGGTGGCTGCCTGCCCTCGAAAGCGGCGATCGCCGACTGCGTCGGCCGCGTCACCAGCATGCGCCAGGTCTGGCTCGACGACATCACCGCCCACTACCCGCCGACCCTCGCCGCCTGGCGCGAGCGCTTCCTTGGCGCCTGGGAGCGGCTGCGCCCGCACGGCTACGACGAGCGCTTCCGCCGCCTCTGGGACTTCTACCTCTGCTCCTCGGAGGCGGGATTCCGCGAGCGCCGGATCGGCGACGTGCAGGCGCTGTTCGCGAAACCGGGCCGGTCGTGAGCGGGGGCGAGCCGCTGCTGCTGATCCACGGGCTCGGCGGGTCGCGCACCATCTGGGAGCCGGTCGTCGACCTGCTCGAGCCCGCGCGCGAGGCGATCGCGATCGACATGCCGGGGTTCGGCCAGGCGAAGCCGCTGCCACCGGAGGTCGAGCCGACCGCCGCGAACCTGGCGAGGAAGCTGCACCGGGAATGCGCCGCGCGCGGCATCGTGCGCCCGCACGTCGCCGGCAACTCGCTCGGCGGCTGGGTGGCGCTGGAAATGGGCCGCTGCGGCTGGGCGGCCTCGGTGACCGCGCTCTCGCCGGCCGGTCTCTGGTCCCGCCCGCTCGGCGCCCCGGCCGGTGGCGGCGCCCGCATGCTGCTGCGCGGCTCGCCCTGGCTGAAGCTGGCGCGGCCGCTGCTGACGCCGGCGCTGCTGCTGCCGGCGACGCGCCGCCTGGCCTTCCAGTCGATCGCCGCGCACCCGGAGCGGATCCCCCCGGGCGCGGCGCGCGAGCTGGTCCTCGGCTGGCTCGACGGCGAGGGCTACGACGGCGCCAACCGGGCGATGCGCAGCCACGTCTTCGACCCCTCCGGCTACCCGCCCGAGGTGCCGGTGACGATCGCCTGGGCCGAGCTCGACCGCCTCGTCGGCCCGCCGCGGCCCGAGCGCCGTCCCCCGGGCGCCCGCTTCCTCACCCTCCCCGGCGTCGGCCACACGCCGACCTGGGACGACCCCGAGCTGGTCGCCCGCACCCTGCTCGAGGGCAGCGCCGTCTCGGCGGCGGTCTGAGTTCTGGGAGAGTTAGCCGACGCCAGCGAACGAGGAGGAGCAGCGTGATCGTCGAGAGGACCGAGAATCCGCAGTGGCTGTCCAACGCCTACCTGGTCGCCGACCCCGAGGCCGGCACCGGCGTCCTGATCGACGGCAACGACGAGCTGGGACCGCTGCTGGAGCGGATCGAGCGCGACGGGATCGGGATCACCCACATCCTCGTCACCCACCCCCACGGTGACCACGTCGCCGGCCTGCCGGAAGCCCGCCGCCAGCTCGGCAACCCGCCGCTGGTCGCCCACGAGGCGACCGCCGCCGAGCTCGACGAAGAGGTCGAGGTGACGCTGGCCGACGGCGAGAAGCTGCAGGCGGGGAGCTTCGAGGTCGAGGCGATCTACACCCCCGGCCACGCGGCCGGCCACCTCGCCTACCTGGTAGACGGCACCGACCTCTTCACCGCCGACGTCCTCTTCAAGGGCACGGTCGGCGGCACGATGGCGCCCGGCGCCAGCGGCTTCGACGACCTCCAGGCCTCGGTCATGCGGCTGCTGGAGCTGCCGCCCGAGACCCGCGTCCACCCCGGCCACCGCGAGCCGACGACGATCGGCGCCGAGTGGGAGGAGAACCCCTTCGTGCGGATCTGGCGCGGGCTCGACGCGACCGGCGACGAGGCGGTCACGGTCTGGGGCCGGGAGGCGACGCTGAAGCTCTGGGCGCCCGACTACGACGGCGGCAACAAGGCCTGGATCGTCTTCGGCGACTCCGGCGAAGAAGCGATCGTCGGCGGCTCCCAGGTCGAGCGTGGCTAGAGCTCGCGGCTGCTGACGGCGCCCGACTGCAGGGCGCGCTCGGCCAGGGCCGCGCGCTTGCTGTTCTGCGGCAGGTCGCCGACGCCGAGCTTCTCGAAGAGGGCGCGCATGTGGGTCTTGACCGCGTCGACGCTGAGGTGCAGCTCGGCGCCGATCTGCTGGTTGGTGGCGGGGGTGGCGAAGCTGCCGCCGTCCTTATAAGGACGGCAGAGGGCGACGAGGACCTTGCGCTGGGCCGGTGAGATCGTCGCCGCGGCCGGGGTCTCGGTCGCGAGCGCGGTCGCTTCGGGGGCCGCGTCGCCGGGCCGGCGGTAGACGATCGCGGTGCGACCGAAGCGGATCGCGTCGCCGTCGCGTAGGTGGCAGCGGCCGTGAACGCGCTGCCCATTGACATAGGAGCCGTTGCGGGAGAGGCCGTCGTCGACCAGCGTGCACTCCCCCCGCACCATCTCCAGCTGCGCGTGCAGGGCCGAGACCTCCTCGTCCCACTCCAGCCGCACGTCGGCCGAGGGGCCGCGCCCGACCCACAGCTCCGTCGTCCCGGCCGCGATCGTGACGATCCGCTGCCGGTCCTCGCCGTCGCGGAGGACCAGGAACGGCAGGCCCGCCCGTTCCGCTTCGATCTGCGCCTTCAGCTCCGGCGCGCTCGCCGCTCGGGGGCCGTTCATGGCCGTGATCCTAGGAGAGGGCCCCTCCTCCCGAGGAGCCTGGGCGGAATCCACCGGGCTGGCAGCGCCGGTCGGCTTTAATCGTTTGCGGGTCTTTGGACGAATGTGCGATTGGTATCTGAGGGCGCTACCCCCCACACTGCTCTGATGATCGCCACCGAAATCCAGGAATTCTTCTTCGATTGGTACCCCGTCTTCGGGGTCTTCTTCATGTTCTGCCTGCTGATCGTCTTCCTCAAACTGATGAGGAGCACGGTCGGGACGACGAAGCCGGAAACGGTCAAGGCGAGCAAGACCGAGCCCGTGCTCTGGGACGAAGTGCAGGGCGTCGACGCCGCCAAGGACGAGCTGATGGACGTGGCCGAGTGGCTGCGCGAACCGGACCGCTTCGCCGCCCTCGGCGCCAAGCCGCCGCGCGGGGTGCTGCTGTTCGGTCCCCCCGGCACTGGCAAGACGATGCTGGCGCGGGCGGTCGCGGCCCAGGCCGGCGTCGACTTCTACGCCTCCTCCGGCTCCAGCTTCGTCGAGATGTTCGTCGGCCGCGGCGCCGCGCGGATCCGCCGCCTCTTCAAGGAGGCGCGCAAGTCCGGGCGCGCGGTGATCTTCATCGACGAGCTCGACGCCGTC
>Ga0190275_10000699_pt1 | contig 27394 bp, 27 predicted proteins | sample Popmic550T_FD_133745 | JGI IMG/M metagenome (GOLD analysis project Ga0190275, IMG submission 133745) | Populus adjacent soil microbial communities from riparian zone of Yellowstone River, Montana, USA - 550 T | ecosystem: Environmental > Terrestrial > Soil > Riparian zone > Trees stand | place...
CGCGGATCGCCGGGGCCGTCTTCGAAGCCGATCGCCACCGCGGCGCCCGTCGCGGCGGTGATCAACGTGGCGCGGGCGAGGGCGAGCGGCGCGCCGGAAGACTCCTCGTCGCCGGTCAGGACGATGGTGACGCTGGCGTCGCGCAGCGTCCCGGCCTGATGCATCGCGCGCAGCGCCGCGACGATCACGACGAGGCCGCCTTTGTCGTCGCCGATTCCGGGCCCGGTGGCGCGGTTGCCGTCGCGGACGAAGGACTGGAACGGACTTTCGGGCTCGAACACCGTGTCGAGATGGCCGATCAGCAGGACGTTGCGGCCGCGCCCGGCGTGGGTGGCCACGATATGGCCGGCCCGCCCGGTCTCGCGCATGTCGACCCAGCGCACCTGGAAGCCGAGCGGCTCGAGTTCGGCGCGCATCATCGCCCCGATCGCGGCCACGCCTTCGAGGTTGAGCGTGCCGCTGTTGCGGTTGACCAGCCGTTCGAGCAGGGCGATCGACCGGTCCGCCTCGCGGTCGACGGCGGCGGCCATCGCCCGCTCCTCGGGGCTGAGGCGCGCCTGGGCCGGAAAGGCGGCGAGGAGGGCGAGCAGGAAGAGGAAAAGGCGCATTCGCCCCACCTCTTCGTTCGCCGCGCGCGGGTCAAGGCCGAACCCGCGCCTCGCTCGTGCGTTTCACCCCCGAAGGAGCCAGCCATGACCGATCCGCGCACCCCCGCCACGAAAGAGGCCCAGCTGCCCGACGCGCTCGACCAGACCATGGACGCCGACCCGGCCGCCGGGGAACGCGGCAGCGAGGACGCGCGCCTGCTCGCCGGCGCGGACCAGGCCGAAGGCGATGTCGAGCGCGAGACGGCGCCCGAGGAAACGGCCTCGGTCAACGACTGAAGCAATTGCGGCGGAGGTCGGGGGCATGGCGCGTTCATCCGCCGTTGCTTTCCGCGCGCCTAAAATGGCTGTAGAAGCCGCTCCAACGCTTTTTAATGCAGGATAGTCATGGCCAATAATCTCCTTCGCTCGCTGGCTCTGGTGGGCGCCGTCGCGTTCATCCCGGCGACGACCGCCTCGCTCGCCCAGGTCGACGTCAATTCCTATCGCGAGCTCGACCAGTTCATGTCCGTGCTCGAGCGGGTGAAGGCCGAATATGTCGACCAGGTCGACGACGCGACCCTTATCCGCGGCGCGATCGACGGCATGCTGAACAGCCTCGATCCGCACTCCTCCTATCTCGACGAGCGCGGCTTCCGCACGCTGATGACGACGACCGACGGCAATTATGGCGGCCTGGGGCTCACCGTCACCATGGAGGACGGCGCGGTCAAGGTGATGGCCGCGACCCGGGGCACGCCGGCCGACCGCGCCGGCGTCAAATCGGGCGATTTCATCACCCATATCAACGGCCAGCTCTTCTACGGCGGCACCCTCGACGAGGCGGTCGAGCGGATGCGCGGTCAGCCCGGCACCAACGTCAATCTGACCATCGTCCGCCCGGGCCGCGACCGTCCGTTCGACGTCGCCATCACCCGCGCGATCATCGACATTCCGGCGGTCCGCTCGGAGGTCCGCGACGGCGTCGGAATCATCACCGTCACCACCTTCAGCCGAGTCACCACCGAAGCGGCGCAGCGCGCCATCGCCGACATCGAGCGCCAGCTCGGCCACCCGCCCTTGGGCTATGTCCTCGATTTGAGGTCGAACCCCGGCGGGCTGCTCGACCAGGCGGTCGGATTGTCGGATCTGTTCCTCGAGCGCGGCGAGGTCGTCTCGCAACGCGGCCGCCGCCGCACCGACATCGAGCGCTATTACGCCCGACCGGGCGACGCCGCCAACGGCCTGCCGATCGTCGTCCTCGTTGACGCCGGCACCGCCTCTGCCTCGGAGATTGTGGCGGGCGCGCTGCAGGACCATCGCCGCGCGGTAGTCATGGGCGAGCGCACTTTCGGCAAGGGCTCGGTCCAGACCCTGCTCCCGCTCGGCAGGGGCGGCAGCGCGCTCCGCCTTACCACGGCGCGCTATTACACGCCCTCGGGCCGCTCGGTGCAGGAGGGCGGGATCGCGCCCGACATCCTGGTGCCGCAGCTCTCCGATCCCGATTACCGCTCGCGCAACCGGGTCCGCGAATCGGACTTGCGGCGCCACCTCGTCAACGAGATCGGGGTCCGCGAGGATCTGATCCAGGATGACGGAAGGCCCGATCCGCGCTTCGCCTCCTCCGCCGAGGAGCTGACCCGGCAGGGAATCACCGACTATCAGCTTCATTATGCGCTGCAGACGCTCTCGCGGCTCGGCCGGCTCCAGCAGCCGCCGCGGATCGCGGCGACGCCCGGCCGCCGCCGGGGCGGCCGCTGATACGGACTCAAGGGATGCGCGACCCTCTGGGCATTGCCAAGGCGCTCGCGCTCCTGATTCCCGCGGGCTTGCTGGCGGGCGCCTTTGGGTCGGAATATTGGGGAGGCCTCCATCCGTGCGAGATGTGCTGGTGGCAGCGCTGGGCGCATATGGCCGGGCTCGCCTTCGCGATTGTCGCTCTGCTCGGCGCGCGCATGCCCGACCGGGGCCGCTCCTTCGTCTGGCTCGCCGCTCTGGGGATCGCGGCGAGCGGGGCGATCGGCGCCTACCATGCCGGGGTGGAGCTGAAGATTTTCGAGGGCTTCTCCCAGTGCACGGCGGGCGGCGCCGGCCAGAGCGTCGAGGAATTGCTCAATTCGGTGATGGCGGCGCCCCTGGTCCGCTGCGACGAAGTGCAATGGTCGTTGCTCGGCATTTCGATGGCGGGCTGGAACGCGATCCTTTCGCTTGCCGGTGCGTTGGTGATTCTATGGCTGAGCCTCAAACGCCCCCGAACCGCCTAGCGCCGCCCTGGCGCCCCGGCGATCCGCGCGGCGACGTCGCGTCGATGCTGCGCGTCGACCAGGCCGGCGAATATGGCGCCACCCGAATCTATGCGGGCCAGCTCGCCGTGCTCGGCGACCGCCACAAATCCTCGGCCCTGATCGCCGGCATGGCGGCGCAGGAGAAGGAGCATCTGAGGCATTTCGACGATCTCCTCGCGCAGCGCGCAATTCGCCCGACCATCCTCCAGCAGGTCTGGGCGGTGGCCGGTCACGCGCTCGGTGCGGCCACGGCGCTGATCAGCCCGGCCGCGGCGATGGCCTGTACCGCCGCGATCGAGGACGAGATCGACGCCCATTATTCCGGACAGCTCGCGGACCTTGGGGACAGCGACCCGCCGCTTTCCGCCAGCATCGAGAAATTCCAGGCCGACGAACGCGCGCACCGCGACGCCGCGATCGAGGCCGGCGCCGAAACCAGTATCGGCTATCCCTTGTTGTACGGCGCCATCCGGCTCGGCTGTCGTACCGCCATCGCTCTGTCGAAGAGGATCTGAATCCATGCGCTTTGCCTTGTTCGCTCTCGCCGCCGCCGCCTTCGCGGCCTCGCCCGCCGTAGCGCAGCCGGCGGCTGCTCCCTCCGGCCCGGCCGAACCGCGGGTCAACCAGGTTATCGTCTATGGCGACGACCCCTGCCCCGCGAGCACCGACGAGGAGATCACGGTCTGCGCCCGCCTGCCCGACGACGACCGCTTCCGAATCCCGTCCAATCTGCGCCACAATCCCAACGATCCGGCCAGCCAGTCCTGGGCCGGCCGCGCGCTCGAGCTCCAATATGTCGGCCGCACCGGCACCGAGAGCTGCTCGACCGTCGGCCCCGGCGGCTTCACCGGCTGTATGAACCGGATGATCAATCAGGCCCGCGCCGAGCGCCGCGGCGAGGGCGACGTCAACTGGACGAGGATGGTCGCGGAAGCGCGCGAAGCGCGCGAGGCGCGCCTCAGAGCCGCGACCCAGGAAGAGGAAGAAGAAGAACGCACCAACCAGCCGCCGCCGCGCTGATCCGGCGTGCGGGGGAGCGGACTCAGGCGGGAGATCGGGCCGGTCGGGGCGGCCGTGCTCGCCTTCAACGGCATCGTCGGCGCCGCGATCTTCGCGCTGCCAGGAACGCTCCACGAGAAATTCGGGGCGTTCAGCCCCTGGCTCTTTCCACTGATCGGCGCGGCGGCGCTGCTGATCGTATTGCCGCTCGCGCGGCTCGCCGCGCTCCATAAGGAGACCGGCGGGCCGGTCGCCTATGCGGCGCCGTTCGGCCGCTTCGTCGCCTTCGAGACGGGTTGGCTCTACTGCCTCGCCCGCTGGAGCGCGATGGCGGCGAATGCCAATGTCTTCGCCATTTATGCGGCAACGCTCTGGGCGCCGGCCGGCGGCAAGGCGGGGCGGGCGGCGGCGATCCTGCTGCTCGTAGCAGCGCTCACCGCGATCAACATGATCGGCCTGCGCCGCGCCCTGCGCATGCTCGATGCGGTGACCGTGATCAAGGCGCTGCCGCTGCTCGCGCTCGCCATCTGGGGCCTGCTCGCGGCCGGCGCGATTCCGGCGCCCGGGCCGTTGCCTTCCTTGTCGGCGATGGACGCCACCGTCCTGCTGGTTCTCTATGCCTTCGTCGGCTTCGAAAATGCCCTGGTCCCGGCCGGCGAAACCGAAAATCCGCGGCGCAACATTCCGCGCGCCCTGATCGCGACGGTGATCGGCATGGCGCTCGTCTATTTCCTGATCCAGCTCGCTTATGTCTCGGTGATGCCCGCCGGCCCGGCGCCGACCGCGCCGCTCGCCGCCTTCGCCCAGGTCCTGGTCGGCCCCGCCGGAGCGGCGCTGATCGCCGTCGTCGCGCTTGCCTCGGTCACCGGCAATATCGGCAGCACGATGACCTCGACTCCCCGGGTGACCTATGCGCTGGCGCAGCAGGGCTCGCTGCCGGCCTGGTTCGGCCGGGTCAGCCCGCGCTGGGCGACGCCGGCCAATTCGGTGCTGTTCATGGGCCTCGTCGTGGCGGCCTTGGCGCTCTCGGGCAGCTTTATCTGGCTGGCGGTGCTGAGCACGCTCGCCCGCCTCGCCGCCTATGTCGTCAGCATCGCCGCTCTGCCCAAGACGGAGAAGGCCGGTCCGGCGACGATCGTCCTGATGGTCGCCGGGATCGGAATCTGCCTCTGGGCGGCTTCGCAATCGAGCTGGCAGGCCTGGGCGGCGCTTGGAGGCGCCTTCGTCGCCGGGGCCCTGCTCTATGCGGGTTCGAGCTCGGCCGGGACGGTTTCCTCGATCCAGCCGCCGCCGAGCACGCGCTCGCCCTCGTAGAGGACTGCGGCCTGGCCCGGCGCGACGCCGAATTCGGGCCGCTCGAAACATATGGCCTCGCCGTCGAACCGAATTGGGGTCGGCCTGGCCAGTGAACGCACCTTGGCGGTCAGCCCGTCGCGCTGCCCCTCGCCCAGCCAGTTGATTCCGCTCAAGCGCGCCGTTCGCACCGCGAGCGCGCTCTTCGGCCCGACCACGACCCGGCCGGTCCCGGGCTCGAGCTTCAGCACGAACAAAGGCTCGGTCTGGCCGCCGATCTCGAGCCCGCGGCGCTGGCCCACGGTGAAGTGGATCAGGCCGCGATGCGCGCCCAGCACGCGCCCGTCGCGGTCGACGATCTCGCCCGGCTGGGCCGCTTCGGGCCGGACCTTCTTCACCACCGCCGCATAATCGCCATCGGGGACGAAGCAGATATCCTGGCTGTCGGGCTTGTCGGCGACCGCCAGCGCAAGGTCGCGGGCGATCGCGCGCACCGCCGGCTTGGGCAGGCCGCCCAGCGGGAAGCGCAGATAGTCGAGCTGGTCGCGGGTGGTGGCGAACAGGAAATAGCTCTGGTCGCGGGCCGGATCGGCGGCGCGGTGCAGCTCGGGCCCGTTCGGCCCGACGACGCGCCGGACATAATGGCCGGTCGCCAGGCAATCGGCGCCGAGATCGCGGGCCAGGCTGAGCAGATCGGTGAACTTCACCCCCTGGTTGCAGGCGATGCAGGGGACAGGCGTGCGACCGCGCGCATATTCGTCGGCGAAGCGCTCGATCACGCTGGTCCGGAACCGGCTCTCATAATCGAACACATAATAAGCGATGCCGAGCCGCTCGGCGACCGCCCGGGCGTCGTATATGTCCTGGCCGGCGCAGCAAGTCCTGCTGCGTCCGGCCGCCTGGCCATGGTCGTAGAGCTGGAGCGTCACCCCGATCACCTCGGCGCCGCTCTTCGCCGCGAGCGCGGCGACGACCGAGGAATCGACCCCGCCCGACATGGCGACGACGATGCGGGCCTTAGCGGCGGGCCGGGTCAGCTGGAAATCTGGGGTCATGATGCGGGCTAGATAGGGGATAGGGGGCCGCGCGGACAGCCCCGTTGCATGTTTTACGGGCTCTTCACCCTCTTTCGCTAGGAAGGCGGCATGGACGAATCCTTTCAGCTACGCGCCCGGCGCCGCCCCGGCGGCGACCAGCCGGCGCGCCTCGATTTTTCGATGCTCAAAGCGGCCTTGTCGGCGCAGGCCGGCGCGAGCGCGGCGGCGCGCGCCCAGGCACGCGCCGCGCCGCCGGCCGAGCCGATCGGCGAGATATTGCTGGCCGCATCGGGTTGGCGCGACGCGGCTCGCGCCCAGCGCGGCTGTTTCAACCGTGCCGAAGCGAGACGCCGCGGCAATACGGCGTAAACCATGATCACCGTGATATTTACCTTGGCGTTTTAGCCTTCCTTCAACGCTCTGCCGCTAAAGGGGGGAATGCAGACGGCGCTTGGTGGCCGGATGCGCGTAAAGTTTCTTGAGGTACGAATGATCGAGAATCAGAAAATCCGTCCCGCTCAGGTCATCGGTCCGCTCGGCGAGCCGCTCACCATCGAATCGCTGCCGGACCCGACGACCACCCGCTGGGTGGTGCGCCGCAAGGCCGAGGTCGTGTCCGCCGTCAATGGCGGCCTGATCAGCGTCGACGAGGCGTGCGAGCGTTACGGGCTCAGCCTCGAGGAATTCGCGGGCTGGCAGCGCGCGGTCGACCGGTCCGGCATGCCCGGGCTTCGAGTCACCCGCATCCAGCATTACAAAACGCTCTACGAGCGCCAGCAAAGCTATTGAGGCGGCGGGCCCGTCCGGCCCGCGGCTTCCCCCGAACGTCGATTCCCTCAGGAACAAGCGCGTCTGTGACGCGTCTTAGATCGGACCGCCGCTGTAACGTTGGCGGTTTTCGGTTCAGAGGAGGGAAGCAATGATCGGTATTATCGTCTGGCTCGTCGTGGGTGGCGTCGTCGGCTGGCTCGCCAGCATGATCATGCGCACCGACGCGCAGCAGGGGGTTCTGCTCAACATCGTCGTCGGCATCGTCGGGGCCTTCATCGGCGGCATGATCTTCAACAAGGGCGATATCAACAACGCGCCGTTGAACCTCACCGCGTTCCTCGTGTCGCTGGTCGGCGCGGTCGTGTTGCTGGCGATCGTCAACCTGTTCCGCCGCGGAAGCATACGCTGAGCCGGGCTTCGGAACGACAAAAGGGGCCGCCCGGCAGGGCGGCCCTTTTTTCGTGTCAGCCTCTGCGGCCCGCGACCATGCGGTAGATCAGCAGCAGCAAGACCGCGCCGATGATCGCGGCAATGAAGCCGGCGCCTTCGCCCGCCCGATACCAGCCGAGCTGCTGGCCGAGGAAGCCGGCGAGTAACGCGCCGCCGATGCCGAGCGCGATCGTGATCAGGCAGCCGCCCGGATCGCGGCCGGGCATGATCGCCTTGGCGATGGCGCCGGCGATCAGGCCGATAACGATCCACGCCACCCAGCCATGGTCGGCAAGATATTCAGACATAACGCTTCCTCCTTGTCCCGGGCCTCCGGCGACGCACACATGAGCATGGTAATGGACAAACAATGGTTGTAAAGCGCGGTTCCCCGGCGCCGGGGGCGGAGCAAGCGTGGCGCACCGTTATTTTGGCTTGTTCCAGGTGATCTATTGGGCTAATACAGCGGCGGGAGCGGCTGCCGCCGCACGGTCTGAGCGGGGACGATGAAAGCGATGAACTACGAGTCGACCAAATGGAGCCGCGAGGCGATCGACGATGTCGTCGTCGACGAGGCGACGCTTGTGAGGCGCCGGCGCCGCAAGCGGATCATCATCGCGGCCGCGATCGTCCTTCTGCTCGTGATCCTGGCCGTCTTCATGATGGGCGGCACCGGGGAAAAGGCAGCGGCGCCCAAAGCCGGCCAGGGCGAACAGCTGCCTGCGGTGACGGTGATCGTCCCGGGCCGCCAGGACATCGCCGCATTGATCTCGACGACAGGCTCGCTCGCCGCGCGGCGCGACATGCCGGTCGGCATCCCCGGCGAGGGCGGCCAGGTCGAACGCGTTCTGGTCGAGCCAGGCCAGTGGGTCCGCGCCGGCCAGGTGCTGGCGGTGATCAACCGCTCGGTCCAGTCGCAGCAGGCCGCGCAGCTCGCCGCCCAGATCGAGGTGACCCGCGCCGACCTTCGCCTCGCCCAGAACCAGCTCGACCGCGCCCAGCGGCTCGTCGGCCGCGGCTTCATCAGCGCGGCCGATCTCGACCAGAAGCGCGCCACCCGTGATGCCGCCGCGGCCCGCGTCCGCGTCGCCGAGGCCCAATTGGGCGCGACTCGCGCCCAGATCGGCCGCCTCGACGTGCGCGCCCCGACCGCGGGCCTCGTCCTTTCCCGCAGCATCGAGGCCGGCCAGGTGGTCGGCGCCGGCTCCGGCGCCCTGTTCCGCATCGCCGAGGGCGGCCAGATGGAGCTTCTCGCCCGGCTTCCGCAGAGCGAACTCGCGCGGCTCAGCGTCGGCGTCCCGGTCACGGTTACGCCGGTCGGGGGAACCCAGAGCTATCAGGGAAGTGTCTGGCAGATTTCGCCGATCATCGATCCGACGAGCCGACAGGGCGTCGCCCGAATCCTCGTCCCCTACAATCGCGACATGAGGCCCGGCGGGTTCGCCTCGGCCGAGATTCGCGCGGGCTCGACCTCGGCGCCGCTGCTGCCGGAATCGGCGGTCCAGAGCGACGCGCGCGGCAATTTCGTCTACGTGATCGACAACCAGAACAAGGTCGTGCGCCGCGACGTCACGATCGGCGAGGTCAGCGACCTCGGCATGGCGATCGTGAGCGGGCTCAACGGCAACGAGCGGGTGGTGCAGTCCGCCGGCGCCTTCCTCAGTCCAGGTCAGCGGGTCCGGCCGGAGCTGATGCGCGCCGCGCGATAAGGGTCGATCGACATGAATTTCCGCAACATCTCCGCCTGGTCGATCCGCAATCCGGTCCCGTCGCTCGTCCTGTTCGCCTTTCTGACGCTGGCCGGGATCGTCAGCTTCATGCGGATGGACATCCAGAACGATCCGGACATCGATTTCCCGATCGTGATGATCTATATCGCGCAGCCGGGCGCGGCGCCGACCGAGCTGGAAACGCAGGTTACGCAGCGTGTGGAGGCGGCGGTCCGCTCGGTCCAGGGCGTGGATGAAGTCAATTCCAACGTCGCCGAAGGCGGTTCCTTCACGTTCGTCACCCTCGTGCTCGGCACTCCCATCGACCGCGCCGTCAACGACATCCGCAATGCGATCTCGCAGATCCGGGGCAATCTTCCCGACGGCATCCTCGAGCCGCAGATCAACAGCGAGAATACGACCGGCAACGACATCGCCAGCTATGCCGTCGTATCGACCGGCATGTCGCTCGAGCAATTGAGCTGGTTCGTCGACAATACGCTGTCGCACGAACTGCTGGGGGTTCCCGGCATGGCGGCGGTCGAGCGCACCGGCGGCGTGTCACGCGAGATTCGCATCATCCTCGACCCGGCCAAGCTTCAATCGCTCGGGATCACTGCAAGCCAGGTCAATGCGCAGCTTCGCGCAACCAATATCAACACGGCTGGCGGACGCGCGCAAATTGCCGGGTCCGAGCAATCGGTGCGTGTGCTGGGCAATGCGCGCAACGCCTTCCAGCTCGGCCAGACCCAGATATCGATCGGCGGCGGCCGAACGGTCAAGCTCGCCGATATAGCGCAGGTGCGCGACCTTTATGCCGAGCAGCGTTCCTACGCGACGCAAAATGGCCAGCAGGTCCTCGCATTCTCCTTCCAGCGCGCGAAGAACGTATCCGATGTCACCGTCTTTCACGGCGCTCAGGAACGCATGAGGGTCCTGGAGGAGCGCAATCCGAATATCCGTTTCGTCGAGCTCTCCAACGAAGTGCAATATACCGAAGCCCAATATCATTCGGCGATGGAGGCGCTCGTCGAGGGCGCCGCGCTGGCGGTGCTCGTCGTCTTCCTGTTCCTGCGCGACTGGCGCGCGACATTGATTTCGGCGATCGCCATCCCGCTCTCGGCGATTCCGACCTTCTGGTTCATGGAGCTGATGGGTTTCACGCTCAACAGCCTGACCCTGCTCGCGCTCAGCCTGGTCGCGGGCGTGCTGGTCGACGATGCCATCGTCGAGATCGAAAATATCGTCCGCCACATGCGGATGGGCAAGAGCGCCTACCAGGCGGCGATCGACGCCGCCGACGAGATCGGCCTCGCCGTGGTCGGCACCACCTTCTCGATCGTCGCGGTGTTCTTCCCGGTCGGCCTGATGCCCGGCATTTCCGGCGAGTTCTTCAAGAATTTCGGTTTCACCGTGGTCGTCGCGGTGCTGATCAGCCTTGCCGTCGCGCGCCTGATCACGCCGATGCTCGCGGCCTATTTCCTGAAGGCCCACGGCCCCGCCAAGCATGGCGAAAGCTGGCTGATGGACCGCTATATGATGCTGCTCGGATGGACTTTGCGCCACCGCTGGGTCACGATCGTCGGCGGCGTGGTATCGCTCGTTCTGACGGTCTTCGCTTTCGGCGCGATGCCGCAGACCTTCTTCCCGGATCAGGATCGCGACCAATCGTCCGTCTCGATCGAAATGGTTCCCGGTACGACCGAGGAGCAAACCGGCGCCGTGGCGCGCCAGGTCGAAGCCGTCCTGCGCCGCCAGCCGGACGTCGAATCCGTTTTCTCCCGCATCCGGGTCGGAAGCGCGAGCGTGAACGTAACGCTCAAGGAGGAGCGTTCGCGGACGAGCATCGAATTCGAGCGCGCCATGGCGCCGCAGCTCAATCGAATCGCCGATGCGCGTGTTTCGTTCCGCTCGCAATCGACCGGCGGGCGCGACATCATGGTCAATCTCGGCGGCAGCGACCCGGCCCAGCTTACCCTGGTGGCGAACCGCCTGGTCCAGGAGATGGCCGGGGTGCCCGAATTGGTGGCGCCGCGCGTCAGCGGCGATCTGCAGCGGCCCGAAATCACGATAAGGCCGCGGATGGACATGGCCGCCGAGATGGGGGTCTCGACCTCGGCGCTGAGTCAGGCCATCCGAATCGCGACATTGGGCGAGATCGATCAAAACAGCGCGCGTTTCTCGCTGTCCGACCGCCAGATTCCGATCCGGGTCGCGCTCAACGAGAATGCGCGCCAGCGCCTCTCCACGATTCAGAATCTTCCGGTGCCGACGACGAGCGGCGGCTCGGTGCCGTTGCGGGTCGTCGCCGACATCAGCTTCGGGGCCGGCCCGACCCGGATCGAGCGGACCAACCAGCTGCGCCGCATCACGATCGGCGCGGATATGGCTCCCGGAGTCGTCAGCGGTCAGGCCTGGACCCGGATCAACGCGCTGCCGGCGATGCAGAATTTGCCGCTGGGCGTGAACCAGATCGTTCTCGGGCCGAACAAGTGGCAGCAGGAGATGATCACCAGCTTCATCATCGCGGTCGTTTCCGGCGTTTTCCTGGTCTTCGCGGTGCTGATGCTCCTCTATCAGCGCGTCCTCCCGCCGTTCGTGAACATGGGCTCGCTTCTCCTGGCGCCGCTCGGCGGATTGGTGGCGCTCATGATCGCCGGCCAGCCGATCTCGATGCCGGTCTATATCGGCATCCTGATGCTGCTCGGCATCGTCGCCAAGAACTCGATTCTGCTTCTCGATTTCGCGCTCCTGGAAATGGAGAAGGGCGTGCCCAAGACCGAGGCGATCATGGATGCCGGTCACAAGCGCGCCCAGCCGATCGTGATGACGACGGTCGCGATGTGCGCGGGCATGGTTCCGACGGCCGTGTCGCTTTCCGGCGATGCGGCATGGCGGCAGCCGATGGGCATTGTCGTGATCGGCGGCCTGATCCTGTCGACCGTGCTCACCTTGGTCCTCGTCCCCGGCACGTTCAGCCTCGCGCTCGGCATCGAGGAGCGGCTCGGCCCCAGGTTCCGGCGCTGGTTCACCACCGGCGGCAAGGACGCCCCGGCGCCCGTGCCCGAGCCGGCGGAGTAGGGCAGGCCCCAATCACCGGATTGGACCTCAGCCCGCCGGCGGTTAAGGGACCGGCATGAGCCTGTTCCGCCACCCGGGCCCCGGCCGCCACTCTCCTGCGCAGAGCGCGCGCGGCATGCGGGCGCTCGCCACCGCGATGCTCGCCGGCATGGCCGCGATCTTCATCGCCGCGACCCGGCTCGATCATCTTCATCCGGCGTGGGGCTTCGTGCGCGCCTTCGCCGAAGCGGGGCTGGTCGGCGGCATCGCCGACTGGTTCGCGGTGACGGCCTTGTTCCGCCACCCGCTCGGCCTGCCGATACCGCACACCGCGATCATACCACGGAACAAGGACCGGATCGGCGACACGCTCGCCAATTTCCTCAAGGACAATTTCCTCACCCCCTCGGTGGTCGCGCGGCGGATGAAGAATCTCGACGTCGCCGGCGCGCTCGGCCGATTCCTCTCGCTGCCCCCCGGCGAAGGGCGGCTGCGCGCGGGGGGCTCGCGCCTCCTCGCCGACATCCTCGAGGCGCTCGACCAGGAGAAATTGGGCGGCATGGTCAAGAGCGCGCTCGCCGAGCGGATGCGCCGGATCGAGATCGCGCCGCTGCTCGGCCAGACGCTCGAGGCCGCGATCACCGAGGAGCGCCACGTGCCATTGGTCGACGGCATCGTCACCTGGGCCGGCCGCACGCTCGACGCGAATGAGGATTTGATCCGCGAGATGGTGCACAAGCGCGCGGGCTGGATCCTCAAACTCGCCGGCCTCGACGCCAAGCTCGCCGACGCGATCGTCGACGGCCTCAGGCGCCTGACCATCGACATGGCCCTCGATCCGCACCATCCGCTGCGCGCCAAGGCGGAAGAGGGGCTCGCCCGGCTCGCCGCGGGCCTTCGCGCCGATCCCGAGCTCCAGGCCAGGGTCGAGGCATGGAAGGAGGAGATGATCGAGAATGAGGCGGTCGGCGCCTGGCTCGGCGGCATTTGGGAGAATAGCCGCGCCGGGCTTCTCAGGGGCGCGCGCGATCCCGACGCCGCGCTCGCCGGCAAGTTCGGAGAGGCGCTGCGGCAGCTCGGCGAGACGCTCCAGCAGGATCAGCGGCTCAAGGCCGCGATCAACCAGTTCGCCCGCCGCGCCACAATCGGCTTCGTCGCTTCTTATGGCGACGGCATCGTCGCTTTGGTCTCGGACACGGTTCGCGCCTGGGACGCGCGCACCGTCTCCGACCGGCTCGAAGGGGCGGTCGGCCGCGACCTCCAATATATCCGCATCAACGGCACCCTGGTCGGCGGCCTGGTCGGCGTCGTCATCCACACGATCGAAGTGACGACATGAGCGCCTTTTTATCCATGCGTCGGCGCTGAAGCGCCGGGCGATCGCGGCCGATAAATATATACTGTCCCTAATTACTTTCAGCCGTCGCTGGCGCGCTCGATGTCCGCGCCCACCGCCTGGAGCTTTTCCTCGAGCCGCTCGTAGCCGCGGTCGAGATGGTAGACTCGGTTTACCTCGGTCTGCCCCTTGGCGGCGAGGCCCGCCAGCACCAGGCTCATCGACGCGCGCAAATCGGTCGCCATCACCGGCGCGCCGACCAGGTTTTCGACCCCGCGCACCACCGCCGAGCGCCCGCGCACCTCGATGTCGGCGCCCATCCGAGTCAATTCGGGCACGTGCATGTAGCGATTCTCGAAGATCGTCTCGGTCAGCAGGCTGGTGCCCTTCGCCAGCGTCAGCATCGCCATGAACTGTGCCTGCATGTCGGTCGGAAAGGCGGGGAAGGGCGCGGTCGAGATCGACAGCGGCTTGGTGCCGCTTTTGGCGGTAACCTTGATCGCATTGGGCTTGAACTCGATGATCGCGCCCGCGTCGGCCAAGCCGGAGAGGATCGCGTGCATCGAATCCTCGCGCGCTCCGACCAGCTCCAGCGAGCCGCCGGTGATCATCGCCGCGCAGGCATAGGAGCCCGCCTCGATCCGGTCGGGCATCACCGCATAGGTGGCGCCGTGCAGCCGGTCCTTGCCGTGGATCGTCAGCGTGTCGCTCCGCAGCCCCTCGATCTCCGCGCCCATCGCGATGAGGCATGAGGCGAGGTCGGTGATCTCGGGCTCGCGCGCCGCATTCTCGATCACGGTCGTGCCGTTCGCCAGCACCGCCGCCATCAGCGCATTCTCGGTCGCGCCGACCGAGACCGAGGGGAAGCTGATCGTGCCTCCGGTCAATCCGCCCTTCGGCGCGATCGCCTTGACATAGCCGGCGGCGAGCTCGATTTCCGCGCCAAGCGCCTGCAGCGCCTTCAGATGGAGGTCGATCGGCCGCGTGCCGATCGCGCAGCCGCCGGGCAGCGACACGCTCGCCTCGCCGGTCCGCGCGAGCAGCGGCCCGAGCACCAGGATCGAGGCGCGCATCTTGCGGACGATGTCGTAGGGCGCGACGGTGGCGGCGATGTTGGCGGCGCGAAACGTCATCACCCGTCCGAACTCGCCCTTGCGCGAACCCTCGACCGTGGTCGAAACGCCGAGCTGGTTTAGGAGATGGCCGAAGCTGTCGACGTCGGCGAGCCGCGGCAGGTTCCTGAGCGTCAGCGGCTCGTCGGTCAAAAGCGCGCAGGGCATCAGCGTGAGCGCCGCGTTCTTGGCGCCCGAAATCGGGATCTTGCCGGTGAGCGGTCTGCCGCCCTGGATGATGATCCTGTCCATGGCGCGCCGTCTTACGCCTTATGCGCCCCCAGGCAAGTCGGCGCGAAGGCGCCCCGCGGCCGCGCCCGAAAAACGATGCAGGATGAAGGAGTTCTTGATTTCGATCAGGGCGCGTTCACAATTTGCACCCTAAGTTCCGGGCCGGGTTTGTTTCCGCGTACCTTTGGGGGATGAAGTTTCGTTGGGGGGAAGTTGTCTAGCTGAGCGGCTCAGCCATTACCTCCGGCTGTCCGAGGCCGAGCGCCAGTCGCTCGACGGGCTCGAGGAGCAGGATCGCCCCTGCCGCCGGGGCGCAATCATCATCAGCGAGAACGAGCGGTCGCGCGAGCTTTACATCGTCCGTTCGGGCTGGCTCCATACTTCGGTCGTGCTCGGCAATGGCAGCCGCCAGATCATGCGCTTCCAGTTTCAGGGCGACATATTGGGCCTGCCGTTGCTCGCCTTCGCCGATTCGCCCGAGACCGTGACCGCGGTCACCGATGCGGTGCTCTGCCCGTTCAGCCGCGAGCGGCTCGCCGCCCTGATCGCCGATCACCCGCGCCTCGCCGCCATGCTGCTCGGCCTCTCGGTCGCCGATCGGGTCGCTTTGGCCGACCGGCTCGCCTCGATCGGGCGCACGCCGGCCCGCGCCCGCGTCTCTTCCCTGTTCTGCGAGATTTTCGCGCGGATGCGGCGCTTGGGCACGCCGCGCGACGAGGCGATCCACCTCCCGTTCACCCAGGAGGAGATCGGCGACGCGACCGGCCTTACGGCGGTCCACGTCAACCGGATGATGCGCGGCCTCGCCGAGGACGGGATCATCGAGCGCAGCGGCAACAATATCCGCCTGATCGACGAGGCCCGCCTTGCCTCCGAAGCCAATTTCATGGACCGCACCGAGATCGAGACCGGCTGGCTCCCGAAGGCGCGCTGAAAAGTTTTGCCGGTGCAGGCTCGCGCTACCAAAGAGTCCTAGGCCTTTTCCAGCGTGCACTGGAGCGGGTGCTGGTTCTGCCGGGCGAAGTCGATCACCTGGGCGACCTTGGTCTCGGCCACCTCATAGGGAAAGATGCCGCACACGCCGACGCCGCGCTGGTGGACGGCGAGCATCACCCGGGTCGCATCCTCGATGCTCATCTTGAAGAAACTCTGCAGGACGTGGACGACAAACTCCATCGGCGTGTAATCGTCGTTGAGCATCAGCACCTTGTAGGGCGAGGGCGACTTGGTCCGGGTGCGCGTCTTGGTGGCGAGCCCCAGGCCGGTGCCGTCCTCGTCGCCGGGATTGCCATTGGCTGCGATGATCGGGTCCATGTCCATTTCAACGCCGTAAATATGGCAAGGTGCCGGTAGGCCGCAAGGGTGATCCTCCCCTCGAAATCGAGGGAGGAACGCAAAAAGGGCGGCCGCTCCAACGGGAGGGGCCGCCCTTTCTACTGGTTCGGACTCGGGCGTGTTACGCGGCCAGGGTCTTCACACGATCGGCCGCCACGGCGTAGCGGCTGTTGATCGGCTCGGCGACATCGTTCGCCAGCTTCATCACCGTCTCGGAGAGACGGGCGCTCTCGGCGACCGCGGCGTCGAACGCGCTGCGGGCGAAATCGCCCTGCAGCTTGAAGAAGTCGGTAGCCGACTTCACTTCGGCGAAGCTCTTGAAGGCCGCCGAGGCGTCCTCGAAGCTCTTGCGGCCATATTCGGCGGCATCGTGGCCGAGAGTCTCGACGCCCTTGGCGGCGACCTTCGAAGAGGCGACGATCGCCTCGACGTTGCCGCGGGTCAGGTCGGCGAATTCCTCGACGATCTTGGAGCTCTTCTCGAACGCGGTCTTGGCGCGCGCATTGACGTCACCCAGGACGGCGTTGAACTGCTCGGTGGCGATTCTGCCGGTCTCGGCGGCTTTGTTGGTCTGGTTGGCCATCTTCTTCACTCCTGTTTTGATCAGCCTGGCGCCGGTCCTGGCGGCCTTGCTGGGTTTCACGACCGGCTTGGCCGGCTTTGCTTTGCGGGCGGCCGGCTTCTTGGCCGGCTTGGCCCTCTTGACGGTCCTGGCGGCGGCCCGCGAGGCGGGCTGACGCTTCGGCTGCGGCGCGGCGGCCTTCGCTGCTGCGGGGGCGACCTCTTTCGCTTTGGCGGGCTCGGACGCGGCGGCCTTGGGGGCCTCCGCCTGCGGCAGCATTTCCGCCTTGGTTTCGGTCACTTTCGCTTGAACTTGGTCGGGCACGAACACGCTCCTTTGATGCTGCAGTGCAACAAATAGGCGTGTTCCGACGCGATTTCAAGCATTTTTTGTGCGCTGCAACATAATCGTCACAAGGGCGTGGTTTAGCGGTGCTTGGGTTCCACCGCCGCCGCCGCTGCGTCGGCAGCGGCCTCGATCTCGGCCACTATATTAGCGCGCTCGCTTTCGGCCTCGGGCGTGAGGGGGCGCTGCACGTCACCATCGCCCCAGCGGCCCCGGCCCTCGCCGCACCCGCCTTCGTTGCAGGGAAGCTCCGCCGCCATGTCGTCGCGGATCGCCTCGAGGAAGGCGCAATCCGCGTCGCGGTCCGGTGCGAGAATGGTGAACGGCAGCGGCCGCATGTTGCCGACGAGGCCGAGATACCCCCGCACGGTGTCGCGCGTGACCGGCACGCGGTTCCATTCGAGCCGGTTGCCGCGCGTGACCCTCAGTCGGTTGACCACTGTCAGATGGGGGAGGCCGTCCCGCGGGGTAAGCCAGCCCGGCCGCGGCCCGGGGCAGGCCGATGGCGCCGCTGGGGGGTGATCCGCGGTCAGCAGGCACAAAGCAAGGGCTGCTGCGCCTCTCATCGCGCCTTCACATAGCTTCCGGGCGCGTCTTCGATCGCCTTGAGGCGCCCCTTGCCCGGTAAGCGCGCGCCGGTGGCACGCACCTCATTGGCCGAGCCCGCCTTGATCCAGCCGATCCAGTCGGGCCACCAGCTGCCCTTGGTCTCGGTCGCGCCGGCGACGAACCGGTCGAGCGTGTCGGCCTTGGCCTCGTTGGTCCAATATTGATATTTGCCCGCCTCGGGCGGATTGACCACGCCGGCGATATGGCCCGAACCCGCCAGCACGAAGCGCATCGGCCCGGCGAAATGGTGGGTGATTTTCCACACGCTCTGCGGCGGCGCGATATGGTCCTCGCGGCCGGCCTGGACGTAGGTTGGAACCTTCACCGTCCGAAGGTCTATCGGCACGCCGTCGATCTTCAGCCCGCCGGGCTGGACCAGCCGGTTCTCGCGGTAGATCTGAGTCAGGTAGGCGCGGTGCCATTTGGCGGGCAGGTTGGTCGTGTCGCCGTTCCAGAACAAAAGGTCGAACTGCGGATAATCCTCGCCCATCAGATAGTTGGAGGTGACGTAGTTCCAGATCAGGTCGCGGCCGCGGAGCAGATTGAAGGTCGCCGCCATGTAGCGCCCGTCGAGATAGCCCTTGTCCGCGCTCAGCTGGCGGATCAGCTCCATCTGCTCGTCGCCGATGAACAACTTGAGGTCGCCGGCTTCCGAAAAATCGACCTGGGCGGTGAAGAAGGTCGCCGAAGCGACCTTGCCCGCCTGCCCGCGCGCTTCGAGCAAGGCCAAAGTCGCGGCCAGCATCGTCCCCGCGACACAATAGCCGATCGCGTGCACGCTTTCGACGCCGAGCGCGTCGCGCACCGCGTCGATCGCCTCGGCCTGGGCGAGGACGTAATCGTCCAGCCCCACGTCGGCCATGCTCGCGTCGGCCGATTTCCACGAGACGATGAAGACGGTCAATCCCTGCGCGACCGCCCAGCGGATGAAGCTCTTCTGGGGATTGAGGTCGAGTATGTAGAAGCGGTTGATCCAGGGCGGGAAGATGATCAGCGGCGTCTCCAGCACCTTGTCGGCGGTGGGGGCATATTGGATCAGCTGGAAGAGCGGCGTCTGCAGCACGACCTTGCCCGGCGTCGCCGCGATGTTGCGGCCGACCTCGAACGCCTCGCGGTCGACATGGGTGAGCTGCCCCTTGTCGAGGTCCTGCAGCATATGTTCGAGCCCGTGGAGCAGGCTCTCGCCCCTGGTCTCGATCGCGCGGCCGATCACCTGCGGGTTGGTCAGCGCGAAATTGCTCGGCGACATCGCGTCGACGAACGCGCGGGTGGTGAAACGCAGCTTCTCGCGGGTCGCCTCGTCGACCCCCTCGATCGCGTCGACCGAGCCGAGCAGCCGTTCGGAGATCAGCAAATAGCTCTGGCGAATCGTGTCGAAGAGCGGATTGTCGCGCCATTCGCTGGCGGCGAAGCGCCGGTCCTTGTCGGCTTTTTCCTGGAGCGCGCTGCGCTCGCCGTCGCCGCCGCCCAGCGCCCGCTGCCAGATCGACATCCCCTCGGTCCACAGATCGGCCTGCATCTGCATGATCTTCGCGGGGTCGCCGAACATTGCCATGCCGGGCCAGCCGGTCACGGCCTTCTCGGGATCCGGCGCCTTGGCCGCCGCGGCGCCCATTTGTCCGCTCAGATGCTCCATCATCAATTGCTGGGCGCGCCCCATCACCCAGGTCCAATGCTGCATGTCTTCCAGGCTCGGGCCGGGGAAGGGGGATGCGGCCGGCGCGTCGGAATCTTTGGTTTCGGGGTCGGCCATGATTTGCGTCCTCGTGCTGGCGCCCCTCTACGCCCGCCGCGCCCGCCGCGAAAGCCTTGGCGCGCGCCGGATTGCGGCCTTTCCCAAAGCTATGATAGTCAAAGAGCGGGACAAAAGCGGGTCGCTGCGCCGACTCGCGGGGGAGATAGAGCGATGAGCAAGCGGGGAGCGGCCTTGCTGGCGGTATGTCTGACGGCTTTGGTGGCACCGGCGCTTGCGCAGTCGGGCTGGACCGGGATCGGCCAGGCGGCGGCGACGCCGGAAGCGGCCAGCGTCACCATCAATGCCCGGGGCGAGGCCCGCCAGCGCGAAATCATGTTCTGCCTCGAAGGCCATTTGCTGCGGCTCAACGAGGCTGTGCTCCATTATCAGGGCGGCGCCACGCAGAACGTGCGCCTGCGCCAGCGCGTCGCCGACGGCGGCTGCAGCCGGATGGCGACGCTCTCCGGCCGCAACCGCATCCTGGTCTCTGCACACGTCGCCTACGATCCCGCCACGCTCGAAGGGGCGCGGACCCAGGTCCAGATCTTCGTGCGCTGATCAATCCGCGTGCAGTATCCGGTCGAGGCCGCGGCCGAGCGCGTTGAACACGGCGATCACGTCGATGCCGCCGCCCCGGGGGCTCGCGCCGGCATTGAGCGCGCCCATCGCCGAAGGCGCCTCGCCGGCGATCAAGCGGACGCGGGCGCCGGGTTCGGGTTCGTAGGGCACGCGCATCCGGCTATCGTCGGTCCGCCCGCAGACGACGATCTCGTCCCCGGCGGCGTCGCGGCGGCAGCGCCGCTGGCCGCCGGCGCCGTCGGTCACCTCCTCATACCATCGGTCGTAGACGGCGATCGCTTCCTCGGCGGTGGCCGGGGGAGGTTGGGTCAAGGCGGCGCCGGGCCACGCCGCGACGCAGAGGATCGGGAGAGCCATTCTCGACTTTGTCATGGGCCTAATCTATCCGCCCCTGCGAACGCCCCCGTTCCGCGAGCAGGATGACAGAAAAGATGGTCAAGGCAAGCAGCGTTCTCGATCGGGTGCTGGTCCTCGAGATGGTCCGCGTCACCGAGGCGGCGGCGGTCGCCGCTTCGAGGCTGATCGGCCGCGGCGACGAGAAGGCCGCCGACGCCGCCGCGGTCGAGGCGATGCGCGACGCATTGAACCAGCTCGATTTCGACGGCACCGTCGTGATCGGCGAGGGCGAACGCGACGAGGCGCCGATGCTGTTCATCGGCGAGCGGGTCGGCGCCCGCCGAGGCGATCCGGACGCGCCCAGGATCGACATCGCGCTCGATCCGCTCGAGGGCACGACGATCACCGCCAAGGCCGGCGCCAACGCCATGGCGGTCCTCGCCATCGCCGAGCAGGGCTGCCTCCTCAACGCGCCCGACGTCTATATGGACAAGATCGCGGTCGGCCCCAATTATCCCGAAGGCGTGATCGATCTCGCCAGGCCGGTCGCGGACAATGTCCGCGCCGTCGCCGCCGCCAAGGGCGTGGAGGCTTCCGATATCATCACCTGCGTCTTGGACCGGCCGCGCCACGAGAAATTGATCGCCGAGCTGCGCGCGCTCGGCTGCGGCATCCAGCTGATCCCGGACGGCGACGTCGCCGGGGTGATCGCGGTCACCGACCCCGATACCGGAATCGATCTCTATCTCGGCTCGGGCGGTGCGCCGGAGGGCGTGCTCGCCGCCGCGGCCCTGCGCTGCGTCGGCGGCCAGTTCCAGGGCCGCCTGCTGTTCCGCAACGACGACGAGCGCGCCCGCGCCGCCCGCTGGGGCGTCGAGGATTTGAACCGAATCTACACGCTCGGCGAGCTCGCAAAGGGCGACGTCATCTTCGCCGCCACCGGCGTGACCAACGGCTCGCTTCTCGCCGGCGTCCAGCGCCGCAAGACGATGACCACCACCGAAAGCGTCGTCATGCGCGCGAGCACCGGCACGGTGCGCTGGGTCAAAGGCGAGCACCGGCCCGATCACGAGCCCGGCTGCCGCTAGGAAAATGGCAGCCCGTCCGCCGGCCTCGCCGTCCCGCTCGCCATGCAATATTCCCGTTAGGATTCCCATTTGCGTCGCCCCGGCCTAGACGTGGCCGATGCTGATGGCCTCGTCCTTCGTCTGCGGCGTTTCGCGCTCGATCCTCGGGCAGCCGTGGCGCTGGCGGGGCGGCAATGCCGACGCCAATTTCGAGCCTGACGACCTCGTCGACCAATTGCTGCTCGCCCGCGGCGTCGGGCGCGAGGACCTTGCCCGCCACCGCGCGCCGACCCTGCGCGGCTTCATGCCCGACCCTTCGGTCTTCCGCGACATGGACCAGGCCGCCGAGCGCCTCGCCGACGCCGTCGAGCAAAGCGAAGCGGTCACCATCTTCGGCGATTATGACGTCGACGGCGCCACTTCCGCCGCTTTGCTGATCCGCCTGCTGCGCGCGCTCGGACTCGAGGCGAAGGCCTATATTCCCGATCGCCTGATGGAGGGCTACGGCCCATCGGGCGAGGCTTTGGTCCGGATCGCGCAGGGCGGCGCGGCGCTGATCGTCACCGTCGATTGCGGCGCCCAGGCGTTCGAGGCGCTTGCCCAGGCAAAGGCGGCCGGAGTCGATGTGATCGTCGTCGACCATCACAAATGCGCGAGCCGCCTTCCCGATTGCTTCGCCATCGTCAATCCGAACCGGCTCGACGAGAGCGACGAGGGCGCGGCCCACGGCCATCTGGCGGCGGTCGGAATGGCGTTCATGCTCGGGGCCGCCTTGCTCAGAACGCTGCGGGGCAGGGGTTTCTTCGCCGCCCGAAGCGAGCCGAAGCTGGTCGAGCTGCTCGATCTCGTCGCGTTGGGGACGGTCGCCGACGTGGCGCAGCTCAAGGGCCTCAACCGCGCCTTCGTGACCCAGGGGCTCAAGATCATGGCCGGCCGCTCCAATGTCGGCCTTGCGGCGCTCGCCGACGCGGCGCGCCTCAGCCGCGCGCCCATATGCCGCGATCTGGGCTTCGCGCTCGGTCCCCGGATCAACGCCGGCGGCCGGGTCGGCAAGTCGGATTTGGGCGTCCGGCTGCTGACCACGCAGGATCCGGCCGAAGCCGAAGCGATCGCGGGCGAACTGGACCGCCTCAACGAGGAGCGCCGCGGGATCGAGGCCGAGGTGTGCGCCGCCGCCGAAGCCCTCGCCGGCGCGCAGTCGAACCGCGCGGTCGCGATCGTCGCCGCGCCCGGCTGGCATCCGGGCGTGATCGGCATCGTCGCCGGCCGGCTCAAGGAGAGTTTGCGCCGGCCCGCGATCGTCGTCGCGCTCGGCGAGGACGGAATCGGCAAGGGCTCGGGCCGCTCGATCTCCGGCGTCGATCTCGGCGCCGCGGTGCTGGCGGCGATGGACAGCGGCCTTTTAATCGCCGGAGGCGGCCACGCCATGGCGGCCGGTCTGACGGTGGCGGCCGGCGGAATCGACGCGCTCGCCGATTTCCTCGACGAGCGGCTCGCGGCCGACGTCGCCCGCAGCCGGGACGACCGCGCCTTGCTGCTCGACGCCTTACTCGCGCCGGGCGGGATCAACGCCGCTTATTGCGACGCGCTTGAAGCGGGCGGGCCTTATGGCGCCGGCTGGCCGGGGCCCCACGTCGCCGCCGGTCCGGTCAAGATTGTCAAGGCGGACGTCGTCGGCAACAATCATTTGCGGATCATCGCCGCCGGCGACGACGGCCGCCGGGTCAAGGCGATCGCCTTTCGGATGGCCGAGAGCCCGCTGGGCGAGGCGCTGCTTGCCGCGCCGCCGCACCGCAAGCTGTGGCTCGCCGGCCGGCTCAAGCGCGACGATTACAATGGCGGCGAGGCGGCCGAGCTCCACCTCGAAGATGCGGCCTGGGCGGACCTTTAGCCTGGCGGGGCCGATGCTTGACCGGTTCCCGGCCAGACCGTAAGGCGCGGCCTCGCCTGCGCGGCCCCATCGTCTAGCGGTCTAGGACGTCGCCCTTTCACGGCGAAAACACGGGTTCGAGTCCCGTTGGGGTCACCAGGTTCAGCGGGCAGGCGGCGTGACCGTCATCGCCGCTTATCTCCACCGCCACGGAAAGCGCGCCCGCTGGCCTTGTTCATCGGCAGCTCCTCCAGCCCCAGGATCCGCGCGTTGCCATATCGAAATGGAGATGATCGCGGTGGGCGGCATTGTAGGCGGGCGAGAGGACGGTCGAAAAGAGCCGGCAGGCGCCGTCGCGGACCTCTTCGAGGAACAGCGCTCTGGGCCCGCCGCGGCCCCAATCGCGCGCGACGCTGATCCGCTGTCCGCCGGCCAGAGTGAAGCCGGATATGTCGATTGCATTGGCGCTCGCATGCTCGCTCCAGGCGCCGGCGTCGCGGCCGTAGAGGCGGCGGCAATTGTAGCTGCCGAAATGGTCGATGCTCTCCACGGCGCGCCCGAAATGGCGCCGCGCCGCAGGCTGGACGACATGCCATTCCCAAAGCGCCAGCGCAGCCGCCACCGCGCAATTGGCGGCCATGCCGCCCCGGCTATAGCCTATCGCCAGCGCGCCGCCCGGCGCAAAGCGCACCGCATGGTCGTAGCCGCATTGCGGCGAAGCGCGGCGCGCCGGCAAGAAGGTGTAGCGCACGCCCGCGCGGGTCAGCAAAGCCATGCATCGCGGGCCGTCGCGGGTGAGTGCGGCGAGCTTGCGGCCGGTGAAGGCTCCGATCGGCTGCCCAAGGTCGAGCGCGGTCCAGGGCATGTCCTCGGGATGGCGCCGGGCGTGGCCGTAGAGCAGCACGGCGCCGGCCGCGAGGAGCCCGAGGATCAGCAGCCAGGCGAAAGCGCGCCGCATCAGCGCCGTCGCGCCGTCTCCAGCGGCTCGGACGTCACCGGATAGCCGATCCCCTCGGGGATGCAGACGTGGAGGGCCCCGCCGCGCTCCTCGACCCAGGGCGTGATGGTGACGACCGGATGGCGCTGGGCGTCGGCGCGGGCCTGCGCGATCGATCGGAACCCAGCCAGCCGCTCCAAATTGCGCCGGGTCGGGAAAATGGCGTGGGCGTGGCCGGCCTCCAGCTTGGCGAGGATCTCGGCCGCGCTCGCCCAGAAGGCGCGCACCGCCTCGTGGGCGCTGATCGTGGGATCGGGCGCGCCTTCTGGCGCCTCGGCAAGGAAGAACATGGTGTCGAACCGCCGCGTCTCGCGGAAATTGGGGCACCAGCGCGCGAATGGCACCAGCGCCCCCGCTTCGAGCGCCAGGCCGTGCGCGGCGAGCAGGGAGGCGAACGGCTCCTCGTCGGCAAGCCCCTCGCGCAACGCCTCCACGGCCGCGGCGTCCGGCACGGGCGCGAGGCCCGGGGCGAGCCCCGTCTCCTCGATCGTCTCGCGGATCGCGGCGATTTGGGCGGCATCGCCGCCGAACAGCTCGGTGGTGCGATGATCGTCGGCGTCGATCCGCCCGCCCGGGAACACCAGGGCTCCCGCGGCGAACGCCATATGGCCGGTCCGTTCGGTCACCAGCAGCTCGGGCGGGCCGTCGCCCCGCGCGCGCATCAGCACCAAAGTCGCCGCCGGAATGGCTTCGGGAAGGTCCGACATGGCGTCCTGCTAGGCGCGAAGCCGACGCGATGCTAGGCCCGCGCAATGAATGCAATCGGGGGCTTCGACCGGCGCGCCTTTCTCGTCATGGCCGGGGCAGCTGCATTCGGGCCGCCGGCGTTCGCTCAGGTGGCAAGTCGCGATCCGATCATCGTCAACGCGCTCGGCGGCCTCGACGACCCCAACGTCCTCGATCTGCTGGACCGGCGCCGGCTCTCCGACCGGATCGTCGCCGACGCCCGCGCCTCGGGCCTCACTGCCGTCAACGTCACGATGGGCTATGTCTCGGGCGGCGAGGAGCCGTTCGAGCAGAGCGTGCGCGAGATCGCGCGCTGGGACGCGCGGCTGCGCGACCGGCCGAACGATCTGCTCAAGGTGCTGACCGCCGCCGACATCGTGCGCGCGAAACGCGAACGGAAGATCGGCATCATCTACGGCTTCCAGAATGCGGCGATGCTCGGCGCGGACGCGAGCCGCGTCGAGGCGTTCGCCGATCTCGGCGTGCGCGTCGTCCAGCTCACCTACAATCCCCCCAACGCGCTGGGCGACGGCGCGATGGCCCCCGGCAATCGCGGCCTGACCCCGTTCGGGCGGGCCGTGGTGGAGCGGCTCAACGCCGCCCGCGTCATGGTCGATCTGTCGCACAGCGGCGAGCGCACTTGCCTGGATGCCGCCCGTGCCTCGCGCCAGCCGGTCTCGATCAACCATACAGGCTGCCGCGCGCTGACCGACCTGCCGCGCAACAAGAGCGACGCCGAGCTTCGCCTGGTCGCGTCGCGCGGCGGTTTCCTCGGCATCTATTTCATGCCGTTCCTGAGCCCCGACAGCCTCGCCACCGCGGCCGATGTCGTCGCCCATATCGATCATGCGGTGAATGTCTGCGGCGAGGACCATGTCGGGATCGGCACCGACGGCGGCACCACGGGTGTCGACGACATGGCCGCGTTTCGCGCCCGGATGCGCGAGCAGGTGGCCCAGCGCCGCGCCGCCGGCATCGGCGCTCGCGGCGAGAATCCCGATACGCTCCCGTTCGTCGAATCATTGTCGGGCCCGGAGCAATTCCGCCGCCTGATCGCCTTGCTCGAGCGGCGCGGCTATGGCGGGCGCCGGATCGAGAAGATCATGGGTCTCAATTTCCTGAGCTTCGCGCGCGAGGTGTGGGGCGCATGAGCCCGGCCTGGATCCAGTTTATCAACACCGCGATCGTGCCGGTCGGCCTGATGCTGGTCATGTTCAGCCTCGGCCTCACGCTGGCGCTCCGGGATTTTGCCCTGGTCGCGAAGCGGCCGGTCCTGGTCGGCGCGGGCTTCGCCACCCACTTGCTGGTCCTGCCCGCGCTCGGCCTGCTGGCCGGCTTGGTGTTCCGGCTGCCGCCCGAAATGGCGCTCGGCCTGTTCATCGTCTCGCTCTGCCCGGCGGGCACGACCTCCAACGCGATGACCTTCGTCGGCCGCGGCAACGTCGCCCTCGCGGTCGTGCTGACCGCGCTCTCCAGCCTGGTCACCGTCTTCACCATCCCGATCGTGCTGAGTTGGGCCGTTCCTTGGTTCCTGGAGGGCGGAGGCCGGCCGGTGCCGGGCCTCGATGTCCTCAACATCATGCGCCAGCTCGCCCAGATCACCTTGCTGCCGGTTGCGCTCGGCATGATCGTAAAGCGGCTCGCGCCCGATCTGGCGGCCCGGCTGGCGCGCTGGCTTCGGCCGACCACCTTTATCATCGTGATCGTCGTCATCGGCTTTTCGGTGATCGTCAGCCGCGAGATGGTGCTCGCCAATCTGGTCGGCGCGACCCCGGCCATCTTCGCCCTCAACCTTGCCGCGATCGGCTTCGGCCTGCTGATCGGCCGCGCGATCGGCGCCGGCGCGCGCGATTCTATGACTCTGGCGATCGAAACCAGCGTCCAGAACGTCACCTTGGCCATCTTCCTGACCCTGACCGTGCTCGACAACCTCCCGCTCGCCGTCACCCAGAACATCTACGGCGTGGTGATGATCCTCAACGCGACCCTTTTGATCCGCTGGTGGCGCGGGCGGATCGCCGCCGAGGCCGCATGATCTGGGTCCCGGCGCAAGACGTCGCCCGGCTGCTGCCCTACGACGAGTGCATCCCGCTGATGCGCGAGGCGATGATCGCCTTGTCGCAGGGGCGCACCAGCCAGCTGCTCCGTTCGATCCTCGATCTGCCACAGGGCCGCGCCTTCGGGGTGATGCCCGGCGCGATGATCGAGGACGGCATATTCGGCGCCAAATTGGTGAGCGTCTATCCCGGCAATTTCGTCAAAGGCGGGCCCTCGCACCAAGGCGTCGTCGCTTTGTTCGACGCCGAGACCGGATCTCCCTCGGCAATGCTCGATGCCGGGGAGATCACCGCGATCCGCACCGCCGCCGCCTCGGCCGCCGCCACCGA
>Ga0190275_10000700_pt1 | contig 27368 bp, 10 predicted proteins | sample Popmic550T_FD_133745 | JGI IMG/M metagenome (GOLD analysis project Ga0190275, IMG submission 133745) | Populus adjacent soil microbial communities from riparian zone of Yellowstone River, Montana, USA - 550 T | ecosystem: Environmental > Terrestrial > Soil > Riparian zone > Trees stand | place...
CCCTCCGCGGTCGCCGGCACCGAGCAGTCCATTTCGTTCAGGATGAGCAGCTCGCGAGTCTCCGCGCTGCCGTGGCCCGAGAAGTGGACAATCCGTGGCCGTAGCCTCAGTAGCGCCGCGGTCAGGTCGTGCGCGCGTACCGCGGCGATCTCGTGCAGTCGGATGCGATCCCGGTGCGGCGACCGTTCGAGCGTTTCGCGGATCGCGCGCGCCTCCTGATCCACCCGCAGCGGTGCCAAGTCGTCCGGCATCGCCGCGGCGAACAGCACGTCAATGGGCACTTCCTTGGGCTCCGTCGAAGCCTGGCCGGTCGCTGGGGGCATGGTACCGTAGTTATGGAGATCGCGCCCCGCCACATGCACCATGTTCCCGTCGCCGCGGAAGTGGACCGACACCCCGCGCCCTGAAGCATCAGTAGCGCGCTCCACCTCCGCCGCAAGCTTGCGGATCACCTCGCCCAACTCGGCGTCGCGAGTGGCCACCGCAGCCAGCGTCACCGCCAGGAACCGCGGGTCGGCCGCCGTGTGCGGGTCGACGGAGTCGAAGCTCCCCAGCGCCTGCGCCACCGTCCGCGACAGCTCCCGGAACGGCGACTCGCGCGGAATCTCGCCCCGGCGGTAGGCGAGCAGCGCTTCGGCCGCGCTCGCGGTGGAATCGTTCGGCATGCGTCGTCGGCTCCGGTGGAGTCAGAGGAGGAAGGCCAGCAGGAAGAACAGGAGGAGGAGGCCGCCTGCGATCAGCGCCACCCACTCGCTGGCGTGCAGGTCGATCGCGCCGCGGAGCCGCTCCGCCGTGGTAGTGACCGCCGTGTCGCCGCGCATCCCCCGCCAGCGGTTCAGCGCGAAGCCCAGCGCCTGCGGCCGCGTCGTGTTCTGCTCCAGCGCCGTGGGGAGCAGGCCGCCCACCACCGGGCGGTACTCGGGTGCGTCGATGGTGGCCAGCCACGGAACGAAGGTGCCCGTGTACCACCCCGGCTCCGGCGGCCCGTGGCGCGGCGGGGCGCTGGAGATGCGGAATCCTCCGTCGTTGCCCCCGCGCGCCGTGCGCGCCGCGGCGATGCGGGCGACCTCGCCGCTCTCGGGCCCGTCCAGCGCCTCCACGAACGCCACCGACGCGCGGATCCCGATGCGCTGCGCCGCCGGGTGGCGGGGGTCGCGCATCCAGCGCATCATCGCCCGCTCCACCGGCGTGAGCGGCCGGGCCTGGCCCACGAACGCGGGGAAGGTGCGGCGGCCCACCTCGACCTCGGCGTCGGCACCCTCGAGCCGCTCGCGCTGGTCCAGGTAGAGCCCGGTCAGCCGGCGCACCACGTCGTCCTGCTCGGGCGGCGACACGCCGCCCATCAGCGGCTGCAGCAGCGGCTCCACGCGCTCGAAGCGCTCGCGCGCCTGGCGGATCATCGCGTCCACCACCGCGTCGCGCACGGCCGGGTGGCTCTCCGCCGCCAGGATCGCGCTCAGCCGCTGGAACGCCTCCTCGGCCGACACCGGCGCGCCCGCCGTGTCGTAGTCCAGCTCGCCGTAGGTGTACGCCAGCACGCGCAGCAGCGTCTCGCGCACGCCCACGCGCCCCGGGTCCACCGTGTCGGTGCGCAGTTCGTCCACGCGCCCGTGCCACTCCGCGAGCGTCCCGGCGATGTCCGCCGGACGGGTGTGGGCGGCGTAGGCGAGCGCCAGCGCCACGTCCTCCTCCAGGTCCCAGGCGGCGATGACGGAGAGCAGCGTGCGAAGCTGCCGGGGGTGCGCCGCCACCGCGCGCGGGAGCGTGACCCCCGCGAAGCGCCTGCGCACCGCCTTGTGGCGGTCGGCGGCCAGCTCGCGGATCAGCACGATCAGCGGCTCGGTGAGCTGGTTGGGCGGGTCGTGCTCCACCGCGTACCCCACCGCCAGCGCCACCGTGGCGCGCACGTTCGCCTCGGGGCTGCGCACCTTCTCCTCCCGCCCCTCCACCAGCGACTCCACGATCGCGCGGATCCGCGCGTCCTTCTGCCAGCGGTCCAGCAGCCGGAACAGCTCCGCGTCGCGGCCGAGCTGGCGCCAGCGCGCGACCGCCCACGCGGCCACGTCCTGCACGGCGGCGTTGCCGTCGCTGGCCAGCCGCAGCAGCGCGCGCTCCACCCCCGCCTCGGAGATGACGCCCAGGTCGCTCAGCGCGTCGCCCACCACCCGGCGCAGGTGGGCGCGGCGCCCGCGCGAGCCGTACAGCTCCCAGTCGTTCCCCCGTCCGTACGCCGACTGCACCACGAGGTCGGTGAGGACGCCCAGCGCGCCCAGGATCTGGCGGCGATGGGTTCGCCACGCGGTGCGGAAGAGCACGGCGCGGTTCCCGGGTGAGCGGCTCTCGAACTTGGTCCCCGCGGCCCCCGCCTCCACCTGGGCGAACACGGTCAGCAGGTTGTCGAGGTCGCAGTAGTCGAAGGCGCGCTGCGACGGGTCGCGCCGGCCGCGGATGTGCTCCACCCAGCGCTCCAGCGCGGCGAAGAGCTGGTCGTCGAACAGCCCGTCGAAGAAGCTGAGACAGAGCGCCAGGAGCTGCTCGTCGCGGTTCAGCACGCCGTGGAACCACTTCTCCAGGCGCGTGTCGTGCTTCCGCGCGCCCGCCGCCAGCTCCCACACCGCCTCCGCGTCCACCGGCCCCCACGTCGCCTTCGCCACCAGCTGCTGGACGAACACCAGCACGTTGGGCGGACTCCCCAGCCGCACCGCCAGCTCCTCGAGCGGCACGCCGGCCACGGTGGATGCCGAGGGATCATCCGCGCTCCGGAGGAGCCCGGTCTCCGCCAGGCGGAGGTGGTGGGCCAGCTCGCCGGCCAGGATCTCCACGTCGAACATGCGCTCCGGCCGCAGCTCGTACCAGAACGCCTGCACGTCGTGCCGCAGCCAGCGATCGCGGTCGATCTCGGTGGTGACCACCACGTGGTGCCCGGCGTCGGCGGCCGCGGCGCACACCGACGACAGGTCGTGGCGCACGTCCGACGGCACGATGCCCACCAGCAACAGCACCGCGGGCGCCGTCTGCTTCCCGAACGCGAGCAGCAGCTCGGGAAAGGTGGAGCTCCGCTGCCACTCCAGCACCGGCAGCGGGCCGTAGCCGGGCGCCCCGTGCCATTCCGCGAAGCGGCGGGCCACCTGCCGCGCCACCGTCGCCTTGTCGTCGTAGCCGCCCGCCAGCACCAGCACCCGCCGCGTGCGCAGCTCCGCCGCCATCTCGCCCGTGTCGAGCGGCGCCGATTCCATCCGCAGCGTCCGGAAGGTGTGGCGGAAGAAGATCTCGTCCTTCCCCTTGTACACGTGCACGTCGCGCCCGCCGACGTAGATCTCGTTGGCGTCGCCCTCGAACTCCACGTGCGCGCTCGAGCCCACCTCGTTCTCCGTCGTGCTCATGGCCACCGGCTCCCATTGAAGAGTACGACTGCCTCATGCCACCACTCCCCGCGGCCGCATGTTCGACGGACGCCGGGCGGATGATTCTCGCTGCCTTTTCGGGTGATTTGATGGGGTGCCGCGGTGGGCGAACCGGCGAGGTCCGGGGATGTAAATCGGGCGAAGCCGTACTGAACCAGCGATCGAGCGAGCGGGCTGAGCAGCGAATCGTATCACGCCCGCTCTTGGCCTTGAGGGGAGGTCGTCGTGAGCGGGTTCAGGGGATACGAATACCCGCGAGCCGCGCCGCGATCGCGCCGGCGGACACGACGAGCACGGCGGTCGCGGCGAGCACCCGGGAGCGCCGGCCGCGCGTTCCGTGGCGGCCGCCGAGCTGAACCGCGAACAGGAGCGCCATAACGGAGACGCTGTGCATCGATGCGGCGCAGATGGACATCAGCGCCCAGCAGCGTCCCACACACCCCAAGGCCGTGACGGCGCCGTACTCCACCCGCTCGCGGCTCGCTCGCCACCCGCTCGTACCCGGCGGCACGTCCCGGTTGCCTGGACGCCGCCACGTGGCCGGTTCAAGCTCCCAGACCACGGCGACGGCGCCGGCTACAGAGGCCGCAATGGCCCACCCCGCGAGCACCGTCATCCCCTGCACCGCCCCGGAGATCATCGCCTGCGCGGCGATCCACACGGCCAGGTATCCCGCGAGGAACACGGCGGCGGAGGCATGGCGCCGGTACCCCGCGGTCGTGAGCGCCACCTGGTGCACCTGGCGGAGCGTCATGGGCAGCATCATCGCCACCACCATCACCACCCACCCGCCCGATGGCGCGCCGGCCACGTGGTGATGCGCGTCCCCCGCGTGGACGGCGGACGCGCGCGGCACCACGGCCATGCTCGCCCAGGCCGCCACCGAGGCTGCGATCACCCACCCCCGCGGGTGAGTCCAGTCCAGCCGCCGCACCCAGCCGACGGCGGCATGTGCGGCCTCGGCCGGCCTCGCGTCCATCCTCGCGATCCCGACCGCCTCCACCATGCGCTCCTCCCGTCGACGCGGCTCACCTGCTTCAACCTTGGACGGATCGGGACGCCAAAGTTCGCATCGCGGCTGCTTTCACCCGCCTGTTGGTGCCGGGCCAGGTGAAAGGGGCCGACGCCCTCCAACACCCCCGGGAAAACCAGCCTGGCTTCTGGAGATGGTGAGACAACGGCAAAAGCTCCGCGCGTCAAAGAGACGGCGGAGCTTTGATTTGCAGATCGGACCCGGACTCGGCGGCGGGCAGCCGCGAGGCGTCGCGCGTCAGCGCCCGGCAGTCATGCGGCGGTTGACGGTGAAGTGATAGACCGGCTGCGCGTCCTCCATCATCACCATCAACACACCCTGCGCACGCATCTCGGTGAGGGTGCGGCCGAGCAGCGCCTGCAGCGGCTTCGCGTTCGCCTTCCCCACCTCCTCCAGCATCTCGGCCTCCACCTCCCACACCTCGGGCGAAACGGCCGGTGCCCCGCCGGCGGCGGCCTCGCGAGGCGGCGCCGGCACGGCGAAGCGCTCGTGCGACACGTCCACGGTGGTGCCGAACTCGTGCGCGCTCACGGTCTGCGAGGCGTTTGGATTGGTCTTCCGGAGCTCCACCTGCGTCTCTTCGGTCCGCAGCGCCGAGGTCACTTTCATCCGGTAGCGCGGCAGCCCGGCGCTGTCCAGCTTGGCGTGGAAGCGGCGGCCGATCTCCACCAGCAGCGCGCGGGCGTCAGGCGTCACGTACGGCACCGAGTGCGTCATCTTGCGCAGCACCCAGTGCTCGGTGCTGTCGCCCAGCGCCACCAGCCGCCCCTGCCGCCGCAGCCGCTCGATCGCCGCCTCGCCGCCGGCGCGAACGCCGAGGCTCTGGGCCGCGGCGATCTGCTCGTCGTTCACGTCGCGGCGCAGCCCCCACACCTCGCGCCAGCGCAGCACGCGCACCTTCCGGAACGCCGCCGACACGGAGTCCTGCCTGGCCGCGATCCGCGCGGCCGCCAGCGCCGAGTCCGCCGCGGTCACCGGCGCCGCCGGCACCCTCCGCACCGCCGGTGCAGTCGGAGCCTCCGGCTCCTCGGGCTCGTTCTCGTAGGGATCCCCCCGCACGCACCCCGCGGCGAGCACCGCCACCGCCGCCACCGCGATCCAGCTTCGAACCACCCGCATCCGTCCCCTCCCGCTGCGTTTACGCCCCTGGGCCTCCGCGCCCGTCTCACGAAGGCGTGGCGACTTCGCGAAACGCATACCCGCAGCGGAACGCAACGCGAGATCGGCCGGCCGGCCGCGGCGCTCGGTTCGAAGGAGATCTGTACCCAAACCGTTACCGAGCATTCTCGCGGGCGCAAAAAAGAAAAAAGCCCCGCGAGCGCAAGGTCTCGCGGGGCTCGGGCCTACCGCTCTCAATCTCGGGGTTCCGGCTGGTGACGAAAAGGATCGCCGCGAAAAAGCAAAAGGTCCCGCCAACGGAAAACCGTTGCGGGACCTCTGGCCAGGGCAGTGGGCCTGGGCCGATTCGAACGGCCGACCTCACGCTTATCAGACGGCGGAACGCCGTAATCGGTTGTAGCCAGCCGGCGAAAATGCAAGCAACAGCAACGGATTCTGTGCACCGCCATACCTCCTCGTACACGAGCAAACGCTGGAAATCGTCCAAGAAATCGTCCAACGACTTGTCAGTGCCGCACGCGCGCAGACAGCCCCTCGATCCGGTCCGCCTCTGATTTTCCTTCTGTTGGGGTAACCCTTCCGGAGACCGGGAGCGCCAAAACCGCCCCGCCGCGTGTTTCGCGTTCTGAGCGTGAACCGTAACCGCCGAACCGCGCTCGCACAACCAACCATGTGGCGAGGGCGGAATGATCGCGCCCATGGTGGCCGTGCGCGCCCCCGAGGTGGTGACCCAGGTCGCGCGCGTGCTCGTCCTGCTTCCGCTCCCCGTTGGTCATCAGCCGCACTGCCTGGAGCTTGAACTCTCGCGTAAACTGCCTTCGCTTCTCGGCCAATGGATCACCTCCTCACCCCAACCTACGGGCTGATCGGGGTGTCCACCAACGCGGGGCATTCCCACCTCCGCTCCTCTGCGTTGAGATCAGCGTATGGTCGAGATCACTCCATGTCCGAAACGCTCATGTTGAAGCCTTTCGAAATGATCCAGTTCTCGTACGCGTTGCTGAACTGCGGCAGCAGCGCCCGGAACTTGTCGGGGTTCCTCCCCGTCCCCACCATGTGCATCAGCTCGTGCTGGCCCGGCCCGAAGACCGATTCCCGCTCGCTTCGCTCCACGAGCATCAGGTTGGTCACCTGGTTGGCGTACTCGGGATGGACCGCCTTGAACAGCACGTGATGGACCTCGGGGGGACGATTGCTCACCTCCCGCAACAGGTCGTTCAGGTTGGTGCCGCCGGCGATGTCGTACGACTTGAACTCCCCCGTGGTCTTGGAGCGGATGACCGAATAGAGCGGGATCCTGGACTTGGCGCCGCTGTACGCATGCAGGTGGTCGGTCCACGCCTCCCTGAGCTAGTCGTTGAAGTTGAAGTGCAGCGGAAGGCTCGCCTCGAACGCCTGCCCGAGATCCCATAGCGTGCCGGCCTGCAGGACACCGCCGTGCGTGACGTCGTAGCCGACGCGGCTCGCCAGGTCGTCGTACTTCTGGACCACCGACTGGCTCGGGTGGCCGAAGCGCGCGATCATTTCCGCCACGTTCGCGTCGGCGGCGTGATACGAACCGTGGTTCTGCACCTCCCACTCGTACTTGTTCCCCACGTTCGTGCCGTGGCTGGCCAGCCCCTGCGGGTCCACGTACCGCAGGGGATTGCCGCGGACGAAGGCGTAGGTGTTCAGCCCGTCCACGTTTCCCGCGGGGTCGGGCTTGAGCCACCGCCCCAGCCAGGGCGCGTAGTACCGGGCGCCGTAGTCGTAGAGCCCGGTGGTGTCGTCGCGCTCCTTGCCGCCGTACCGGTAGTCCTTGAGTCGCACCTCGGTGATGTCGCTCCCCGCGACGAACGAGGTTCCGCCGTAGGGGAAGTACTCCTCGTAGCTGATGATCCGCGCGCCGCCGTCCACCTCCATCGCCACCGAGCCCAGCGAGTCGCCGAGCTGGAAGCGTGCGCTCCGGGTGCCGGGGCGCGCCACCTCGCGCTGTGGGTCGTCCTGGTCCCAGATGTGGAGGATCGCCACGCAGCGCCCGCCGTCCATCACGCGCAGCGTCCGCCGCGCCAGGATGGTGGTCTCGCCCCCTGCGGCCACGCTGCTCACCCGCTTCACCTGGTAGCGGCCCAGGTACAGCGTCGTCTCCTTCCGCACCACCGAACCGCCGTTGGCCATCCGCTCGCACACCTTGCGAGTCCTCCGCTCGTCCTGGCCGTAGGTGTAGTAGTCGGCGTCGTCCAGCTCCCCCGGGCGCTGGATGATCCGCGCGCAGACCAGGTTCTCGCAGCAGTTCCACGTCAGCTCCACGGCGTTGTCGATGCTGAGCCGGCGCTGGTTCCCCGAGGCGTCGTAGCCGACGGCGTCGCTGAACGCCACCCCGTTGGCGGCGCCGGTGCCCACCAGGCGGTTCGAGTCGTCCGCCACCGTCTGCGCCCGGGTCCACGACGCCGACGCCGCCGTGTGGCGGGTGGCGAGCAGGTTGCCGCCGTCGTCGTAGCCGTACCGTTCGCCGTAGCTCTCCAGCGCGCCGGGGCCGCCGGGGAGCGCGAAGAACCGGCTCTGCTTGAAGTCGCCGTCGGCGGTGTTGTTGCGGAAGGTGGCGGCGGTGATCCCCGGGTGCTGGCGTCCGCTGGCCGCCACCAGCCGGTAGAGGGCGTCGTAGCCGTAGTCCGCGAGCGGCTCCACCCGCTGGTTGCCGCTGAACACCGTCTGCCAGCTGGCGTCGCGGGTGCGGGTGACGTTCCCCACCGGGTCGCAGGTGTAGGCGATTTCCTGCAGCACGGGGTCGCGCGCGTTCCCCTCCGCGTCGCTCCCGCTCCGCTCGCTGTGCACCGCCAGCAGGCGCAGTGTGGTGGCCTCGTAGCCGAAGGTGGTGGTGACGCCGTTCGCGTACGTAACGGAGGTGCGCTGCCGGTTGGCGTCGTACTCCACGGCGTCGATGACCCCTTGCACCGTGCCGTCGGCCAGGGTGACCGCGAGCGAGGCCAGCAGCCCCGCCTGGCCGTACGACCAGCGCGTCACCGACCCGTCCGGCGCCGTCTCGGCAACCTGCGCCCGCAGCGCGTTGAAGGCGGAGCGGGTGGTGTAGCCCTCGGGCTCCAGGGGCGGCTCCGGGGCCCAGCTCACGCTCTCGCGGTAGTCCACGGTGAACCGGCGGGTGGTCTCCAGCACGTCGCCCATCAGCCCGTAGCCGCCGTGCACCACCGTCCCCGACTGGTCGCGCAGGGTGTATAGCCGGCCGCGCAGGTTGAAACGCGCGGCGTCGGGCTGCGTCTCTCCGTAGGTGAACACCTCCACGAGGTTGTCGGCGGCCGGCGTCCCGTCGCTGCGGTACCCTTTCACGCGGACGGCCGTGCGCCGCCGCGTCCGGTCGAAGGTGACCCACTGCTCGAAGCTCCGGGGGCTCCAGTTCCAGAAGTGCCCGCCGAAGACGTCGAGCAGCGCCAGGGTGCGGCCCGCGTCGGCGCTGTCGGAGACCAGTGCGTTTCCCGCCATGTCCAGCACGCGGGCAAGGTTCTGGTACGCCGTTCCCCGCGTGGCGTTGGCGTAGAGGAGGCGCGGGTCGACGGCGCGGACCTCCCTCCCCGCCGCGTCCAGCTCGCGCAGGGTGGTGAGCCGGCCGGCCCGGAGCAGGTCCAGCAGCGGCGCGGCCAGGGCTCCGAACTGCTCGTCGAGCTCCTGCCGGAAGGCGGCGTCGCAGGGCCGCACCTTCTCCGTGACCCACGCCTGCGTGGGGGTCGCGGGGTCCACGGCCAGGTATCCGGCGGCGGCCAGCCGGTACCAGAGCTGCGGCGCGGTGAGGCCCGGCCCCGCCGCCACCCCGGCAAGGTCGCCTGCCGACACCGCGCCCAGGTTGTCCTGCACGGTGCGCACGGTGCGCCCCTGGTTGTCCAGTACCTCCACCGTGGGAGTGCCGTGGAACCGCGCGGCCTTGTCCAGCGCGTCGCGCTCGTCCTGCCCGGCCTGCGTGGCGGGCCTCGCCGGGAAGGACTGGTAGTACGCGGACTCGCATACCGTGTCGTCTTCGTCGTACCGGGTCACCCGCCAGGGGGAGTACTCCACCCGGGTGAAGAACCCCTTGGGCGTGTCGGTGCGGACCACCCGGCCCAGCGGATCGTAGTGGAGCACCGTGGGGGGCACCGCCGCCGGCGCGCCGGGAGCGCGCGGGCCCTCGTAGCCGGGGGTGCCGGAGAAGGTGGGGAAGTGCTGCTCGGCGGGCTTCCCCTTGTTGTTGTAGGTGGTGCGCCCCGACACGATCCAGCGCGGGGCCGTGGCGCCCGGCGCCGGGTCGGCCAGCAGCTTGCTCTCGACGGCCCGGCCGAACCCGTCGCTGTACACGAGCTCCACCTGGATCCGCGACGCCCCGTCCGCCGGGGCGTGCACGTGGGTGTGCCGGAGGAGCCCCACGGCGGCGGCCGGCTCCCCGCGCTCCAGCCACGCCAGCAGGTCGTAGAAGAAGAACGAGGTGGCGGCCCCCAGGTGGCCGGCGGGGTCGGCCAGCACGGCCTGGAGCGTGGCGCCGCTCCCGGCCGGCTCGGCGGGCAGCGGGTCGTCGCCGGCCGGGCTCCCCCCCTCCATCCCGTAGAGCGAGGTCGCCACCACCATCCGCAGCGGATCGAAGCGGACCTCGCTCACGGCGCCGTTGGGGTCGGTGATGCGGCAGGGGCTCACCGCCTGGTAGTCGTTCTCCACGGCGGTCGCCAGCGCCACCGCGGCGTCGCCGGCGGCGGGCGAGCCCGAGACGTACTTCGCGCTCCCGGTGACGAGCAGGGCGTACGCGTCGTACTCGAGCGTGGTCAGCGGGTTCAGGCTGCTCTCCGCCTCCACTTCCGCGAAGGCCCCGTCGGTGGCGCAGGGGAGGAAGAAGCGTTCGGGCTCCGGGAAGCAGTGCTGGATCAGCCCGCGGTTCCACCAGTACCCCGCATCCAGCCAGTACCCGGCCCCGCCCGCGACCCGGTCCGCGTCCAGCTTCCCCTCGAGCGCGGCCTGGAACAGCTCCGCCGTGGCCGCGGCGGTCTCCACGTGGTGGTCCAGCCCGCGCGGCGAGACGGCGCCCAGCGGGGCGGCGCCGGACTGCTCCTCGTTCCACCGGTACGCGCGCGTCCAGGCGAAGAGCCGGGCCTGCGCGCCGGACGTGAACGGCTGGCCGTAGTCCAGCGGCTCCCGCAGCGCCTCGTCCACCTGCGCCGCCAGCGCCTCCCACGAGAGCTGGCCGGACGCGGCGAGGCCTTCGACCTCGTAGCTCCGGCTCTCGCAGCGCACGCCCAGCCAGCGGTACGGCTCGGCGGCGGTCTCCGCGTGGTTGACGAAGCCCTCCTCCGTGAGCACCGCGCGCAGGACGGACTGCTCCGGGTACACCGCGCGGCCGGCCGCGTCCGCCCGCCGCGGGTAGAACAGCGAGCAGCGCCGCGCCACGTTGCCGTAGTCGTCGACCGCCAGGGTGAGGTCGTGCTGCACGCGCGGGTCGGCGGGGACGCGCTCGTACCGCGAGGTGAGCGATTCGAGGGTGAAGGGGAGGAAGACGGCGTACGCGCCTCCGGCGCAGGGCTGGACCAGCCGCACCCTCACGCTGCTCTCGGTCACCGCGTAGGGATGGGCCGCGGCCGGCGAGCCGTCGAGGCCGTAGGTCTCCTGCCGGAGCAACTCGCCGGCGAGCGCCACGTACGCCTGGCGGAGCGTCTCGGGGTCGCCCCGGTGGACCTCCGGGTCGAAGACGCTCCCGGGGAGGGTGTACGCGCGCGGGTCGCCGCTCCAGTACTCCCCGGCGTAGCGCCGGGAGACGAGCCCGTCGCCCGGCAGGGCGCCGGTGTGGAACCAGCTCCGGGTGCAGGTCGGCGGCACGTACAGCGCCGCGTCCGTGCGCCGCACGGCCGGGGCCGCGGCCGCCGCGACGAAGTCGTCGTACGTCTCGGTGTCCCACGTTTCCACGTAGCCGAAGCCCCGGAACTCCCGCTCCACGGGGTCGTAGTAGCCGTCGTGGTAGCTGTGGCGGGTCACGTGGCGCGAGCCGGAAACCGCGTCCACCTGCTCCACCGACTGCACCACCTGCACGGGAAAGAAGAGGGGCGTGGCCCACGCGCGCCCCGCCCGCCGGTCTTCCAGGTACTGCTTGACCGAGGTGCCGTAGGTCACGCGCGTGCGGGCGCCGCGGTGGTTGTCCACCTCGCAGAGCAGGTACGGCTTCACGTCGCCGGCGAAGTCGTAAACGTGGTGGTCGGCCCCGGGGGTAGGGCGGGAGAGGATGAGGCACGTCGTGCCGTTCCCGTTCACGTCGGCGAAGCTCATCCGGCTCAGCTCGTCAAAGGGGGCCGGGAGGAAGATCGTCAGCGGGTCGCTGAACCGGTTCCCGCTCTGGTTGAACCAGACCTGGACGCGGTCCACGGTCGCGTAGACCAGGTCCGCCATCCCGGAGCCCGCCACGTCCACCAGGAAGAGGCGCCGGGCGTCGAAGACGCCGCCGAAGGCCGGTGCGTTCCCCATCACCACCCGGGCGCCGAAGCGTCCGTGGCCCAGGTTGGGCCAGCACTCCACCATCCCGTCGCGGACGCGCACCCGATGCGCCAGCCCGTCGCCGAAGAGGTCGGCGAAGGTGAGGACCTCTTCCCGCCCCGGGTCCGCGGCCACGGGAAAGCCGGGCTCGCGCGGTGCCGGCTCAGGCGGCCCGTACCCGTCCAGCCCCAGCGACGGGTAGCCGCGAAGCTGTTCCGGGCCGAACGCCAGCAGGTCGGCGCGGCCGTCGCCGTCCAGGTCCACCATCTCGGTCAGCGGGTCGTTCACCTCCACCGGGGCGGAGCGGAAGGGCTGGAACGGCTCCCACGCCCGCCCGCCCGCGAAGCGGTAGAACCCCGAGCGGGCCGGCGTGCGCACCAGCAGGTCGGGCTCGCCGTTGCCGGCCAGCGAGGTGACCACGACGCGCGAGTCGCGCAGGTCGCGCTCGACGGGGAAGCGGTCGGGGACGTGGGGGCCCGAGTAGCGCCCGCCCCCCAGGGGCTCCCACTGCAGCGTGGCGGTTCCGTCGCCGTACAGGAGCCCGGGGAGCCCCTCGCCCCGCAGGTCGACGGGGAGGAACGCGCCCGCGTCCAGGTACCCCGGGAGGGCGCCGCCCCCTTCCACCTCCAGCCGCGTCCACGCCTGGCCGGCCGGCTGGAAGGGCGTGTAGCCGAAGGTGACCGGGGGCATCGCCTTGCGGGTGTAGCTCCCGTCGTCGCCCCTGCGGAACCCGGTCTCCGTGGCCGCGGCGATGAACGACAGCCCCGCCCCGGGCTCGCCCGCCTCCGTGGCCCGGTGGTACTCGAGCGAGAGCGCCCGCGTGAGGAACGGCACGCCCCCGAAGCGGTCGTGGAAGCAGTGGTAGAGCAGGATGGTGCGGCACAGCCGCAGCGTGCGGAGCTCGAAGCCGCTGCGGTAGCTGGAGAAGGGGTCGGGGCGCGCGGCCCAGGTGCCCGGCGGCGCCTCGGGATCGTCGAGCGAGCGCTCGCCGTAGTCGAAGACCAGCCGGAAGGCGAAGCGCTCCACACCCCCCGCGAAGTAGTTGCCGTACTCGATGGTGGCGGGGTAGCGGTTGGCCCGGTGGTCGCGCCCGGCCTCGCAGGGGTCCGCCGGGAGGTTGGCGCCGTCTTCGGCCCGGTAGCCGTAGCGGCAGCGGTTGCCGCGCGCGTCCACCGTCTCGTCCAGCAGCCACTGGAACACGCGCCCCGGGTCCGCCGGGTCGGCGATGCGCGAGTCGGCGGTGCGGCCGTACCAGTGGACGGTGTTGTCGCGCGTGAGCACCCGCCAGTGCGACTCGCCCGTATCCAGCCGCGACCAGCGCTCGATGCGCGAGAACACCGCCTCGCGGCGGGGACGGTAGGCGGCCACCTGGTAGACCGGGCTCTCCGCAGGCTCCGCGCGCCGGTCGGGCACCCACCCGCCCCGCCCGTCCGCGGCCCGCGCGGGGGCCAGGTCGCCCTGGTCGGAAAGGATGAAGACGTCGTCGTCGGTGTAGCGGGGGATGCCGCTGCTGGTCTCGCGCGCGATGCTGGGAAGCCCCACGCCGAAGCCCATCCCGAAGACCCCGTTGCCGGCGCCGGAGCTGTAGGAGAGGGTGAGCTCGGGGGTCAGCGCGCGGGCGCGCGACGCCGGGATGGGGATGGAGAAGGTCGCCGCGCCGGAGAACTCCTGCGACTGGAAGCTCTCGCCCACCCCCCGCACCGCGCCGCCCCCCGGGGGGAGGGAGAGCGCCGGGGTGGAGATCCGGTCCTGCGCCTGGCCCGCCCCGTCGCCGCCTGGAGTGTTCATGAGTCCGGGTCTCTCTGCGTGAAGGATCGTTGCACGGCGCCCGGCACCGCCCCGGAGCCAGGCTCGGGGCGCGCCGGGCGGCGGGATCCCGTCAGGGCTGCGCGGCCGGCGGCGCGGCCGCAGGCGCGGCGGTGAGCGGAGCGCTGGCGTGGCCGGGGTCGATCCCCGAGCCCAGGATGGAGACCAGGTTCTGCACGGTGACCTGGTACTGCGTCCCCTCCTCGAGCTCCACCCCCAGGTGGACGATGAAGCCCGTCGTCTCGTCCAGCGTGGCGCTCGTCACCTTCGCCCCGGGCGTGAAGGCGTAGTTCGCCACGTTCTGGCCGGTGGCTGCGTCCACTGCCAGGGTGAAGGTCAGCACGGCGCCGGTGGGCGGCGTGCTCACCGCCTTCGCCAGCCCGATGCGGGGCGTGGGCGTCCCCCCCGCACACTCCGGGAGCCGTCCGCCGCCCGCGGCCGCCCGGATCGTCCGTACGCGGCAATCCAGCGAGGGGTCGTTCAGCGGGTCGCCCGGAGTGCCTCCCGCGTTGTCGGGCGTCACCAGGCCGAACACGGCGCTCCACTGGCTGATCGCCTCCATCACGTAGTCCAGGAACGGATCGCCGATCCAGCACAGCCGCGAGATCACGCCGAAGGCGTACGCATCCGCCTGGCCGACCGCCGTGTGCCCGGAGGCGTTCAGGGGCGTGCCGCCGTGAAAGCACGCCACCCCGTGCGCCATGGCCATGAACAGCCCCTCGTAGTTGAACCCCTGCAGCCGCGCCAGCCCGCCGGTCATCTGCACGACCTGTTTGCCGTACGCCTCGAAGGCGTAGACGTTGGGCGTCACGTCCAGGGCATCGTAGTGGAAGACGACGTCGGGGTAGAAGCCGGCGAGCTGCGCACGGACGGAGTTGAACAGCGCCTGGGGGATGGGGTTGGAGAGCGGCGCCTGGCTCCCCGCGAGCACGATGTCGCTCGCCTGCCCCGGGGTGAAGAGCGCCTGCGCGCCCCCGGGAAGCTGCTCCGACGCCGCGCGATAGGTCTGGAATACGCCCGCCGCGAGATTCCGGCGCGCGGTCGCGGGCTGCGCCGCGCCGTTGGAGACGAACTCGAAGAGGGCGTCCGCGCGCTGCAGCGTCCCCTGGTGCATGTCCTCGTACTCCGGCGTGCCGATCAGCGGGAGGGCGTCGTGGTCATCCTCCTTGAGGTCCGCCGAAAGGCCCTTGAAGTGCATCTGCAGCGCCCAGTCGCCCGCCACCACGCCCCCCGCCAGGAGCAGGTGGCCATTCGCGCTGCCGGCCCACGGGATGTCGGTGGCGATGTGGTGGACACCGCCCTCGTACCTGCCCATGCTCACCAGCTTGATCTCCAGCGGGCCGTTGTCCGGCCCCACCAGCTGCTGCCCGGGGCGCAGCTTTCCCGCCGTGGTCAGCATGCCGTCGGCCAGCAGGAAGGGCTGGTCGGTGTTGCAGATCAGCTCCTGGGTGCCGTCGGGCCCGAAGGTGAGATAGATCATCAGCGGCTGGTGGCCGCTCGAGTCGGTTCCCTGGCTGAAGCGCACCATCGCCTCCGCCCAGCTCACCCGCACGCCGGCCTCATCGGCGGCCACCGAGCCGGCCAGCACGGAAGCACCCACCGGGATCGTGGAGATCTGCGCGAAGCCGCCGTCCGCGAGCGCCACCAGCGTGTCGTTCGCCAGGCACGAGCAGCAGCAGTAGCAGGAGCTCATCTTCCAGGCCCTGTCCTGGTCGTGCAGCGCATCACACTCGTCGATCACCGTGTCGCCCGGGAAGTACCTGGCCTCCTGCGTCGTGTTGTTCTTGCAGATGATCACCTTGACGGGGAAGTAGTAGATCCCGGCCGTCGCGCATGCCGCGTGAAGCGCCGGATCCAGCCCGGTGACGTCGTCGCAATGGAACTGGACGGACAGGTTCTGGCAGGCGGGCGCCAGCTGCTTGCTGTTGAGGTTGTCGAGGCACTGCTGCGGATCGTAGCCCATTCTGTCTCCTTCGGGTCCGGAAGGGAGGGGTGAGCTCGCGGGCCGAGCTCGAGGCGCGCGCGAGGCGCGCGTTTCGAAAGGCGGGGGTCAGCTCGTCGCCGGGATCGGGTCGCCCCACCGGTTCAGGCCGGGGCGCTCCGGGTGCGGCTCGGGGCAGGTGTCGCTGGCGCGGCGCGCCTTGGCGGCCACCCCGCACCCGCACCTTCCGCAGACGGAGCGGTCGTGGGCGTGCGCGCCGGCCAGGGCGTAGAGCGCGGCCCGCCTCCCGGGCGGCGCCTGCAGGTGCGGACAGGCGGCGCAGCTCTCCAGCCGCGCCTGGTAACGCTCCTGCGGCACCCCCGAGAAGCCGGTGGCCGCCCAGCGCGCCAGCGACTCGGCCGCGCGGCGCAGCAGCGCGCCGGTGCCGATGGCGCCGGCGTCCGCGGGCTCCTGCGCGCGCGGCGGGTTGGCCATCAGCTGTCCCAGGAACTCGTCGTCGCCGCGGCACACCAGCAGGTGCTGCGCGTAGGTGGGGTCGGCCAGGGCGGCGCGCAGCACCTCTTCGCGCACGGGGCCGCCCACGCCCAGGATGGCCGCCATCTCTTCGCACTGGCGCTCCAGGCTCGCCGCCGTGCCCGTCTCGTTCACCGTGTTCCCCCGCGTGGAGGGTGGATGATGCCCCGGCCGGACGGCCGGGGTCAGAAGACCTTCGCCTGGTAAAGGGCGATCACCTGCACGTCCAGCAGCTTCCCGGGGTCGATGAACCCGCCGCTGAGGAGGGGCGCGGCGTCGGGGGCGGCCAGGTCGAAGGCGAAGCTCCACGAGCGGGGAAGCGTCTTGCCGTTCCACCCCAGCCCGTCGGCCTCTCCCCGCCCGCCGCTGAGCGCGGGCGTCTGCGCGGGCTGGTCGCCCGCCGTCAGGGTGAGGAAGGTGGCGCCGTCGGCCAGCGCCACGCCGTCGGCCACCTCCAGCCGCACCATCACCGTGGTCCAGGTGAGGGCGCGGAAGTAGCCGAGCTGCACGGGGTCCACGGCCAGGGTGAGAGTCTGCCTGGCCGGGTCGGTGTGGTCGGCGAGGAACGCTTGCCAGGCGGCGCCCTGCAGCGCCCCGTCCACGAACACGCCGCCGCCCAGCGGCGCCTCCCCCAGCGCCTCCTTCACCCCCGCCTCCAGCCCGCCGTCGTGCAGGGCCGTGTAGCGCACGGTGAGGAGGACGTCGGAGAGCTGCTCCACGTCGAAGCGGTTGGTCTCCAGCGGCAGCTGCAGCGTCCAGTCGGAGACGGCGCCGGTGTTCTCGAAGGGGAGGTAGCGCGCGTCCTGGAAGTCGAGGACGAAGAGCCCCGAGTCGTCCACCCCGCGCGAGATCGCCACGCACTGGCTGGGCGCCCAGCCGGTGCGCAGCCCGGCGGCGGGCGGGTCCTGCGAGAGCCCCAGCAGGTACTTCACCGCGTCCAGGCTGGGGGCGGTCACCACGCTGTTCCGGGTCTGCGTCAGCGTGGCCTTCACGTTCTGGTACGGCCCCACCGTGGCGGGGATGGAGACCGAGACCGAGCGGAGCTTGCGCGCGTAGTGCCCCGGGTAGTCGTAGTCGAAGAGCGACTCGGTGAGCGAGAAGGCGCAGGCGCCGGTGGTCCTGAGCGCCAGCAGCTGGTCGGGGGCGATCATGGCCAGCGAGAGCGTGCGCTCCACCTCCAGGCGGCGCGTGCTCCCGCCCCGGTAGGCGGCGTCCAGCCGGGTGAGCGCCAGGCGCAGCCCCTCGCCCGCCAGCAGGCCGTTGTGCGCGCCGTCCCAGAAGTCCGAGGTGAGGAAGCTCTGGCCCGAGTCCAGCTCGAACTGGAAGGCGGTCTCGGCCTGCCGGGCGGCCTGCAGCGCCAGGGCGTAGCTCTGCCGGTAGACCGCCGAGAGCCGCCCCGCCATCCACAGGTACAGCGCCTGGCTGGTGAACTTCTCCGCCAGGTAGCTCTCGATCGCGGCGTTCTGGGCGATGCCACGCAGGTGCGCCGCCAGCTCCTGCTGGGCCGCCTGGAGCTGTGCGCTGGCGGAGGCCAGCTGCTCGGTCACCGCGTCCAGCTCCGAGCGGGCGTTCTTCTGCTGCATCCCCCACTCCTGCGACCGCCGCTCGTAGCCGCCCATGGTCAGCGCGCGCTGCGAGATGAAGTTGCTGATCTCGGAGCCGATCTCGAGCACGGCCGAGGCGGCGCTGAGCGACGAGCCCACCTGGATCCCGCCGTACGTCATGGCGAAGGGCGACCCCACCTGCGGGATGGTGTAGGCGATGGTCGCCGCCGTCTTGCTGATGCTGCCCAGCATGCTGAACGCGAGCGCCGCGTCGGCCGCGCTCAGGCTGGTGTTCTCGTAGCTCGAGAGGCCGCCGCCGATCAGGTCGCCGTAGAAGGCCAGCCGGTTGGACGCCCCGGCCTGCACCGCGGCCAGTGACTGGAGGGTGGCCTGCAGCTCGGTGATCCGGGCCTGCTTCACCTGGGTCACCATGTCCAGGATCTGCCCCTCCTGGGTGTTGCGGAGGGTGGCGAGGCGCTCCGCGTCGCCCTTCTCCAGCGCGGTGAGGAGCGCGTTGCCCAGATCCACCACCACCGCGCACAGGCTCTGCGCGGTGGAGATGGCCGCGGCGTAGCGGTACGGCGCGAGCGCCTGCCCCGCGGTGGCGGCGCCCGGCACGTCGTTCCCCGCCGCGGCGGCCCGCGCCAGCTCCATGGGGTCGAGCGGGGGCTGGAAGAGCGCCAACGTGCGCACCACCCCCTCGATGTTCATCGAGTGGTCGATCTTGTACATCCGGTCCTGGATGGTGTCCCACCGGCTCACCAGGCGCGCGTTCTCGGGGACGCAAAAGTAGACGTACAGGTCGTTGAAGGCGTGCCCCGTGGTGGGCACGTCGGGGCCGCCGCCGGCCGGGACGAAGTCCTCCAGGTCGATCAGGAACTGGGGGATCCCGTCGGGATACTGCGCCCTGATCTCGTCGAAGCTCAGCGTGGCCCCGTCGCCCGCGCAGTCGCCCACCTGCTCGGGCTTCGGCCCCAGCAGGTCGTGGGTGTACACGTAGAGCATGTACGCCGCGGTGATCGACTCCCAGCTGTCCTGCGTGAACAGCTGGTCGCCCCAGGCGATCAGGTTGTCCACGTACTGCATCAGCGTCGACTTCTCGAACGCGCCGATGCGCAGCCGCGCGATGGCGAACGGGTCGAACGGGTCGTCGTTGTAGACGCGGACGGCGGTGGAGCCCCCGGCCAGCATCTCGGCCAGCGACGCGAGCGTGTGGTTGCGGAAGGGGCGGAAGTTCCAGAAGTGGCTGGCCGGCGCGTTCAGCTGGTAGTTGAGCAGCACGTTGCGCGTCATGCGCATCTGGTCGTCGGTGAGCGACGGGTCGGCCGCCTGCAGGAAGCCCAGGTCGGTGGTGGCGGTGAAGCCCGGGCCCACCTCGCCCGCGGCGCTCAGGATGGGGGCGGCGGGGGTGCCGGCGGTGTGGGCCCCCAGCTGCGCCACGATCCCCGCGGCCTGCTGCGGCGAGATCGCCTCTGCCGTCTGGGCCGCCAGCACGTCGGCGGTCACGAAACGCTCGGCCCGGGTGGGGTCGAACACGTACTGCAGCCAGGCCTGCGCGTCGGCGAACTGCTGGTTGGCGTTCAGCGCGTAGGCCACCAGCAGGGGGACGTGGTAGAAGATCTCCCAGTAGTACTGCCCGTAGAGGCCGTCGAAGTCCACCTGGGTGGCGTCGAGCGCGCTGGGCCACGCCAGGCTGGTGGGCGAGGGGCCGAAGCGGTCGAAGGGGAGCACCGGCACCACGGGGATGTCCTGCGTGGCCGGGTCCAGCAGCAGGTCCACGCCGCCCGCGAACAGGGCGCGGCTCAGCCGGCTCACCGCTCCGGTGGAGAGGCGGGTGACGTCGAACACGAACGCGTCGGTGGTGTCCAGCCCCGTCGTGTCGCCGCGGTTCGCGTAGCCGAGCGCCACGGGGGCGGGCGCCTGCGCCAGCGTGGTGTAGACGGACGCGATCTGGCCGCGGGTGAGGGTGCCGTTCAGGAGGAGGTTGCCCAGCGCCAGCGCCACGTTGCTCCCCGTCAGGCGCTCCGCGCCGATGCGCCCGTTGGGATCCACGATGGAATAGAGCTGCAGGGTGGCGTAGATGGTCGCGGACGTCGGTTCGTCGATCGCGCCGCCCACGAACGCGTCGGGAAAGACCATCGGCGCGTTGCGCAGCGCGAGCTGGATGTACGGGACCTGGTCGTCCGTGATCGTGTTCTGGAGCACCAGGTTGCCGAACACGAGCCCCAGCACCTCCAGCGTCGCCTTCGGCGACAGCTGCCCGTCGTGGATCAGGTTGTGGAGAACGAGGGTGGCGTAGACCTGCGCCGAGGCCGCGGCGTCGATGCTCCCCGGCGTGGCGCCCCCGTAGCGCATGATGGCCGACAGGGGCGTGACCGCCGGGGGCGCGAGGGTGATCCCGTCGGCGAAGGTGGAGAAGACCGGGTTTCCCGAAGCCGCCGGCCGGGGGCTCAGCAGGAAGACCTCGCCGGCGGTGGAGAAGAGGAACCACCCGGGCTGCGACCGCACCGGGGCCACCGAGCTGTTCGTCCCGTCCACGGAATCGAAGAGCGCGGCGGCGCCCATGTGGTCGAGCAGCTCCTTCTGCACCGTGGCGAACTGCGCCGGCCCGAACGCGCCGTACGCAGCCAGCCCCGCCAGCACGGAGTACAGGTCCAGGGTGGGCATTCGGCTGGCCTGCACGTCGCCGTTCGCGTCCAGCACGCCCGCGTCGGCCAGCGCCGTGAAGATGGCGGCGCTCTGCTGGGGCGAGACGCCGCCCCCGACGAAGGAGTTCCCGTCCAGCGAGGTGGCCGCGCCCTCCGCGGTCAGGCTGGCCCGCACGGCGGGCGCGCGGTTCTCGCTGACGGCCTGCGCCGCGTGGGTCAGCTGCAGCACGGAGCCGGAGCTCTGCATCTCCGCGCGCACCTGCGACAGCGGGGTGTTCGCCTGGTACGGGTCCAGGAGGACCAGCTCCCCGCGGCGGACGAGGACGTCCCGGTCGAGCGCCAGGTTGAGCACCGCCACGGGGCGCAGGGGGAGGTTGCCCGAGAGCTGCGCCCGCACCATCCGGTCGTGGTCGCGGGCGCGGTCGTGCAGGTTCCACCAGAAGGCGGTGGCGGCGGGGTCGGCGGTGGGCGGCGTGGCGCCCGCGTCCACCGGGGTGCCGGTGTTCAGCACGTCGGGGCCGTACATCACCACCAGCCGCTCCGCGCCGGCCGGGCTTCCGGGCGGCGACGCGTAGTTGGCGGCGTCCACCGCGAAGGCGTAGACCCGGGTCCAGACCGGGTCGTCCATGTCGAACAGCCCGGCGAAGACCTCGCTCTGGCGCAGCGCCACGTCGCGCCCGTCGTCCGACTCGAAGGAGACCACCTCGTCGGCCACCAGCGTCTGCGGCTGCACCCACTTCCCCGCCTGGTCGAGGAACGAGTACATCACGGTGGCGGTGTACGAGGCGCCGCTGGTGGTGCTCACCGTTCCCGCGCTGCCCGCCACCACCGAGTTGCTGCTGCGCTTGATCTCGTTCCAGAACAGGAAGGGCCGGCTGAAGGCGTAGGCCAGGGTGCAGCTGGCCGAGCCGATGGCCAGGTCGATCTTCTGCCACGGCGTCCAGGGCATCCCCTCGGCCTGCGAGCAGTAGTAGAAGGCGTACGGCGCGGTGCGGCTGCGGGCGAGCAGGTAGAGCGTGTCGGCGTCGTGGACGCGCGTGCGGCAGGCGTCCACCGGCGTGAGCTGCGCCACCTCGGCGAAGCCGTCGATGTAGCTCTTGAAGGCCGAGCCCACGTAGGCGCGGGTCACCTGCGACTGCTGCAGCGCCTGCGCGAGCGCGCCGAACTGCGGGGTGGCGCTCCCGCGCAGGTCGGGCACCAGGTAGTTCTCGGGGTAGACGAAGATCTCGCGGTTGGCCTCCCACACGCGGTAGCTCATCATCCACTCCCACCACGCGTCCTGGATCTGGCCCAGGTCCAGCACCCCCGGCTCCAGGCGGAGGCGGCAGCGCTGCAGGTACAGCTGGGCCGCATTCAGCGCCTCCAGCACGTACGACACCTGCGTGGCCGCCCCCATCTGCACGTCGGTGAGCAGGAACTCGTAGACGTTGCGCGCGTCCCGGATCCCGGGGTGCTCCGCGTTCAGCTGCGCGAGCACCAGGGCGAGCAGCGCGTCGCGCTCGTGCACCGCCAGCGTCCCCGACAGGGTGGCCCACACCCCGCTCCACTCCTCGCCGTAGCGGGCGGACGTCGCGGCCAGCACCGCGGCGGCCGTCTGCGTGTACTGCGCCCAGCTGGTGGCGGGCGCGCCGCCCAGGGCGGCGATGGTGCCCATCAGCGTGGGGTCGGCGCCCAGCGCCCGCATCAGCGCGAAGCAGCGCTCCAGCCGCGCCAGCCGGGCGGCGAGCACCGTCTCACCCGCGGCCGGGCCGGCCAGCAGCTGCTCCACGGCGCCGGGGTCCCACCCGGTGGCGTCCTGCAGCGCGGCCAGCGGGTCGGCGGGCGGGCCGGCCGACGAGGCGAGGTCGACGTACGCCAGCAGGTTCTGCCGCAGGTCGCCGTGGGCGCGCATCAGCGACTGCACGCCGGCAAGGTTCTGGACCGCGGCCACGGGGAGCGCGGCGAAGCCCGCGGGCAGGCCGTACGCAGCCGGGTGGGCCGCCGCGCTGGCCAGGGTGGCGTCGGCCAGCCCCAGCGCCTGCGCCGGCACCAGCCAGCGGGAGACCCACGCCAGCACCCCCTGGGCGTAGGGCTCGTACGCCGGGGTGGCGCCGTCGGCCGCGACCGCCAGGAACCCTTCCTCCCACGTGGCCGCCCCGGCGGGGAGCGGCACCGCGGCCACCGCCATGGGGAGCACCGCCGCGGCGGTGGAGGTGGCCGCGCCGAAGAGCACCGCCACCTGCGCGGCCAGGTCGGTGTCGAGCGTGGGCGAGGCCGCAGAGACGCTGCCCGCGAGCCCGCGCAGCCACGCGTCCACGCTTCCCGGCCGGTACAGCGGGTCCACGTAGACGCTGGCCGTCCCGTTGACCGCGTAGTCCAGCTGGAAGACCGACAGCCCCGCCCCCGCCAGCCACCGGGCGGTGGTGGCCAGGGCGCCCAGCTCGTCCAGGGTGGGCGCCGCCGGGTCCGCCGGCCCCATCACCCCCAGCAGCACCCGGTAGCGGCTCATCGGCAGCGACAGCGCGCGGCTCAGCAGCGCGTGCCGGTAGAGGGCGGAGAGCACCTCGACGGTCAGCGTCCGGGGCGCCGTGCCGTAGAGGAGCGTCCCCAGGGCGCCGGCGTCGGAGACGGAGAGCCCCAGCCCCGGGAGCACCCGGGTGATCGCCGCCACGTCGGCGGCGGCGGTGGAGCCGGGGGTCCACGCCAGCGGGGCGTCGGCGTACCCGGGGTTGAGCGGGTTGCCGGCGGGGTGGTAGACACCCTGCCGGGCCGCCAGCGCCGGGGGGTTGAAGAGCCGGTCGAACGCGCTCCCCGCCCCGTCGGCGCCCTCCCCGTAGCTCTTCACCGGCCCCAGGAGCGCGGCGGCGGCCGCCAGCTCCAGCGAGAGCCGCCCCGCCAGCCCGATCAGCGCGTACAGCGACACCAGCGCGTCGTCGTCGACGGCGGGCGGGCCCCCGCGCCGCACGCAGCGCAGCGCCCAGTCCACCTCGGCCGGAGTGCGTCCCACGGCATCGGCCAGGCGCAGCAGGCGGTTGATCCGGTCGAGCGGGTCCACGTCCAGGTTGGTGAGCGTGGCGGCGCCGTCGTCCGGCTGGGCGAGGCCGACCCAGCTGCCGCCCAGCCCCCCGTTGATGAAGAAGTTGGCCCGCAGCCCGGCGGCCCGCTCGGCCGGGGAGAGGTCCTGGTCGAGCAGCGCCAGCAGGTCGGCGAAGGTGCTCCCGGTCTTCGCGAGAAAGACGTCCGCATCGGCCAGCGTGCCGGTCTGGCCGGCCGCCACCCCGTAGAACGGGGCGACCGCGTCGGCCGTGGCGAGCGGCGTGGTGACGATGGCCTGCGCCTCGGGCGAGAGCCCCAGCCCGCGCGCCGCCACCGTGGCCGGCGGCGACGCCCACGCCGCCAGCACCGCGTCGAAGCGGACGCCCACCCGGTCCAGCAGGACCAGGACCTGGTCGAGCTGCGTGTTGAACGGGAGTGGCCGCGGGTAGACGAGCCCGTTCGCCATCCGCTCCTGCACCGCCGCTGCGCCGTCCACGCCCAGCGCGGCGGCGGCGCGCGCGCCCAGCCGCTCGTTCACGATCTGCAGGTAGGGGACGAGCGTGGTGGTGTGCGCGCAGTCCAGGGGGATGGCGCCGATGTCGGGGCGGCGGGCGGAGAAGAGGAGCTCCGGGTCGATGCTGGCGGCGTTGGGCCGCGTGACGTGCTCGTCGATGATGCGCAGCAGGTCGACCAGGTAGGCCGCGGGCCCGAAGATCGAGCGGCACTCCTCGCAGCCGCAGTCGTCGAGCGTGCCGAACAGGTCCTGGTAGCTGGGCAGGTTCTCGAAGGTCTCCCCGAGCTCGGCGCTCACCGTGTCGGCCGCGGAGCCGCGGACGAAGGCGGACGAGACGGTGCCGCCCACCGAGGCCCACAGGTGCAGGGTGCGGCTGCGGACGCCCGTGGCGCGGGCGTGGAGCTCCGCGGCCTCGCCGGGGTCCAGCCCCAGCGCGGCCGCGTGCTCGTCCACGAACGCCGCCCGCGGCATGCGCGCCACGTGGTTGGCCGACACCAGCCCGCGCCGGGCCAGGCGCTCCGCCACGTCCAGGTCGGGGTGGAGCGCGGACAGGCGCTGGTAGACGCGCACCCCCGCACGGTCGCCCTGCGGGTCGAGCCCACCCCACTCCAGGCCCAGGTCTCCCGGCCGGGTCAGCAGCTCCAGGGCCCGGAGCTCCGTCCCCGGGTTTTCGCTCAGCAGGGTCCGGATCCGTCCGGCGGCCAACGGCTCGGTGCTCATGATCGTGTCCCGCAAGGGTGGGGGGCGTTCCGGTTGGGTCCGCGAACCGTGGCTCGCGGGTCGTCGGCGTGGCGTCTTCCGTCAGGTGCCGTTCATGGAGCGCGCGGCCGTCCCGCGCGCGGCGGTGGACAGGTGTGGGAGGACCTCGTCCAGGAAGAGGGCCAGGCTGCGCGACGCGACCTCGCGGGGCATGGAGCCGAAGTCCACCTGCCACAGCACCTCGTCCACTCCCACCACCTCGCCCAGCCACCGCGTCGCCTCGCGCACCCGCGCGGGCGAGCCCACCACCGCGCTGCGCTCGCGCCGCATCCCCTCGGGCGTGGTGGCGCGCAGGGCGGCGCCCATCCCCGTGTATCCCGCGTAGTCCCGCCCGGACACGCCGTCCCACGCGCCGGCCGCGTCGGCCCACACGTCCAGGTAGCGCCGCAGGTACGCGTCGCTCTCGCGCGCGGCCGCGGCATCGCCGTCGGCCACGTAGAGCGGGAGGCTGATGGCCACGCGCCCGTGGCCGGCCGCGTGCGGATGGTGCTCGCGATACGCCCGGCGATAGGCGGCGATGAGCCCGGGGAGCGCGTGGTCCGGCGCGCGCAGCGCGCTCACCAGCAGCCCGAAGCCGCGCCGGCCCGCCCACACGAAGCTGTCGGGGGTGCGCACCGCGGCGCACCACACCGGCGGGTGGGGGCGCTGCGTGGGCCGGGGGAGGCTGGTGGCGGCGGCGAGGCGGAAGAACGGCGTCTCCACGCTCACCCCGGGCTCCGTCCACAGGCGCACCACGGTGTCGACGGTGGCCTCGAAGCGGGCCCGGCTCTCGTCGAGCGGCACCCCGAAGGCGGCGAACTCGTACGGCAGGTACGCGCGGGCGAAGCCCACCTCCAGCCGGCCGCCGCTCAGCGCGTCCACCATCGCCGCCTCCGACGCGAGCTGCAGGGGGTGGTGGAAGGCGGGGAGGATGCACCCCGTCACCAGCCGCACGCGCGTGGTGCGCGCCGCCACCGCGGCCAGGAAGCCGAGCGGGCTGGGGCAGTAGCCGCCGTACGGGTGCAGGTAGTGCTCGGTCATCTTCACCGCCCGCAGGCCGCCCGCGTCGGCCATCTCGGCCAGCTCGAGCGCGCCCGCGAAGTAGTCGGCCGGCGCGCAGACCGTGGGGTCCACGTCGGGAAGGAAGGAGATTCCGAACTCCATGCGGGGAGGCTCCGGGCGGTGGGTGAAGGAGGATCGGGAGGGGGCCGGGGCGTCACGCCGCACCCAGGCGCAGCTCGGCCACGGAGCTCTCGGCGTAGTAGTCGGTGCCGGCGGCACGGGCGAAGAGGTCGGCGTTGCCGCCGCCCAGGGCGCAGGGCGCCAGCCCCATGGCCGTGGCCACCAGGTACAGGGTCTGTAGGAGCACGCCCGCGTCCTTGAGCACCAGGGCGTAGGCCATGGACTCGTACTTCCAGGCTACCCGCTGGAACCGCGCGGCCAGCACCACCAGCACCTGGGCGGGCGGGGCCCCGTGGGCCACGATGCGCGAGTCCCGCAGCAGCGCGTGCACGGCCGCGCGGTCGCCCGCCCCCACCTCGGTCAGGCGGTGCTCCGCGGGGCAGTAGTGGTACAGCCCCGGCTCCAGCCCCTCGCAGGCGCTCACCGCCAGGTACAGCTCCAGCTCGTGGCAGGCGCCGCCGCCCGGGGAGGGGCGGCTGCTCAGGTCGCCGCGCGGGGTGGGGATGACGTGCCGCACCCGGGCCGCCCGGAAGAGCAGCTCTCCCAGCTCCGCCAGGGTGATCACCCGCCCGCCCTCCTCGCGGATGGAGCGCCGCTCCTCCAGCACGCGGGTGAAGGGCACGTCCTCGCGCAGCAGGCGCTCCAGGTCGGGCCGGGGGAGGGCGACGGCGGGCCCCGCGGGGTGCGGCCGGACGGCGGGGAGCGGCGCGAAGCGGCCCTCCGCGCGGTAGGTGCCGCCGAAGCCGCCCAGCTGCCGGCCCATCCGGCTGCGCGCGTGGAAGAGCAGGTCGTGGAACTCCCACTGCGCCAGGGCGGGGTCGTCGTCCTCGGGCGAGGGCCGCCCCTCCTCCGCCTCCACGGCCAGGGCCGCCCCGCGCAGCAGCCCCAGCAGCGCCGCCGCCGCCCCGGCGCCGAGGCCCGCGTGCCGCGCCACGGCCTCGGGCGTGGCGGGGGTGGCGAGATGGACGACCGCCGCGGCGGCCGCCGGGTGCTCCAGGCACACCCGCAGGGGCGAGCGGGGCGACTCCAGCCAGGGCCGCCCCCCGTCCGCGCGCAGCAGCGCAAAGCGCGACAGCCGCAGGGCGCGGCCCGGCTCCGCCGGCACGGGCGACAGCTCCAGGTGCGGCGATACGCAGTGGGCCGTGGCCAGCAGCCGGTCGCCGTCGGCGACGGCGTAGCCCAGCCACCCGCGCGCCGTCCACGCCCGCAGGTGGTGGAACAGGAGGGGGAGCGCCGCGGGCCCCGCGGCCTGGCGGACCACCGCGGCCAGCTCGCTCTCCGGGGCCGGCCCGGCACTCAGGCGGCGGAGGGCCGCCGCCGTCGCGGGGTCCGCCGGGGCCGCGAGGGTGCCGCCGGGCCCGTGCAGCACGGGGGCGCCGTCCGGCCCCTCGCCGGCGTGCACGGCGGGGTCGAGCGCAAGGAGCAGGGCCATGGCTAGA
>Ga0190275_10000702_pt1 | contig 27303 bp, 24 predicted proteins | sample Popmic550T_FD_133745 | JGI IMG/M metagenome (GOLD analysis project Ga0190275, IMG submission 133745) | Populus adjacent soil microbial communities from riparian zone of Yellowstone River, Montana, USA - 550 T | ecosystem: Environmental > Terrestrial > Soil > Riparian zone > Trees stand | place...
AAAAACGAATTTCAAATCTACTTCTAGAGTCACCAAATGGACTAAAGCCACATTCATAAACAGAAATTTTTTCAGCATTAGCATTTTGGTAAATTAGAATAAAAGAAACAAGAAACAAAAGCAAAGCTAAAAACAAACAGAAGAAAAAATATTTGAATATTAAAATATATTCTGATAACATTTAACTAAAAAAAAATCAATAAAACAAAGATGAAAAACTATAATCAAATATGACATTAGGAAACAAACCAAAAAATAGTGTGAAAATGAAAAATGGAAGCAAAATAAACAGTTCTCTTCTTGTAACATCACCAAAAAATCTAATAAAACGTACTTTTATCAGACCATTTGCAAGTTTAGTATATAAGAATAAAGAATAAACCAGCGTTAAAAAAAGACCAAAAATTGAAAAAAAAATAATAAAATTGTTTACCAAAAAAGCGCCCAAAAAAATTGTGAACTCACCAACAAAATTAACTGTACCAGGCAGCCCAAAATTACCTAAAGTAAAAATAAAAAAAAAAACTGCCCATAATGGCATAAGCATAACTAGACCACCATAATAAAATATTAGCCTCGTTTTATACCTATCATATAACATACCTACACTCGAAAATAAGGCACTAGAAACAATTGCATGTCCAAACATCATAAAAAAAGAACCAAAAATAGATATAAAATTAGTGCAAAACAAGCCGATTAATGAAAAATTCATATGTGAAACAGAAGAATATGCTATAATTTTTTTCATATCTATCTGCGCTAGAGCAAAAAAAGATGGCAAATATAATCCTAATAAAGATATAACAAAAATAACATTCATAATTAAAAACAAAATTCCACTAAATGTAAAAACTAGTAAACGCATATAAACATAAAAACCTAGTTTTAATACGATTCCAGCTAAAATAACTGAACCCGCTGTTGGGGCTTCAACATGAGCTTCTGGTAGTCAAACATGAAGTGGTATTATAGGAACCTTTACTGCAAAACCTAAAAATAGTAGGATAAATAAAATGATTTGATAATATTCAGCAAAAAAAGAATTCAACAGAAACAAAAAATTTGATGCTCCTTTATTTGAGTAAATAAAAATAAATGCAATTAAAGCAAAAATAGAACCAAGTAAAGTATATATAAACAATAAATATGAAGCATAAATTTTACGATCTCTTGAGCCCCATATACCAACTAATAAAAATAAAGGCACAACAACTAATTCAAAAAAGAAAAATAGGATAAAAAAATCTATACACATAAAAACATTTACAAGACAGAACATAGACAAAAATATACAGAACATATATATATTAAATTTGTATGACCAAATCCAGCTCAATAATATACAAGTGCCTAGCAAAAATGAAGATAAAATTAGAAAAAACAATGAAATAGCGTCTACCAGAAAAAAATATTTCAGTTTAAACCAACTGAAAGAAATAATTTCAATTATATTACTTAAACCGAAAATAGACTTGTCATAAAACATAAAATAAGACAAGACAAACAAAGAAACTAAAATTAAATTAAGATTATTTGAAGTCCTTAACATTTAAACAAAAAAGAAATCAGCTATAAAAATTCAAAAATAGCATGAAACAAAAAACAAATATGCCAACGAAATAGGAAGCAAAACTTTTCATCCAATATTCATTAATTGATCATAGCGATATCTTGGAAGTGTCGCTCTAACTAAAATAAACATAAAAACAACAGCACATACCTTGAAAGAAATTCATACTCAACTAGGAATCAAGAAAAAGAAACCAAAATTAAATAGTGGCATCCACCCACCAAAGAAAAGAATTGTTATAAGAGAGGACATAATTAAAATATTTGAATATTCAGCCAGAAAAAACAAAACAAATGTGGTAGCAGCATACTCAACATTATAGCCAGAAACAAGTTCAGACTCAGCTTCAGGCAAGTCGAATGGAACACGATTTGTTTCAGCTAGGGCTGCAATAAAAAACAAAAGTAAACTAGGTCACAAGGGTAGAAAGAATCACAAATTATCTTGAAACTGAACAATACCACTTAAATTTAATGTGCTAGTACAAATCAAAACAGGCATAATACTAATACCAATTGATACTTCATACGAAACAAATTGAGCAGCAGATCTTAATGAACCCAAAAAAGCATACTTATTGTTACTTGATCAACCTGAAATAATAATACCATAAACTCCTAACGACGAAATAGAAAACAGAAATAATAAACCCAAATTTATATCTGATAAAACAACACCATAAGCTAACGGTATAACAGATCAACTTAACCAACTCAATGTAAATGTAGTAACTGGAGCAAGAATAAATAAAACTAAATTAGATAAACCGGGAATTATAGTTTCTTTAAAAATTAGCTTAAAAGCATCTGCAAATGGCTGCAAAATACCTCATAAACCAACAACATTTGGACCACGCCTTCTTTGTATGCCGCCTAAAATTTTCCTTTCAAACAAAGTAAACAATGCAACTAATAACAGTATTGGTATAAGAGGCGGCAAAACCTTTATAATTTCTACATCCAAAACAAAATAGTATAAAAAAATTATAACAGCAAAAAATATAAAAACAAATAAATGCAAATATATAAAAAGAAACATTAAACAAATACATTTAACCTTGACATATATTCATATGCGGCAGAAGATAAAACTGGTGACATTCTTGAATAAACATCAATGTTATAAAAATTTTGAACAGTACTAGTATATATCCAGTCTTCGCCCAGTAAGTGTCCCACTCTATATTGAAGGACAACATCATTATGTAAATTAAAAGACAATGATTCATTTCTGGTAAGAGAAACATCTTTTTTGACAAATTTAAAATATTCAACAACCTTGTCTAAGTTATCAAAATTACTATAACTGTGAGAAAGATAGGTTTTACCTATAATAGATAAAAATCTAAAAAACTCTTCAACAGTTATATTATTGCTATTGTAATTTAATACGGTCAAAGTTTTTCGAAGTCTTCCTTCTATATTTACATACTTGTAATTATTTTCGAAAACTGAATGCAATGGTATTATCAAGTCAGCATTTTCAGCACCCTCGCTAAAAAAACTACCATGATATACTATATAATTTTTGCATTTATCAAATGTTTTTAAAAAATTTTTATCATCAACATTATTCAAATAAATAAAATTTTTTTTATTTGTTAAAAAATTATTACAAGAACCATTTAGTTCAAAAAAACTCAAATAACCGACGAAGGGAAACACTACAGCATAATTCAAAACAAAATGCTTATTGATCCATTGTTTAAAATAATCAAAGACATATGATGCATTATAAACTTGAAAAAAACTTAGACCAAAGAAAAAAATGTAACCATCCTTTTTCACGTCATCTAAATTAAATATAGAATAATTATAACTGCTGAACAACAAATCCCTAGATAATTCAGATTTAAAATTAAGAATATCCAGTAATTTAACAAATGAATTGCCATATAATGAAATAGGTAAATTCAAATAAGAACTATTTAGCCCAAAACCATAAAATCTTATATTTTCATTTAGCAAAAACAACTTTCTAAGACGTGAATTCAAAATTGGAGATTCAAGTCTAGTATTTAAACAAAAAAAGACAAAATGTGTGTTATTTTCTAAATTTACCATCATACTGTTCATCAAATAATTCGATCTAAAATCAGCATTAACGTCAAAAAAGTCAGCATAAAAACTGTTACCACCATAAGAATTAAAAAAAGTTTTCATATGATTAACAGAATCTAAATCTGATAACATACCAGAAAAAGACAGAACGCTAGAATTATTATCTAAATGCTTATTTAAGTTATCGAAAAATAAATGTGCTACTTTTAATCAACTTATTGTAATAAATTTTCCAGATTCTAATTTCATCATTGGATTCCTAATACGTTGAATATTATTAGAATCATAAAAAAATCTGACCCTGTTAGTTATCCAATCCTCATTTAACGTTTTGTTATAGACTGGCAAAATTCTGTATATTTTGTTGTTTAAATAATCAATTCTAACATTAGAACAGACTGAATCTAGAACATCAACACTCTCAACAAAATTTAACTCCCAGGGTCTTGCAGTAAATGCATATGGTATTGAGGTTGAAGCACCAACTGGACACAAATCTATAATATTGCCGGACATTTCATCAATCAAACTATTTGAAACATATGTGCTGATTTCACTTGAATTACCGCGGTTTATCATGCCTAAAGCAGGCAAACCAGAAACTTCATTTAAAAATCTAATACATCTAGTACAATGAATACATCTAGTCATTATCATTTTTACAAACGGCCCACCTTGTTTATCAATAACTGCACGCTTGCTATATTCATGATATCTACCCCTATCAGAACCATATACAGAAGTAATCTCTTGTAAATCACATTCACCACCCTGATCACATATTGGACAATCCAACGGATGATTCACCAACAAAAACTCGATTATACTTTCCCTTGCTTTTTCTACCCTAAAACTTTTAGTTTCTATTTGCATTCCATTTGCAAGAGGCATTGCACATGAAGCAACCAATTTAACACTAGTATTTAGCTCCACTAGACACATCCTGCAATTTCCAGCAATACTTAAATTTTCATGATAACAAAAACACGGGATATCTATCTTTTTTTCAAAACTTTTTTGAAAAATTGTTACATTTTCTTCTTTTTCTCTATAATAAGTCCCATCAATTCAAAATTCTATATCTTTCATATTAATATATTTTTAAAATTTATAATTTTTAAAAATTATAATTTAATAATAAATCAAAAGTTAAACTATTTAGACTCAAAAATAATATTATTTTTAGTTGTAAATCCATTTTAATAAAAAAATTAGTGAAAATATTTATAAAAATTGTCATATAAATATGAGCTACCCTTCCTACAGAAAAAATACTTTAAAGTAGGAAAACCTAAAACTTATTTCTAAACATACAAAATCAAGAACGCCATCATTATAGATAGTAAACCTAATGCTTCAGTTAAAGCGAAGCCTAAGAAAACATATCTTAACAAAGCATTTTGCAAATATGGATTTCTAGCAACGGCAATCATGTAGCCAGCAAATATAATACCAATACCAACTCCAGCACCAATCACACCAGAAACTGCCATACCTGCTCCAATATATTTAGATGCAGCAACTAATGATACATATAATACAGAATCTTTCATTTTATTTTATTTAATTTAGACAAGTTAAATATTAAAATAATTGTTCACTCGATAATATTCTCTTTAGATTCTCTCAATAATGATTATAATAGTCTCTCATAAAATACGTTTTATAAAGAAACTCAGAAACTAGCAAATTCAAAAATCTCAAACAATATAGTTAGACTTCAATAAGTAAAGAAAAAAGAATAGTTAATATATATATATATAAAATAGAAATTTAGTTTAAAAAAATATTCATTAATTATTGGGAAAATAATGTAAACATTTATACTATATGGTGCGGATAGAGAGACTTGAACTCTCACACTTTTTACAAGCACTAGATTTTGAGTCTAGCATGTCTACCAATTCCATCATATCCGACACCAACATTACATATAACTATCTATAACTCGTAGAAATTTAATTAAAGTATACTAAACGTTTCACAACGCTTACACAACAATCCTATCTAAATAATAGTCTGTTATTTTCTAAAAAGAATCGTTTTATGCGTATGCTAGCTTACTTATATGCTTTCAGCAATTGAGCACAGTCTGTGTAGCGGCCTGACAGTGCTACTGGCGTAACAATCAGATGACAATTGACAAACCTTTTAATTAACCCGTTCATAACCGTAAAACTAAATTGTTAAACAGATAACCCAGTCCTTGCGTACTAAGGAAAGTCATCATCAATTCTTTTCACCCATGACAGATAGGGGCCAAACTGTCTCACGACGTTTTGAACCCAGCTCACGTACCACTTTAATCGACGAACAGTCGAACCATTGGAATCAACTCCCCTTCCAGGATGTGATGAGCCGACATCGAGGTGCCAAACGATCCCGTCGATAAGGACTCTCGGGAACCATCAGCCTGTTATCCCTAGCGTAACTTTTATCCGTTGAGCAATAGTCTTACCTCTCAGCACTATTGGATCACTACAACCAACTTACGTTCCTGTATGACACGTCCGTCTTACAGTCAAGCAAACTTATACTGTTACACTTCCGACCCAATATTTATTAGGTCGAGTTTACCTTTGTACACCGCCGTTACTTTTTAGGCGGCGACCGCCCCAGTCAAACTACCAATCTTACATTGTCACTTTTTCTTAAAAAGATTAGTCGCCTAAAAATAAAAGGTTACTATTTCAAGATAGCCTCCCCGATTTATTCGAAAATAAAGGGATCATAAGCTGATAACTATCCTACGCATTTATTTTTAAACAACCATAAAAGAGTATAGTAAAGCTGCATAGGGTCTTTCCGTCCCGTCAAGGGCACTCCGCATCTGCACGGAGACTTCAAATTCGCTGGGTTGATACTTGAGACAGTAGGAAGGTCGTTACCCCATTCATGCATGTCAACAATTAATTGACGAGGGACTTCGCTACTTTCAGACCGTCAGAGTTACGGCCGTCGTTTACCGTGGGTTATATAAAAAGCTTACGAATAAACCTTTCACATTCGCCTTACGGCACCGGACAGGGGTCAGACCATATACATCATTATTGAAATTTAGCATAGTCCTGTGTTTTTGGTAAACAGTCGCCCTCCTCGATTTTGTGACGCTATTTTGTTTTCGAGTCAAAAATAATTTATTTTTGAAAAACAAGATAGCACTTCTTATCCCGAAGTTACGAAGTCATTTTGCCGAGTTCCTTAAATATCATTCTCCCAGTCACCTTGGTACATTTATACCAGATCACCAGTGTCGGTTTTTAGTACGGTTAGATAACTGGACTTTTTTCCATACCAATATAAACTTATATAACTAATCCGCTAAAGAATATAAATCTACATTAATAGTCATCCAATACTCGTTATCTAGTTAGAAAATATTAATAATCTATACCCATCAAACTTTGATTTTTCATTATTCTAAGGGGCCGACTAACTCTTAGTGGTACATCCTTGCTAAGAAACCCTTGATCATTCGGTGATAATGATTATTAATATAAATTTTTTGTCTATAATACAAATTTTTATTTACATTATAAACAAAACAACATTATATCTTACATTATTTACGCTACTCATGTCAGCAGGCTTTCTTCTGATATTTCCAAAAATATTCACATATTATCTTCAAACTTACAGAATATTCCGCTACCAAAATAAAAATTTCTACAGCTTTGGTATGAAGTTGATAGTCCCATACATTTTAAATCAATTTTTTATATAATGGAATTGGTGAGCTGTTACGCTTTCTTTAAAAGATGGCTGCCTCTAAGCCAACTTCCCAATCGTTTCAATAAAAAATTTAATATTACTCACTTGACTTCAACTTGAAGACCTTAGCTAGTAGTCTGGGCTATTGCCCTCTTGACTATGAACCTTATCGCCCACAGTCTGATTGCTGAAAAAGTTTTATTAGTATTCAAAGTTTTAATAGTTTTAAAGAAGCCATTAAGCAATCCCCTAGACTACAAAGTGCTTTACCCCTAATAAACTTATATTCAACACTTTACTTAAATAGATTTCGCGGAAAACCAGCTATCTCCAGATTCGATAAGCTTTTCACTCCTAGCCACAGCTCATCCCAAGCTCTTGCAACAGATATGGGTTCGATCCTTGTTTCCCTTCTTTTGGAAAGGAAACGCAATCTGTCCATGGCTAGCTCATCTGGTTTCGGGTCTAGTTCATATAACTTTTGTATAATTATTTTTCATTATTGCATTAACTACGTCTACGTTTATCACTTTAAACTTAAACTTGCTATACAAACTAACTCGCTGACCCATTATGCAAAAGGTACGTTGGCATCATAAATGACTTCAACCGCTTATAAGTTTTAGATTTCAGTAACTTTTCAAAACATCCTTCTTGGACTGCTATTTCACCTTTCCCTCACGGTACTCTTCACTATCGGTCATTAAAAATATTTAAATTTAGTAGGAGGTTCTACTTTGTTCAAACATGATCTCACATAACACGTTTTACTCGTTTAAAAAAATGGCGGTTTAATGAATACGAGTCTGTCTTACTCTATACTTTTCTCATTTTACTCACACATTTTTTTAAGATTTTTGTCCGAGTTCGCTCACCACTACTTTCGGAATACCTATTGGTTTATTTTCCTTTAACTACTGAGATGTTTCAGTTCATTAAGTTGTAGTAATTATTTTAATTTGTTTTCAAAAGGAAAATTAGATATCACCATATATACTAAATTCAATCTAACTTTTCGTTTAACTTTAAACGTCCTTAAATTTGTTATAATGCCTAGGCATCCATCTAAAACTATTATAATTATAAATATAACGTGCTCCCGATAGGAATTGAACCCATATCTTCGGACTACAAGACCGATATTTTACCATTTAAACTACGGGAAAAAACTTTATATTCATTTTTAGGGTCAGAATGGCGGGACTCGAACCCACATCAATTGAACCCAAATCAAACATGCTACCATTGCACCACATTCTGACCCTAAAATAAACTATCATTTATAATCCTCTATTGTTTTAAAATCCACATCAAAATCAAAATTATAATATTTTTCATCCACATTATACAAATAAAACTGTTTTTCAGACATATGCTTATGTGAATATAAACACATATAATATATATAATCCAATAATTCCTCATCTGAAAAATTCTCAAATATAATATATCTTGTGACACGAATTGGCTCTCCTAATATACTTCTTATATATACTGCAGCAACAAATCTTCTTTCTTTATATAATTCAGGATAATTAATTTCAAAAAGATCATTATAACTTACTAGTATCTGATTTCAATGTGGCCTTTGATCATACGAATTTTTGTTGACATTATGTTTCAAATTCAGATATCTTAAAAGATATGCATCAGCATAAGAAGCTTTAAAAAAAATGAAACCACAAATTATAACAAATACAACGGTCAAGCTTAAATTAGACAATGTTAATTCATTGTTACCCTCAAAAGAAGGTTTTATACTTTTACCTCTAAATTGTGATAATAAAAACGAATTCTCCATAAATATATAACTAATAACTATATACATATTATATTCAATATAACTAATGAAAATAAAAACTTCACAATATAAACACATTGCATACTACATATATTCCTATTTAATATTAATCATGTTGGCAATATTATAATTTTTTTTTATTTTACCAACTACAATATACACATAAACATAATATTGCCAACATTTTTTTATTAAACAGACAATGACTTTTTTAACGTCGCCCACTGCCTAACGACGCGAACACGCATGATGGGATTCGAACCCATAAGACTTTCGTCCATAGCTTAGCAAACTATCGCATTAACCATTCTGCCACATGCTTGTTCTTTTGGTCCAACAGCAGGTTCCCCTACCATTACCTTGTTACGACTTAACAACAATTATCAATCAGGAGATTACTAGCTGAATAATGAATGTTAATACTATTTGTATGTGTTTTGCACATGCAAAATAGAAAATCTACCTGAGATTCAAAACCATCACTAGTATCCCACCCAACGTACTTTCGCCGCCTGACGGGCTGTGTGTACGAGAGCTGTAAAATATTCACCGCGTCATAGTGATACGCGATTACTAGTGATTCCTCCTTCATGCTTTCAAGTTTCAGAAAGCAATTCGAACTTAGGCTATTTTTATAGGATTTGCATAAACTCACATTCTTGCCGCCCATTGTAATAGCCATTGTAGCACATGTGTAGCCCAATACATCAACGGTGTACGGACCTGACGTCATCCTTTCTTCCCAAGGCATTACGCCTTGCTTCCTGTCAAATCAAAAGACAGCAAGGGTTGCGTCCGTTAAGAGATCTAACCACACACTTCAAAGCACGGACTGACGACGGCCATGCATCAGCTGATATCAACAAATTTAAGAATGTACGCGATTGCTCATCCGCATCGATTCTTCACGAAAATCTATAATCGTTAAATATTGATAACTAGAATTGGTAAGATTCGACGCGTTAAATCACATTAAACCACATGCTCCACCACTGTAAAAAACTCTCCGTCAATTCCTTTAAGTTTTAATCTTGCGATTGTACTTCCTAGGCGGAGTGTTTTTGCGTTAACATAAGACAAACATTACCGAGTAATGAAAGTCCAACACTCATAGGTCAGGGTGTAGACTACGAGGGTATCGAATCCTCTTTGATCCCTACACTTTAGCATCTCATCGTCAATTTTAAATAGTTACGAGTTTCCACCGCCGGTCGTACCGTGGATATCTACGAATTTTACCTCTCCATCCAAAGGGCCCGTAACTCCTCCAAAATTCAAGACACGCCAGTCTCACATTCATCTCATGGGTTCAGCCCCACGTCTTTGTTTGAACGCGCTTAGCTATCCGACTACATGCTTTTACGCCCAGTTACGATGAATAACACTTGACCCCTCCGTTTCACCGCGGCTGCTGGCACGAAGTTTGCCGGGTCTTTACTATAGACTACCGTCATTTTCGTCATCTATAATAGGTACCAAGAATATCTCGTCTATATGTACCACGCAATCTAACTGGATCAAACGTTTGTTCATTGTCACAAGATTCCCCACTGCTGCCTTTCAAGTTCGGGCTTTTTTTCAGGCCCGCTGCGACGGTGCGTGCTCTCACACCCGCTAAGGATCGATGGCTTGGTAGGCCATTACCGCTACCAACTACCTAATCCTGTGGGAGCTCCTTTTACTACGCTTTTTTAGCTTTAAGAAGATATTGGACTTCTTTTATAGAATGTTACACCCTATAGCAACTAGAATTCTCCCACCTTACTCGCCAATACGCCATTTAACCAAATTTTGGTTACCCTCAACTTGCATGTGTAAAGTCGATTACAAGCATTCACTCAGAGCCAGGATCAAACTCTCTATTTTAGTAACACATTTTATAAAAATGCATTCTCAACACTATAACCTTCTCTATATTTGCACTACAAGGGAGTGTGTTTATATTGGATTTTCTTATTTTTGCCATATCACATATTTAACCCGCCATCAAAAATTACTTCATTCAAGTATTTTTGATTTTTCACACCATCTCCGGAAATTTATATACAGCACCGGTAGTAAGAATTGAACTTACATCTTTGGACTTGGAATCCAATATTCTGCCTGTTGAACTATACCGAAAACTGCATGAATAATAATAAATTCTCTCATCAATAACTAATCCTCCCACCTTCCTCCTCCTCCCACCTTCCTCCTCCTCCCACCTTCCTCCTCCTCCCACGACACTTATCTTCATTTTAAATAAAATTAGGCAATATTAAAATATACAATAAAAACGAGTATTGAAATATTTGACGTTTTACTTTTTCAAACCCTTATAGTATTACTCAACCAAAAAATAGATTATTATTGGATCATTATTTTACGTCGCGCCAATTTACGACCTATCACATACAAAATGTGTTATATGGTGCGGATAGAGAGACTTGAACTCTCACACTTTTTACAAGCACTAGATTCTAAATCTAGCATGTCTACCAATTCCATCATATCCGACACCATTTTTCTGGGGGCGACAGGACTCGAACCTATATCGCGAGATCATGAGTCTCGAATGTTACCATTACAATACGCCCCCAGAAAATCCCCAGTATAGGAATCGAACCTATAACTCACCGCTTAAAAGGCGGGCGCTTTGCCATTAAACTAACTGGGGATTTTGTGAACGATGGGACTCGAACCCATAACCTTTGCAGGATTAGATTTACAATCTAACGCTTTATCCATTTCAGCCACGTTCAAAAAAACCAGTAACAAAGCCTCGTATAGGAATCGAACCTATAACCCCTGGATTAGAAATCCAGTGCTCTACCTGTTGAGCTAACGAGGCTTTGCGTCGGCCAAGACGGAATCGAACCATCAATACCCCATTATAAGTGAGACGTTTTACCTATTAAACTATTGGCCACATTGGAGTGATGGGATTTGAACCCATGTATACTGGATCCAAAATCCAGCGCCTTACCGTCTTGGCTACACCCCAAATGGAGTTAATCGGAATTGAACCGATATCTTTGGTTTGCAAAACCAATATTTTAACCATTTAAACTATAACCCCATTTTGCTTTGTATAGGAATCGAACCTATAACCTTTTGATTAGGAATCAAATGCTCTACCTATTGAGCTAACAAAGCAAAATGTGTGCCCAACATCGGACTTGAACCGATACCTTTATAAAAGATTAGATTTTAAGTCTAACGTGTCTACCATTTCACCAGTTGGGTGTTATATAGACTATACTGATTGATATGCAAGTAATATGAATACAATATTAGATTATAACAGGAAAACAAAATGTAGCAATGAAAAAACAAAAAACATACACAGGATAGGGGTAGAAGCTGCTAGGAATAATAAAAAGCAATGTAACGAAACATGTCAACAATAAATAGACACCGGTGGTAAGAATTGAACTTACATCTTTGGACTTGAAATCCAATATTCTGCCAATTGAACTACACCCTTTTGACAATGCAAATATTACTCCTAGCAGCGCAGAATCATTACAAAATTTATACAAGTAAAAGAAAATTTCAACGTTGTAAATGAATACAAACGACACATTAGAAAGGCATTATAATCTAAATTGCGTATACTAAAAATTAACAAACGTGCACTTTTAGATTAATGTTCATCCTTTGGTTTAGAAAATAAATCAGCCCATTCCAAACCTGCTTGTTTCATTAGGTCCTTAAAATTTTCGAAATCTTCACTACCCTGAAGCGTATCATCTGGTTCGCCAAAATAAACAATACAGATTACTATAATAAAAAGAATAATATGACATATATAAAACTGTGCTGCCAAATTATACCTAATATTAGGTGTTTGAGCAACAATACCATTTCATATATCATCAAAACTAAGATCAGTAAATATTGAAAAAACTCCACATATTATGAAAAATACGAATATTATTGTCATCACATATTAATGTTATCATCTAGCATAAGATATTCTAGAATAATGAATAAATTTTCTTTTAAAAGTATATCCGGTAACTTTAAATCTAAACGAAGTACCAAAATAAATGAAAAATCTAAACAAAACGTAATGATTATATGTTTTTTTTCTCAAAACCATTGAACTAGACAAGATACCGCCATTTTTACCTCTTCGTGACAAACATAAACCGTCAATAAAATAACCTCTACCGAACATTCTGTAAATAGTGGATATATCAAAACCTATTATATTTCTAGACTTTGGAATATCTGAAAAGAAATTAACACTCCATATTAGTTGAATTTTATTTTGAGCCATTTTTTTTTTTCAAAGAAACGCTACCTATTAAACCCACAGCTCACGAAACCCTAGATTTCAAGCAAGCACCTCTATTTAACCAGTATGCAAGACGATCAAATTTTACAAAATAAAAAAAACCGTCTTCAAATCTAGAATAGTGACCTATTTTTTCTATATATCTGCCATTAACTTTAGATGTATTATATCCTACCACTATAACTTTGGGAGTGACATCTTTTGACTTAGCACTCGTTCTAAAAATTTTTATTATCAATTTTTTTCTCATCACTATAAAAATGTTCTTATAAGCATAAAATAAAAGAATTCACCAAAATAATCAAAAAACAAAAAAAATAATATGTTGATAAAAAAAAAAGTAAAAAACAAATAATTTATATTTATATAGTAATAACCATATTGCGTAATTTTAGTGAAATACATGAACCTTATGACTCGCAAATAATAAAAAGCAGAAACAACACTAAATATAAAAATAATAAATAAGACCAAGTAATTATAGCTATTGAAGATTGAGAAGAAAACAAAAAACTTTCCAAAAAACCCGGCTAATGGAGGTATACCAGCGAATGATAAAAAAATGAAACTAATAATCAGTAATAAAATTGAGTCTGAAGAATTCAAATTGGAAAAATCAAACAATTTATTAAATTCAACAAAATTATATCTTCTAACATTAATTAAAATGAAAAAAATTAACGAAATTGAAAATAAATAGCAAAAAATAAAATATAACCCACTAAAAAAACCATCAAATGTCATACTACTAAATGCAATTAATACAAAACCAACATTAACTATTGAACTATAGGCAAAAAAACGTTTGATTTTATATTGATACATTGCATTAATTACACCAATAGATATGGATAAAAGGCCACAAATGAAAAGTAAAACACTAAAAAATGTCATGTTAAAAACAAAAACAAAGAAATATAATTTGACAAAAAAAAATGTTAGAACAATTTTCGGAAATATTGTAAAAAACATTGTTACGATAGTCGGAGAACCTTCATAAACGTCCATGACCCAATAATGGAATGGAACACTACCAAATTTAAATAGTAAACCACAAATAAAAAATAGTAATCCCACAAATAATAATAAATCATGGTTCTCAAAGCTTTCATAATTAGCCAAAATATAAATCTCCTTTAAATCTAGTGTACCCAATAAACCATATATCAATGAAATACCAAATAATAGCATGCTTGAAGAAAATACGCCAAATAAAAAGTATTTTAGTCCTGCTTCAGTAGAAAAATTGCTATAACGTTTCAGTGACGCCATTATGTAAAAACAAAGATTCTGTATTTCTATTGCCAAATAAAATGTAAATAGGTTATCCGCCATTAACATTAAAAAAGATCCTTCAACGGACAACAACAAAATTATTGTGAATTCGTACAAATAAATTTTCTCTAGCAAGAAAAAATTTCTATATGAAATCAGACAAAGAAATAAAAATAATAAAAATAGTTCTCTAAAAATGAAATAGAAATTATCTATTTTTAGTGTAGATAAAGACAATAAATTTATATCTTTAAATAAAAAAACAAAGAATATACTAAAAAAAATTACTGGTATAGTTAAATCAATAACTACTTTACTTATATACAAAGACTTTATTTCATTTGACAATATTATACTTAATATAATAACTAACATAATACTTCAAATCCAGTGTACATCAGGTATAAACATAAAAATTTCTTCACTCAGAAAAGCTCTAGCATCCACCAAATTTTTTACTTCGTTAAACATTATAATCTTTTAGGTCTAGGTTTTTTTGTACCAAAATGATGCGGTATTGGTTTTGAATAATGTGCTTGTACTATTTTAACACGTACAGCAGTGCTTATTGAACGAAATATATTGCGTATATTCCTGTTCATTTTAGTGTTAATATTTAATATCATGTACTGTATTTTTAAATCTCTTATTTTTTTTATAACATCAAATGTCATTTTGTTAATCGTAAAAGGGGAAAGTTTTGTTTTTCTTTTCCTGCTTTCAGAAACATGACCAGTTGATCTATAAATAATAACCTCATGTTTGTAGTTAGTAAGAGTCAAAAATAAATTAGTATCTACAGCTCTTATTTTTATATGAAAAAATTGTTTTTTTATTTTGTTGACATCAAACATAAGAAGAACTTTTTTTCTTAATCTGAAAAAGAAATTTGCCCTTCTTCTAGATTTCGATGATGGATAAAAAAATTTTTTACCACTTCTTTTTCTATCCAATCATTTTAATCTTGTATATATGTACGATTTATATATATACAAATCATTGTAAAAAAAATGGTATTTACCTAACTTATGTGAAAAGACTTCAAATTCTTTAAAAGAAAAAATACATTTAAACAATTCGCAGAAAAAAACAAAAATACCTGCCTTTCTCAAATTAATCGAATTCACTAAAATATTTTTATTGTTTTTATCAATCAACAAGCTAATATAGAATTTAACCATATTTGAATATCTTTTGGTTTTCATATAAACAACAATTTTTTTTATTCATTTGTAAAACCTCTTTTGTTTATAGGTTTCTACACGAAACCTATTTCTCAGCCTAGCATAATTGGCTTTAGGTGAAGCTTTCAATCGTGACAAATATAATTTTTTTAAAATTATATTTTGACGTTTACTTAGATTTTTATATCAAAAAAACCTTCTTTTGAAAAAAAATCTGAATTTTCTCCATTTACGAAGTGTTGGAGCCGGAACATTAAAATATTTATGTTTCCTACTAAAAAAATATCTTCAAGATCTTAATTTTGGTTTTTTTCATGATTTAAGAAAAGAAAAGTATTTCATAATAAGAGGATATTTTAACAATTCACGATTTTTTATGTTTGTCCTTAATTTCCTCCTTACGAATCTTCTAAATAATTTTCTCTGTTTCTTTTCAAAAAATGAAATACGTCTTTTTTTACTTTTGAAGACAGTCTTTATATACTTTAGCTTTTTAACTGCATAATTTAAATGTTTTAACCTTGTTACCATTTATTTTTTTTTTTATTTAGGTTTGGCATTTTTAGGATTTTTTTTCGCACTTTTTTTTTTATCTTTGCCTTTAATTTGTGGCTCTGGCTGAGAAAATAAATCTGTTCTTCTTATTAAATTAGGCTTTAATCGTAGTGCAGTTCTCCTATTACTTTGTGTTCTTTGTCCTCTGTTAGGAAGACCTTTGCTCAATCGTACACCAGCTAATCTTCTATTTTCGACAAAAAAAAGTAATCGTTGCATAAGAAAACTTTTTAACCTATCATCTAAGATATAATAATATTTAAAAATATTTGCCATCAATTCATAAAAATATCTGTTTAAAGAATTAATATAAAAAGAAGTGCCTAAACCTAATAAATCGCAGACATAAGAAGCCTTTTCAAAGCCAATGCCATAGATATCGGAGAAAGAATCTCGGACTCTTCTATTGAAATGTAATTTTGTATCCCTAAATTTGTACATTTTTTACTTACGTTTCTTAAAAAATTTTATTTGTCTAGAAACTATGAAACTATTATTTCTATCATACAAATCCAACTTTTTTAACAATAGAAGATGCGAAAAAATATCATTTAATTTTGCTTTATTATTACCAAAAACTAACAATGTTCTTTTGTGATTTTTCACAAATATGTCTTTTGGAACATGAAAATAGAAGTAATGATTATACGCAAAAAAAAATCTGTATAACTTAATTGCATACTTTTTTAACTTATATCCTAATCCTCTTAGCCTTAGCTTAAAAAAATAAAATTTCACGTAAATGCTAAAATAATTTAGTAACTGTTTCAAAATATTCGTGAAAAAAAACTTATTTAAATAAATGAAATTAAGATATTTATTGCCGTCATTATAAAAGTATAATGACGGCAGAAATATTTTTGTAATCGAAGATTTGCTAAATAAATAAAGCATATTTTTGTGCTTATTAAATTTTATTTCAGTATTGCTAATTTTGTAATAATAGTTTTTTTGTCGTAACACTTAGTTAAAAACTTACTTTTATTATGATCAGCCCACCAATTTGTTCCCTTAAACAATCTATATCTAGTTTAAGACCTTCAGAAGTTGAAAGTACAAATATCTCATTTGGATACCTATCTTTAAGTTTATATAATTCAAGTGCAGATACATATACCCTTTTTCCAGGTGTGGACACAGCTTTTACATCAGTAAAAGCCATTTTGCTTCGATCATATTTAAGTACTACTTCAATTAAACTATCACCAGCAATATGATATCCCCTAATTGCGCCAAGGCTCTCTAAAATTTCTAATAACTCAAAGACCATTCTAGAAGGTTTCGTCATTATTGTTCTTGAACGTTTCTTCCTAGCAATATTTAATTTTGAAATTAGATCAGATATTGTATAATTAGTCATTGATTATCATGAAGCACGTCTTATACCATTTAACTTTGCATTATCAGCCAATTTTCTGAATGACATTCTAGATAGTTTGAATTCTCTTATTATTCAGTGAGATCTACCAGTGTGTATACACATATTCACTATGCGGCTGCTACTAGAATTTAAATGAAAATTTTTTAGAAATTTGTAATGGAAAATTAATTTTATTTTTTTATTTAAATTATTATTGTTTAATTGGTATTTTAGCATTATTAATTTGAATTCTTTTTTAGAAGCATAATCTCTAGTTAATTTATCTTTCTTTATACTATGTTTACCCATTTTGTTATATTTTTAAGCAATTTAGAAAAATATTTAAATTAATTTTATTATCGCTTCTAAATCTTACGTGAAGTTTATCATGTATTGAATTTAAATATAAACTTGTTGATAATTTTAGGTTTGTAAACATATTTAAATCAGAATATGACTCCAAAAAAATACTATTGGTTCTTAAATGAGTTTTCATTGTTGTTTCATGTGCTGCTGAACCTAGTATTTCGTTTTTGAAATTAATGAATTCAAAAAAATATTTGATATCACAAAAATAAGTGTATCGGAAATATCTTATGCCTCTACTTAATGTGTTAGCTAGCTTATTTATTTTTCCAATATTTCCACTAACTAACCAAAAAAATATACAATGATTATACAACTGTATTAAACTTAAATTTTCTTCTTTTATTTTTCTGAATCAAAAGAAAATTTCTATTTTTGGTTTTTTTATTAATACATATTTGTTCGAATAATTTGTTTTATTTAAATAAATTCTGATGAAGGTATTTTTAAAATATAACTCATAATTTACTTCTTTTCTTTTTATAAATAGCATATTAAACAATATTATCACATATTGAACCTATTGCTGGAAATGTAGTTAAAAATTCCTTTGTTAATGTAGCATTTATTCTACTTCCCAATGGAGTTTTTTTTCTATCTACCATTATTACAGCATTTTGTGTTCATCTTATATAAATACCTATTGATCTATAATGCCAACTATTTACATTTACAACTATGGCTCTATGAACTGAACCTCTTCTAAAGCGTCATAATTGTTTTTCACTTTTCATATTTTTTGCTTTGAGATTTCTTGCTCTAATTATAACAAAAACAAAATCTCCCAGGTTTGCCTTTCGCCTATGTCTACTACCGATCACTTGAAAAACTTTTACTAATTTTACCCCAGTATTATCTACACAATATACTACACTACCTTTTCTTATCATTTTAATTTATAATATCTTTATTTATTAAATTATATCTAAAATTGCTTGTTAATACTGCAATTTATGTGGAAATTTTAAAAAATAATATTTAGTGTTACATGTTTATTTTGTAATATGAATAACTGTATTACAAAATCGCTTTCGGATATTAATCGTACGGCTAATGCTTGCGCACTTAGGTGAAGCTATATCCACAGGGTAATACATACGAATCTATTTTCGTTAATAATAATATTTTTTATTTAATTACTTGTGAGACAATTTATATTAATAAAATGACCCTGAGAAGAGATTTGAACTCTTACACTATGATTTGCAATCATACGTACTACCAATTATACTACTCATTACAAAGCACTAAATAAATATGGCGGTGGCGATGAGTAGAATCGAACTACCGCTGACATAGCTTTTCAGGCTACCGCTCTACCACTGAGCTACATCGCCACCAAGCACTCGATAGGACTTGAACCTATATCCCTAGTTCCGCAGACTAATGTTTTACCAGTTAAACTACGAGTTGCTTGCCATATTTATTTATCTAATGTTTTCAGGACCAAGATAAAAATATAAAAATGCTATTACAAGAAAAAAAATAAACGATATTATTACCATACTAATAATAAATTCCACTAAACGTTGACATTGAAGTTCTATTCAGTCTTCAACGCGCTGTTTGATTCTATGGTCTTCCAACCACTCTGAAATTGCTTTGATTCATTCTATAATTTTTTTTATTGTTTTCATTTTGATTCTATTTTTTTGCTATTTTTTTTTGTATGTCCTTCATGTCCCATGAGATATTCGTAAGACATATACAAAAGTACTATATATATTTTTAATTATATAAAAATAAAAAAATACCATTTTAGTCCCCCTCATACCAAGCAAGGAAAATTTTGAAAAAAAATAATACAAAAAAAAATAGCTTAATTAATGTAACATAATCTTAAAACAAGAAACTAAAAAAGAACATTAGTGCAAACTTTCGTTTTCCATTGGAAATTCGTTAGTTTTTAGAACTGCTAACAAATTATCGGAAAAATTGACATCATTTCAATCCAAAGCAGGCACCATATTATTTAAAATATATATGTTCTTTTTATGTGTAAACAAAATAATGTTAGCATAAATAAATATAAAATTGAAAAGAAATTCATTGTTATCAAATTTTAAAACATAGTCGTATCTATGTGTGTAATAATCTTCTTGTATAAAAAGTTTAAAAAATAACAAACCATTAAATTCGATAACCAAGTTTTCTTTAACAGTAACATATTCCTGTTTTTTTAATCTATCAATAAACTTATTATTTTTTTGCTTTATTAACACTTTAAAATGACGGGAGGTTGACTGTTTCATGAAATCAATAACAAAATCAAAAAAGATCAGTTCATATAAAGAATAGTTAGATGTCCATTGACCACACCAATTTACGTTTCTCCAAATTATTATATTTTTTATATATGTTAGTTTATATCTCATTGCTTAAAAATTATAACTCAACTCACAACAACTATGGAACATTTTTATTAAAAAACTTTGTTTAATTACATTAGCAAGACAATTATCAAAAAATATCATTTTTCATCAACAAAAGATTGATTCAGTCCTACAGCCAAAAAATACTATCTATATTAATTACTTATAAAATACTAGCCACATTTTAAATATTTAATTAACAATTTATAATCTTATATACATATGTTCAACACAAAATACAGCTGATGGAGCGAGAGATGGGACTTGAACCCATATTTCTACAGCCACAATGTAATGTTTTACCAGTTAAACTACTCTCTTCCATCAGCCACAAATAAAAAAATAAACTAGTTGCCTTTGTAGCCGGGCGCCTCGTATAGGGCTCGAACCTATAATCTTCCGGTTAACAGCCGGACGCTTCACCTATTAAGCTAACGAGGCGCCAGGCCCTACGGGAATCGAACCCGTGTCTTCACAGTGAAAGTGTGATATTCTACCACTAAACTAAGGGCCAGGCACACACACGGTGGGACTTGAACCCACAAGTCCGAAGACAACGATTTTCAAGACCGTCGCATTAACCATTCTGCCACGTGTGTATACCTCGGCCTGAATGGAGTCGAACCATTACCTTACGCTTATCAGACGTACGCTCTTACCACATGAGCTACAGGCCTACACCGGGCATGAGACTCGAACTCATACCAATGGCGCGACAGACCATTATCCTACCAATTAGACTAGCCCGGCGTAAGTAACCTGTAAAAATCTAATAAACTACTTTAACAATTTTTGTTAAAACAGGCAATCGTTGCGAAACCAAACCTAAAGCATATACTAGTTTATCATCACTTAAATTACCTAACTCAACGACAACTAAACCTCTTCTCAATTGACACTCTCAATAACTTCTTTCCGCTTTCCCTTTACCCATTCTGGTTTCTAGCGGTTTTTTTGTTACTGGTGTTAATAAAGATACATTATATTTTATATAAATAGTTTTTTTAAATAATTTTTTTAGCAATCTATTAATTGAATTTAAATGCTTCATTGACACTTTACCATTTTCTAATGCTTTTAAACCATATTCTAGAAAACTTACATTTATAAAACTTCTAGAAAATTCATCTTTTTTCAATTTGACACGGAAAACTCTACCATATTTAAAAGTTTTTGGAAATTCCTTCATTAAACTAACCTATAACCATGTTTTGGACTACCAGCTCTATTTTTGTATAATCATACTTTCAAAGTACAAGCACTATATTGTAAAGTAACGGTATGAAAACCATATTCAACATCATGAGCCATTGACGAAACGGGATTTGCACCTTTACTATACCATAACGAAGCAGCTTTTTGTTTACGTGTGAAACGTCCAGAAAAATGAAATTTGTAGCCATATAACAAACTCTTTTTTTTACCTTCCAAAAATTTCAAACGTCTAAACTTGTTTATTAATGGCGTAAATAATAAACCTTTTTTTTTTATTTGCCTTGGCCTTATTTGATATTGTATAGCTGGTAGGTTTCTAAGTTTCTGCAGATATTGTCCATAAAAATCCAGATCGAAAATAAATGGTAAAAACTTTCTAGAATAATTAACAGTAAAAACATCAACAAACATTTTAAAATAACCTCTTCCATATGTTAATATTTTAGGGGACATAAATTTTTTTTTAAATGCGGCACGTGCACGATATCCAAGCACTTTTCTAAAATCTTTTTTTATTTCTTTTGTGATTAGTGGCTTAAACATGAAATTAAAATAAATAAACTTTTTATTTGTGTTGAACTTGAAAAATTTATTTTTAATAAAAGATAAATAAACCATTTTATGTTCGCTAAACATAAACAAAGATCTAACAAAAACCCTAATAACATAAGCAAACATAAAAAAAATATTACGACCATACGATGGAACCAATAATTTGGGCTTTATAATAGACAACAAGTAGCGAGATTTTATTCGGCGCTTTTTCAGAAATAAATATGGTTTACGCCTCCTTAACCTGTATCTTAGCCTCTTTTTTAAATAATTGATTCTCAACGTAGCTGGAGTAAATCTAGCGGAGAACTTATAATGTTTTCTTGGTCTAATATGATATTTACGATAAAAATCTTTTCTAAATTTCCAAACAAATATTCTTTTTCTTCAACGATAAAATTTTCTAATATAACGTGCCTTAGTGCGTGCAAGAAAAAATCTGCTTAAAATAGAAAGTTTAAATCTGGCACTCTTTAGTAATGTATGTAAAATAATTTGATTAGCTAAAAAAAAAAGACACAAAGATATATGTTTAATAAAAAAAATTTTCTTTGAAGTAAAAAACTGAAGTTTTATTAAAGAATTAGCAGTTCCTTTAAGTCTTCTTCTAATATTTTTAAATTTGGCTTGATAATTAGTATTAGATTTTCAACTTTGCTTAGACAAAAATTTATGTTTCTTGATTTTTATTTGTTGTTTAATTTTAATAAAAACATAGTTTAGTGTATTGATGGAGAACGTTTTTATGGATATAGGATCATATTTATGAACCATAAACAATCTTTTCATTATGTGATCTCTTAAAACCTTAAATAACCGCCTTTTACTAAAAAAAACACTAAATTTTGAGAAAAAACGTCGTTTAGGAAAAATAACTCTTCTTTTTTTTAGCAAATACTTATGATTAAAAATTTTTGTTTTTATTTTAACCAAATTCTTTTTAAAAGTAGAATGGTTAAACATTTTGAATCTTATTCTACGTCTAGCTCTTTTTATTATTTTATAAATATTTTTATATTTTTTTGATCTAAGATATTTGAAAACTTTTCGTTTAACAATACTTAAAAGCGAAAAAAAATATAGATCCCTATAAAATATATATCTATCATCAAATAATCTTTTAAAACGATCAATAAGAACATTTCACGTATAATGTTTCATAGTATTTGGCTTTTCCCAGCTTTTACAAGTCATAATTTTCCATAATGTTTTTTTTATTGGTATCATAGTATCATTAAAATTAAATCTGTACCTCAAACTAGTCATAATATAATGTGCTAGAAACTGTGCAGATAAATGCTGATTGTCTAGAAAGTAGATGTTAATTTTTGAATCGATGCCTATATAAGTGAACAGTAAATGATAAAATTTACTAACTCTAATTCAATATGGCCTAAAAACGAAATACATACGAAAAAATTTGAACAAAATTTTAAGAGAAAGCTTATTAAAAATGCCAGACGGATATGTTGGAATTATCCTAGCAAATTTATCAAAAAAAGAAAAAAACATGAATAGTTTTCTATATGATTGTAAAACATGATTTGCCCTTTCAAAATTTTTTTCATTATAACGGCGCAAAACTTTTCTACCTTTTAGTCTCAAATTGAATTTTAAATTACGAAGTATGTAACGTTTAAAAACCATATTAAGACGTTTCATACCTAAATAAACATATGTATCATATCTATTCATTAAAATAAGATTCTTTCTTAACAAAAGCTCTTCTCTTGAAACTCATTGGAAACCATATCTTTGTCTTAAACTAGTTAATTTTTTTCAATGTTTTGGTTTTATATGTCACTTTAAGTCGTCAAGCATCAAATGTTCCATCTCAAAACCAAAAATTTGACATAACAACCATCACCTTTGATAATAGTAAATTCTATCTAACAATTGTTTTTTAGTAAACCTATTTATAAACTTCAATTTCCTGTAATAACGTCATTTAAGCTTTCTAGAAAAACGAAAATAATTATCAGCAACAACACCATCATAAAGAAAAACATTCACTATAAATTTATTGTTAAAAGAATAAAATGTAGCATGACTGTAAACCCAGAAAGATTTCCTTCGACGTTTTCTTAAAGCAAACTCCATAAGTAATTTCATTTCCAAAGATTTATGAACAAACACAGGATAATTCATACGGTGCAAATACCAAGAATCTTGTCAATATTTTGTATAACCAATTCTGTAACCGGTAGGATTTATAACTAAGCCCATATTTTATACTTTTTTTTTTTGACGTTGTTTACCTTTATGTCTAGGACTTCTGCGTGAAGTAGAATATTCACCCAATTTGTAGCCAAAATAACGTCGCTTTAAATGTAATACAACAAAACCAAAGCCATTATGAATACCAATTGTCCTATTGGTTCTAGATAATCTTTTAGTTAAGAGAGAACCACGTTTCCAAAAATAAAAACTAGACAATGTACCAGAATATGGCAAAGTTTTTTCACCTAACTTCTCAGAATAAACAATATATTTACGAGATTTTATTGATTTTGCCCATAAAGATCTATGCACATATGGCAACTTATATAGTGATCTAGACATTATGTTTTTTTTTTGAAAATTTTAAACAATCTTTTTTTTAAATAATGTCTTTTAGTAGTCTTTGTTGGAACCTTGGTCAATTTACCTCAGGGCGTTCTATGTGCCCTAGGCGGAGACCCTCTACCTTCGCCACCACCATGAGGATGATCACAGGGATTTTTAGCAATACCACGAACAGTTGGTTTAAAACCCAAATGTCTTTTTTTACCAGCATTAGGTATTCTGGTAATATAATGATTTTCATTAGAAACAGAACCTGAAACACAAATACAGAAATTTGATAATTTTAGCAGTCAACCTGAATTCATTTTCAAAAAACTATAATCATTATCACGACTTATCAAAAAACTACTAGTACCAGCAGCCCTTGATAATTTACATTTTCTTGATGGAACGTTCTCAATTTGACTTACAATATTACCAGTGGGAATAGTTTTTAGAAAAGATGAAGAACCAATTCTATTAAAAGCTGAAAAACCACGGATTAAAGTTTCACTTTCAATGTGATCTTTACCAGATAATAATATATAAGAAAATAAACCAGTGCTTGAACAAATCAAACCTAACAAACCGGTACGATTTATATCTTTTTCAATTAATAATAAAATATTATTAGTAGTAAAGTTACGTCTAAAATCAATCAAACGTATTTTAAACTTTAGACCGCCGCCTTGAGTAAAAATGGTTTTTCTGCCAAAAAAGTTTTTGCCGGCACGGTTTGAAAAACCAACAATAAGTTGTTTTTTTATTCTATTTATAAAATAGTTATACATCCAAATACTATTCTAATATAGATGTTATTACACCAGCACCAATTGTTAGTTTACCTTCACGCATAACAAAGCGAAGACCAACATTTATAACTGATTTTTCCATCAAAACAACCTTTATATTCAGATTTTCGCCAGGCATTGCTAAGTCAGACTCATTTTCTAAAAAAATACTACCAGTAATATTTGACACCCTAAAGAAAAACTGTGGTTTATATCCAGCTTTAAAAGGTTTACTTCTGCCGCCCTCTTTTTCCGATAATATATATACCCTTGCATTAAAAGTAGTGCGACTTTTCATTGTATTTGGTGTTGCCAACATAAAACCACGACTAACTGCTTTATTAGGTACATTTCGTAATAAAACGCCAATATTATCACCGACAAAAGCCTCGGTTAATATTTTTCTAAACATTTCTAAGCCCATACAAACTGTTTTATAAACATGTTTCGGACCAATTAATTCAAGCTCATCACCAATTTTTATTTGTCCTTTTTCAACCTTACCAGTTACGACTGTACCCCTGCCAGGTGCAACTAGGACAGTTTCTACCGGCATAACAAAAGAAGCATTTACAGAACGCTCTGGCATTTTAATAAAAGTATCACAAGCTTTCATTAACTCTAATATGGTAGCCTGATAATGTTTATCACCCTCTAAAGCCTTTCTGGCTGAACCTCTTACGACAGGGGTTTCAGCAGAAAAGCCATAGTTTTCAATTAATTCTCTGATTTCCAATTCAATTAAATCAACCATAGAACTATCTTTAACAGCGTCAATTTTATTCATGAACACAACCAAATACGGGATACCAATTTCTTTAGCTAAAATAACATGCTCCCTAGTTTGCACCTGAACACCATCTGTAACCGATACAACTAAAATAACTCCTTCCATTTGGTTAGCACCAGTAATCATATTTTTTATATAATCTTGATGTCCAGGACAATCTATATGACTATAATGTCGTGTTTCTGTTTCATATTCAACATGTGCAGTATTTATTGTAATACCCCTAGCTCTTTCCTCAGGATGGTTATCTATATCACCATAATCTTTAAATTTAGTGTTACCTATACCAGACAAAACTTTTGTAATTGCAGCCGTTAACGTTGTTTTACCATGATCAACATGACCAATTGTACCTATGTTACAATGTGGCTTTGTCCTCACAAATTTTTCTTTTTCAGCTTTTTTTGCCATAATTTGTTATAATAAAAAAAATAATGTATCAAAAGCTAAAAATTTATTTAATTCAAAAATAAAATTAGCTTTAAAAACATATTCCATTGGTAAATTATTAGTTTTAGAAGTAACATAATATAATTTCAAAGCCAATTTATTATACATTAAGTTGATCAAATACTTGTTCAATAGAGCTAAACTTAATTGGTTATATAATAAAGACATTGAATTTGAAACAATTTTTAGGACAAAGAAATTGTATCTAAAAAACCTCAAATACACTCTGTTATAACGGTAAACTAAAATTCTAAATCTTACCAATAATTTATTTAAAGTAAAATAAGTCAAATGCAAATTTTTACTTAAACTTCAAATATAACCATTAATAAATTTACGGCCAGCTTTATATAATAAAAAAAATAATAGAAACATACTAAAACCGATTGTTGCATCAACACTGACCTTACCAACAAAAAAAA
>Ga0190275_10000703_pt1 | contig 27294 bp, 28 predicted proteins | sample Popmic550T_FD_133745 | JGI IMG/M metagenome (GOLD analysis project Ga0190275, IMG submission 133745) | Populus adjacent soil microbial communities from riparian zone of Yellowstone River, Montana, USA - 550 T | ecosystem: Environmental > Terrestrial > Soil > Riparian zone > Trees stand | place...
AGCAGCGCGGCCAAGGCTTCCTCGTGACGCTTTTGCGCTAGATAGGTAAGTCCGAGGCCGGACAAAGCGCGCGCCTTACCCACAACTTCGTCCGGAGCTGTCTGAAAAACTTCAATACTCTGCTGATGAAGCGCCAGCGCTTCATCAAGGTCGCCAACTGAAAGCAAAATTCCACCTTTCACCGCATAGGCGAACGCCTTCGGTACTTCATCACCCGGTCTGCTCAGAAGCTCGATAGACTGATCGCTATTGCGCAGCGCTTCCTCGTAATTCCCGAGGCTCCAGTGAACCAGCGCCAAAACTCCCCGCACTCGCGCTTCTGCTTCAATGTCGCCCCGGCTAAGCCGTAGAGCTTCAATGCACTGCGCCAGCGCGGTTCTGAAATCCGATCGAATGTAGTGGACGAACGCCTCAACTGCCAGCGCCCTCGGGCGACCGGGTGAGAAGCCGATACGATCGGAGAGTTCTCGAGCTTCTGCGGCAAGTGCAAGCATCTCATCCCACTGTTCCGAAGCTTGAAGTTGCCACGCCTTATGGAGGAGTGCTGAGATTTGAGCGGACATCAGTACTCCATTGTTGCCGATGGCGGATTGAAGGTTGGGTTTCGCGTGGCCTAGCGGGCAGTCCCAGCGCGAGTTGGGGCGGTCTCAGGCTCTTCTGCGGGTTTCTTGCGGTTGCGAGCCAAGCCGAACTTCGGCTTTTTCGCAGAACCTTCAATCGAGACCCGTAAGAACGTTCCAGCTCCATTCTTGGCCAAGAATGGGTCGACGGGCTTCAGCGCAATTCGCTTCCAACCAGTCATAGTCTGGGACACCTTCGCCTTTAGTTTGACTGTCCCGACAAAATCGACATTGTCGGCATCAAGATCGTAGTCACCGGCCAAATCCATTTCGGCTCCCGGAATCGAAAATCCTAACTTCCGAAATGTGAGTTTCTCGTTTTCCATCTGGAAACTTCCATGCATGTCTGAGACGACCTCGTCTATCTCGACGTTGTTCGGCTCGCCCTGCGCCTTGCGGCTCAGTTTGTCAATCTCATCCTGGATCTTCGAGCGTAGAAACTTTCCATTCGTTATCTTGAACGTGCCGTTCAGCTTGAGTTTTTCGCGCACCTTGCTCGACAACGGCGGCAACGATATCTTCGTTTTGAGGAATAGAGTTCCTTCCATGAAAGGGGCGCCTTTCATCGCGAGGCGCAGCACGTCGCGAAGATTTCCGGCCGGCATGTTCGCGTCGAGATCGATGCTGCGGCGCTTATCTCCCTCATGCTTGATGATGCCGCCGCTCGTCTGAAAATAAGTCGATCCGAGCTTCGCTTTGACCGGCTGCAGAACCGTGTTGCCATTCGTTCCGTCCACCAGCACTTCGAATTGCGTAGAAAGCGGGACGGGGTTGTTCGCCATCGTGAGACGAAAGTCCGGAACCGTTGCCTGACCTTTCGCGACGATCGAGGAAAGCACGCCTTTGAAGTTACCCGTGGAGCGCAGGATACCCGCGATGCCTTTGAATACACCAAGGTCCGCATTCTTGAATTCGTAATCACCCGTCAATGGCGTAGCACTGGGGTCATCGGCCATCCATGGACCAAATGTTCCGATCGAATGAATCTGCCCTGGCGGTTTCGGATTGGTCAAGTCGGCGTCGTACTTCATCGCATGCTGCGTGCCGGCGGAGGTTAGTGTCACCCGCTGAAGATCGAATTCGAGCGGTGTTTTAGCGCGATCCTTAGGAAGAATTTTCAGGTTGCCGTTGCGGATGCGCACTTCCCGAATCAAAACCTTGGTGGAACTCTTTTCTCCATCGCTCGCCTTCGACGGAGATTCGCCCGATTCCGAAGCGGTCAACGACCGGCGCTCCCCTTTCGGCGGAACATTAATCCTCATTCCATCGAGCTCCACAAGATCGACGATCGTGGTTTCTTCCGACAAAGATCCTATATCCACGGTAAGACTGAACCGGTCAATAGAAAAAAGTTCGGGCAGGTCCTGCGGGGTGTCTTTGTAACGCATCAGAATGCCCTCGCCCTGCACTCCGGCGGTTACGCCGCGGCCGCGCTTGATCAAGATGTTGAGGGGCGACATCTTCGGCATCTTGATGCGAAGCTCCCTGATCTTCACGTCACTGTTGAAACGCTCGCTCAGATAGCGCATCGCCTCATCGCGAATCAACGGTTCGACGCGGTGAGACAGCATCGATGCCGCGATGAACACACCCGCTAGTGCCAGCGCTGTGGCTCCGCTGATCCCATAGATCCAGCGCTTCTGCCGCCTGCTAAGTGCAACCATTGCCGTTCTTGGACGCTGCTAGAGTGTAACGGTTTCATAATGTGATCGGTCCGATCTCGTTAAAATCGAAAAATGGTTCAGTCGGTTCGAGAACTTACCGGACGGCGTTGGGATGCAGTGATTGTCGGCGCCGGTCACAACGGACTGACATGCGCCGCATACCTGGCCCGCGCAGGCAAACAGGTGCTGGTTCTCGAAGCCCGCGAGCGCATTGGTGGCGCATGCACCATCGATGAGCCTTGGCCGGGCGTCCGCATGTCGCCTTGCGCGTATCTCTGCGGGCTGCTCCATCCACTCGTCATCGACGAACTTGGACTTGTGAAGCGCGGATTCGATTGGACTCCTGCCAGCAATGGCCTCTTCGTTCCATTCGAAGACGGTACCAGCGTGCAGTTGTTCGACGACGACGATCTATGCGCCGCCGAGATCCGCGCAATTTCCCCGAAGGATGTCGAAGGCTGGCGAGCAATGAACGATGTTATCGGCCGGCTCAGGGATGCGCTGCGACCGCCCGGCGCCCGCGATTTATGGATTGGCGATCCACCCTCGCCGGCCGAGATCGAAGAGAGGCTTGGAGACGACCGGGAAGCGCGCTCTCTGCTCTACGACTGGTCCATGGCAGAGTTCGTGGAACGCTATCTCAAAGATGAGCGGCTGCAAATCGCCTATCTCGGACAAGGTGTCATCGGAACCAACGCGAGTCCGTTCGACGCCGGAACGGCTTCGATTCGGTTTCATCATTCTTCCGGTCGCCTTGGAGGAATTCCGGCTGGTTGGGGATATGTGAAAGGCGGCATCGGAACCGTATCGTTCCTGCTTTGCGACGCCGCGCGAGAAGCCGGCGCCATGGTCGCTACAGCGATTCGTGTAGCTGCCATCCTTCCCGGCGAAGGTGTGATCCTTGAAAGCGGAGAACGAGTCCAGTCGCGCTGCATCATCTCTAATGCCGACCCGATAGTCACACTGCGGCTGTTGGGCCCGAATGTCGATACGAGTTGGAAGGCGCGCGTGGAGTCCATTCCGATTGAGGGCTGCACCGTGAAGGCCAATGTACTCTTACGGGAGTTGCCGAGCTTCCGCGCTCGTCCCGGAACATTGGAGCCTCATCACTTCGGTCAGGTCAACACGCCTCTCAATAAAGCTGAGTGGAAAGCGGGCTACACTGCGGCGCGCGCCGGCCAACTGCCCGAGTATCTTTGGACCGAACTCTATTTTCAGAGTGCGCAGGATCGGACTGTCGTCCCGGATGGCCTGCACACAATGAGCGTCTTCGCGCAGTATGTACCCTACCGGTTTCTCGATGGTGACTGGGACAGCCGGCGGCAAGCCGTCCGCGATCTGATCGTCCGATCCCTGCGGCGGTTCTGCGATAACGTACCCGAATGCATCATCGATATGGAGATCTCGGGTCCTCCTGATATCGAGAAAAAAGTTGGGCTCACTGGTGGCCATATCTTTCAGGGAGAATGCCTCCCTGCGTACATGTGGTCAAACCGGTTGTCAGCCACCACTCCCATGGACGGCGTCTACTTGTGCGGCGCGTGTACGCATCCCGGCGGCAGTGTGATCGCCGTTAACGGCCGGAATGCGGCACGGGCGGTATTGCGACATCGGACTATGCAATAAGATGTGTTGATGAGCCGATTGCTGGTCGTGCTTGCAACTGTTTGCCTCGCGTGGGCGCAAGAATATGATCTGATCATTCGCAACGGCAAGCTGGTGGATGGAACCGGAAATCCCTGGCGAATGGCCGACGTGGGTGTGAAGGCCGGCAGGATCGTCCACGTTGGTAATTTGGGAACCGCCAAAGCAGCCAAAACGGTCGACGCTACAAATCTGATCGTCGCGCCGGGGTTCATCGATATTCATAACCACTCGGACGATTCGATCGTCACCGATGGTAATGCCGAGAGCATGATCCGGCAGGGCGTCACGTCGATGATCTTCGGCGAAGGTGGTTCTGCTGCGCCGTCCGGTGGCAAACAGGGTTCTGGATCCGGTGACACAGGATGGGCCGATTTCAAGAGCTACTACGCGCTCTTGCTGAAACAAGGCATCTCCACAAATGTGGGTTCCTATGTCGGTTCCAGCCAGCTCTGGACATATGTTCGCGGTCAACAGGCCGGGCCGCCCACGCCTGCGGAGCTTACCGATATGCAGTCCCATGTCAGAAAAGCAATGCAAGACGGCGCGCTGGGAGTCGCAAGCTCGCTCAGCGGACCTCCGGGTTCCTGGATCGATACCAATACGCTCATCGCAATGTGCAAAGTTGCTTCCGAGTATGGCGGAATCTATTCGACGCACATGCGGACTGAGGGTCAAGGGCTTTTCGAATCGGTAGCCGAAGCGATCGAGATTGGCCGCAAGGCGAACCTGCCAGTCGACATCATTCACCTCAAAATAGCCGAGCACAAGATGTGGGGTCGAATGCCCGAACTGATCGCTACTATCAAGCAGGCTCGCGAAAACGGTCAGCAGGTGGAAGCGCATGTATACCCATACCGCGCCGGTCAGAATAATCTCGCAACCATCCTTCCGCCCTGGGTTCATGAAGGCGGCCAAGCCGCGATGATGGAACGTCTGAAAGATCCCGCGCAGCGCGCCAAGATTCGCGATCAAATTCAGAACGGGATACCAGGGACGAACTGGTACAACCATTACACTGCGACCGGGTCTTGGGAGGGCATGCTCCTGGTATCGCTGTCGAACCCCGAATATAAGAAGTTCGAAGGGAAGCGTATGAACGAAGTGATCCAGACGCTTGGCGGTGACCCTGTCGACGTACTTTTCAAGCTTCTTGAAGCCAATCGCATGTCCATCCCGACCATCTACTTCCATCACAGCGAACAGGACATGCGCTACGCGTTGCAGCAGCCATTCGTTTCCATCGGCTCGGATGGGACAGCCGTCAAGACCGAAGGTCCTCTGGCGCGAGGGAATCCGCATCTGCGTTACTACGGAACATTCCCGCGTGTCCTCGGGCGTTACGTGCGCGATGAAAAGGTAATCACGATGGAAGAGGCCGTTCGTAAGATGACCTCCGCCAATGCGGCAAAAATCGGAATCTATGATCGCGGGTACATCAGACCGGGAGTTTGGGCCGATATTACCGTCTTCGATCCCAAGACCGTAATCGATGAGGCTGTCTGGGAAAAGCCTCATCAGTATGCGAAGGGAATTGAATACGTGTTTGTGAACGGCGCGCTCGTGTTGGAAAAAGGTCGTCACACCAACGCGCGTCCCGGAAAGATTCTGTACGGTAGCGGCAAAGCAAGGGAATGACAATAGCCGAATTCCTGAATCTCACGGCGCTTTCAAAGCGTCGAAGCCCAAACGAGGAACATTGTGAACGACATGGCCGAAACTGCCACAGTTATACAACTGGAAGGAATGGTCAGGATACCCGGCGGTACGTTCCTGATGGGTTCCGACAAGCATTACCCGGAGGAAAAGCCGGCCCATGAGGTATCGGTGGGGGGCTTCTGGATGGATCAATACGCAGTCACCACCGCGCAGTTCTCGCGTTTCATCGATGCGAGCGGCTACGTGACTTCGGCCGAGCGACCGCCCAATCCCGCCGACTACCCCGGCGCCCTCCCCGAGATGCTCGTACCAGCTTCTGTCGTTTTTCAGAAGCCGCAGCAGAGAGTCGATTTGCGGAATCATTACAACTGGTGGACCTATATCGCGAGAGCAGACTGGAGACATCCGGAGGGACCGGAAAGCTCCATTGAAGGACGCGAGGATCATCCCGTGGTTCACGTGGCATACGAGGATGTCGAGGCCTATGCCAAATGGAGCGGCAAGGAATTGCCGACCGAGGCGGAATGGGAGTTTGCCGCGCGCGGTGGTTTGGAGAGCGCCGAGTATGCATGGGGAAGCGAATTCGAGCCGGAAGGTAAGTTGATGGCGAACACCTGGCAGGGAGAGTTTCCGCTTCAGAATCTCTGCAAGGATGGCTTCGAAGGCGTGGCCCCGGTTGGCTCGTTCCCGCCCAACGGTTACGGCCTGTACGAGATGACCGGCAATGTTTGGGAATGGACTACCGATTGGTATCAAACGCACGACCAGATCATCCACACCTGCTGCGGTAGCGTGAATCCAGTCGGCGGACCCCCTGAAAAGAGCTACGATGCCGCCACGCCGCAAATCAAGATCCCCAGGAAGGTCATGAAAGGCGGATCTTACCTCTGCGCGCCGAACTATTGCCGCCGCTATCGTCCCGCCGCGCGAATGCCCCAGGCTGTTGACACTTCGACTTGCCATCTGGGCTTTCGGTGTATCGTTCGTACACCCGTATAAGCTCCCAAATACCGTTTCGATTTATTCGAATACTTGCGATTGCTTCGATTATGAGATAATCAGGGAAGACGAGAGCGAGCGAGTTATGGCAGCGATCAAACCGCCGGTACCTACACTTCCTTCGGAAAGGGAAGCCATCTTGGCGAAAGAAACCAGCCGCATCCTTGCAACCAGAATGCCGGATACAGATCCTCTGGAGCTTCGGATTCTCGGGCGCGATGTGTCAGAAGAAACGCTGAAGCTTCCTTCCGCCGCAGTCAAGTTACTATTACGTATTCTCGAGGAAATGGCGCGCGGCAACGCCGTCACGCTCATTCCACTACACGCGGAGTTAACAACTCAGGAAGCGGCCGACATGCTGAATATCTCACGGCCGACGCTGATCCAGCTTCTCAATGAAGCGAAGATTAAGTTCCGCCGTGTCGGCACCCACCGACGCATTTCTTTCGAATCGCTGATGGAATACAAGCGGGTGTCGCGCGCCAAACGTCAGGCAGCCATCGACGAGTTTGTCTCGTATAACGAGGAACTCGGTATCTGAGCAGGCTGGCGACTTTCACGGCGTTTTTCGGCGCCAATGTTCTTTATTCTGCGTTCCTCCGGGATCTCCTGATGAATTTGAGCAACGTTGATCTGTTCCGGCCCAAATGGTCGCGAGCAGTCCAGGACGAATGGATTAGAAGTCTTCTTGAGAACCGGCCGGACTTGAAGCCTGAACAATTGGAACGTACGCGCGAGTTGATGGACCTCCATGTGCCCGACGCGCTTGTTACCGGCTATGAAGAACTGATCGAGGGACTACAGCTTCCCGATCCTGACGACAGGCATGTGCTGGCCGCTGCTATACGCGGCTGCGTAGATGTGATCGTCACAGAGAATCTTAAGGACTTCCCACACAAGATTCTTGCGCCTTTTTGTATCGAGGCGCAGCATCCCGATGAATTCATCCTTCATCTTCTTGACATGTCGCCCAGTGCTGTTTGCGGCGCGGCCGATCGTCATCGCGAGGCTCTCAAAAGGCCGCCGAAGACACTCGAGGAATATCTGGACAAACTCGCGGCGACTGGGTTAACACAGACGGCGACCGTGTTGCGTGAATACATGTTCTGACCCACCTCGACACAAAGTGTGATGCTAAAGTGGAACCCGTCGGCGCCGCATCATCTGCGAGGCGCCGAAAGGACTCGGCGTATGAAATCCCTGAAATCGTTCCTCTTGGCGATAGCGATCTCGATGTGCTCATTCCCGGCAGTGGTAACGGCTGAGACGCGTGTCGTTATCGTCGTCGGACCTAGCAACCATCCTCCCGGCAGTCATGAAGTCGCTGCTTCAGGACGCCTGGTGCAATGGGCGCTGGAGAACATGGGCAACGTCTCAGAAGTGAAGGCGGAGGTCTTCTATGAGTGGCCAAAGGATCGGCGAACCCTCGAGACAGCCGGCACGATCGTTTTTCTAGGCGATACATTTCCTCCGCAGCGGCTGCCGGACACGCCGGCGATTCTGAGTGACGTCGCTGAGATGATGAAGCGCGGAACCGGGCTTGTCTGCATTCATTACGCAACGGGTCTTCGCGCGCCAGATGTTGCGCCAGATGGCGCCCACCCGCTTCTTGAGTGGATGGGTGGCTACTTTGCAACGGGGACTACACATCATAAATCGGTAGCCAAGGTCTTTCCATCGGTGACCATAAGCCGGGATGCGCCGCAGCACCCAATTTCTCGCGGCTGGCAAGAATTCACCGTAAATGACGAGCCCTACTACAACAACTACTTTGGTCCGCAAGGGAATAAGCCGGCCACAAACGTCACGGCTCTCGCGACAGCGATGCTCCCACCGGAATCTCCCAAGCGTGAGGTAGTCGCCTGGGCCACCGAGCGGAACGACGGTGGACGAGGCTTCGCCATCGTAATGCCGCACTTCTACAAGAACTGGTCGAATGAAGATCTACGCCGATTCATTTTGAACGGTATCGTGTGGACCGCTAAGCTTGACGTACCATCGCGCGGCGTTCAGACTCCGGCTCCGGACCTGAGCAAATTTGGCGCTGAGTCAATCGAACCCAAGCCGCGCACTCCCGCTGTTAAATAGAAAACGGGTTGACTCTGATGGATAACGTGGCGCTCGCCGCCACTCGTCATACTTATAACGACATCCCTTTTCGCCACTTGGGCGCCTGCGCAGCGCGCGGCCGCCATCGATCCGGCCTCACTCTCCGGCAAGAGTGATCCGTTAATAATCCTGCTGCCTTGCTCGTCATGGACAATATGGGTCCCGCCAATCTTTGCAGGGCAGAGGTATGAAATGGACGCTAGCCGCCGATACCTGGTGGCCCGATTTCAAAATCGGCGTCCGCATGCTGATCAAGTTTCCCGGTCTTGCGCTGGTAGGCGGGTTCGGCATTGCAATGGCCGTTGCGATCGCTGTCGGCGGATTCAGCATCGTCTATGGCAACTTCCGGGCTTCTTCACTAGCCCTTGAGGAAGGCGGCCGCATCGTCTCGATGGAGATTCGGGACTTGGCGGCTGGCAAACCCACTCCACGCATCTTGCACGATTACCAGACCTGGCGGAGAGATCTGAAATCCATTCAAGAGATCAGCGCATTTAGAACCATCACGGCGAACCTGATTTCTCCTGGCGCGCAGCCCATTAGCATCCGACTTGCATCGATGACTGCGTCGGGATTCGCCGTGGCTCGGGTCCACCCGATAATAGGCCGGTATCTCATCGAAGAGGATGAGCGTCAGGGCGCGCCTCCAGTCGTGGTGATCGGCGAGAGCATCTGGCGCCACCGCTTTGCAGCCGATCCCGCCATTCTCGGTCGGACCATGCAGTTGGGAACTACTCCGCATTCCATAGTCGGCGTAATGCCCGACAGCTTCGCGTTCCCGGTCAATCACCACTTCTGGGTCCCGCTACGGGCAAATGTGACAGCCGAGCCGCTCACTGGCCCGGATGTTATGGTATTCGGACGTCTCGCGCCGGGTGTATCGCGCGAAAGTGCGCAGGCCGAACTAGAAGCCATCTTCCAGCGCACCGCGCTTTCGCTGCCAAAGATTTACGCGCAACTTCGACCGCAGGTGCTGCCATATCCGTATCCTTTCCTCGGCATGCACGGAACCGACGACATAACCGGCCTCTACCTTATGCAAGGTATAGTCGCTTTGCTCCTGGTGCTGGTCTGTTTGAACGTCGCGATTCTCGTGTATACCCGCACTGCGATGCGGCACGGAGAGATCGCCATACGTACCGCGCTCGGCGCGAGCCGCAGCCGCGTCGTCACCCAACTTTTCATAGAAGCGTTTGTGCTCTCCGCGGTGGCTGCCTTGGCGGGAATCGGAATGGCCGTGTTGGCACTTCGTTACGTGGCTGCCGCCACCATGCCAATCGCCTCCGAACTGCCGTTCTGGGTGTCGTTCCAGATCTCGCCTGAAGCAGTCTTGTATGCCGGCGCGCTGAGCGTGATCGCGGCGGCGATTGTGGGGATCGTGCCTGCTCTCAAAGCAACCAGACGCCAGGTACAGACCGGCCTCAGAATCATCGGGGCAGGAGGTTCCGGCATGCGGCTCGGAACTACTTGGACAATCCTGATCATCGCGCAGGTCAGTTTCGCCGTGGCCCTGCTGCCGGCGGCAGTCTCTAACGCTTGGGGAACAATCCAGTCCGCGATGGCCGATCCCGGATTTGCGGCAGACGAGTTTCTCTCCGCGCAGCTTGGCGACGTCAAACCAGACCGCCAGATCGAACTAATACGCCTCCTGCAAGCCGAGCCCGGGGTTTCGAGCGTAACGTTCGCAATGACGATTCCCGGCGATGAACCCGGCGCGTTAATCGAAACATCAGGTAAGTCCGTCTACGGCGTGCGGTTCAACCGCGTCGACGTAAACTTCTTCCGCGTCTTCGACGTTCCGATCCTGGCCGGGCGTGGGTTCGAACTCGCCGATGCTTCCGAAAGCAGAGCAGTCGTCGTCAATCGGACCTTCGCGCAACGGATCTTCGGTGGCGATGCTCTAGGTCGCCGCCTCCAATACCTCGACAAGAACACAAATTGGTATGAAATTGTCGGCATCGTGAGTGACTTCCCCACAGGCGTAAGCCCCGGCATGGATGACTCCCCGCTCAGGCTTTACCATGCGGCTGCGCCGGGACAAGTCCAGCCGGCAACCTTGGCGATTCGGCTGCGCGGCGGCCCCCCATCCACCTTCGCCGGTCGACTGCGGGAGATCGCGACCGCCGTCGACCCCGACCTCCAGTTGCGCAGCATACTCAGTTTGGACGAAGCCCTGCGCAGGGATCAGTGGATCAGACGCATGGAAGCAGCCGTCCTCGTCGGTGTCACACTGAGCGTACTGATGCTCTCAGCCGCCGGCATCTACGCGCTTATGTCGTTCACCATCTCGCAGCGCCGGAAAGAGATCGGCATCCGCATGGCACTGGGAGCCGACTCAAAGCGCATACTCGCGAGTATCACTTCGCGAGCACTCTGGCAGCTTGCCGTCGGCGCTGCGTTAGGCATGGCCCCATGGGCCGTGCTCGGAAAAGCGTCGCGAGACGACCTCATGCGGGGCTCCACCGGAGCTGTCCTACCCGTCGTGGCGCTCTTCATGATAGTCGTGGGATTTCTCGCATCACTAGGTCCCGCCTGCCGCTGTCTGCAGATTCACCCGACTGATGCGCTGAGGGAGCAATAAGAGCGGACGCAACCACCGGCTCCCACCATTCCCGCTATAGAATGGGGAAAACATTATGAACCGCCGGTCCGCGTTCCGATCGTTTCTAGGAATGGTTTTGTCCTCACCCTTGCTGCCCCGTCAATTAGCAGCCGCCGATGACGACGTTCTCGGTCCCGTAAATGTCCACGAGTTTGAAGAGGCCGCCAAGCGCAAGCTGCACAAACTCGCATACGATTTCATCGCCGGCGGTGTAGAAGATGAACTAACCCTGCGAGCTAATCGCGAGGCGCTCCATCATTGGTATCTGCTGCCGCGCGTGATGACGGACGTGAGCAATGTCGATACCTCCGTAGAGCTGTTCGGTGTGAAGTTACCGGCGCCGATCCTTGTTGCCCCCACAGGCGGCAAAAATCTCGTCCTTCCCAACGCCGAAGCAATCGTTGCGCGAGCCTGCGCGAAAACCAACACACTCTTCTGCACGGGCAGCGGCGCCGAGCGTGCCGTCGAAGATTTCGCTACAGTCCACTGGTGGAGCAACACCACCGGGCAGGCCACCAAAACCGCTGCAGTGGGCTATGCCAAGCGCATCGAGGACCGCGGCGCCAAGGCCATCACGGTGACGGTGGACAACCAGTACCAGTCGAACCGGGATCGCAACACGCGCAATCGCTTCGACTATGGCTACATGCAGTCAGGTGTGCCTGGAGACGACGTGCGGCCGCCAGCGCCGCGCAATCCTTCGAAGGCCGCTATGTGGCAGCCTCATACGCCAAGCTTGACCTGGGATTACATCGACTGGGTCCGTGGCGCGACCAATCTTCCATTGATCCTTAAGGGCGTCCTGGCCCCGGAAGATGCGGCACTCGCCGTTCAGCGGGGTGCGAACGGCATCATCGTGTCAAACCATGGCGGCCGGCAACTCGATGGAGTGATCGCTACAATTGACGCGCTTCCCGATGTCGTACAGGCCGCGGGCGGCAAGATCCCCGTGCTGATGGATGGCGGCCTCCGGCGCGGCAGCGACATACTTAAGGCGCTGGGTTTAGGGGCGCAGGCCGTGCTCGTGGGACGCGCTCCACTCTGGGGCCTCGGCGCGTTCGGACAGGCAGGTGTCGAGCGCGTTTTGTGGCTGCTGGCGGCGGAGTTGAAGCTTGCGATGGCCCTCGCGGGCAAGCGTGATCTGGCGTCGATTGACCGCAAGCTAGTGAGACGTCGAGCATGAAATGGCTGCTGTTGATGCTGTGTTGCGTTGTCGGGCTAAGCAGAGCGCAACAGGCAGACGTCGGCAAGTTGTGTCAGTCCTGTCATGCCGAATATGTCGATGATGTGAAATCGCACAAGCACGGCGCCCGCGGGATCAGTTGCGAGGCGTGCCACGGCGTAAGCACCCAACACCGTAATTCCGTCGGCGCGAGCAGTCCCGACAAAGTAGCCGCTCCCGATGAGGTGCCGGCTCTATGCGGAACTTGTCACCAGGAGCAGCGGAAGCTGTATGCAACCAGCGCGCATGGAAAGCTCGTTGCTGCCTCATCGAAGACTCGGGCCGCCAACTGTGGAACTTGTCACGGCGTTCATGCGCAACGTAATGAAACCGCGATGAAACGCCAGTGCGATCGCTGCCACACCACTTTGCCTGCCGCCTGCGTCGCCAAGCCTCTTGTAGCCGTCGCAGCAGGGAAGCTGAGTTGTGCCGGCTGCCACAACCCGCACACTTTAGCCCGTTAATTACGGCTAGCCAATCTATGCTCGAAGCCGCTTCCGAGCCAGCGCGACAAGCGCCAAAGCTGCCCCACTCACCGCCCAGGTACCGGGTTCAGGCGTTTCTGTGATCAGAAGCGCATAATCGTTCCCCGCGATATCCGAATAAGCGCTGTTGATATCGAGACCATCACCCACACCGACGGCGTAGTACATTCGTGCGTCACCTCCCAACCCGGCAATGGGAACGGTTATACGGAAGTAATCGGCGCCATACTCGGCTGGTAAAAAGAAGAAGCTGTTGTTAGTGACATCTAGAATCGCCGCTGTTCCCGGATCATCGTCGTAGTAGAAGCCGATTACATAATCCACTCCGTGTTGAAAGTTCATGTTCGGATAGTCGAGTTCGGAAGACTTGCCGGTGGCTGCATTTCGATCGACATCGATCTCGATTGCTCCCCACAGGTTGGCGTCAAGCGGCGCCGGCAAAGGAGTTGAAAATTTAATCTCAAATGTGGTTGACGCTACGTTCGTGACACCAGACACGGAGACGATGTCGAACTGCGTTCCGCTTCCATATGTGTCGCCGATAGGATCCATCATGGCAGCCGCGGACATCAGCGGCAACGCAAGCCACAGCCCGGACAAAGCCCAAACTCTCATGTAGTGTTCCTCCAACTCTACACGCGCAATACGTAGATCACCTGGTGCAATTTTTCGATAATTAACCGTCATCCGCCGTGCACGTCGTTGAAGCACTCATCGATAAAACTCGCATTCGGCGATTAAGGGTGTAAAATAAAAAAACCGCGCCACGCTGTCGCGTTTTTCTACCTTCCCAAGTCGCCCCTCAGCTCCGTCTAGCTGAATCCAATTGAAAAGTAAGGCCCTGCCGCCAAGCTCTGTCTGCCGCGGCTAGCGGGTCAGCCGAATACGAGACGCCCCTATGCTGCACGTGTCTGAGATCGAAACTCGAGCTGCAGGTCAAGCCTGCGCGACGCATTGTCCCTACTGCGCACTGCAGTGCGGGATGCACGTGCAGGTCACTGCGCAGCAATCCTGGACCGTGACGGAGCGTGACTTTCCTACCAATCGAGGTGGGCTTTGCCAGAAGGGATGGACTTCCGGCGAGCTGCTGGGACACGCTGACCGGCTCCGAACGCCCCTCATCCGCGACAGCCGTACCGCGCCGCTGCGGACGGCAACGTGGGACGAAGCATTAGCGCGAATCATATCCGCCATCGAACAGACGCAGCATAAATACGGCAGGGACGGTGTCGGCATCTTCGGTGGGGGCAGCCTTACCAACGAAAAAGCCTACCTGCTGGGAAAGTTCGCTCGGGTGGCCCTGCGAACATCGCAGATCGACTATAACGGCCGCTTTTGCATGTCGTCGGCAGCGGCGGCGTCGATCAAGGCCTTCGGTTTGGACCGGGGGCTTCCTTTCCCGCTCGCCGATATTGCACAAACCCAAGCCATTCTCTTGGTCGGAAGCAATCTCGCTGAAACCATGCCGCCGGTCATGCAGTATTTTCAGGAGCAGAAAGCGCGAGGAGGTTCACTCATTGTCGTGGACCCCCGAGCCACAGCTACCGCCGCCGCCTCAACTCTCCATCTTCAAATAACGCCGGGAACGGATGCTGCGCTCGCGAATGGATTGCTGAACATCGCAATCAAGGAAGGTTTTATCGACGAAGCTTTCATCGCTGCACGCACTAAGGACTTTGAATTGGTCCGCCGCATCGCATCCTCGTATTGGCCGGACAGGGTGGAGAGGATTACCGGTGTTTCGGAACAACAGATACGACTCGCCGCCCGAATCTTAGGTGAGGCCGAGACAGCAATGATCCTGACCGCCCGCGGACCTGAGCAGCAGAGTCACGGTGTTAATAACGTCCTCGCCTTTATCAATCTGGCTCTGGCGCTGGGGAAGGCTGGGAAACCGCGCTGTGGATATGGCTGTCTCACCGGACAAGGCAATGGTCAAGGTGGACGTGAGCATGGTCAGAAAGCCGATCAGTTGCCCGGTTACAGACGGCTCGACAACCCCGATCACCGTGCCTTCATCGCCCGCGTTTGGGGAGTTGCCGAGCAGGATTTGCCTAAGCCTGGCCGCTCCGCCTACGAAATGCTCGATGCAATGGGCGGGGAAGGTGGAGTCCGTTCGATGCTGGTATTCGGCTCGAATTTGGCGGTCTCGGCGCCCAACGCCGGACACATTCAGAAGCGGCTCGACTCGCTGGACTTCTTGATGGTGTCGGACTTCTTTCTCTCCGAGACGGCCGAGCGCGCCGACGTAGTGCTTCCTTCAGCGCAATGGGCCGAGGAGGAAGGAACTATGACGAACCTCGAAGGTCGCGTTATCCTGCGTCAGCGCGCAATGCCGCCACCGGGCAATGTGCGTACCGACCTGGAGGTTCTAGCCGATCTTGCCGGTCGTTTGGGCTATGGTGGACTCTTCTCCGACAAGCCTGCCGAAGTCTTCGAAGAGTTACGGCGAGCATCGGCAGGGGGCGTCGCCGACTACTCCGGTATCACCTACCAGCGCATCCTGCAGGAGGATGGAGTCTTCTGGCCGTGTCCAGCCGAGGATCATCCCGGCACGCCACGTCTGTTCCTGGACCGCTTTGCCACCGCTGATGGCAAGGCGCGCTTTCATCCTGTGGAATTCCAAGCGCCCGCCGAAGAGCCGGATCACGACTTCCCTTTGTATCTGACCACCGGCCGGATCATGGCCCAATACCAGTCCGGAACCCAGACCAGGCGGATACCGGCTTTGATGCAGGCTTCGCCGGAGGCCTTTGTACAGATTCACCCATCCATGGCGCGCAACTACGGGATCAAAGAAGGCGACCAGGTAAGCCTGACGACCCGCAGAGGAACCGCTCTATTCGCCGCCCGGCTTGTCTCCACCATTCGTATGGATACGTTATTTGTTCCGTTTCATTTCAACGGCGCTGGACGCGCCAATCTGCTCACCAATCCCGCGCTCGATCCGGTTTCTCGGATGCCCGAATTTAAAGTGTGCGCTGTTCGCATCGACAAAGGAGCTACGTGCTAGAAAAACCAGCATTCATTCAAGGGCTGTTTGAATTCGATGGCCGCGGCCTTGATAAGCCGGTCTCGTTTGAATCTCCCGCGACCTATTCGGTGTCGTCCGACAGGAGGGCGCAGACCATCTATTTCCGGGCGGGGAACACATCAGCCGAGATGATTTATATGGTCCTGACACGAGCGGGACAGGCGATGCGTTACTTTCCCGTGGGAGCCAAGAGCGCCGTTCACGTGCCGCTTGCCGTGTTGGAAGACCTTCCTCCGGGAAGCGTGATGGAAGTCCTGGTCGCTGCGCCCACAGGAACGAAGTCTTCTGTAGTTCTGGACATAGGATTCATGGAGATTAGCTAATGCAGACGAAGCAAAAACTAGTCGTCATCGGCAATGGGATGGCGGGCGCCCGCACCGTAGAAGAGATATTGGCCCGCGGCGGCGGAGACATGTTCGACATCACCATGTTCGGTGACGAACCGACAGGCAACTACAACCGCATACTGCTGTCGAACGTGCTCAATGGCTCCTACAAGGAGGATGAGATCTATCTCAATTCGCTTTCCTGGTACAAGGAAAAGAACATTACCCTCCTGTCCGGGACTCGCGCAGCAGGCCTGTTGCCGCGGGCAAAGTTGGTTTACGCCGAAAACGGCGACGCCGAGCCGTACGACAAGTTGATTATCGCTACTGGTAGCCGGCCATTCATCCCTTTGATGGAAGGCACCACCATGCCCGACAACTCCTTCAAGCCGGGTGTGTTTGTTTTTCGCACTTTGGATGATTGCCGTGAGATCGCCGAATACGCAAAAGGGAAGAAGAGCGCGGCCGTCTTAGGCGGAGGGCTGCTGGGTCTTGAGGCAGCGCGCGGCTTGCAGAATTTCGGCCTGGAAGTAAATGTGGTGCACCTCGGCGGTCACTTAATGCAGGCGCAGCTTGACCCTGCGGCCGGAGCAATTCTCCGCAGCAGCATGGAGAAGTTGGGAGTCAAAGTCCATCTATCAAAGAACACGAGAGGCATTCTTGGCGCCGACCGTGTCACTGGACTGCGATTCGCCGATGGCAGCGACCTCGAATGCGACATGGTCGTCATCTCCGCGGGCATTCAGCCCAATTGGGAAATCGCCGCCGGATGCGGTCTCACGGTCGAACGCGGGATTGTTGTCGATGACCAGATGCGGTGCATCGACAGTCGAGACATTTATGCCGTGGGTGAATGCGCCCAGCATCGCGGAAGGACCTATGGTCTGGTCGCGCCGTTATGGGAGCAGGCTAAGGTCCTGGCCGACCATATCACCGGACGAAACACTCGCGCTGCCTATCATGGCTCGAAAGTCGCTACCAAGCTCAAGGTGATGGGCGTGGAAGTGGCCTCGATGGGCATCTGCGAACCCGAGTATCCCGAAGACGAAGTCATCCAGTTCTCCGATCCCAAGCGCGGCTCCTACAAAAAACTCATTATTCGCGAGGGCCGGCTGGTGGGCGGTATGTTGCTCGGCGATATCAGCAAGGCCGCGTACTTGATGCAGTCTTTCGACCGCAACACGCCTCTACCCGAAGAACGGCTGGGACTGTTGTTCGATCTCGGAGACCCGCCAAAGCAGGTGACTTTCGAGGAGATGAGTGCGACCACGCAGGTTTGCAACTGCAATGGCGTGAGTAAAGGGACGCTGGTCGCATGCGTGAACTCCGGAATGCGTACTGCCAAGGCCGTCATGGATGCCACCCGCGCGGGCATGGGCTGTGGCTCCTGCAAGGCCATGGTCGGTGAAATTGTCGAGTGGGCATGCGGAGGAAAAATCGAAGAAGATCCCTCCGTGCACTATTATGTGCCTGGAATTCCGCTCACGAAGCCCGAACTCATTCGGGCCATTCGTGAGCGCAATCTGAAATCCGTTTCCGCAGTCTTCGACTACATGGCCGGCGGGAAAGAAGACGCTGCCAGTAAGCCGGGTCTTGCTTCATTACTGAAGGTCGTGTGGAAGGGCGAATACGAGGAAGAGACGGATGCGCGTTTTATCAACGAACGCGTTCACGCCAACATCCAGAAGGACGGAACCTTCTCGGTGGTGCCGCAGATGCCCGGCGGAGTTACCAGCGTCCAGCAGTTGCGGCAAATCGCCTACGTTGCCGAGAAATATCGAGTGCCCCTGGTAAAGCTCACCGGAGGACAACGAATCGACCTTCTCGGCATTAGAAAGGAGGATTTGCCCAAGGTGTGGGAAGACCTCGGGATGCCGTCCGGCTTTGCCTACGGTAAGAGCTATCGCACTTGCAAGAGTTGCGTCGGAGCCGACTTCTGCCGCTTTGGGCTGGGAGACAGCATGTTACTCGCCAGCAAAATTGAAAATGAGTTTCAGGGTTTCGACAGTCCTCACAAAATGAAATTGGCGACGGCGGGATGCCCTCGCAACTGTTCCGAAGCGATGGTGAAAGACGTAGGCGCAGTCGCGGTCGAAGGCGGCAAGTGGGAAATCTATATCGGAGGGGCCGCGGGGTCGTCCATTCGCAAAGGCGACATACTCTGCGTGGTCGATACTCACGAGGATGTTTTGAAATACATGGGCCGCTTCATTCAGTATTACCGGGAGAACGCCAAGTACCTCGAACGAACACACGGTTTTGTGCAGAGACTGGGGATCGACAAGATCCGCGCCGTCGTAATGGAAGACAGCGAAGGAATCGCCGAACGGCTGGATCGGGAGATAGCCGAGTCCAAAGCAGCCTATAAAGATCCGTGGAAAGAGGCATATTCGATTCCGGCAAATAATCAGTTTGCGACTCTGCTGCCGGTGCTGTCATGACACCCGCTATGACCGAAATCGATCTTGGTCCTGTTGTCGCGATACCACCCGGCGAGGGACGCACAATCGAAGCGCAGGGCCGGAAGATCGCGGTCTTCCACACGCGCGCCGGTGGCGTCTTTGCGGTGCAGGCCGAATGTCCACATCGAGGTGGACCGCTGGCCGACGGATTAGTGGGCGGAACAACGTTGATCTGCCCCTTGCATTCCTGGAAATTTGACTTGGCTACGGGCGCGGCTTTGTTCGGAGACTGCGGACTCAAAACTTATCCTGTCCGCGTGGACGAAACCGGCCGTATTTTCCTCACGATCGATAATTCGTAATCGTTCATCGACGCAGCATTGCCTCTCGGTACGAGGCGCCCATCCTACGTCCGGATGAAAAGTTGTCCCTCTTCAAGGAGAAGAACAATGGATATTCGCCACAAAGCGACCGCCATCCGGCTACTGGACTTTCACAGCATTCCCATGCGGACCTTCCACATGACATGGGTTGCCTTTTTTCTATGCTTTTTCGGTTGGTTTGGCATCGCGCCGCTGATGCCGGTGATCCGCGACGAATTGCATCTCACCAAGGAGCAGGTAGGCGCTTCCGCCATCGCTTCCGTGGCCATCACCATTCTGGTGCGGCTCTTGATGGGTTGGTTATGTGACCGCATCGGACCGCGACGGGCGTACACCTGGCTGCTGGTGCTCGGCTCGTTACCTGTAATGGGAGTAGGGTTAGCGCACGACTACAATTCCTTCCTGTTTTTCCGGTTGGCAATCGGCGCGATCGGCGCCTCCTTCGTAATCACCTCCTATCACACGTCGGTCATGTTCGCTCCCAATGTTGTTGGCACTGCAAACGCCACGACCGCGGGCTGGGGCAACCTGGGCGGAGGAGTCACGCAGTTTGCGATGCCGCTGCTTTTCAGCGCCTTTATGAGCTACGGCGCTGGAACCTGGTGGAGTTGGAGACTCGCCATGGTTGTGGCCGGCGCAGCCCTCTTCATTACTGGTATTGCATACTATTTCCTTACCCAGGACACTCCCGATGGCGATTTCAAAAAGCTTCGCGCCGACCGGGCAAACAGCGCCGCAGCGCGTACGCCAACGGCATTCTGGAAAGTTTGCCGCGACCGGCGTGTCTGGGCGCTATCGGTCCTCTATGCTGCCTCGTTCGGCATGGAGTTGACACTCGATAACTTCGCGGTCCTCTACTTCACCGATTATTTCTCCCTGTCTCTCGGCATGGCCGGAGTCGTCGCCAGCACGTTCGGACTCATGAACCTTTTCGCCCGAGCGCTCGGCGGCATTGTCAGCGACAAATGCAACCAACGATGGGGACTCCGCGGACGAGCCACGTTGTTGGGGCTCACCATCGCCGCCGAAGGGCTCGCCATGATGATGTTCTCGCGAGTGCAGGAACTTCACCTGGCGATCGCGGCCATGATGTTCACGGGTTTATTCGTGAAAATGGCGAATGGAGCTAACTACGCCGTCGTGCCGTTCATCAACAAACGCGCTATCGGCGCAGTCGCCGGAATCGTCGGCGCCGGCGGGAACGTAGGCGCGGTCATGGCCGGATTCCTGTTCAAGACATCGAGCCTCACTTACCCGCAGGCCTTCTTGATTTTGGGCGGGGTGATTTTTGTGGCTTCACTGTCCGCATTCGCAGTGCGATTTTCGGAAATGGACGAGGAAGCCGCTCGCGAGGAGATGGCGGCGCGTCTCAAGGTGTCCCGGATGCCGGCTCCAGTCGAAGTGAGCGCCTAGAAGCGGCCCTCGATACCAATACCACCCAGGAACGATCCCCTGAGATCGATCAGTGTACGCGACTCTGCGCTCTGGCTCGTCCAGTCAATGGTGCCCTTAAAGTCACCTTGGCCGAACAAGCCCAACTGCGGCACCAATGCTCCAGGTTTGTCGATCAGCTTAAGCACGTAACGAGCGTTGCCCGAAGCCCCAACAGCGAACTGGACGGGCGGACCAATGGACTTTAAGTCGAATACAGGACTGACACCCCACTGGAACCCGAAGGTCATCGGCGCGACCGGGTCTAACTCGAGCGGACCGACTTTCTTGACGGGTTTCGGTACAGCCCCAAGAATGGATGCTCGGAAGGGAAACGTCGGCGGTAGTTGATCCAACAGCCGCATGATCTCGAGGAAGCTGGCTGTGGCCGGATCCACCGGATCGTTCCGCACCGGAGCCGTCAAAACGAAGGTGACCGTCTGGCCCGCCGGTGTCAGTGCCGGTACCCGTGAAAATGAATCGGGAGGCAGCAAGAACGGAGTCACCAGAGGCGGCGTCAACGGCGGCAGCGTCAAAGGCGGGATCAAACGCGGCGGTTGAATACCAAGGCGGGGACCAGTCGGCGTTGCCTGCCTCGGCGTCAGCAGGAGCGTAACGGGGAGTTGCTCCTCCTCGAAGAGCTTGCCCATCGTCACCGGCCCGACGACACCGTCCGGCTTTAACTGATTCGCCTTCTGGAACTCGACCACTCTAGCGTGGCTGAGCGGCCCAAAATCTCCGTCCACCTTTAATGGCGTAAGTCGCCGGATGTGGAAGTTCAGTACATCCTGGACGGCTCGTACATCCGCGCCCTTCGTGCCTAGTTTGATTAACCGGCCCATGAAGTCCCTCCGTTTACTAGGGCGGAAACAAGAGCGGCTTCCCGTCACTTACGGGTCAATACCCCGGTTAAATCCATCGTCGCCACAGCATCTGGTCACAATGCCGGCGCTTGTAGGAGCAGGAGCCGAAGCCGGATCTCCGGCATATCGGTCCCCTCACCTCTTCAGGAAACGAACGGAAACCGGATTCGTCATCGCCATATGCCAGCCTGCTGGAAGTGGGGAAAGGTGCGCTTGGGAGCATTGGATCGGAGTATGAGTGAGGTTGGGTCCACCAAGCCGCCTTGCGCTGAGTATTGTGGTGAGTATTGTGGTGAGTGTTGCGTTCGACTATGGGGAGACGGATGACGATTATCGACGAACGGCGAATTGGCGGGAGTTGGCGAAGCAGCACGGCGGGATACGCGAGGACTGTAAGGACCAGGGAAAGGCGGCGTGAGTACGCGAAGCTCGAGGCGGACGGATTCTACTGGACGGCATCAGAAAGCGATCCAACCCTGTTGGTCACAGATGACGGCAAAGTCTATATCGGCGGCATGACCACGTCTTCCGAATTCCCTAGTGCCAGAGCTGCACAGTATGGCGCGAGCGGTCGGCAGGACGGCTTTGTCACCATGATCCGACCCCGGGGAGCGGAAGCAGCAGCCTACAATCGGTGCTGATCGGTGGACGGGGAAACGACAGAGTTTCTGATCTGGACCTGGATGATTCCGGCGGTCTCGTACTCGGTGGCGTCACTGACTCCAGCGACTTTCCCGTCGAGAACGCCTTCCAATCCAAACTGGCGGGAAACAACGACGGATTCGTGGCTAGACTGAGCACCTCCACTTGGAACATCTCCTTCGCGACCTACGTCGGAGGCTCGCAACTTGATGCAATTTGGGGGGGGCGCGCCCACTCGGCAGGAAAAATAGTTGTCTCGGGTTCAAGTGAATCAAACGACCTTCGAACTTTGCAGCGTATATCGGCGAGACCCTCGGCAAAGAGTGCCGCCTTCGTTGCGAGTATGACATCGGACGGACAACAGCCGGGATGGTTGAGTTTCTACGCGGGAACTGGCGAAACTTACGGCGGTGGCATGGAGCTCGACCAAGGGGGGTGAGTCTGGTTCATAGGCATAACGCAGGCGGCCGACTTGCCTACTCGAAGCCCGCACCAGTTGTCTTTTGGCGGAGGCGACTCCAATGGTTTCCTTGCGGCACTATCGCCGGACGGCCAAAGCCTGTGCTACTCGACATATTTTGGAGGCCAAGGGCACGATGCGTTAAAAGGAATCGCCGTATCAGGCAGCAAGGTCTATGCATCCGGCATGTTCTCTTCTCACTCCCTGATACCAAAACATCTACAGATTCAGCCTCGTTTTGGTGGTGGAAAGTTCGATGCGGTTCTACTCGGCGTGGAAGCAACTGGACGCCTCAGCTGCCGATAATATTGGGGCGCAATGATGCGATCTTGCCGGAAGAACGGCCTGACGTGAACTGGAGTACGAAAAACTGCAAAGCACTTGCGGCATCTTCTCGGCAAGCTCCCTTGCGTCCTGGATATCCCACTCCGCTTTTTCGCGGTAGAGGTTCGCAGCGTAGACTTCGGTGCCCGCAAACTCACCGTCGATGCGTCCGGCTGATCGAGACACAATTAGTGCCCGATTCGAATTCCGGGTAAATTTGCGGCCAACCCGTGAGAAACCCGTGTTTGCTACGACTACCTTGAAGTGTGGGACGAGCTGACTCCAATGAGCATGGCCAGACGCGGCAGGACGATCTGTATGAACAGGCGGTCAGTCAGTTTGGGACGTCCCTCACCAGGCTCCTTCGCGCCTATGAAGCGGATGAAGAGAAGCGCCGCGACCTCAACCAGGAAATTCACTTTCAGTTGTGGCGGAGTCTGGCTGCTTTCGATGAGCGCTGTTCGCTGAGAACGTGGGTCTTTAGAGTCGCTCACAATACCGCAGCCTCATATGTTGCAAGAGAGAGACGAACCTCAACACGACTAACGACCCTCGAAGAAATGGAACGACCATCTTGCGAATTGAACCAGGAGATAAAAGCCCACCAGAGCCGTCAATTGGAAAGGCTCGCGATCTTAATCCAGCAGCTCAAGCCGTTAGATCGGCAAGTCATTGTCTTCTATCTGGAGGAGCTGGATGCCCGCTCCATTGCGGAGATCACCGGCCTTTCCGCAACGAGCGTCGCGATGAAGATCCACCGAATCAAAAGGATTCTAGGGCAGCAGTTTCAGGAGGCGCCGTCGTCATGATGGATAAGAATTCAAAGAGTGATCCCAAAGCAGTATGGCAGAACCAACCGGCAGAAGAAGTTAAGATGACAGCTCAGCTCCTCCGAAGACAATCCAATCAGTTGCGCCAAGAAAGGCGAAATGGCCCGCTAATCATCGCAGGCGTAGTGCTCTTCATTGCCCTGTTGTCCTACTGGAAGTTCCAGTTAGAACGCAGCTTCTGGTACGACGTCGGGTTATTCGGCGCCGCGGCCTGGGCCATAACTTCAATAGTCGTGCTCCGCAAAAGGATTTGGCCGCCCCCCATACCGCTGGATGCGTTTACAGCTAGCAGCGTCGATTTTTATCGATCGGAGCTCATCGAAGCCCGTTCACACATGAAGGCGATGTGGGCGTGGAGCGCGCCGGCGTTTCTTGCGTTGGGCCTGTTGGCAGTCCGGTTGGCCACTAAAGCACTGGGCGAGAGCATCCCCCTGATCAATGTGGCCCCTTTCGCTGTCCTAACAATCGTCTGGGCTGGGATGTTCGCGATCAAGACAAGATCCAGACTTCGGGAGTTGGAAGCAGAAATTCGACAGTTGGACGCGGCGGACTAACAGCAGTCCGGTTCGACTCGATTTGCTAAAGTCAGACAACAACGGGAGGCCACAATGACGCGGAGATTCTTCGACACTGGTGGCAAGTCAGATGCTTTTTGCCGCCGGCCCATCTACCGACGAGATTCGCAAAGTTCTTGTCGAGCGTATGGAAAGAGCAGGCAAGTGGGACGCGCTGGAACACTGCGTCTGCCTGGTCGTTTCAAACAGAACAAGCAAGTCGGTTCAACTTCAATATCAGAGGGCCACTACCCTGCAAGAAGCTGCCAATGACGCCATGGTTTATTGCCACTGAACCCTTCATACCGAGCGACGGCCAAAGATGGGACAACTATGTCGAATGGTCTGGCCTAAAGCAGCTCGAGGAGTTGGTGTCGCTTGATGCGCTACTTTGCCCGACCCTTCTGCGCGAGATTCGAGAAGAGTACTGGCCGTACATAGTGAACGAAGATTTCATGCTGTACTTCTTCACAGATTTTGACTTCTTGATGGAACGCGTTGCTCCGATTGAACGAAAGAATGTGCTGTGTGTGTATCGCAATCCGACGGCCCCTGCAGACGACTCATTCGGAGACTTTAACTTTCTCGGATACGATCTTGTGGACAACGAATGTTCGATCAGTGCGCTTACGAACTGTGGCGGCTTCCCTGACGTGTTTGCCAACTCCGAGCTGTCGAATCGTGGATTGCTTACGGATTTCCATCGTGCGGTTGAAGTACAGCGGAACCTGCGCATACTGCACCCGGAGGAACGCCATGCGAATTGCCACCTATGGGCGATCTTACGTTTGGCCCCTAGACGTTTGTGAAATCATAGATCATGATGACCGACGAGGAACTGGAAGATCATTTAAATAAACAAGGCTACAAGATCGGCTCTTCTGCCCTGAGTGACGACGGAATGATACTTCGGAACATCAATGGCACTTACATGTTCCGGCTCGACGCTGTTGATCTCGCGAGAGGCGCGGCAACGCTCGAAGAGATCGTGAAGCGTAATAAAGACGAAGCTTTCCCAGACGCCCCGGCTCATAGCCCATTGACGGACGAGGTAGATGAGGAAAGACGTTGAGATCGTCTGCGGCAAGGACATAGTTGAGGGGATTGATTGAGTGATCACTGCCTTGGGGGTTCTCAATAGACGCGTAGTGTTGGCGGAGGGTTCTCGGCGTGGCTGCGGCTCTAAGCAAAGGTGACCTCCCCTCCACGTCATGAGTTCCATCCGGGATGAGCGCCGGGCGCCAACCCTCGAAACGAAACTCATAGCCTGCGGCAGCGCTATCTGAGAGGGTCCGTTACGAAGGTGTTTACAGCTCAGATCCTTCCTGACGAGGTAGCGCAGGGCTTGACGGAATACGGCAGATGTCTACCCTCTGCGCGAGTGAACAGAGTATAGCGCCAGGAATTGTCGGAATCGCAGCGTACCTCGCAGCACTGGTTTCGAGCTCCGCAGCAGCCCGGTCGTACACCTTGACTCGGTGCTGTCACGATCTCTACTGAGCACACAATGATTGGCGCGAAGCCATTCTTCACGTAAATTCGATTGTTCCTGGCGCGTCTGTTCGCAAACCTCTCTGAAGTTAGAACTGGCGGTACATCACGAATGCATCAACGTAGCCATGAACGGGATGCAGGAAAGCGTTTGGAAGCCGCCCAACAATGTCGAAACTGAAACGCTGCCAGAGACGCACAGCCCTGTCATTCGTGCTCACCACAAAGTTGAATTGCATAGCCCGGAATCCCCGCTCGCTGGCATGATCGAGCGAGTGCGAGCACATAGCACTAGCAACGCCTTTGCCCGATGCTGCCGGGGACGTCATGTATCCGCAGTTGCAAACGTGCGATCCACCGCCGAGCTGGTTAGAGCGCAAAAAGTAGGTACCGACGACTTGCCCGTCGGATTCGGACACAAACACCTCATTGCTTTTGGAGAACCAATACGCCATCGCGTCCGAGCGCGACATTTCGCGCGGCAGAGTATAGGTTTCACCACCGCGAATCACAGGCTCCAGAATCAGCCAGATCGCCTCCTCATCTCCCGCTTCGGCTGGTCGTATTCTGAGCATGAACGCAGTATCGTATAAGGCTTGGTCTTTAATCGACCGCCGTTTTATTCGCCTCCGCAATGAACGGCTAGCGGATGCTCGCGCTCGCCGGGGCCTATAGCACCAGCTACGCCTCTGTTTACGAACGGTCCGCGAAAGTCACCGATGCGCGTCTCCGAGAAGCCCGCGAATCGGTGTCGCATAGGCCATGTATTACAGGTGACGCTGAACTCGACTTCGATTTCTGGCTTGCCACCATGTTGCAGATGGCTTACCAGTTCCGGCGCCTCAGTGAGCCACACATGATACTCGGGCGCTCTAACATACCGCAGGATCACCGAGTCACGAGGTATGTCTTGCCGCCGGAAAAACGGTGGGAAATCTGCTGGATCGGCGGACCACACCATCTTCTCTACTACCGGCTTAGGATGAGAGTAACGACAGCCGAGTAGGAGCGAACATATCGGCAGGATTGCGAACAGCTTCGGCACGACAACAGTTTACGTGAATGGTGTAGGCGCCGTCCTGAATCCCACACGACCCAAACCTCATTCACAGTACTACTTTGGTTGCAAACAAAACCACTTACAGATTCACCAAAAACCCGTCATGCTACGCTCTAACCGGAGTTGAAGCATGCGTACTGACAAACAAAACGAAGCATCCCGCCGCAACGGCGCAAAATCAAAAGGCCCCGTTACCGAAGAGGGCAAAGCCAAATCTTCGCTCAACGGAATCACGCACGGTCTATCCGGCGGCCATCGGTTCCTCTACAGCAATGAGCGAGACGACCTCTACCGGGAACTCCTGAACCACTACATGACCCTCTTCGCCCCGGCCAATGGCGTCGAAGAGGACCTCGTCCATCAAATCGTAGCGGCCTCATGGCGAATGAAGCGCATCGACAACATCGAAGCGGCCATCGTCGACGTCCAAATGGACAAGCAAAGGAAGTGGGTCGACAAAGACTACAAGGACATCGACGCCGACACCCGC
>Ga0190275_10000704_pt1 | contig 27288 bp, 29 predicted proteins | sample Popmic550T_FD_133745 | JGI IMG/M metagenome (GOLD analysis project Ga0190275, IMG submission 133745) | Populus adjacent soil microbial communities from riparian zone of Yellowstone River, Montana, USA - 550 T | ecosystem: Environmental > Terrestrial > Soil > Riparian zone > Trees stand | place...
CCTTGTCGCCGTGGTGGACCTGGTAGGCGCCGATGTGCTGGGTGATGCCACCTGCCTCGCCGGCCGCGACCTCGGTCTCGCGGATGGCATCGAGCAGCGACGTCTTGCCGTGGTCGACGTGGCCCATGATCGTGACCACCGGCGGGCGGAAGGTCAGGTCCTCGTCGGCGTCCTCGAAGACGGGCGCCGCGGTCTCGTCCTCGGCGGCCCGGACCACCTCCACCTTCTTCTCGAGCCGGTCGGCGATCACCCCGATCGCGTCGTCGGACAGCGTCTGGGTGATCGACGCCATCTCGCCGAGCTGCATCAGCGTCTTGATCACGTCGGCAACCGGGATCCCCAGGTGCTCCGCGACGTCACGCACGGTGGCGCCGGAGGGAATCTTGACCGCGTCCGGCTCGACGACAGCGGTCGACCGGCCCGACTCGCTCGGCTCGGGGGGCGGCGCACCCCGGCCCCGGCTGCGGCGGCGCCGCTGCGGTGGCGGCGGGTGCGGTGCCTGGCGGCGGGAAGCCTGTGAGTCGATCACGACACGGCGCCTGCGGCCACCCCCACCTCCGCCCTGACCACCGGGACGGCCACCCTGGGGGCGTGCCTGACCCTGGGCCTGGGGGCGTGATTGCTGCGGGGGCCGGCCGTCGGCGGGGGGCTTCGGCGGCTGCGCCTGCTTCGGCTGGGGCTGCTTCGGCGCGGCCGCGGCGGCCGGTGGCTGGCCATTCCCGCTTCCGGCGCCGGCAGGCAGCACACGCGCCGCATCGGCCTCGTCGACAGTCGACGCAGCTGCCTTGACGTCGACGCCGGCCGCACGCAACGCCTCGAGGAGGTCCTTGCTCGAGACTCCCTTCTCCTTCGCTATCTCATAGACACGCTTTTTCGCCATGGCGCTCCGTCTGCCCCTAGCGATCCTCGTCGGCTCCTGCCGGCGCGGCCGCTTCGGCCTCAGGCGCTGGCGCGCCATCGATAGAGGCCTCCTCGGCCACCGGCTCCTCGGCCACCGGCGCCTCAGCCACCGGCTCCTCGCCGTCCGGCGCACCGCCGACACGGTCGCCCTCCTGGGCCTCGAGCTCATGGTGCGCCGGGAGCCCGCAATACCTGGAGCCCGACAGCGCCGCATTGGGGCAGCGCTTGCCGCTCGTGAGAACGGCGTGGCAGCGGCCGGAGACTTCTTCCTCCTCCTGGTAGCCGCCCTCGGCCTCCTCCTGGGCAAACTCGCTCTCGGACTTGATGTCCACCCGCCAGCCGGTGAGCCGCGCGGCGAGCCGGGCGTTCTGCCCCTCCTTGCCGATCGCGAGCGAAAGCTGATCGTCGGGCACCACGACGGTCGCCTGCTTGGCATCGTCGTCGACGAGCACCTCGCGCACCCGCGCCGGCGACAGCGCCTTGGCGACGAACCGGGCGGGCTCGTCGTTGTGGGGAATGATGTCGATCTTCTCCCCGCGTAGCTCGGACACGACCATCCGCACCCTGGAGCCGCGAGGGCCGACGCAGGCGCCGACAGGATCCACTCCGTCGGCGTGTGAGACGACCGCGATCTTCGAGCGGTAGCCCGGCTCGCGCGCCACGTTCACGATCTCGACGAGCCCGTCGGCGACCTCCGGAACCTCGAGTGCGAACAGCTTCTTGATCAGCTCCGGGTTCCGCCGGGACACGATGATGCTCGGGCCCTTGGTGCTCGACGACACCTCGGTGATGACCGCCTTCACGCGCGCGCCGTGGTCGTATCGCTCGTTGTCGACCTGCTCGGACTTCGGCAGCAGCGCCTCGACCCGCTCGCGCAGCTGCACCAGGGTGTAGCGCGAGTCGGACTGCTGGATGATGCCGGTGATCAGCTCGCCCACACGGTCCTGGTACTCCTCGAACATCATGTCGCGCTCCGCCTCGCGGATCCGTTGGAGGATCACCTGCTTGGCGGTCTGAGCGGCGATCCGCCCGAAGTCGGTGGGCGTCACGTCGCGGCTGGAGATCTGGTCCTCATACTCGGCAAGCCTCTCCGGGCCGATCTCGGGCTCCTCGGGCTCGCGCATCTCGCCCGTCTCCGGGTCGATCGTGCGCTCCTCCTCGATCGCCTCGGCCACCAGCTTCTCCTCGAGCTCCGGCGGCAGGATCAGCTCGAACACCCGGAAGTCCGCGGTCGAGCGGTCCATGTCGACGCGGGCGTACTTGGCCGCGCCGGGCTGCTTCTTGTATGCGGACAGCAGCGCATCCTCGAGCGCGAGCATGAGCTTCTCGGACGAGATGCCCTTCTCCTTCTCGAGGGTCTGGACGGCCTCCACTATTTCCTTGCTCAACTTGTCCTCCTCGAGGCCTCTGGCTGCGAAATCAGGTTGGAACGCCGGATGCGGCTCAGCGGAATGCGGACCATCCCCCAGTCCGCCGCAAGCGAGACGCCCTCCGCGTCGGCGCCCACGAGGTCGCCCTTGAAGTCGCTGCGCCCCTCGATCGCCTCGTTGGTGCGCACCCGGATGCGGCTCCCGAGGTGGCGCTGGTAGTGCTCGAGCCGGGACAGCGGCCGCTCCGGCCCCGGCGAGGAGACCTCGACCGTGTAGTCGGCGAGCAGGTCACGCAGATGGTGCGTGACGCGGGCGCAGAGGCCCAGGTCGACGCCCCCGGGCCGGTCCAGGTACACGCGCAGCGTCGGCGAGCGACGGGAGCCTGCATGCTCCACGGCCAGCACCTCGACCTCGGGCTCAGCGGTCGACAGGCGCTCCTCGATGCGGTCCTGGAGGGACGCATCCGGGGAAGCGGGAATGTCGGTCGGGCTTTGATCGTGAGGTCTCTGGGTACGGGTCATGTCACAAAAAAAGTGGGCTTGGAGGCCCACTCGGAATGCGGCCGGAGCCGCGAGTCTCCTGGAGATAGGGAACGGCCAAGTATAGCGGCCTCGCAGTACCAATTCCGGCTGCTGGCGGGGGCCTGAACCGCGGTCGGCTCAGGCCTCCAACATGAGCGTGACGGGGCCCTCGTTCGTGAGCCCGACTGACATCCGGGCTGCGAAACGCCCGGTCTCGACCGGCACGCCGCGCCCCGCAAGGCGCTCGCAGAAAAGCTCGTACAGGCGCTCCGCGGTGGCCGGCTCGGCAGCCTCCGTGAAGCTCGGCCGGAGCCCCCGCCGGGTGTCGGCGTACAGGGTGAACTGACTGACGCACAGGACCGCGCCGCCGACGTCGAGCAGGGAAAGATCCATGCGGCCCTGTTCCCCCTCGAACACGCGCAGCTGAGCGACCTTCCCGGCCAGCCGGTCCGCGTGGGAATCCTCGTCTGCGTGACCGACCCCGAGCAGGACCACCAGCCCCGTCCCGATCGAGCCCACGACCTCACCATCGATCGACACCGACGCCGAGCTCACGCGTTGGATCAGGGCTCTCAAGTCAGACTGCGAAGTTCTAGGCAGCCCTCAGCCGATCGCGGTAGCGCCTGTAGTCCTCGCGATCCGGGCGCATGCCCGCGGCCAGTGACAGATGCCTGCTGGCGGCGGGCCTGTCGCCCAGCTTCTCGAATGAGCGGCCGAGGCAGAAGTGTGCGTAGTCGTTGGCGGGATTGCGCTCCACCACGGCCTCGAACTCACCTGCGGCGAGGCGGTATTGACCGCTGCGAAAGTAGGCGCGCCCGAGCGCCTCGCGGATGGAGGTCTTATCGGGCTCCAGGCGCCTGGCCTTCTCGAGCGGCACGGCGGCCTGTGCCCAGTGCCGTTCCTCGAGCAGGGAGACGCCACGCTGGTACAGCGCATATGCGTCCTGATCGGGCTGGTCGTTCATCGGCGCTTTCCCTCTCGGGGGCGCGTCTTTCCAGCCACCCGCAGGTCCTGGACGAAGTCGAGCACCCGGACTGCAACGTCCTCCTTGGTGCTCCGCGGTACGTGAAGCTCGCCGCTCTGACCGAGGATCGCGACCTCGTTGTGATCGGAGTCGAAGCCGATGTCGGGACGCGAGATGTCGTTCACGACGATTGCGTCGAGCGTCTTGCGCTCGAGCTTCGCCCGGGCGCGCTCCACCCCCTCTGCGCCGTGCTCGGCCGCAAAGCCCACGATGATCTGACCCTCGCGCCGCTGCTCCGCCGCCTCGGCGAGCACGTCGGCGGTGGGGATCAGGTCCACCGTCAGGGAGTCGCGCCCAGCCTTCGAGATCTTTGCGTCCTCGGGATGCGCGGGCCGGAAGTCGGCGACCGCGGCGGCCATCAGCAGAAGCTCCACATCGGGGAGCCGCGAGAGCGTCGCATCGCGCAGCTCCTCGGCCGTCTGGACCTCCACGTACCTGACGCCGGGCGTGGCATCGAGCGCCGTGTTGGCTGCGATCACCGTCACGGCCGCGCCGCGGCGCGCCGCCTCGGCAGCCAGCGCAAATCCCATCCGGCCGCTCGAGCGGTTGCCGACGAAGCGCACCGAGTCGAGCGGCTCGCGCGTGCCGCCCGCCGTGATCAGCACCCGCATGCCGTCCAGGGGTCGCGGCGCTCCGCCGGCGACCATCTCGATCGCCTCGAGGATCGCGGCCGGCTCGGCGAGGCGGCCGACCCCCCATTCGCCGCGTGAGGCGAGCGCTCCGGTGCCGGGTTCGATCATCTGCACCCCGCGGTCGCGGAGCAAGTTGAGGTTCGCCTGCGTCGCCGGGTGCTCGTACATGTGGTTGTTCATCGCGGGCGCGACCAGCACCGGGCCGGTGCAGGCCAGGTACGCGGCCGTCACGAGGTTGTCCGCCTGGCCCGTGGCCATCTTGGCGATCGTGTGCGCGGTGGCCGGCGCGATGCAGAACGCGTCACACCGGGCGGCCAGCTCGAGATGGCTGATCGGGTCGTGGTCGGGCGACTCCTCGCCCGGATAGGCACCCCGCGCGGGGTCGCGCTCCCACTCCTCGACGAGCACCGGGGCGCCGGTGATGCCCTCGAACGTCGCGCGGCCCACGAACCGCACCCCGGAGGGCGTCTGGATCACCCGCACCGCATGCCCCTGCTTCGTTGCGAGCCGCGCCAGCTCCACCACCTTGTAGGCGGAGATGCCGCCGCTCACACCGAGGAGAATCCTTGCCATTGCCCGCTACTCCAGCGTCCGAATACGAGGCGCGTTAGCCGCCTCCCAGACTACCTGTAGTGGGATTTGATCTTGCCCTGCGCGACCTCTTCCAGCGCGATCGTGAGGTAGTTCTTGCTGGGCGTGTCCACCATCGGCGGCGGGAATTCCTCGAAAACCCCCTCACCGAGCGTGTGGTAGTAGTTGTTGATCTGCCGGGCCCGCTTTGCCGCCACGATGACCGCCGCGTAGTGCGAGTCGACGTGCTCGAGCAGGTTGTCGATACGGGGATAGATCAAGGCGTCTCCTGAGTCGGCCTGAGGGGCCGTCGCCAAGAAGTGGGCAACGGCAAGCGGCAACCCCCCGATTCTACAGCAGGCCTGCAGCGCCTCCGTGAGGCCCGCGCGGGTTCGGAGCGGGCTGGAACGGACCAACCCGGAGACCCGACACTCTCGGGCATGAGGACGGAATCGAGCCATCGTCGTCACTTTTCCTTGCAGGGCAGGCAAAAGTCACGACGGTGCCGGAAAGGACTTCGCCTAGGAGCGCTCGTCCAGGGTCGAGCGCACGAGCGTCGCCAGCTCCTCGGCCGCGCGATCCACGTCATCGTTGACGATCACGTGGCCGAACTCGTCGCGGGCCCCCAGCTCGGCGTCGGCGACCGCCAGGCGGCTCGCGATCTGCTCGGGGCTGTCCGTTCCGCGGCCCTCGAGGCGCTCACGAAGCGTCGCCGGCGAGGGCGGCGCGATGAAGACCTGAACGGCGTCGGGCATCGTGCCCCGGACCTGGCGTGCGCCCTGGACCTCTATCTCCAGCACCACGCTGTCCCCGCGGGCCAGTCGCGGCTCCACCTCGGAGCGCAGCGTCCCGTAGCGATTGGAGGCGTAGTCGGCATGCTCCAGAAAGTCGCCGGCGGCGATCCGCCGGTCGAACTCGTCCGGGTCCATGAAGTGGTAGTGCTCGCCGTTCCGCTCGCCCTCGCGCGGCTCGCGCGTGGTGGCTGAGACGGACAGGTCGATGCCCGGCACCTGTTCACGCAGCCGGCTGATGAGGGTGCCCTTCCCGACCCCGGACGGGCCGGTGATCACGAACAGCCGGCCGCGGCTATCTCTTGATGAGATGACCGATGAGCTCACGCCGCTGGCGCTCGGAGAGCCCACCGATCGTCTTGCTCGGTGAGATCCGGCACTGCGCGAGGATCTTGTTGACCTTCACCTGGCCGTACTTGGGCACCGCGAGCAGCATGTCGGACACCTTCGCGGTGAGGATGTAGTCCGGTGGGTCACGCAGCAGAACGGCGACGTTCGCCCCCCCGTCCTTGAGCTTCCGCTTGAGCCGCGCCCTCTCCGTCCTGATCCTGTTCGCCTCGTTGAGAGCCTCCATCCGCTGGGCCAGTGAACGTTCCGGGGCGGCGGTGGCAGACTTCGTGGCGGCGGGCATGGGCGGCGATTATACGCACGGCCCCGCGGCGTGCAACCGCCCGCTGAAAAAAAACTGTCGCAAATAAATGCAAACGCGTCGGAGCGCTGCATACGCGAGACGCGCGCGTTCAGAAACGCCGTTTTCCGCTGCATTTCGAGGAGATTCAGGACGTGCTTCGCACGCCGCGTGCGTCGTGCACCCGGCGCAGCGAGCGAAATTGCAACTCGCGTGCGAGCTCGTCGCGCACCCTCTTTCCGGCCATCGGGTCACGAAAGCTCTCCGTCCCGACCGCAACGCACGAGGCTCCCTGCGCGATGAAGTCGAGTGCGTGCCGACCCTGCTGGATGCCGCCCATCCCGACCAGCGGCAGCTCCGTCGCAGCCGCCACCTCCGCGGTCAGCGCAAGCGCCACCGGCCGCACCGCCGGGCCCGAGAGACCTCCGCTGCCGGCCCCCAGCCACGGCGCTCCCGAGACCGGGTCGACGGCCACCGCACGGAGCGTGTTGATCAGGGAGAGAGCATCCGCGCCGCCATCCTGTGCGGCCCGCGCAACCGGCCCGATCTCCGAGACGTTGGGCGTCAACTTCACGATCAGCGGCTTCGCGGTCAGCGGGCGGACCCGGCGCATGAGTGCCCCCATCTCCCCCGCCTCGGTGCCCACGATGCATCCCGACTTCACGTTCGGGCAGGATACGTTCAGCTCCAGCGCCGCCACCTCACCGCGCTCGGAGACCGCCCGCACCAGGGTCGCGAACTCCTCGTGTGAGAACCCGGCCACGCTCACGATCAGGGGCACCGGGACGGTGGCCAGCACGGGCAGGTCGTGCTCGAGGAACCCTGTCAGGCCCCTGTTCGGCAGGCCGATCGAGTTGATCAGGCCGGACGGGGTCTCCCACAGCCGCGGAGGGGGATTGCCGCCCCGGGGAGCGACCGTGATCGTCTTCGACACGAAGGCCGAGAAGGGGAAGCGCTCGCGGATCTCGTCCCCAAAGGTCCGCAGGGCCGCGATCGCGTCGAACGTGCCGGACCCGTTCAGGACCGGATGGTCGAGCTCGACGCCCGCAAGGTCGATCCGGAGGTCCACGGGCGGAGCGGTCACTCCGGCATTCAATGCCACTCCTCCGCCAGCTCCGCGGCTCTCACGACCGGCCCGTCGACGCACAGCCGCCGGAACCCGGTGCGGGTCAGCACGACGCAGCCGAAGCAGGCGCCGAAGCCACATGCCATGCCGGCCTCCAGGGCGAGCTGTGCCTCGACGTCCCGTGCGACGCAGATCCGCCTCACCGCCTCGAGCATCGGGTGTGGCCCGCACGCATAGACCACGTCCGTTGGGGCGAGCTCCCGCTCCAGGAGGTCGGTGACCAGTCCGTGATGGGCGTTCGGGCCGGTGCCGTCGTCGGTGGCGACCAGCACGTGGCCCGGGAAAAGGTCTGCCGCCTCGGCGTACTCACCGCTGCGAAAGCCCAGCAGGGAAAGGTGTGAAGAAAGGCGTGAAGAAAGGCCGGGGCCGGGCAGCGCCTCCGCCCAGATCACGAGCGGGGCGATCCCGATGCCTCCCCCGACGAGCAATGCCCGGCTGCCCGCCGGCGGCTGCGTGAACCCGATGCCGAGCGGGCCCACCAGCCACAGGCCATCGCCTTCCTCGAGCTCGGCGAGCCGCTCCGTGCCGGGGCCGATCGCCTCCAGCAGGAACTCGAGCCGTCCCTCACGTGTGCGGCACACGGAGAATGCCCGGCCCAGGTGCGGGCGCCCGGACTCGCCGCCCCAGCCTGCCGCGGCGCTCAGCATGTAGAACTGCCCGGGAGCGGGCTCGGGGCCATCCGGGTCTGCGGCCGCCACCAGGACGTACGGGCCGACCCCTGCGCGCCCCGTCACCCGGCAGAGCCGCCGGCCGAGCGGGGCCAGGGTTCGCGGTCCTTCGATGGCTCCGGCGACCGGCGTGCTCATGTGGCGGCCGGCTCGGCTTCGGTCGCCTGCCCCGTGCCGTGCAACTCCTGGAGCGACGTGACCGTCAGGCCGGACTCGCGCGCGGCTCCGATCGCCCGCGCCGCCGCCGTCGCGCCCGTCATCGTCGTGATGCACGGGATGCCGGTCTCGATCGCCGCCCGGCGGATCTCCCACCCATCCGTGCGCGCCCCGCGCCCCACAGGAGTGTTGATCACGAGGTCCACGTCGCCGCCGCGGATGCGATCGGCGACGTGCGGCGACCCCTCCCCCACCTTGTTCACGGGCTCCGCAGGGGTGCCCATCTTGCGGATCGCCGCCGCGGTGCCGCGGGTCGCGAGCACGCGGAAACCGAGGTCGTGCACGCGGGCGGCAAGCTGCGTGGCGGCCGGCTTGTCCGTGTCGCAGACGGAGATGAAGACCGCGCCCTCCGAGGGCAGCGCCACACCGGCGCCGGCCTGGGCCTTGCCGAACGCGGTGGGGAAGTCGCGCGCGATCCCCATCACCTCGCCGGTCGACTTCATCTCGGGGCCCAGCAGCGCGTCGGCCCCCTGGAGGCGCTGGAACGGCAGCACCGCCTCCTTCACGCTCACGTGGTCTCCGCTCGGCTCGCGCGGGAGGTCCTGTGCGGCGAGCCGCTCTCCCAGGATCAGGCGGCAGGCGACCTTGGCAAGCGGTACACCGATCGCCTTGGAGACGAAGGGCACGGTGCGCGAGGCACGGGGATTGGCCTCGATCACGTGCAGGCGGTCGTTGGCGACGAGGCCGAACTGCACGTTCACCAGCCCGATCACGCCCAGCCGCAGGGCCAGCCGGCTCGTCTGGCGGCGAACCTCCTCGAGCATCTCCTCGCCCAGGCTGATTGGAGGCAGCACGCATGCCGAGTCGCCCGAGTGCACGCCGGCCTCCTCGACGTGCTGCATGATCCCCGCTACGTACACGTCCTCCCCGTCTGCGAGCGCGTCCACGTCCAGCTCGATCGCGTTCTCCAGAAAGCGGTCCAGCAGCAGCGGGTAGATGCGGCCGGTCTCCTCTCCGCCGAGGCGCTCGAGATAGCCCTCGAGGTCCTGCCGGGCGTAACAGATCTCCATCGCCCGGCCTCCGAGGACGTAGGAGGGTCGCACGAGCAGGGGGAAGCCGATCCGGCCCGCCACGGCGATCGCCTCGGCGGGGTCGTTAGCCACGCCGTACGGCGGAGCCTGGATGCCCAGCTCGTCCAGCAGGGCGCCGAAGCGGCCGCGGTCCTCGGCCAGGTCGATGGCGTCCACAGGGGTGCCGAGCAGCTTCACTCCCGCCTCCTGGAGGCCGGCCGCGATCCGCAGCGGCGTCTGGCCGCCGAACTGCACGATCACGCCCTCCGGGCGCTCCACGTCGACCACCTCGAGCACGTCCTCCACGGTTAGCGGCTCGAAGTAGAGCCGGGTCGAGGTGTCGTAGTCGGTCGAGACCGTCTCGGGGTTGCAGTTGATCATCACCGCATCCCGCCCGCTTTCCTTGACGGTCATCGCGGCATGCACGCAGCAGTAGTCGAACTCGATGCCCTGGCCGATGCGGTTCGGGCCGGACCCGAGGATCGCGACGCTCGGGGTCATCCCCCTGCGCAGCTCCGCGTCGCGCCCCTCGCCGCCGGTCATCCGCCGTTCGTAGGCGGAGTAGAAGTAGGGAGTCTCGGCCTCGAACTCGGCGGCGCAGGTGTCCACGGACCTGAAGGCCGGCTGCAGGCCCGCCGCGAGCCGCTCGGCCCGTGTGACCCCCGCCTGCTCGTCGGAGAAGCCGAGGTCCTTGCGGCGCGCCAGCCCGTCCGCGCTCTCGTCCGACTCGGCCGCGACGAGCTCCGCGAACTGGTCCAGGAACCAGGGGTGGATCGCGGTGCGGCGCTGCACCTCCGCCACGCTCACGCCACGCCGGAGCGCCTCGAACAGCAGCTCCCAGCGATCGTGTGAGGGCACCTCCAGCCGCGCCAGCAGCTCCTCGCCGTCCTCGGGCGCCTGCGGCGTGGCGTCCAGCTCGCGGGAGCGCATCGCCTTCATGAAGGACTGCTTGAACGTGCGTCCGATCGCCATCACCTCCCCCACGCTCTTCATCTGGGTCGTGAGGCCGCCCTCGGCGAGCGGGAACTTCTCGAAGGCGAAGCGGGGAATCTTCACGACCGCGTAATCGATCGTGGGCTCGAACGACGCCGGGGTGCGGCGGGTGATGTCGTTCGGGATCTCCTCGAGCGCGTAGCCGACCGCGAGGCGGGCGGCGATCTTGGCGATCGGGAACCCGGTGGCCTTGGAGGCCAGCGCAGAGGAGCGCGAGACCCGCGGGTTCATCTCGATCACGACCACCGCGCCGTCGGCCGGGTTGACCGCGAACTGGATGTTGGAGCCGCCGGTCTCGACGCCGACCGCGCGGATCACGGCCAGGGCCTGGTCGCGCAGCACCTGATATGCGGCGTCGGTGAGGGTCTGCTGGGGCGCGACCGTGACGCTGTCGCCGGTGTGGACGCCCATCGGGTCGATGTTCTCGATCGAGCACACGACGAGCGCGTTGTCGTTGTGGTCGCGCATCACCTCCAGCTCGAACTCCCCCCAGCCGATCAGCGACTGCTCCAGCAGGACCTGGTTGATCGGGCTGGCGTTCAGCCCCTCGGAGACCCGCTCGTGGAACTCCGCCTCCGTACGGGCCACTCCACCGCCGTGCCCGCCGAGCGTGAAGGCGGGACGCACGATCAGCGGGAGGCCGATCTCCTCGGTCGCCCGCCCGGCCTCTGCGATCGAGGTCACGATCGCCGAGCGCGGGACGTTCAGGCCGGCCGACCGCATCGTCTCGCGAAACAGCTCACGATCCTCCGCCCGGTTGATCGAGTCGTAGTCCACTCCGATCAGCTCGACGCCGAAGCGCTCGAGCGTGCCGTCCTCATAGAGCGCCTTCGCGAGGTTGAGCGCCGTCTGGCCCCCGAGCGTGCCGAGCAGCGCGTCGGGCCGCTCCCGCTCGATCACGGCCGCCACCGTCTCCGGCGTGAGCGGCTCGATGTACGTGGCGGTCGCGAACTCCGGGTCGGTCATGATCGTCGCCGGGTTGGAGTTCACGAGCACGACCTCATAGCCCTCCTCCATCAGGACCTTGCACGCCTGCACGCCGGAGTAGTCGAACTCGGCCGCCTGCCCGATCACGATCGGGCCGGAGCCGAGCAGCAGGATGCGCTTGATGTCGTCGCGCCTAGGCATCAGCCATCTCCAGAAACCGGTCGAACAGGTAGAGCGAGTCGTGCGGGCCCGGACCCGCCTCGGGGTGGTACTGGACGCAGGCGCCGGGCACGTCGCGCAGCACGAGCCCCTCGACGGTCCGGTCGTAGAGGTTCACGTGCGACAGCTCGGCCGCGCCGAAGTCGGTCTCCCACCGCACCGGCTCGTCGCCGGGGACCGTCTCCTCGCCACCCGGGCCGCGTACTGCGAAGCCGTGGTTCTGGGCGGTGATCTCGATGCGCCCCGTCTGGAGGTCCTTCACGGGGTGGTTGGCGCCGCGATGGCCGAACTGGAGCTTGAAGGTCTCGAGCCCGACCGCGCGGCACAGGAGCTGGTGGCCGAGGCAGATGCCCCACACCGGCACCTTGCCGACCAATTCGCGCACGTTGCCCACGACGTAGTCGAGCGCGGCCGGGTCGCCCGGCCCGTTGGCGAGGAACACCGCATCCGGCTCGCGCGCCAGCACCTCCGCGGGCGCCGTGGTGCAGGGCAGCAGCTCGACCGTCATCCCGCGCTCGATGAGGTTGCGGACGATCGAGGTCTTGATGCCGGTATCGAGCGCCACCACGCGGGGCCCGTCGCCGTCTCCAACGATGATCGGCTCGGAGGGCGTCACCTCGCGAGCGAGGTCACGGCCCAGCATCGGCGCCTCTGACTCGATCAGCACGCGCGCCTCCTGTTCGGGCATATCCCCCGGGAAGATGCCGCCCCGCATCGCGCCGCGGTCGCGGATGTGGCGCACGAGGCCGCGCGTGTCCACGCCGCCGATGCCCGCCACGCCGCCGGCGCTCAGCCAGTCGATCCATCCACCGCCAGATCCCTCCGGAGCGGTATTTCCCGGCTCACGCATGATCACCGCGCGGGCGTGCGGGCGGTCGGATTCCGTCGCCTGCGGCCAGACCCCGTAGTTCCCGATCAGCGGATAGGTGAAGGCGATGATCTGGCCCGCATAGGAGGGGTCCGTGACAGCCTCCTGATAGCCGGTCATGGCCGTGTTGAAGACCACCTCGCCGACCGCGGGCCCGGGAGCGCCCACGGCCTCGCCGTCGAGCCGCATGCCGTCCTCGAGCAACACGTACGCGCTCATTTGACGAGCGCCTGAACCTGTTTGAACTCCGGCGTGCCGGCCTGGCGCAGCAGCTCGAACAGGGCGGTCTCCACGCTTGTCGCGACCGCGCCGGAGCGCTCCATCTTGTGCAGTCCGAGCGCCCTGTTCTCGGACGTGCGGGACGTGACGGCGTCCTGGGCGACGTGGACCTCGATCCCGTCCGCGATCAGGTCCTCGGCGGTCTGGTTCACGCACACGTGGGCCTCGATCCCGCACAGCAGCACCTGGTCGCGGCGCGCCTCGTGCAACGCAGCCGCGAAGCCCTCGGCATCGAGGGCGCTGAAGGAGACCTTCTCGATCGGGGTCACGTCGAGGTGCTCGGTCACCTCGGGGACGGTGTGGCCGAGTCCCTTCGGGTACTGCTCGGTAACGAGCGTGGGGAGCCCGAGGACCCGCGCGCCCCGCACGAGCGTCGCGACGTTGCCGGCCACCCGCTCGAAGTCGAGCACCGCGGGCCGGAATGCCTCCTGCACGTCCACGACGACCAGCGCCGCACGCGAACGGTCGAGCTTCATGCCGGCTCCGGCGCCGTGATCTTGTCCCCGGGGTCGTCCGCCAGCCGGATCGAAAAGCCCCGCTCGCGGTAGGCGACCGCGCCCCGCGCGACCGTCATCAGCACCCGTCCCCGCAGCTCGCGCCCCGCGAAGCAGGAATTCTCCGAGCGGCTCTCGTAGCCGGCCTCCCCGACCGTCCAGGAGCCCTCCAGGTCGACCAGGCACAGGTCTGCCCGCGTGCCACGCGCGAGCGTCGGGGCCCGCAACCCGAAGGGCACGCCACCGGCACTCATGCGCTCCACCACCACGTCGAGGCCGAGCACGCCCGGCAGCACGAGGTCGGTGTAGATGACCGGAAAGGCCGTCTCGAGCCCGGTCACGCCCATCGGCGCCTCCTCGAACGGCGCCTCCTTCTCCTCGCGCGAATGCGGGGCGTGGTCGGTCGCGACGCAGTCGATCGCACCCGACCGCAAACCCTCGATCAGCGCCTCCCGGTCGCGCTGGGCACGCAGCGGCGGGTTCATCTTGAACCGCGGGTCGAGGGTGCGGACCGCCTCGTCGGTCAGCGTCAGGTGGTGGGGGGTCACCTCGGCCGTGATCTGAACCCCTGCCGCGCGCGAGCGCTCCACTGCCTCGACCGATTCCGCGGCAGACAGGTGCAGGATGTGGATGCGACCGTTCTCGTACCGAGCCAGCTGGGCGTCGCGCTCGATCGCCGTGCTCTCCGAGACAGACGGGATGCCCGCCACCCCGAGCGTCGTCGAGACCGCCCCCTCGTGCATCACACCGTGCCCGGACAGAGCCGGATCCTCCTCGTGCAGCGCCAGCACGAGGCCCGCGAGCCGCTGGTACTGGAGCGCCTGGCGCATCCGGTGAGCGTCCGCGACCGGGAAGCCGTCGTCGCTGAAGCCGGCCGCGCCCTCCCGCGCCAGCTCCGCCATCTCGCTCAGCTCGGTCCCGGACTGCCCCTTGGTGATCGCGGCGAGGAAGCCGACCGGCACGACGGCCTCGACGGCGGCCCGCTCCTGAAGCGAGCGCAGCACGGGCGCCGCATCCACGACGGGCTCCGTGTTCGGCATCGCGAGGATCGCGCAGAAGCCGCCGGCCGCCGCCGCGCGCGTGCCGGACTCGAGATCCTCCTCGTCCTCGCGCCCCGGAGTCCGGAGGTGCACATGCGGATCGACGAAGCCGGGAAAGGCCGTCAGGCCCTCGGCCTCGACCTGCTCGCATCTCGGAGGGGCATTCGCAGCACCCGGGGCCGTGATCTCGGCGATCTCGCCGTCGCGCACCAGCAGGTCGTGGACGCCGTCGAGGCCGGCCCGCGGGTCGAGCAGCCGCACGCCCCGCAGGAGCAGCGTCGCGGGCACCGCCTCGCGAGCCGCCATGCGGATGCGCGGGAAGCGCCCGGTCACGCCGGCTGCTCCACGGTCGGGACCGGCGCCGGGCCGGCAGCACCCTGGCGGCCACCCGACAGCAGCTCGTAGAGGATCGCCATGCGCACCACCAGCCCGGCGGCGACCTGCTCGGTGATCAGCGCCTGCGGCGACTCGATCACCTCCGCGGAAAGCTCGACTCCCCGGTTCACCGGACCGGGGTGCATCAGCAGCTGGCGTGGGTGCAGCCGGCGGCTGTCGATCTGGTAGTTGGCGACGTACTCGCGCATCGAGGGCAGGAAGGAGTCCCCCATGCGCTCGTGCTGCATCCGCAGCGTGTAGATGACGTCCGCGTCGGAGAGGCCGTCGAGGTCATAGCGGACCTCGCACCCGAGGGCCTCGACGTCGCGCGGGATCAGCGTCGGGGGCCCGCAGACGGTGACCCGCGCTCCCATCCGCGTGAAGGCATGGATGTTGGAGCGGGCGACACGGCTATGGAGCACGTCTCCGACGATCCAGATGTCGGCTCCGTCCAGGGATCCGAGCCGGCGGCGCAGGGTGTACACGTCGAGCAGCGCCTGGCTCGGGTGCTCATGCTTCCCGTCGCCGGCGTTCACCACCGAGGCGGTCGTGTGCCTGGCGACGATCGCCGCCGCGCCGGCCCATGGCGCCCGGATCACGATCGCAGCGGGGTCGTAGGCGGACAGCGTCGCGATGGTGTCGCGCAGCGACTCGCCCTTGTCGATCGCCGAGCCGCTCGAGCGCACGTTCACGAGGTCGGCCGACAATCGCTTGGCGGCCAGCTCGAAGGACGAGCTCGTGCGCGTGCTGGACTCATAGAACAGGTTGACGACCGTGCGGCCGCGGAGCGTGGGCACCTTCTTGATGTCGCGCTCCACGACCTCGCCGAAGCTCTCCGCCACGGCCATGATGCGCTCGATGTCTCCTCTTGAGAGGTCCGCGATCGAAAGCAGGTGGTTCATTCGGCCTCCACCGGTCGGGATTCACGTATCTGCACTTCATCGACGTCGTCGCTCTCTTCGAGACAGACGTGGACTCGCTGGTCGAGCGAGGTGGGAAGGTTCTTGCCCACGTAGTCGGGGCGGATCGGCAACTCGCGGTGACCGCGGTCCACCAGCACCGCGAGCTGCACGCGGTCGGGGCGGCCGTAGTCGAACAGCGCCTCCGTGGCAGCCCGCACGGTGCGCCCCGTGAACAGCACGTCGTCCACGAGCACCACCGTGGTGCCCGCGAGCGGGAAGTCGATGTGCGATGAGTGCACGACCGGCTGGTCGCCGATCGGGCGCGACCCCACGTCGTCCCGGTAGAAGGTGATGTCCACCTCGCCGAGCGGTACGGGAGCTCCGGTCAGCTCCTCGATCAGCGCCCGCAGCCGCCGCGCCATCACGGCCCCGCGCGAGTGGATGCCGACCAGGGCGACCCGCTCCCGGTCCTGATTGGACTCCACGATCTCGTGGGCGATGCGAACGAGTGCTCTGCGCAGGTCGTCCCGATCGAGGACGATCCCGTCACTCACGAGCCGAGCGTCCAGACTTCGTGCGGCGTGGCAGACCGGCATGGCCGGCTGGAGTTCTTCATGCGAGATCCTTCCTGGCCTCTCTGGACCGGGTTAAAGGAACCGACGAGGCGAGTGTAGCAACGGGAGCCGATGCCGCCGGTGATCTCAGGGCGCCTGCGGGACCGGCTCCCCCGGCTCGCGGTTGCGCTCGCGCCACTCCTTCCACCGCACGAGGTGAGGCTCGCCCCGCTCGCGGTAGGGCACCTCGATCAGGTCGAAGTCGCGCGGGACCACCGCGCGCTCGAACACCTCGTGTGCCTCCTTTTCGATCGCAGGTGCGAAGTACCGTGAGGACAGATGCGTCAGCGCGAGCAGGGAGACATCCGCCCGCTTCGCCACCTCGGCGGCCTGGCGGGCGGTCGAGTGACCCGTCTTGCGGGCGCGTTCGGTCTCCTCGTCGGCGAAGGTGGCGTCGTGGACGAGCAGGTCGGCCCCCTGGGAGACGGCGACCGTCGCCTCGCAGGGCTCGGTGTCGCCGGTGAACACCAGCGTACGCCCGGGGCGCGGCGCCCCCATGACGTCCCCCGGCGCGACGACGCCGCCGGGAGTCTCGACCCGCTCCCCGCGCTGGAGGCGGCCGAACTGGGGCCCGGCGGGTACGGCCAGCCGCTCTGCGAGTCCGGGGTCGAAGCGTCCCGGCCGCTCGTCCTCGACCAGCGCGTACCCCAGCGCCTCGAGCCGGTGCACGGCGGCATAGGCCCCGATCCGCCAGCCGTCCATCTCGACGGCGTCGCTGGGCTGCAGCTCGTGCAGGCGGACGTCATATGTGAGCCGCCCGTACACCCGCCTCAGGTCGCTCATCAGGCCGCGCAGCCCGGGCGGCCCGTACACGGTCAGCGGCACGTCGCGGCCCCGCATCGCAAACGTCTTCAGCATGCCGGGCAGCCCCAGGAAGTGGTCGGCGTGGAAGTGGGTCAGGAAGACGTGCTCGACGTCCGGCAGCCCCACGCTGCGCAACAGCTGGCGCTGCGTTCCCTCACCGCAATCGATCAGCACGCGGTCGCCGCCGCGCCGCACCAGCACGCTGGCCGGAGCGCGCTGGACGGTCGGCACGGAGCCGGCCGTGCCGAGGAACAGGACGGAGAGATCCATGGGCGCCTATCTTCGCTGACCGCGCCGCGGGATAATCGCCCGGTGTCCGCGACCCCGGACAGCGACAACGTCCGCCTACTCGCGCGGATGTACGAGGCCTGGCACGCAGGCGACCTACCCCGCGTGCTCGACCTCCTCGATCCGGAGTTCGAGTGGGTCAACCCCGACCATGCGGTCGAGCCGGGGACGCGGCACGGCCGCGATGGGTTCGCCAAGGCAATGGCAAACTTGGACAGCTCCTTCGAGCACCAGACGCACCTCCTGGGGGAGGTCGAGGATCTGGGGGGCAGAGTGCTGTGGCACACCATCTTCCAGGCGCGCGGCTACAGCGGAGCCCAAATCGAGGTCCCGGAGCAGCACCTCTGGACGCTGCGCGACGGCAAGATCCTCCGGATGCAGTGGTTCCACGACGCGGACGAGGCGCGCCGCGCGGCCGGCGTCGGCTCGCCAGATGAGCGATGAGACCTCGCTAGCCGGGCGGCTTCGTGCCGGGTATGCGGCCTTCAACGAGACCGGAGACCCCGGTGGCATCCTCGCCGAGCTTGATCCGGACGTGGAGCTGGTCGTCTCGGAGCGGGGGCCCGAGGGCGCGATCGTGTTTCAAGGGCACGCTGGAGTCACCGAGTGGGCGCGTGGCATGGGTGACGTCTGGCGGAACCTCACCTTTGAGCCGCTGGAGATCGAAAGCGACGCGACAGGGCAGCGTGCGCTCGTGGTGGTCAGGGTCAGCACCAGAGGGCGTTCGAGCGACGTGGGCGTCGAGGCAACCGAAGCGCACGTGCTGACGCTCGGCCCGAAGGGAAAGGTCTCGCGCATTCAGGCATTCCACGACCTGGAGCAGGCGAGAGCCGCCCTTGGGCCACCTGATCCGGGTCTATGATGAGCCACGAGCGCGCATAGCTCAGTGGATAGAGCGCTGCCCTCCGGAGGCAGAAGTCGCAGGTTCGAATCCTGCTGCGCGCGTGGAAAATCGACCGTCTTCGGGGCAACACAAGAGGCCCCCATGATGAGCGACAAGCCACCTGATGGACTGTGCTGCCCTGATGTTGCCCTGCAACAGCTAAGCAGCACAGTTCAAGAATCGCTATACCGCTCTCGCTCCAGAGCGCAAAGATCCGTGACGAACGATGCGCGATCGACTCGCGGCCGCGCGATCGGCCCCGCGGTGTCCTATCACTCGGGCGCGCGTCTAGACCGTTGCCGGCTCGGCGGCCCGCACCGGCGCCAGCTCTACGGGAATCCCATTAAGCACCGCATTCCCGGAGGGCACGTCCACGGCGGACTCGTCGGCGAGGATGTTGCTGTTCGCGCCCGCGTGGGCGGCCGCCACCTCCATCTTCGCCTCCGGGTCGTCGTGGCCCCAGCCATGTGGGACGCTGACCACGCCGGGCATGATCGCGTCGGTCACCTCGACCGGCACCTCGATCGAGCCGCGCTCGGAGGCCACCGTGACCCGGCCGCCGTCCTCGAGCCCTAGGCGGGCGGCGTCGTCGGGATGGACGTGGGCAGTGCAGCGGTCCTTGCCGCGCACCAGGTTGGGGACGTTGTGCATCCACGAGTTGTTCGAGCGCAGCTGCCGGCGGCCGATCAGCACCATCCCGCCGTTGCGGCGCGCCGCAAGCGATGCCGTCAGCCGCTCGACGTCGGCGACGATCGGGTCCGGCGCCAGCTCGATCTTCCCGCTCGGCGTCCTCAGGACCTCGGGGATCCGCGGCTCCAGCGGCCCCAGGTCGATCCCGTGCGGCTCCGCCTCCAGCCGTTCGAGCGTGAGCCCGTCCGGGTTCGCCCCGAAGTGGTCCCCGTACGGACCGCTGCGGAGCATCCAGTCGAGCATCCGCTCCGGCCCGCGCCGCGGAGCCAGCTCGGCCAGCAGCTCCTGCTGGTCACGGCCGGCAAGCGGGGAGGCAGGGTCCTGGAGGGCGCGCTGCATCAGGGCGCCGATCACGAAGTCGTCGAATGCATCCACGTCGGCATCCACTCCCTGTCCGGCGGCGATTCCCGTCAGCCGCAGGAGCGTGTGCCATTCGGGCGGCACGGCCGGGTCCGGGCCCAGGATCGCGGGAGAGTAGTTGGCCACGTTGCGGGCGGCCAACTGGTAGAGCGCGACGTCGTAGTGGGAGCGGTGAAGCGCCGAGGGTGCGGGCAGGATCACGTCTGCGTGGCGGGTCGTCTCGTTCACGTAGATGTCGAGGCTCACCATCAGCTCCAGCGAGTCGAGCGCATGCGCCAGGCGGCCCGAGTTCGGGGTGCTCACGGCGGGGTTGCCGGCGAAGGTGAACAGCGCCTGGATCTGGCCCTCGCCGGGGGTGTCGATCTCCTCGGCCAGACATGCGACCGGAAACTCGCCCAGCGCCTCCGGCAGGCCGCGCACGCGGGTGTGCCAGCGGCCGATCTGGAAGCCCTTGCCCTTCCCCGGCGTCCCCCGGGTGTTCGCTGCGCCGGCGGCCGCCCGCGTGAACATCGCCCCACCGGGTCTGTCCAGGTTCTCCGTCAGCACGTTGATCACGTCGACGAGCCAGCTTGCCAGCGTCCCGAACTCCTGGGTGCAGGTCCCGATCCGCCCGTAGACCGCCGCGCGCTCGGCGGCCGCCAGCTCGCGCGCCACGCGCCTGATCTCGCCGGACGGGATCCCGCACACCTCGCTCACGGTCTCGGGCGCAAAGCCGCCGGCGAGCTCCTGGAGGTCATCGAGCCCGGCGCAATGCTCCGCAAGCGGGCCGGGGTTCGCGAGGCCCTCCTCGAACAGGACGTGCACGATCGCGAACAGCAGATGGGCGTCCGTCCCGGGCCGGATGAAGTGGTGCTCGTCGGCCTCCTCCGCCGTGCGGCTCCGGCGGGGGTCGAACACGATGATCTGCCCGCCGCGCTCCCGGATCGCACGCAGGCGCCCGCGCATGTCGGGCGCGGTCAGCAGGCTGCCGTTCGAGGCCAGCGGGTTGGCACCCAGCATCACCAGGTGATCGGTCCGGTCCACGTCGGGGATCGGGATGCTGAGCGGCGCCCCGAACATCAGGCCGGCGGAAACGTGCTTGGGCATCTGGTCGACCGTGGTCGCCGAGAAGATGTTGCGTGTGCCGAGCGCCTTCAGCAGCACGCGGCCGTAGAGGAGCGCGTCCAGGTTGTGCGCGTTCGGGTTGCCGAGGTATGCCCCGACCGCGTCCCGGCCGTGGCGCTCGAGTATCGGCGTGAGCCTCCGCTCCACCTCGCCCAGGGCGTCCTCCCAGGAGACCTCCTCGAAACCCGTGGCGGTCCGGACCAGCGGAGCCCGGACGCGGTCCGGGTCCTCGTGGAGCGGCTTCAGCGCAGCGCCCTTGGGGCACACGAAGCCATGGCTGAAGACGTCCTGCGCGTCACCACGGATGCGGCTCACCTGGCCGGCCTCGATGGTCAGCTCCAGGCCGCACGTCGCCTCACACAGCGGGCAGGTGCGGTAGGCGGTGACGGTGTCTTTCATGCGGCCTCCGGGCCGCCGAATCCTACCGTGGAAGGTGTTGGGCCCAAAACGCGCGAATTGTGTGGTCGCTAGTGCCGATTCGCGCTAGGCTCAAACGATCATGGATGTGCTTTTCTTGGTCGTCTGGTTTCTGATCGCAGCAGCGTTCGGGGCCTGGATCGTCCGTGAGTGGACGGTCCGGCGGGATCGCCGCCACCGGTAGCCAGTCAGCGAACGTCAGTCGGCGCCGTCGGGGCCGAGCGCCCCGAACGTCACGCTCAGCACGATCACCGTGCCGAGCAGGTGCGCGCACAGCGCCACTATCACGCCAATCGTGGTGCCGGACGCCACCGCGGCGCCGATCGCCCCGGCGGTGAGGGCGGTCACTCCCACGAAGATGATCAGCACTGCGAGCGCCATCGCGGCGGATGATAGCCCTGGGGACGGCGCGGGGTCGTCCCCAAAAAGCCGGAAAGCGCCCGCCGGGAGGCCGAGCGCTTTCCAAGAGGTGCCTTGTCGCTGGCGGACAAGGTTTCTACTTTGGAGGTGATCTGGTTATCGCCGCCGGAAAGCCTTCCTAAACCAGTCTTCTGTTATTTCTTGCGCAGTCCGGCCGGAAGGCGCACGGGCTAGTAATTCGCCGGCGGATCGCTGGCCGGGAAGGTCTCGGCGGCCTCGCGATCCACGCGCTCGTCTTCCTTGCCCTCGCCGGGCTGCTTGCGCACCGGCGCCGGATCTGTGGCGCCCCTGGCGCCCTCGCGGTTCTCGCGGCTCTCGCGCTCATCCTTGCTGCGGTCACGGTCCTTGTCGCGTGGAGGCGGCATGTCAGGCGAAGATCACCCCGATCAGCACGGCCGGGGGGATCCCGATGACCAGGGTGTGAGCCGCCAGGGACTCCCACCGGCCGCGGTAACCGGCTCCGCGCATCAGCACCAGCGCGGCGGCGTGGAACACGGTCACTATGAACGCGCCGAGCCCGAGCCCGATCGGCACCGCGCAGGTGCCCGTGCCGGCGTCGGCGCCCGCGCCGGAGTGGCCGCTCCCCTGCCCGTCGGCGCATGCGATCGAGGCGATGCCGAGCGCAACCGTGCCGGCGATCCCGATCAGGAGCGCAAGCTTGTCCCGGGTGGACATGGGTATGTCGTACGTGGCCGCACCCCCTTCGCGACCGCCCTCTTGCGACCGCGCCGGCGAGACCTCCCGGACGGCCTTCACAGCGGCTGCGCCGATCTCGACCACGGTGATCGGGACGTCGACCTCTCGGCGGGCCCGTGCGACGACGTCCTGCTCGAGCCATGTCGCGCGCTCGCGAGGATGGGCGACGACGATCACCTCGTCGGCCGGGAACAGCCGCAACGCGTCGCCGAGCGCGAGGACCGGGTCCGCCTCGCCAACGTCGCCCGTGGCCTCGATCCCGCTTTGCTCGAGCGCCGCAACCGAGGCTTCGAGGCGGCGGCGGGCGTTGTCGATTTCGTCGTCCACGTCGCCCGCAGCGAGGTCGAGCGGCGACTTCACCAGTGCCGGCGCCACGATCCGGGCCTGTGCCGGCCGTCCCTCGGTATGGCGGACGATCTCGCGCACCAGCGCCTGATCGCCGATCACCTCGTTCGCGAGGATCACGATCCTGTGTGCTCCGCCTGGCTTGCGGGACGAGCTCTGGGGGCTGTCCGTGGGACGTGCAGACATCCCATCGTGCGTACCCTGGGCTCGGTGGCCGAAACCCGGCCCCAAGTCAGGCCGCGGAGGCCGGCACGGGCGCCAGCGGCGTCCGATCAAGGCCGGCGATCAGGTCCCCGATCGACTCGAACACGACCGCCGCCCCGGCGCCGAGCAACTCGTGCTCGGAGAACCCGCCTGTCAGAAGGCCTACGGTCTGAATCTCACACCGGCGCCCGGCCTCGCAATCCCACGTCGAGTCGCCGACCATCACCCCGGGGCCGCCGCCGGCCTGTGCGAGTCCCGCCGCCACCAGGTCGGGATGTGGCTTCGTGCGCTCGACATCGGCCGCGGTGGTCCAGCCGTCGACCAGTTCCCGCGCGTCGAGCAAGTCCAGGTAATGCTCCACCTCCTGGCTCTTCGCCGAACTCGCCAGGACGACGGCGTGCCCGCGCTGCTTCAGGACCTCGATCAGGCGGCGGGCATCGGGCAGCGGCTCGACCTCGTCGATCAGCTCCATGTAGAGGCCCGCCTCCGCCGTCCGGATGTCGTCCCCGAGCTCCTGATCGACTTCCCTTCCACACAGCGACGCGACCAGCTGGTCCCCTCCCATGCCGATATGGCGATGGATCCGCCAGAGCGGCAGCACGATGCCGTGCCGGCGAAACGCGCGGTACCAGGCGAGCGCATGGTGGTAGTTCGTGTCGACGAGCGTGCCGTCGACATCGAGGAGTGCTGCGGGCACCGCCATGCGGTGCTTGTACCGCGTCGCTCCCGGGGGCAAACCGGCGCGCCGGCCGGGTGGTTTTCCCTCAGAGCCCCGGGGGGTAGAGGGAGCACATGCAGGCTCCTGGCTCGTTCATGCTGGTCGTGACGTTCGTGTTCATCGCGGCGCTGGCGATCGGGCTGTCGGTGGCCCTCGCCGCCCCGATCCTGGCCGTCCCCTTCATCGTCGTGGGGTTCGGCGTCTTTCTGGTCTGGCGCGGCAAGCGGCGCGCCGACGTAACTCTTCGTGGCCGCTACGGCCGGCGCGTGCCGCGTACGGAGGAGACCGCCGCCGACCCGGCGCGGGACTCCGGAGTCGCGGAGGCGACCGCCAGTGGCGCGGACCACCGTCAGCGCGCGGACTCCGAGAACGTCTGAGCGCCCCGGCCGCTCCACGCCGTCGACCGCGGGCCGGCCGGTGCGGGTCGGCTGCTCGGGCTGGAACTACCGCGACTGGCGTGAGCGGGTGTATCCGGCCGGCATGCCGGCGCGGTTGTGGCTCCAGCAGTACGCCACCCTCTTCGACACGGTCGAGGTCAACACGACCTTCTATCGCCTCCCATCCCGTGACGCCGTCGCGAACTGGGCCGCGCAGACTCCGCCCGACTTCCTGTTCGCGGTGAAGGCGAGCCGCTACCTGACGCACATCAAACGCCTCACCAACCTCGGTCAGGGCGTGAAGCTCTTCTACGAGCGCATCGAGCCGCTGATCGACGCCGGCAAGCTGGGGCCGGTCCTGTGGCAGCTGCCCGGGAACTTCATATGCGACCTGGAACGCCTGGGCGCGGCGCTGGAGCAGCTTCCTCCCGGCCGTCACTGCTTCGAGTTCCGCCACCCGAGCTGGTTCAGCGACGACGTCTACGCGCTGCTGCGGCGCCATGGGGCGGCGCTGGTCATCGGCGACACCCCTGAGCGCCCGTTCCAGACGTACGAGATGACCGCCGACTGGACCTTCGTCCGACTTCACCACGGCACACGGGGGCGGCGCGGGAACTACTCGGCCACCGAGCTCGAGCAATGGAGCCGGCGCCTGTCAGCGTGGCGGCGCCGAGTCGAGGTACTCGCGTACTTCAACAACGACTGGGAAGGGTTCGCGGTCCAGAACGCGCTCGCACTGAAACGCGCGCTGTCCGTGTAGAGGCGGCCCGGCCGCCTCGATGCTCTAGGAGCGCGAGCCGGCTCGCGGCTTCTTGGCCGCCGGCTTCTTCTTGGTGGCCTTGCCCGACCTTGAAGACTTCTTCGCCGTCGCACCTCCGTTGGAGGCCGTCTTGACGGGCGCCTTGCGGCGCCCACCCTGCGCCGCCGCCAGGCTCTGCTCCAGCGCCGCCATCAGGTCGGGAACCTCCTGGCTCTCCTCGGCCAGCGGCTGAACCACGATCTCCTCGCCGGCCGCCTTGCGCTCGATCAGCTCCAGCACCCGCTCGCGATACTCGTCGCGATACTTGCTCGGGTCGAACTCGGTGGCCTGAGCCTCGATCAGCTGACGCGCCATCGAGAGCTCGCGGTCGGTCGCCTTCACGTCGGCGTCGGGCATCTCGTCGAGGCCGTCGGCTGCGATCAGCTCGTCGGCGAACAGCATCGTCTCCATCGTCAGCACGTCGCCGGCCGGCCGGATCGCGACCAGGTACTCCTTTGTGCGCAGCACGACGCGGGCGATCGCGACCTTGTTCGTCTCGCGCAGCGCCTCGAGCAACAGCTTGTAGGCCTTTGCAGCGCCTGTATCGGGCAGCAGGTAGTAGGGGTGCTCGTAGTAGAGGGGATCGATGTCCGTGAGGTCGACGAAGTCCTCTATGTCGATCGACCGGGTCTTGGCGGGATCAAGCGCGTCCAGCTCATCCGGTGTGATCACCACGTACCGGTCCGGGGCGATCTCGAAGCCCTTCACGATGTTCTCGTAAGGGACTTCCTCCCCATCCTCGGAGCAGACTCGCTTCTGCTGGATCCGGGCGTGGTCGGCGTCGTGGAGCTGGTTGAACCGCACGGTCTTCTTCGAAACCGCGCTGTAGAGCTTCACGGGCACGTTCACGAGCCCGAAGCTGATTGCTCCTCTCCAGATGGATCTAGCCATTGGTTTCCCTTCGTCGGCCGGTTGCTCCGGCCCCCTGCTTACTTCGACACATCACATCGTACTTTCGCACCGGGGCCACTCATGCAATCAGACTCCCAAGAAATGAGACTCCCAAAACCTCGCAGACTCATCGCACGTCGAACGTGCGCCCGCCCGTGACGGTGCCCACGACCCGGCCTTCCGAGGCGGCGCGGGCGCCCACCGCCAGCTCACGCTCGGAGACGACCCCGATCACCTGGCCCACCACACGGCCGCGCGCGTCCACGAAGAAGGTCTCGGGGATGCCCGTCGCGCCGTAGCTGTCGGCCACGCCACGGCGCGCGTCACGCACGCTGGGGTGGGTGATGCCGAACTTCTGGGCGAAGCCACGCGCGTCGCCGCGCAGGTCCTGGATGTTGAGGCCGAGGTAGGCGACCCCGCGCGGACCCCAGCGCTCCCACCCTTTCTGGAGGCGCGGCGCCTCCTCGCGACACGGCGTGCACCATGAGGCCCAAAGGTTCAGCACGACCGGCGTGCCGCGCAGCTCCGCCAGGGAAAGCCGCCCATCGGCCAGCGCCCCCCCGAGCGGCCCTCTCAGGCGGGACGGGATGGTTCCCCGGTCGAGCACCTCGAGCGTGAACGCGGGGGCGGTGGCCGCACGGCCTTCCGTGAGCGCGTCGCGGATCGCGTTGTCGGGCCCACGACTCTCCAGGCCGTACACGAGCAGAGCGACGAAGAGGCCGACCAGACCGATGACGGCCCACCGGCCCCAGGAGCGGCTGCGTTTCACCGCAGGGCTTGAGGCGTGCGCTTCCATGCCCGAAAGGATGACGGACGCGCGGTCTTCGCTGCGGTCGGCGGTTACGTCCTGCGGGGGCCGTAGGTTGGGCTCGTCCCAGACCGGTGACGATGACCGCCTCCACCTGCGCCAATTGCGGCTCGGGCCTACTTCAGCTCGAGGCATGGAAGGAGGGCAGCGACGGCGAGATGACCCTCCGCCTGCGTTGCCCCGATTGCTTCGTGCGCATCGTGGGCGTGTTCAACGCCGACCAGGTCGCCCGTCTCGACGAGGCGCTGACGGAGGCGCGGTTGGAGATGATGGCGCTCTACCAGGCGACGGTGTGCGAGAACATCGGGCACGAGGCCGCGCTCATGTCCCATGCGCTGGCGCTGGACCTGATCGGCGCGGATGACTTCGGGGCTCGGCGGGCCTAGGCTCGGTTACGCACCGGGAGACCGCCACGGTGCACGGTTACAATCGATCCGCGCCCTTCCGGAGACGCGATGACCACCAGCGACGACCCCCTTAAATGCCGCTCGCCTTTCGCCCACGACTGCCCAGACGCACGCGCTCGAGGCGCGCGGGCGCGGTCCCCCCAGCTCCGGAGCGCACTCAGCCACACATAGAGCGGCTGTCGCACGGCGGCATCGAATGGATCCACATCGAGGAGCCGTCGGCGCTCGAGCGCGCCTGGCTCACCGAGCACTTCGATTTCCACGCCCTCGACATTGAGGACGTGATGTCACGCAACCAGCGGCCGAAGATCGACGAGTACCCCGACTACCTGTTCATCGTGCTGCACTTCCCGATCTTCGACAAGCAGGTCGGGCGCCTGAACGCGGGGGAGCTGGACCTGTTCGTCGGCCCCGACTTCATCATCACGCTCCCGAACCAGCCGCTGAAGCCGGTCCAGTACCTGTTCGCGCGCTGCCGCACGAACGACGACGTCCGCGAGGCGATGCTCTCGAAGGGCTCCGGCTACCTGCTCTACAAGATCGTCGACGACTCGTTCGACTACTGCTTCCCGATGCTCCGCAAGATCGGGAACAAGCTCGAGCGGCTCGAGGAGGACATCTTCGAGGGCAAGGCCGAGGAGGTCGTGCGCGACCTCTCGAACTCGAAGCAGGAGATCATCAACTTCCGGAAGATCATCCGCCCGCAGCGCGCCGTGCTGCGCGACCTCGAGCGGACGAAGCAGCGCTACCTCGCCGAGGACCTCGAGGTCTACTTCGACGACATCGTCGACGCCTCGGAGCGGATCTGGGACATGCTCGAGAACTTCAAGGAGGTCGTGGAGGCGCTCGAGGACACGAACGAGTCCGTGCTCTCCCACCGCGTGAACGAGGTGCTGCGCGTGCTCACCGC
>Ga0190275_10000705_pt1 | contig 27271 bp, 25 predicted proteins | sample Popmic550T_FD_133745 | JGI IMG/M metagenome (GOLD analysis project Ga0190275, IMG submission 133745) | Populus adjacent soil microbial communities from riparian zone of Yellowstone River, Montana, USA - 550 T | ecosystem: Environmental > Terrestrial > Soil > Riparian zone > Trees stand | place...
GACTGCCTGGCCGCCGAATCGGCCGATCTCGGCACCAACGAGATCGCGAGGCGGGTGGGCAGCAACGCCAGTTCGGTCTCCCGCCTGTTGGCGACGCTGGCTCGCGAGGAGTACGTCCACCGCGTCCCCAGCAGTGGCCGGTACCGCCTGGGGCTGCGCCTGATCGAGCTCGGTCACTGCGCCCTGGAGAGGGTGGACCTCCGAGAACTTGCTCGGCCACATCTACTCGGGTTGACCGCCCTGAGCGGGGAGACCGCCACGCTGTCGGTACCGGGTGAGGAGACCCCCATGACGGTCGACTTCGTGCAGAGCCCGGCGTCGGTGCGCAGCGTCGCGCAGCTGGGCCGGCCGGCGGTGCCTCATGCCACCGCGACGGGCAAGGTCTTCCTTGCCTACCGCGACGGCAGGCGAGACCAGGATCTTGCTGACCCGGCAGCCAGATCTGCCGCCCCTGCCGACCGCCCCCTGAGTGCCTATACCCGGCGGACGATCACAGATTCACGTCACCTTGCTGAGGAGTTGGCCGGCGTCCGGGCACACGGGTTCGCCCAGGCCCTGGGCGAGCGGGAGATCGAGCTGAACGCGATAGCCGTACCCGTCATGGCCAAGAGCGGCGAGTTGGTGGCGATTCTCGGAATTCAGGGACCATCCAGCCGCTTCGATTCCGCTGCGATGCAAGGGATTCTGGATGGACTGCGTGAGCACGGACGGCAGCTGGCTGTCCATGTCACGCCATTGCATGGATGACCTATTGCCCCACGTAACGGCCAGCCCCTGGTCTGGTCAGATTGCTGCCTTGTAGCGTCCGGCCCATGCGCATAACGTTGGCCCAGCTCGCACCCACTCTGGGCGACGTCGGCGCCAACCTCGCCCGGGCAGAGGAGGTCCTCTCCGACGTCGGTCAAGACACCGATCTCGTGGTCTTCCCCGAGTTGTACCTCAACGGCTATTCGATCGGCACCGTCGATGAGGACATGGCGCTCTACCCGGATGACCCGCAGATCCGGCACGTGATGCGCGCGGCGGGTGAGGCCGGGGTCGTCATGGGTTTCGTCGAAGCCGAACGACGCGGTCTGTTCACCTACAACAGCGCTGCCTACTACCAGGGCGGGGCACTACTGCACGTGCACCGCAAGCTGTATCTGCCGACGTATGCGATCTTTGAAGAGCGCAAGCACTTCACGCCCGGACCCTCGCTGCAGGCCTTCTCGATGCCCCAGGACCACCGGGCCGCGATCCTGATCTGTAACGACGCCTGGCAGCCTCAATTGGCCTTTCTCGCCACCCAGGACGGGGCGCACATCCTCATTGTTCCCACCGCTAGCGCACAGAGTCGTTTTCCGGAGCACTATGACTCCCAGACGTACTGGTTGGACATCACTCGCTTCTATGCCCGGATGTTCCAGGTGTTCGTCGTGTTCGTGAACCGGGTCGGCAGCGAAGGAGACCTGCACTTCTGGGGCGGCTCGCACGTCGTCGACCCGTGGGGGGAAGTGGTCGGGCAGGCCAAACAGGAAGTCGAAGAGGTGCTGACAATCGACATCGACCTCGCTCAGGTCAGCCGCCGCCGCCGTGCCATCCCACTGGTCAAGGAAGCCCGGCTGGGCCTGATCCGGCGCGAGGTCGACCGGTTGCTACGTGAGGACGGCGACCTCTGACAGACGGCGCCTCTGCGGTGCTCGGACCCTGAAAGTTGGACTGTGGCGTACTAGTCAGACTCCAATGCCCTTGGGCGAGTAGTCAGGGTTTTCCGTCTGCTGATGCCGATAGTCGCTGCTGTTGCGGCTCTTGGCGGGAGGCTTCACATTGTCCCGGTATGACATGACCAGCCATCCGGTGACCAGCACGGCGAGGAACACGATGATCAATATCGCTTCTAGGGACATCGATCGCACCCACTTCCGGGTTGTCTGTCTCGAATCCCGAGCCTACCGCGAAAAGGGCCCACCCAAGCGGACGGGGCTCCCTGAATCAGGGAGCCCCGGCCGGGTCTCAGGTGTTGCGGTGCCTACTTCGTGCCTACTCCAGGAAGCCGTTGTCCTCCAGGAACTGGGTCGCGACGTCTTCCTCTGTCTCCCCGTCGTTGTCCACGGCGGAGTTCAACGCGGTGATCACCTCGTCGGTCAGCGCCTCGGAGATCGGAGCCATGATGTCGGCGATCGCCGGGTACTCATCGAGGGTCTCCTGGCTCAGGGTGAGAGCCGCGTTGTAGGGGAGGAAGAACTCCATGTCGTCTTCGAGAACTGTCAGATCGTTGGAAACGATCCGACCGTCGGTCGAGAAGACCTCACCGAAGTTGCAGGTGTCCCCAAGCTGGGTGAAGACGAGACCGAGGTCCAGTTCGACGACCTCAGAGAACTCCATCCCATAGGTGGTTTGCAGGCCGGGAAGGCCGTCGTCGCGGTTGAGGAACTCACTGGCCGCGCAAATCGTTCCCTCGGCCGCATTCTCCTGGATGAAGGTAGCGGCGTCGCTGATCGTGGTGAGGCTGTTTTCCTCCGCGAAGGCTGAGTTGACCGCGATCGCATAGGTGTTGTTCATCGGTGCGTTGGGCAACCAAGCAATGCCGTTCGCCTCATCGGCTTCGGCTACCGCTCCGTACAGGTCCTCGGGCAGGTCAGTGGTTTCGTTGCCGAGGATGTTCACCCAGCCGGTGCCGGTGTACTCCCAGTACATGTCGATCTCGTCGCTTTCGAGTGCCTCACGCACGGTGGCACTGCCCGACAGCGAAGACTCATCCACCGTCGCGCCGGCATTTGCCAGCGCCTGCGCGGTGATCTGGGCGAGCACCTTGGACTCGGTGAACTCCTTCGCGCCAACGGTCAGTTCCGCCCCGTCGAGGTCGCCGCCGTCACCGCCTCCTCCGCCGGCTTCGTCTTCACCGCATCCGCTGACCAGCAGGGCCAGCGCGGCGCCCATCGCGGCCGCAGTCCGCATCTTTCTCGTGGTAGCCATGTGTCTCCGGGTCCTCTTTCTGTTGTTGGGTATGTCAGCGAACTCTTGCTAGAGGCCTTTGGGCCTCAGGACGTCTTCGGCGATGCCGGCCAGGTAGTCGATCAGCAGCGCGAGTACGGCAGTCAGGACGGCGCCGGTGAGCTGGATGGTGAACCGGTTGGTGGTCAGGCCGGCCACGATGATGCTGCCCAGGCCGCCGGCGTTGATGTAGGCGGCAAGGGTCGCTGTGCCGACATTGATGACCAGAGCGGTGCGAACACCGGCCAGGATGATCGGGACGGCGAGCGGCAGCTCGATCCGACGCAGTACGCCGAACTTCGAGATGCCCATTCCACGGCCGGCCTCGAGGATGTTTTCATCCACCTGCCCGAGTCCGACAATCGTGTTGCGCAACACCGGCAGTACGGCGTAGGCGACCAGACCGATGATCGCGGCAGTGAACCCGATGTCGACGTTGATGAAGCCCAACACACCCAGAGCCAAGAGGGCCAGCAGTCCGATCGTCGGAACGGCCTGGCCGATATTGGCCAGAGTCAGCAGGATCCCGCGAAAGGATCGGGTGAACGGCCGGGTCATGACCACCCCAAGGGGGATGGCGATGAGCACAACGAAAATGGTGGACACGCCGGCGAGCTGAATGTGTTCCCAGACCGCATTGCCGATGGTGTCGGCGGTCAAGGCGCGCTTTTCAATGGAACCGAGCTCGCGGGTGGAGACATAGAGGTAGAGCCCCGCGCAGACCAGGGCCAGGAAGACCGGCATGAACAGATAACTGCCCAGGGTGCGCCGCTCGCGGCGTACCGGGGCCATGGCCGCCTGGGGCGCGTTGCCCAGGTCGGGTACCTGCTCTACCGAGGTCGTCATCGCTACCGGCGCACCTGTCCTGCCTCGTCCGCGGAATCGGTATCGAGACCGACCCTGGCGCGAGCCCGAGCATCCGTGCGCATGGTGCGAATGGCCTCGTTGATGCTGTCGATGTCGACGATTCCCTGATATGAACCGCTCGCGTCGACCACGATCGCAACGCTGTAGTTCGCGGTGATCAGCTCGTTCAACGCATCGTTCAACGTGGCCTGCGGTTCGACGATCGCCTCTGGAGGGAGCCCGATCTCATCCAGCGCGCGCCCGGCACCGCGCTGCAGGTCCGGCGCACTGACCCAACGTCGCGGACGCCGCTGTTCGTCGAGCACCAGCGCGAAACCCTTGTCCGAGGCACGAAGGGTTTCGACGACCTTGGCGTGGTCATCGCCGAGTTGCACAGTTGGCCACTCGCTGAGCTGGATGTCGCGGACCCGGCTCAGGTTCAGCCGCTTGAGCGAGGCGCCTCGACCGATGAAGTCGGCGACGAAGTCGTTTGCCGGCGCGGTGAGGATCTGCTCGGGTGTGTCGTACTGGGCGATCCTCGACCCTTCCTGCAGAATCGCGATCCGGTCGCCCATCTTGATCGCCTCGTCGATGTCGTGGGTGACGAAGACGATCGTCTTGCGCACTTCGGCCTGCAGGCGCAGGAATTCATTCTGCAGGCGATCGCGAGTGATGGGGTCGATCGCGCCGAACGGCTCATCCATGAGCATGACGGCCGGGTCGCCGCTCAGCGCGCGGGCGACGCCGACGCGCTGGCGCTGACCACCGGAGAGCTGCTTGGGGTAACGGTTGCGGTAGGTCTCCGGAGCCATGCTGACCGTCTGGAGCAGCTCATCGATTCGGGCATCGATCTTCTTCTTGTCCCAGCCCAGGAGTTTTGGCACGGTCGCGATGTTCTCGGCGATCGTCATGTGCGGGAAGAGCCCGATCTGCTGGATGACGTAACCGATCTTGCGGCGCAGCTGGTCGGGGTCTGCCTTGGTGACGTCCTCGCCGTCGAGGATGATCCGACCGGAGGTCGGCTCGATGATCCGGTTGATCATCTTCATCGTCGTGGTCTTCCCGCAGCCCGAAGGCCCGACCAGGATGACGATCTCCCCCTCGGGGATCTCCAGGGTCAGGTTGTCCACTGCCGGTTTGGGTTCTTTGGGGTACTGCTTGCCGAGGTTCTCGAGCTTGATCATGATCTTGCCCGGAGCGGTGGCAGGAGTGTTAGCAGCGGACGGGTCGGTCATCGAATCCCTCGCGAAGTGGTCAGTTTGCCCAGCACGGCCAGAATCACATCGAACAGGATGGCGATGACGATGACCCCCAACATTCCGCTCAGCACCAGGTTGATGGCGGCTGGAGAGCCCACCCGTGCCAATCCGTCGAAGATGAACGTGCCGTAGCCCGGGCCGTCCACGATCGCACCGATCGTCGCGATGCCGACCAGGATGAGGGTGGTGATCCGTACGCCGGCAACAATGACCGGCCAGGCAAGCGGCAGCTCGATCCGAACCAGGCGTTCACCGCGGCTCATACCCATGCCCTGAGCGGACTCGATGGTGGCTTGGTCGACCTCCCGCAATCCGGTGATCGTGTTTCGCACGATCGGTAGCAGGCCGTACATCGTCAGCGCGGCGATCACCGGCGGCCACCCGATGCCGGTGAGCGGGATCATCAGGATGAACAACGCGAAGGACGGGACGGTCAGGAACGCCCCGGTGACGGCCAGCGCGATCTCGCGCGGGCGCTCGGTCCGATAGGTCGTGACTCCGATCAGCACGCCAACCACCGTCGACAGGAGCACTGAGAGCGCGACCAGACCCATGTGTTCGAGGCCAACTTCGAGGAGGTCGTCGTAGCGACGTCCCAGGAACTCGAAGAACTCGGTCAGGAACTCGCCGAAGGTCTGGTCCTTCATGCCCCTGGCCTTCTTGGGCGGCGCCCAAGGACGGGGCACCCGCGCGCAAAGCGCGCTGCTTCGCGCGGGGGGTATCCGGGCGCGTGGGCAGGCATTCGGTCACCGTCGCAGAGCCCTGCCGCGAGCGCAATCCACATGACCTTTCCGTGACCGTAAGTTGCCCGGACGGCAACAGATGGCCCACGCGCTCATGAGCCGGCCAGTCTCGCCGCCTGATCGGCGGCGCTATACCCCACATTTCACCGCATACGTTGGACGATCGCGCTGGTTTGTCCGCACTTGCGGAAGTAGGGTTGCGTGGTGGCTACGACGTACCGGATCAGCGAGGCGGCAATCCTGCTCGGCGTCAGCGACGACACCGTCCGCCGTTGGATCGATAGTGGTCGCCTCGCGGCCGCGGCGACGGGGGCCGGCCCAGCCCGGATCGACGGTGCGGTGCTGGCCGGACTCGCGCGGGAGTTGGCCGACGCCCCGGAAGCTGTCGCTCCCCGAATGGAGTCCGCACGCAACCGGATGGCCGGAATCGTCACTCGTGTCGTCCGCGACACCGTGATGGCGCAGTGCGAACTTCAGTGCGGGCCCTACCGCCTGGTCTCGCTGATGTCCCGAGAGGCCGCCGACGAACTCGGGCTCGAGCCTGGCAGCCGCGCCGTCGCCGCGGTCAAGGCGACCAATGTGGTCGTGGAGGTCCCGTAGGTGAGTGGGAGTCCAGCGTTCGTGGCGCTGATCGGCGCCGCGCTGCTGTTCCTGTCGGCGTGTGGCGGGGACGACACAGCCAACTCCACCGACGGCGCTACCTCGGACCTGTCCGGTCCACTGACCGTCTTCGCGGCTGCCTCATTGACCGACGTCTTCATCGAGTTGGGCGAGACCTTCATGGCTCAAAACCCCGGCATCGAGGTGCGGTTCAACTTCGGTCCGAGCTCGGGGCTGTCGAGGCAGATCAACGAGGGAGCGCCGGCCGACGTCTTCGCCTCGGCCAACATCTCCCAGATGGCTGTGGTGTCCGAAGCGGGCAACGCGGATGGTGAACCTACGGTCTTTGTCGAGAACGTCCTTCAGATCGCTGCTCCGGCTGGGAATCCGGCCGGCATCACCGGGATAGCCGACTTCGCGAATGCCGATCTGACGCTGGCCATCTGCGCACCTGAGGTCCCCTGCGGTGTGGCTGCCGCGACGGTGTTCGAGGCTGCGGGTATTACCCCATCGGTCGACTCGCTGGAGGAGGACGTGCGCGCGGCCTTGACCAAGGTCGAGCTCGGTGAAGTCGACGCCGCATTGGTCTACGTCACCGACGTCATCGCCGCGGGAAGCGCCGTGGAGGGCATCGACTTCCCGGAGACATTGGAGGCGGTCACCTCATATCCGATAGTGACTCTGTCCGCCGCGCCGAACCCTGATGCGGGACAACTCTTCGTCGAGTTCATTCTGTCCGAGGTCGGCACCGCGGCACTCGAGGAAGCGGGCTTCCGCTCGCCGTGACTGACCCAGGTTTCCTCGAGGATCCCGAAGCAACGGCTGCCCCGACCAGGCCGCGGCCCGGACGCCGCACGCTGGCCAGGAGATCGGCCCGTACCGGGACTCGCATCCCGCTGGCTCTGCTGCTGCCGGCGATCATCGGGACCGCCATTCTCGTCCTTCCCTTGGTGGGCTTGCTCATCCGCGCGCCGTGGTCCGATCTGCTCGTGCGGCTGGCCGAGCCAGAAGTCGGTCAGGCCCTTCGGTTGTCGCTGATCACCGCGAGCATGGCAACTGTCGTGTCGATGTTCTTCGGCATCCCGATCGCCTGGGTGTTGGCCCGGAGCAACATCCGCGGTCGCTCGATCCTGCGAGCGCTGGTAACCGTGCCGCTGGTGCTCCCACCGGTGGTCGGCGGGGTCGCGCTGTTCCTCGTCCTGGGGCGTCGCGGAATCATCGGAAGCTGGCTGTACGAGACATTCGGCTTCTCGTTGCCGTTCACCACAGCTGCTGTCGTGATCGCCGAGACCTTCGTGGCCATGCCGTTCCTGATCATCAGTGTTGAAGGCGCGCTGCGCGCTGCGGACGCGCGATTCGAGGATGCCGCAGCGACACTGGGCGCCGGCGGGTGGTCGACGTTTCGACGAGTGACGTTGCCGTTGGTCGCGCCGGGGATCGCCGCGGGCGCTGTTCTTTGCTGGGCGCGGGCACTCGGTGAGTTCGGGGCGACCATCACCTTTGCCGGAAACTTCCCGGGCTCGACTCAGACCATGCCGTTGGCGGTCTATCTCGCACTGCAGAACGACCCGCAGGCCGCGATCGTGCTGAGTCTGGTGCTCTTGGCGGTGTCACTTGCCACGCTCACCCTGTTACGCGAACGCTGGCTCACCCGAGCATGATCGCCCGGTGAGCCTGTCAGCGGCGATCGGACTGCAGCGAGGCTCGCTGCGCCTGGACGTTGAACTTCGTGTGGAACCCGGGCAGGTACTGGTCCTCTTGGGCCCCAACGGCGCTGGCAAGTCCACAGTCCTGCGCGTGCTGGCCGGACTGTTACCTCCCGATACCGGTCGCGTAGCTCTGGGCCACCTCGTGCTCGACGAACCAGCCGCCGGCATTCACGTCCCTCCGTACGAGCGGCCCATCGGGATGGTCTTCCAGGAATATCTCCTGTTCCCCCATATGTCCACTGTGGACAATGTCGCCTTCGGCCTGCGATCGCGACGGGTCCCGAAGGCGCAAGCCCGCGAGGCCGCGCGCCATTGGCTTGAACGGGTTGGGCTCTCCACGTCTGCGAAGTCCAAGCCCGGCGTCCTGTCCGGCGGGCAAGCCCAACGAGTCGCACTGGCCAGGGCGCTGATCGGCAGCCCGGAGCTGTTGCTGCTGGACGAGCCCCTTGCCGCACTGGACGCGCGTACCAAACTGGAGGTTCGCGCCGACCTCCGTCGCCATCTGTCCGAGTACTCCGGGCCGACCATCGTCGTGTCCCATGATCCGATCGACGCCATGGCTCTGGCCGACGAAGTTGCCGTGATCGAACACGGTCGGGTCGTACAGTCGGGTCCGCCCGCAGAGGTAGCCCGGCGGCCACGTACGGACTACGTTGCCCGGCTGATGGGTCTCAGTCTGCTGGCCGGGACCGGGGAGGGAGCTCAGGTTCGCTTGGAATCCGGTGTCTCGGTCTCGGTCGCAGAGCCAGCAAGTGGATCGGTCTACGTCGCGATACGTCCGGAGGCTGTGGCCATCTACCCCACCGAGCCGCACGGCAGTCCACGCAACGTCTGGCCCGCTCGACTGGCATCGGCGACCCCGCACGGCTCGGCGGTGCGCTGTGACTTGACCGGACCCGTCCCCCTGACCGCTGATCTCACTGCCACGGCCTTCGCTGAACTCGGGCTCGCCCCAGGGAGCGAGGTCTGGGCCACGGTCAAGGCCCACGAGGTTGAGGTCTATGCCCGCTGAGCGCATCGACACCGAGGCGAGAGGGCGCCCGCAGGTTGCTGGACTGGTCCTGGCTGCGGGAGGCGGCCGACGCTACGGGATGCCCAAAGCGCTTGTGTCCCAGGAGGGTCGTCTATTGGTCGAACGCGCCTACCAACTGATTGTTGAGTGCAGCGATCCCGTCGTCGTTGTACTCGGCGCCGCCGCGGACGAGGTGCGGGCGCGCGCCGACCTGGGAACGGCAGTCGTCGTCATCAACGCCGACTGGGAAACCGGGATGGGGTCTTCATTGCGTGCCGGCCTGGCAGCCCTTGAAGGAACGGTCGACGCTGTTCTGGTCCATCTCGTTGACCTGCCCGGGATGACAGTGGCTGCGCTGGCGCGGGTAGCCAGCGCGGCGGCCCCCGATGCACTGGCGGTAGCCACCTACAACGGCCTACGCGGACATCCGGTGTTGCTCGGTAGCCACCACTGGGCCGGAGTGGCGCAGAGCGCGATCGGGGATCAGGGCGCCCGGCCATACCTCGCCACCCACGACGTGACCGAGATCGAGTGCTCCGACGTAGCCGATCCTGCCGACCTGGACTACCCGCCCACCTGATGTCGGACTGATGGACCACTGGCCCGACCGGCTGCGCGGCTACATTCAACCGGTGCCTGACACCTCGCCAGTTCCCGCCCATGCCGTGATCAGCGCTGAGCCGATCTCGGTCGCGGAGCACGAGGACCTGGTGTCCCGCTCCGGCGCCGGGGCAGTGGTCGCCTTCGGCGGTGTCGTACGCGACCATGATCACGGCCGCGAGGTCACCCAACTCGAGTACGTCGGCCACCCCTCCGCGGAGGAACTCATGGCCGAGATCGCGGGCGAGATCGCGGCGCTGCCCAATGTGCACGCCGTCGCCATCTCTCATCGGATCGGGCTGCTCGGGGTCGGCGACGTCGCCCTCGCCGCGGCGGTGAGTGCGGCCCATCGAGGCGAGGCCTTCGATGCCTGCCGCCAACTGGTCGACGAGGTAAAGGCGAGGCTGCCCATCTGGAAGCGTCAGGTCTTCACCGACGGCGAAGAGGAATGGGTCGCCGCCCCCTAGTTCCCTCAGCTCGTGCGCGCACATTCGGCGAACTTCAAGATCGTGAGCGCTCTAGGTGCAGCGTCACTCCACCCGCAACGCTCATGATCTTGACTAGGCGGCTGAGTCTGGATACGTCAGCGGGCCGGGCTGCCGGCCGTACCGTCGTCGGGCCGGTCGCGGCTTTCGTCGGCGGTTTCTTCGGCGTCGGCCTTCGCCTCGTCGGCTTCGCCTTCGTATTCCAAAGCCTCGTTGCCGTAGGCCTCGCCCACCGCTTGTTCGGTCTGTCCCCAGATGCGGGTGATGGAGCGGCGCAGTTCGGTGAACAGTCCCAAGGGGGGTCCTTCTATTCGGGCCTAGCCGCCGGCGAAAGGCGGTAGGACATCGACCGCACAACCGTTCGGCAGGGCGGCATCGTGGTCGGAGCGGGTGACCCCGTCGACCAGGAAGGAACAGACTCCCAGAATCTTGGTCAAGGCGGGTCCATGCCGCTGGCTGGCGTCGGCGATGAGGTCGGCCAAGCTGCCCGCCGTGATCGTTTCCGTCGAGGCGCCAGCTGCGGCCCGGGCGGCGGCGAAGTAGTTCACCGTGACCGTCCCGGATACGGTGGTCGCGCCCACCGTGTCCTCCGCGCCCGCAGCATTCGCGGTCCCCACAGCGGTCAGCCGCCGATGGCCGACATGGGCCGAACGGGCTGCAGGAACGTCGAATCGTCGATCCCGTGACCCGGCAACTTGGTCCACATCGCAGCGCGCCACCGGTCGGCGATCACGTCGTCAGTGGAGCCGTCGCGCAATGCCGTTCGGAGATCGGACTCCTCACGGGCGAACAGGCAGTTGCGGATCTGGCCATCGGCGGTGAGCCGCGTCCGGTCGCACGTACCGCAGAACGCGCGGGTCACCGAAGCGATGATCCCGACCTTGGCCGGCCCGCCGTTGACCAGCCAGGTCTCGGCCGGCGCACTGCCCCGATGTGCGGGATCCGGGGTCAGGATGACAGCGGCGTGCAGTTTCTCCAGGATCTCCTCGGCGGTGATCATCTGATCCCGCTTCCACTCGTGCTGGGCGTCGAGTGGCATCTGTTCGATGTAGCGAAGCTCGAAGTCATGCTCCAGGCAGAACTCCAGCAGAGGTACGGGGTCCTCGTTGAGCCCGCGCATCAGTACGGCGTTGACCTTCACCGGAACCAGCCCGGCCGCCTTGGCCGCGACCAGACCGGCAAGGACGTCATCGATGCGGTCCCGGTGGGTCAGCTGCTTGAACTGCAACTTGTCCAAGGTGTCCAGCGAGACGTTGATCCGGTCGAGACCAGCATCGGCCAACGGACGTGCCAGACGCTCGAGACCGATCGCGTTGGTCGTCAGGCTGACCTCAGGGGACGGCGTCAGCGCCTTGGCTTTGCGCACGATCTCGACCAGTCCGGGCCGGATCAGCGGTTCGCCGCCGGTGAACCGGATTTCGTTGATTCCGAGTTCCTCGACGCCGATGCGAACCAGGCGGTTGATCTCGTCATCGGTCAGGATCTGCGAGGTGGGCAGCCAGTCCAGGCCCTGGGGTGGCATGCAATAGGTGCAGCGCAGATTGCAACGGTCGGTCAGCGACACCCGCAGGTCGGTCGCAACCCGGCCGTGCTGGTCGAGCAGACCGCGCCGGCGACTGCTCTGGTCGACGAGGGAGCCCAGCGGAAGAGTCACAACTCGAGGGTAACCTCCCGCGCGGAGGTGTCACCCGGTGTTCGGCCCGTACGCTGCGCTGCTGCGCGTGAGTGGTGGGTTCTCCTTCTCGTCGATGGGCTTTCTGGCCCGGATGCCCATCTCGATGACAGGCCTCGGCGCGGTGTTGCTCATTGCCGGGGAGACCGGGCGCTACGGAATCGCCGGCGCCGTGGCCGGGGTCCTGGCGCTGTCTTTCGCGATCGTCTCTCCGCAGGTGGCCCGACTGGTCGACCGCTTCGGTCAGGCGCGGGTGCTGCGACCAACCGTGATGCTCTTCGCTGCCGCTGGGGTCGGCTTCGTCCTCGCCGTCGAGCTCCAGGCACCCATCTGGACCTGGTTTCTCCTGGCCGCGATCACCGGTGCCTCCGGGCCGAACATCGGATCGATGGTCCGTGCCCGCTGGGTCAACGTGCTGGAGGACCCGACCACCCGGCAGACCGCCTTCGCGTTCGAGTCGGTCGTGGACGAGATCGTGTTCGTCATCGGGCCCCCGCTGGTGACCTTCCTCGCGACCGCGATCTCCCCGCCGGTCGGGTTTCTCACGGCGATCATCATCGGCCTGATCGGCGGTATCGGATTCGCCACGCTGACCTCCACCGAACCTCCGGTCGCGCCTACGGACGACAGGCGCGAGGGCGGCCGTGGAGTTCTCATCCCGGCGCTGGTCTCGGTCACGATCACCTACGTTGCGGTCGGCACCGTGTTCGGGGCGATGGACGTCGGCGTGGTCGCCTACGCCGACGAGCAGGGCCAGATCGGGTTGTCCGGAGTGGTTTTGGCTGTGTACGCCGCCGGGAGCCTCATCGCCGGCCTGGCTTACGGCGCGGTGGCCTGGCAGCGCGGGCTGGCTGGACGTTTCTTACTCACCACGCTGGCCTTCGGCGTGGCAGCGTCGGGATTTCTGCTGGTCAACTCGCTGCTGGTGCTGGCTGGGCTTGCCTTCCTCGCGGGGGCGACGATCGCGCCCGTGTTGGTCTCGGGCCTCTCGCTGGTCGAGTCCCGGTTGCCACGGTCTGCCCTGACCGAGGGCCTTGCTTGGACCACGACCGGAATCACCGTCGGGGTGACCCTGGGTGCCTCGATCTCGGGTTCTGTTGTTGATGCGATCGGCGCGGAGCGATCGTTCATCGTCCAGGTGATCGGAGCGGGCAGCGCGGCGCTGCTGGCCGCCGTCGGATATCTAGCCGTACGACGAGCTGACCGGCGAGCAAACCAGACGTTGACGGCTCGATGACCTTGACGGTCTCGACGGACACGCATGACGGAGCCGCTTCCGGGTAAGGGAGAAGGTGATTGCAGCAACCGTACGAAGATGGCACCTTACGCTGTAAGATGCCAGATGATGCACGATCACATCGACGTGAGAGGGGAACGATCATGAGCGCAGAAGACAAGATCAAGAACGCTGCCGAGAACTGGGGCGGCAAGGGTAAAGAGGCGGTAGGAGATGCCACCGACGACGAGCGCCTCGAGAACGAGGGCCGTGCTGACCAGACCAAGTCCGACCTGAAGCAGGCCGGCGAGAAGATCAAGGACGCCTTCAAGAACTGAGCGAAACGGCCCACACGACAGGCCGTCCATCACAGAGCCCGGGTCGAACGGACCCGGGCTCTGTCACGCCTGCATCACTTTGCCCGCAACGCTCAGGTGATCAGGCTGACCCACCGCAGCGTGGCATGCTCGGGGTGTGAGTGCAGGCGCGAGCTGGTCCAGCCCGGGCGAACTCGGCCAGGCACTGGCCGGCACCGGGTATCTGGCCGACGAGGGCCTCGCGACTGCGGCCTATCTCGCGCTGGTGATGCAACGCCCGTTGTTCACCGAGGGCGAGGCCGGCGTCGGCAAGACCGCGCTGGCCACGGCCCTCGCGCAGGCGACCGGACGGCCGCTTTACCGCCTCCAGTGCTATGAGGGTCTGGAAGCCAGCCAGGCACTCTACGACTGGGACTTCCCGCGGCAGATGCTGCATTTGCGGGCGTCCGAAGCCGCCGGGCTGACCGATGACGCCAACAAGCTCGAGGCGAGTCTGTACGACCGGCGCTTTCTCATCGCCCGGCCCTTGTTGCAGGCCCTCGAGGACTCGCCCAGCGTCCTGCTGATCGACGAGATCGACCGAGCCGATGACGAGTTCGAGGCATTCCTGTTGGAGATGCTGTCCGACTTCACCATCTCGATCCCCGAGATCGGCACGATCCATGCCGAGATCCCGCCGCTGGTGGTGCTCACGTCCAACCGGACCCGCGAGGTGCATGACGCGCTCAAGCGCCGCTGCCTCTACCACTGGCTGGACCATCCGACCTACGAGCGCGAGGTCGCGATCCTGCGAACGCGGCTGCCACAGATCACCGAGCAGTTGGCCGCCGACGTAGCTCGGGCGACCGGCAGGTTGCGCAGAGCCGATCTGTTGAAACCCCCGGGCGTCGCCGAGGCGATGGACTGGGCGACCGCGCTACACGTCTTGGGCGCCCGCGAGATCGATCCCGAGCTGGCGGCGGCCACCCTCGGGGCAGTGCTGAAGTACCGCGAGGACGCCGACCGGATCAAGACCTTGGGCTTGGCCGCCCTTCTCGGCGGCTGACCCCGCGGCCTTGCAGCGGGAAACTCGGCTGGGCTACTCGCTGACGGCTGCGAGGACGTCTCCTGCCCGCCATAGAGTGGCGATCCCGTTCCCACGGCGTTGTTCGCTAACGACGTCGAGGCGTTGCAACTGGCGAAGCAAATTTCCAGCGCCTACGACTGAAACTCCGAGACCGTTGGCGACTTGCCGCGTTGTGATCACAGGACTGCTCATGATCAGGTCCACCACTTCGTTTGCCCGAGAACGTGAACCGGCAAGCCGCGCGAGGTAGCCCTCCCGAAGATCCACGAGACGCTCAGCGCGCGAGATTGAGTCGCTGGCAGTATCGGCTACAACATTGAGGAAGAACCTCAACCACTCCTGAACCTCACCTCGCTCGCGGACAGCTTGAAGCCGTTCGTAGTACTCGCTGCGCCGCTGTTCGAGTGCGGCCGATAGCGGCAGTAGGGGAGCCGGGATCACTCCCTTCTCCACGAGATATAGGACTACGAACAGACGTCCGAGCCGACCGTTTCCATCCAGGAAGGGGTGAATGGTCTCGAACTGGTAATGAAGGAGTGCTGTGCGGATCAGCAACGGAAGCCCGGGGTTGAGGTCGTGGGCATAGTGCTCCCAATCCCACAATGCTGGTCTCATTTCGTCCACCGTCGGAGGGACGAACAGGGCTGTCGACGGTCGGTCGGATCCGATCCAGTTCTGCGACACGCGCAGCTCTCCCGGAGTCCGTTCCTGACCCCGCACACCGGTAAGCAGTATCCGGTGCATCTCGCGAATCAGTCTCGTACTAACCGGCAACGACTCCAGACGGTCGATTCCGTGGTTGAGTGCGGCGATGTAGTTCGACACCTCTCGCACGTCCGCGGAGCCAATGTCGCCTGTTGCCCGGGCCTCGAAGACGTCGGAGATTGAGGCCTGCGTCCCTTCTATGCGTGAGCTCGCCACTGCTTCGCGGGTCAGGTAAGGCAGCAACAAGAGATGCGGTGCCGGCAGGATTCGGCCGACGCCGGCGAGGCGCCCGAGACTGCTGTCTGCGGATGAGAGGGCGATGATTGTTTGAGGCTCGAGGTGTAGGTCTTTCGGCAGAGCCGCAGGAACGAAGGCAACGTAGGCAGCAGGCCCACCGGTCGAAACGGCGCGTCCCCATTGGGGGGCGACAAAGTTTGTTGCATCCATGATGTCAACCTACAACTAAATGAGGGGTTTCGTTTTAGGTTGATAGGTGAGCTGCAACGAGTGTTGCACCCGCCAATGGCATCCTGAAGGCATGTCCGTCGACGGAGCGGCCGCGCTGGTCCGCGACGTGGTGGAAACAGTCACCGCCTTCGCTCGGACGCTGCGGCACAGCGGTGTCCACGCTTCCCCGGACCGCGTCCAGGCGATGATCCGCGCGATCGGACAACTCGACGTCCTCGATCCCAGCCACGTCTACTGGTCCGGGCGGCTCACGCTGTGCGGCAGCCAGGACGACGTGCAGCGCTACGACTCCGCCTTCGCTGCCTACTTCGGCGGCGAGGTGCCCCGCCAGAGGCAGACCTCCGGCCAGCCGCGGAACAGGGTCGCCACCTCGGCGGCGCTGGGGATCAACAACCGCGACGGACAGGACGGCGGCGAGGATCCCCCCGAAGTCGCCGCCGCGGCAAGCGGCGAAGAGATCCTGCGACATCGCGACATCGGCCAACTCAGCCCGGAGGAGCGTGAGCAGTTGCAGCGTCTGTTCGCCCTGCTGACGCCGAACCCGCCGCTGCGCAGATCCCGACGTCGGATGCCGGCCAACCGTGGCAACATCCACGTCGCGCGCACCGTACGGCGGGCGCTGCACAATGGCGGAGAAATCGTCTCGCTGTCCAGACGCAAGGCGCGCCAGCGACCGCGGCGGGTCGTGGCGCTGCTCGATGTCAGCGGATCGATGTCGCCCTATGCCGATGCCCTCATGCGCTTCGCCCACGCGCTCACCCGTGCGCACCCGGGATCGACCGAAGTCTTCACTGTTGGCACCAGGCTGACCCGGGTCACCCGCGAGATGCGGCTTCGCGATCCGGAAAAGGCACTGGCCGCCAGTGGCGCGGCGATCCCGGACTGGAGCGGAGGTACCCGGCTCGGCGAGACGCTCAAGGCCTTCCTAGACCGCTGGGGTCAGCGAGGGGTTGCCCGTGGTGCGGTGGTGATCCTGGCAAGCGACGGCTGGGAGCGAGGTGACCCCGATCAGCTCGCCGAGCAGATGTCCCGCCTGCACCGCCTCGCCCACCGGGTCATCTGGGTCAATCCGCACAAGGGGCGCGCGGGTTACGAGCCGCTCACCCGCGGAATGGCGGCCGCCCTGCCCTACGTTGACTCCTTCGTGTCCGGCCACAGCCTGTCCGCTTTCGAGGAACTCTCCGAGGCGATCGTCGATGCGTGAAGTCATGGACGACCTGCTCACTTGGTGGCGGGCCGGCGAGACCGTCGGCGTCGGCACAGTCATCGCCACCTGGCGCTCGGCCCCGCGGCCGGCGGGCGCGTCCATGTTGGTCGGGCCGGACGGTACGGCGGTCGGCAGCGTTTCCGGGGGATGTGTCGAGGGCGCGGTGTACGAGGAGGCCGTGAGCTCGGTGGAATCCGGCGAGGTCACGCTGCGCCGATACGGCGTGAGTGACGACGATGCGTTCGCTGTCGGTCTCACCTGCGGCGGGATCCTCGACGTCTACGTCGAGCCGGTATCGCGGGAGACCTTTCCCGAGTTGGACAATGTCGCCGCCTCGATCGCATCCGGGGAGCCGGTGGCCGTCGTCACGTGTGTGGCCGGGCCGGATGACCGGGTCGGGAAACGCTTGGTGCTCTGGACCGATCGTGCGTCGGGGAGCCTGGGACTGGAGCGCCTTGACGAAGCGGTCGCCGACGATGTCCGCGGGCTGCTCGCAGCCGGCCGCACCGCGACCGTCCACTATGGACACGACGGCGAACGACGCGGCGACGACCTGACACTGTTCGTGGCCTCCTACGCCCCGCCCGCCAGGATGGTTGTCTTTGGGGCGATCGACTTCGCTGCCGCGGTGGCTCGGGTGGGGTCCTTCCTCGGCTACCACGTCACGGTCTGCGATGCGCGTCCGATTTTCGCTACCGCCAAGCGCTTTCCCGAGGCCGACGAGGTCATCGTGGACTGGCCGCACCGCTATCTGCGGGCCGAGGTCGATGCCGGACGTATCGATGAGAGAACCGTGCTGTGCGTACTCACCCATGACCCGAAGTTCGACGTACCCGTCCTCGAAATCGCCCTACAACTCCCGGTCGCCTACGTTGGCGCCATGGGGTCCCGGCGCACCCACGAGGACCGGCTCGAGCGGCTCAAGGGAGCCGGGATCGATGAGAAGGCGATTGGCCGGCTCGCCTCGCCGATCGGACTCGACCTGGGTGCCCGCACTCCCGAGGAGACGGCCATCTCGATCGCCGCGGAGATCATTGCCGGGCGTTGGGGAGGCTCCGGCGGGCGCTTGGCGGAGAGCCAGGGACCCATCCACGACCCGACGCCTTTCAATCAGCCTCCCAACAGAGGGCCGCGTCATTCATGGTCGAAAACTTCGCGACGATACGATCGTCGCGATGGCCAACGACGATGACACGGCCCTGCTGTTCCCCATCGGGCACTGCATCGGCGCGTACTACGACGCCCCCAACTCCACCGAACACTTCTTTCAGGTGCGAGTCGGACCCGATGTCCTTCGACTCGACGATGACCAGTTCGCCCTCTGGGGTCTGGCCCATGGCATCCCCGACCGTCCCCCGGACCAACCATGGACGCGACAGACCGTGCTCACAGCGGCGCGCCGGGCGGGCATCGCCCGATCAGAAGCCGTTCTCGACGGGCTGATCCAGGACTTCGTCCTCTTCGAAACCACTCCCGGCACGGACTCGGCTGTCGATTTCGCCCGACGCCATCGGCTCATCCCCCTGATGTTGGGGCTGGGCAATACCTCGGAGGAACCGCGGCTGTATTCCGTTGGACTAGTCGGCATGCCCGTGGTCTCCATGTCGGCCATGGCCTACGACCTCTACGAGTGGGCACACATGGATTCCAACCTCTGGTTGGCCTGCCAAGGCGCTGCCGCAACCGCCGTACGCGTGGGGATCGAAGATCGCCTGGCCACAGATCCGTTGCGCATGCTCGATGCGTTGCTCGGCACGCTGCACAGCCTGCTGAGTCCCAATGCCGCCTACCTCGACACCAGGCTGGCCAACTGATGAGCGCGCAGGAGGCCAACGGCGCCCCCAGGGGCGACGCCAAGAAGGCAGAGAAGAAGACACCTGGGAAGGCCGCCGCAAAGAAGACCGCCACCAAGAAGTCGACCAGGAGCGGCGGTGACAACGCCGGCGACTCATCGGACAACGCACCCCTGGTATTCCCGGTCGGGCACTACATGGGGCCGTTTCATCCGAGTCGAAACGGACCCGCTAAGCATCACATCGTCCGCGTGGGCTGGGAGACTCCCAAGCTGCCCGATGAGGAGCATCTGGATATCTGGGCGTTGGCTCACGGGCTCCCCGCGCGGCTGGACTCGGTCCGTTGGACTCGACAGGCGATCATCGATGCCGCAGACGACGCCGAGATGCCTAACGCCGAGGAGATCCTCGACAACCTCGCTGAGTTGCGACTGATCACCGAAGTGAGCCCCGAGACCGGCCAGGCGCGGGAGTTCGCCGACGCCTTTCGCTTGCAATCCCTGCTGATCGGACTCGGGAACAACCCGGAGGACCCAGTACTCGACGGAATCGGCTTGGTCGGAGTACCGCCTGTGGTCATGGTCCGACCCCGCGTTTTCGAGATCTGGCAGTGGGCGCACTTGTGGCCGACTATCTGGGCCGCGTGCGAGGGCTTGGCCTACATCGCCGGCGAGACGGGGCAGGCTGAATCGGAGGCTGCCGATCCGGAGAAGGTGCTCGAGTTGATGTTCGAAGCCACCCGCACGTTGATCTCGCGAAATGCCGTTTATCTCGACGTGGCGATGACTCCGCCGGACGACGAGGCAACTGATGGCCCCTGACGACTCGGGGAAACTCCTCTTCCCGATCGGGCAGTGCATCGGGGCCTACCACGACTTCCCGGCCTCGACCGATCACTTCACCCAGGTGCGGGTTGGCGCCGACATCCATCAGCTCGACGACGAACAATTCGCGATATGGGGACTGGCGCACGGAGCAGCCGATCGCCCAGTCGACGAGCCGTGGACCCGCCGATCTGTGCTCACCGCCGCCCGGGCGATGGGAGTGCGTCAAGGCAACAAGGTCCTCGCCGGGCTGATATCTGACCACTTGCTGGCCGAGACCACTCCGGGCACGAATGCCTCAGTGGACTTCGCTCGCCAACATCGGCTGGTCCCGTCGATGTTGGGGCTGGGCAACACCGCCGAGGAACCCTGGATCTTTTCCGTCGGTCTGCTCGGAATGCCGATCGTCCAGCTGTCGGCTGCGGCCTACGACCTGTACGAGTGGGCGCACCTCGATCCAAATCTGTGGGTGGCCTGCCAGGGAGCGGCAGCCACGGCGAGAAAGGTCGGTATCGAGGAGTCACTGGTGACCGATCCAGGTGAGATGCTGCAGGCGCTGCTCAGCACGCTGCATGTGATGCTCAGTCCCAACGCCGCCTACCTCGACTCGCGGGTCTGACGCCGATGAGTACCGGATCGCACCAGTCGGAGGACTCCCCACGCCTCGTATTTCCTGTTGGTCACTACATGGGCCCCTTCCATCCGACACTCGGCGGGCCGCCCAAGCATCACATCGTCCGCGTGGGCTGGAATACGCCCAAGCTGCAAGACGAGGCGCATTTCGACATCTGGGCCCTGGCCCATGGACTCCCGGCGGAGATGTCCACCGAACCCTGGACCAGGCAGGCTCTCATCGACGCGGCCGACGACGCCGAGAAGCCCGGCGCCGCAACCATCCTGGACAACCTCGTCGAGCTCGGATTGGTTGTCGAAGTCGCGCGCGGGAGCGACCGGGCTCGCGAGTTTGCCAACTCGTACTGTGTCAGGTCTCTCCTGATGGGCTTGGGTAATACTCGCGAGGATCCGGCTCGCGATGGCATCGGGATCGCCGGCCTCCCGCCGATTCTGAAGGTTCGACCCCGAGTCTTCGAGATCTGGCAGTGGGCACATCTGTGGCCCACGATCTGGAGTGCCTGCGAGGGCATTGCGCTGGTGACCAACCCAGTTGAAGGCTCTGGTGCCGAGCATGCGTCACCTGAGTCCGTTCTCGATTTCATGCTCGACGCGTTTCGCGATCTGATATCGCACGGCGCGATCTACTTGGACTTGCAGACGACAACCCGCAGAGCGAATACCTCGGACTGACCCGCCCTCTGTCCGCCGCCTGTCATCCAGGGCGTGCGAATCTTCGGCCCTATGTGGACGCCGGGGCCTCATCCAGCATTGACTGGATCATCGCGGTGAATCCATCCGCCACTGGAATCGGCTCCGCGTCGGGCTCCCCAGTCGCGACCAGAACGACGGGGCGATTCCAGTTGTTCTCCGACGATGAGACGCCGGCCTCCCCGCTGTAGTCGAAGCAGAAGTAGTTTCCGTCGGGATCGACTGCGAATGGAATCAGCTTGCCGTACATGACATCTGAGCTCTCGACGATGGCAACCAAGTTGTACTCGGCCGGTTCGTCCTCGAAGTGCAGCAGCATCTCGATGGATGTCGTTGAGCCGTCGGCCAAGGTGACGGCTGCAGGCTGGGGGGCAGCTCCCTGGTGCACTCGTACGACCTCGAGGTAGTCCTCCGGCAGACGAATGCCCAGGCGGGCCTCGACCTGGACGATGCGAGATTCAGTCAGCGGGGGGGCAAGTCGGAAGGCGTGATCGCGCCACGTAACCGACTTGGTCTCGTGACCGTTCCTCGGGAACTGAATCGCCGGCGGCAGCGGCACAATGTCAGGGTCGGTCGGGACTTCCCGTCGGCCGACGGCATCCAGGGCAGCGAAGTCCGCGGATGCGACCTTGTCATGCGACGCCGTCTTGTCCGGCAGCTCAACCTTGTTGCGTTCGTTCGGCGTACCAGGCGTGCCAGGCGTGCCGGGAATGCCAGAACCCTCGGGTGGCAGCTCGGGGTTCGGCACCTGGATCACTGGAGGCTGGGCGGGCGGCAGGTTCGCATTCTGTGGTGGAGCCGATCCCGGTCCCGATGCCGACGGGTCAGGAGCACCAGGGCCTGTCCCCGGACCGGAATCTCCAGGAGTCAGGTCGTCGATGAGGTCGGGGACCGCCGGCGGATGAAGTTGATCAATCATCCCCTGAACCTGCTCGGGACTCAACAGCGTGACGCCCTCGAGCTGGTAGTGCAAACCGTCGAAGAGCAGCTGCAACTGATGCCACATCTCAGTGAGGTTGCCCTCCACTGTCGAGAAGGGTCCGTGGTGCACCAGCCAGAGCAGTGCCTCTGGATCGATCGCGGGCAGCTGCTGTTGCAGGAGAGCGAGCACCGAGTCGGCGACGGCGGTGATGTTCTGCTGCAGGGCTGTTGTGCTCGCGGTGCCCGGGAGTTCGGAAACGATAACGACCGGGTTTGACCCGTCGCCCGGAAGGACGATCGAAACCACCATTTCGACGGTTCCGCCCGTCGGTGCGGTCCAGCCGACCAACGCGCTCAGGTGCCGATTACCCCACGCGTCGGTGACGGACCGCCATTGGAGTCCGGGCAGTCCAAGGACCGGCGGAACTGGCGCAATGGGCGGAACGGGTTGGGTGATGGGCGGCACCGCGGGCAACTGCTCTACGGGAGGAGCAGGGACCGGCGGGATGGCCGCGACTGGTGGCCCTGGGGACTGCGGCCGCGGTTCAGTGCGTGGCTGCGGCCCCATCGGCGCAACCGGGTCCGGCTGCTCGACCGCGCCGGGGACTGGCTCCGAATTGTTCGCAGGCGTCCCATCGGCCGGGTCGCTGGGTCGCCCTGCGGCCGGCCCACTCCCTGGGTCGTTTGGCTGGATCGGGCGGGGGAGCTGCCCCCGTTCCCGCGTAGGCGGATCAGCAGGTATTGGCGGCACGGCTGCGACGCGTTGATCTCTGCGAGTGAATTCTGGCCACTCGTCGTCGTCGTCGCCGTCCCACCCAGTGGTGTTGACCCGCTGACGGATCATCTCCCAGTATTCCGCGGCCGTCTGGCGGATGTCACGTTCGATGGTCTCCGTCAGTTGATCGATCATTGCTCCTGGAGACACCGTGACGACGATCCGTTGACTGGCTCCGTAGCGCTGGACGGTGGCAACGGGTTCCCCGTCTGGACCAGGTTCGGCAATGCGGATGTCGACTCGCATCGTCGGCTGCGCGATCAGGTCAACGTGGTAGCTGCCCACCTCGCCCTCGACCCGGTTGATCCGGCCCCCTGCCTGTTCCACCGCGGCGAACAGCACCGCCCTCACCTGCCGGAACGGCAGGTCGTCTTCGGTGCCCGCCCTGTGCTCCTGGGCGGCTGACTCGGAGGCATCCGAATCGGCCCGTGACGCTTGATCGTCCGCTGCGGTTGCCTTGCCTTCTACGACCGAGGCCGGGTCGGCCAGGATTTCGGTGACCAGATCGACGATCCCGCCGAGGAGTTGATCGACGCGCGACCGGCGGACGACCCGCACTTGGATGACATTGCCGACTCGCTCAGCGGCCAATTGCGGCTCTCCGGCCTGGGCTTCGAGTGTCTCCGAGACCTCCACGCGGACTTCTCGCCTCTCCGCGGCATCCTCGCGATGGATCACATATGCGCTCTCTTGGTCGTTGACCCCGTTGAGCGTTGCCCCGGCGGCATCCGCTGCGGCAAGTAGCAATCTCTCGATCTGCTTCGACGTGATTGACTGCTTTGAGCGGGCGCTCGGCACATCGGGCACCTGACCGCGGTCCGGGGAAGCGATCAGGGGTCGTCGGCTGACGGCCCGTTGCAATTCTTCATCGAAGACAACGCCGTCGAGGACATCGCCGGGCGCCAGGAAGATTCGCATGCCATTCTCGCCGAGTTCGAGGCGGCTGACCTTCCGGCCGTCTGGATGGCCCTCGACGAGCTCGATGTCCACGCTTACGTTGCGATCACGGCGGATCAGATCAAAGTGCAGCTCTCCCTCTTCGTGCAATACGGTCTGAGTCCGACTGGCAAAGGCGCGAACTATGGTCCGGATTGTGCCGATACCGCCCAATATCGGTAGCGAACCCTCGCCTGGCGGCAGCGTCGTTGTCCTGACGGACGGGACCGGGTACCTACCACCGTCCTCGATGGCACCGACCACGACGCTGGTCGCTTCGTCTTTGATCGCCTTGATCGCGGACAGGTCATTGCCGGGGCTGACCCGCAACCGGATCCGGTCGGCATCGGGACGCATGATGACTGCCGTTGGTTCCTGATCGGGTTCGGGAAGCCCAGCAGACACAAGCGTGACGACGATCCGGCGGTCGCCGTCGGGTATGACGATCCGGCGCTGTCCCTTCTCGATGTCGTCGGCGTTTGGCTCCACCCGGACGGGAATCGCTCCGGCCTGCCTCGCTGCCGCCTCGACGATCGCCCGCGCACGAAGAGCGGCCGACGTAAGGGCGAGGTCGGGATCAATGACGAACGGTGGTATTTCCCTACCGCCGTCGCGCACCGCGGACTCGACAAGCATGGCGATCTGATTCCGAATCGCTTCGACAGCAGAGCGATCGTCGCCGGGGTTGAACATCAGGCCGATCCGCTTCTGGTGGGGCCGGTGGATGCTGGCCCTTGCCTCCCCTTCGGCGCTGGGGAACAACAGCGGCAATAGCGCGACCTTGACCGGGTTCGCACCGTCTCCGATGGCGATCTCGCGCACGCCTTTCGCGAGATCGAAACGGTCCGGGTCCACCGGAACCGGGACCACTCCAGCCTTCCTGATGGCCTCCTTCACGAGCTCCTGGGCATGAAGTGCCGCCGCGTCGAGTGCGGGATGGGTATCGATCGACACCGCGCCGGTATCCGTAACGGCGGCGGCTCCACTGTGGGAGGTGTCGTCCTCGCCGTCGAGGAGGTTCTCGAGCAGTCGCTGAAACGGTTCGGTGAGCCCGGTGAAGTCCTCGAGGACTGTGCCAACCGGGACGACCACCTCGATCTTGTTCTTGCCTGCTTGGCGCGCCGAGAGCTCGACCGACGCTGGCCCGTCGGCAACACCGACCACGAGATCAATGTAGATCCTGCGGTGGTTTCCTTCGCCCGTCCGGTCGCGTTCGACGACCAGCATCTGATCCGCGTGGACTCGCCGAGCATTCACGCCAACGTCGGCTGCGGCCTGCCGAATGAAGGTGCGTGCGTGGACCAGTTCGGGGTCGGTGCGGATCTCGTCCGGCAGGATGGACTCGATCATCGTTGCCAGCTCCGCTGTGCGGGCGGAGAGGTCCGCCTTCGGTGAGACCGTCAGATTCAACTTGTACTGGCCCACCCGTTGGGCTGTGAACACTCCAGGGCCCTCGACGGGGTCGGCCACTACATCAATCTTGATCTCCAGCGGAAGGTCGGCTCGGAGGACTGTGACGCCTGCCGTGGATTCGCTGCCGGTCAAGCCATCGAGTTCGGCGATTGCCGAGAACACCAGACTCACCGCTGAGCGGTGGGCGTCAGTCAAGTCCTCAGCGGAGTTCGACGCGGCCATAGCTGCGCGGAGCGCAAACGTGAAGGGACGCTCCAGTCCGGACACATCAGACCCCGGCGTAAACGTCACAAGCAGAACATCTTTGGCAAGCGCGTCAACCCTGGTCTGCGCCTGACCCTGCGGCCCAGGCGCGGCAATGCCGATCAGGACCTGGACGTCTCGGTCCTGACCGAAGATCGTCAAACCCCCCGACCTGGTCTGAGTCCGTCGACTCAGGCGCTCCCCTGTCGCGTCTTTACCGGCTGCGACACCGCTGATCATCGACATAACGTGGGTCACAGCCGGGTCGACGCGGGCGCCTGGCGCGTCACCGACCCTGTCCCGGCTGAGCAGGTCCGGATATTCGATGGCGGCTGCCCAGGGATTGTCGTCGGCGAGGACTGTCTCGACCAGGCTCGTGAGCCTGTCGGAGTGGCTCTCCACGTCGGCTCCAGGGTAGAGCTCGACGATCAGCCTGCTGGTCCCCGCGATCCTGCGCACCACTCGTCGCCGCGGACTGCCCTCTGCTTGCGCATCCCTCATGACGACATCAACGTGGACCGAGCGGCCGTCGCGGACAATCACACGCTCGCGGGATTCCTGCTGTCTGACTTCGGTATTCGGCGTTGCGTAGCCGTCCAGGAGGGTCCATGCCCGTACGGCTTCCTCGTCCGAGGGTGTTCCTGGCCGGCTGCTGAGCTGGGCTGAGTCCTCGGTTGCCGGCAACGCGCTCTGCATGGCCGCGGTGAGCTCACGCGCGAATGCCTGGAAGTCAGTCCCGATGCCGGGAATCATGGCTACGACGACGGCGCCGGTTTCCGGGTCGTGCCAGGCGTGCGCATCGGTGACCGGAAGCCCGCTCTGGCCAGGCACCGCCAGGCTGATTCGAAGGTCGGCCTCATGTGCGGCATTGGTCAGCAACAGCCCGCCGTGCCGAGGATCGTCCTCCACGTCCAGACCGAGCGTCCGTGCCGTGTCGGTGATGAGGTCGCCGACGATCTCGTACTCGGGAGTGGTTACGTCCGGGCTGCGCAATTCGGCCTCTGCCCGTCCGAATGCCTGCCATCCGAGGAGGACGGCCTGCGTCCGAATCGCCTGTAGATCGGTCAGCCGCGACACAACCATAGCGAGGCCATTTGTCGCCGAGACTGCGCCGACAAACGCCTCCGGAAATGGATCGCCCTGCGGCGTAAGGCCCACCGCAACCTGCAGGGGCACGCGATAGCCGTCGCGATTCAGGACCAGGGTCGGAAGCTCGCCTTCGACATCAGCGCCAAGGGCCTCCGCGACATCGGAGATGAAACGTCCCACGTCTTCGACGTCGATGTCTGGGTTCCGTGGTGGCAACTCGCTGACGACCATCCGTTCGGGAGCGAAGCGCCTGCCCCCGTGATCCCGTACGGAGGTGAGGACTCCCTCGAGATCAGGGTTCGACGGCTGGCCGCTGGGGGCGGCGCCCACATCCCCCTCAAGCAGGTCTCGCAGGATCTGCTGCAACGGCCCGGTCAGGTCGCCAAGGTCGGCCAGGACAGCGTTTCGCGGGATGGTGAGCTCGACGGCGTGCTTGCCCGCTATCCGGGCAACGGTCGCTCTTGCTGGCTCCCCTGACGTATCGGGGTATCCGATGCGCAGGGTGACCCCGATCGGGGTGAATCCCTCGTGCCTGATGTCCATGTGCCACTTGCCGTCCCGAACCGCTACAAGACCGATGCCGTCGGCTGCTGCCGCGACGAAGTCCCGACCATGGACGAACTCCGGGTCGCTAGACAACTCGTCAGGCAGCATGTCTTCGACCAGCTCAGTGACCTGCGCTTGGAAAGCCGCCAGGACCGCACCGGGCCGCACCACCATCTTGACCTGATAGCCGCTGCCTGTGTGCTTGGCACTGAACGCCGGATCACTGGCCGAGCTCGTTGCCTCGAGGTCTATCTTGAGCTCGCGGCCGGTGCGGCTCACCACGACACCGTCGGAGGACTTCCGGACCGTGACGCCTGGGATGTCTGCCACCGCAGCATCTACCAGACGCGCTCCCACCTCGATTGCACCCCTCGGGGGTGCGGCCAGCGCGCGGCTGATGACTTGGTTGACCATCGGTGCCAGGTTGGCGGCCTGCATGTCGTCGGTGACAGTGATGTGGACGTTGCCCTCGGCGTCGATGCCGACCTGGCTCGTGACCGCGATGCCGCTACCCGGCCCCAGGTGATGGA